>Ga0182738_1000757_pt1 | contig 43333 bp, 37 predicted proteins | sample eDN5th30CBELigMG_FD_128876 | JGI IMG/M metagenome (GOLD analysis project Ga0182738, IMG submission 128876) | Enriched Miracle-Growth compost microbial communities from Emeryville, California, USA - eDNA 5th pass 30_C BE-Lig MG (version 2)... ...
CTTGAAAGACTGTATACAAAGAAAATATTTGTTTGAAAGAAACGAGGTTTTTAGCGAGGTTGAGGTTTTCCTTTTGAATAAAATTAGTCAAATAGGAGAAGAATTTTTTACCATAGATATAAGAATAAGTTCTTTGAGGAATTCCAAATCCCATTAAGGGCGGATAGATGTTGAAAGTTTTTCGAAGGAAGTTTCCAATATCTAATGACGAAGTTAGTGAAGAAAATTGAGACATTTTTTTAACAAGAATTATCGAGGTTATTCAATTGTTCTTCTTGCTCCCCTAAAATATGTAAATAAGATTTTCGCTGAAAATAGCAAGCAATTCCTTACTTGTTGAGGGAAGACTACTCTCATAAGAGTCTGAACGTGAGCGAGAGCGTGAGGGAGAATCCTCACTCCTTTTAGTTTTGAATTTGGGGGCTGTTTTCCGATGACCATGTTTGAGTTTTTCAGGGGTTAGACTTCTTTCGCGAGTGTTCGTTGTTTTTTGAGTATCTTCAGGATTACAACCTAATGGTATGGGTTAGATAACTATCTTTTGGTTTTATTTTGAACCAAAGCAGCCACAATAAATACAGCCTGAGTCGGGCAATTTTCTTCTTCTGACTGAAGCAGGCACCTGACAAATACAGGCTTTTCCTGAGCCAGAAAAAGCTTTCATGCATTCTTTACAACAGCCATTTCGCATTAATTCAAAGTGGCTTTTACTTTCGGTTTCTTCTGCTTTTTTTCTTTCTTTTGAAAAAGTGAATGAATAATAATCAGATTTCCAAAGAAACCATAATCTAATTGGACGTCTTCTTTTGAGCAGCCTTGGCATCGGCATGTTGAGCAACCCTCTTTGTGGAGCGGAATTCTCCTTTGACTCGCAGGCACAATACATAAACAACTTTTATCTCTTCCTTTGCTCTTTTTACATTTGGAACAACACTTAAAGTCTTTGAGAATATAGAAAAGCTAAGAATCTACATAAATCCATCTAGGCTGGCTTTTTTCGCGGCTCCGACTCCTGCTAGGACTTGAACTTTCACTTCTCGAATCACTTTTACTCGAATTTTCTTTTGAATGTTCAATTCGAGACTGTCTTGTTGTCGTGTCAGTTGTTCTAATTCATATGTCAAGGACTGTCCTGAAGAACCTATTTCTTTTACCTTTTTGATTGATCTTTAGCTTCTTCTGAAGTTTGTTCATCCGGTTCTCTTGATAAGAAAGCAGCTAGATTTTCCAAGGTCTGAGGGTCAAGTACATTGGAACTTGGATTTTGATTATTTTCTTCTTGGAGGAACTCATTTTGAGCCTCGTGGTCTTGATCCTGCTTTTGCATTTTTTTTTTCTCAAACCAAATTAAGACTTTAATACTATATTTTCTGATTTACAAAATTTCTTCAATAAGGGCGAGGTGATTCGAATAATTGGCAAGAAATAGTTTTTTTTGAGAAAGAGTTACAAGTATGTGTGAAGTCTGATTGTTTATTCGAAACAAAGACAAATAGATACAAATAATTATTCTATGGACAGGATAGTTTTGTGAATTTATTGATATAAAAGTGTTACTCGGAAAGAAGTATAAAGATTGATCATTTGAATTATTCAATAACTTCGAAGGATCCATCTTCTTTACATTCAATGACATCATCAGGGCTGAGATCTAAGGTAGGCGTTACGTTTTCAAGTCCGACCAAGAAATTAGGGTCTTGTTTGATAGCATTGGATAAAGTTGTTCTGAAATTTTTATACTCATTCTGATCCCGAATATAGAATCCAAATCCAACTGAGGTATCAATATCTTTAATATGGATTTGGAAACATTTATTTAAAAAGTAAGTGTTTGAGGCCTGTTTCAAAGATTCCAAATCTTGAGACGCGTCCTTGAGGGGAGTGAGATAGAAAGGAAATTTGCATTTTACTTGGACATAATGGGGATCAAAATAGAGGAGATCATTATTTTGCAAACCAATAAAATAAAAAGCTCTGCTTCCTTTTCCACCTATTTTTAAAAGGTTAATTTGAAGAATCTGAGAAGGTTTCATACCAAGCATGCCAATTGATTCTTTGAAAGACAAGAGTTTGGTTATTGTGTTCAAGTAAAGTGGATTATGCTCATCCAACCCTGTTTTTGTTGCAATAAACAATAAAAGAGAGTTATCCCATTGATTATTTGTTAAAATCTCAGGACTATATGGAGATGTTGGTTAAATTGTCTGGATCAAAAAATGTTTTACTTGAAATCTGTTTCACCAGGGTTGTCATTATTTTTCTTTTCCTGATTGTAGAAAACTTTATCTGCGATTTGATCTTCAAAGACTGTTCCGTCAAGGCAGATACAAATTTTCAAGGTTTGGAGGTTGAGAGGATCAAACTGATCTTTGACTTTGGAGAGAGTCACCATGATGTTTGAAGGCTTATACCACTCTCCTGGTTTCAATCCGAAATATTCATGGGCTTTTCTGCTGATTTGGTGAATGGAGAAAGGAGAAATATATCCTTCAGAGATTGTATCTGCGAATAAACTGATAATATTGTATTTTTCGTCTTCAGCATTGTTTTCGGACTCAAAAGAATAATTCAGGTGAGATTTGATGGCTTGTCCAAGCATCATCTGTCCAGCTCTCAACATGCAGCCCCAACCTCTATCACATGTGTAGGCACTTTTATAGAACACATCCTCCATGATTGGTGAGATTTTATCTCTATATGAAAACCAGAGGATCTTTGTGATCCTTGCTTTAACTTCTGCTTCAAGGTTGGAATTTATTTTGTTTCCTAGAAGGATAGCAGTTGAGGACCCAGTACTTTTTTGGGTCGAATTCGAGAGAGAATAGTTCAAGTTTGTGCTTTTCGAGTTATTCTTTTGAGAAGAATGAAGAAATAGGTTACGCTAGGTTTTTCAATCTGCTAAACAAGGACACTGGAGCAGACCTGAAATTGGTGAGGGTCATATTGATTGTAAAGTTACCTGAAGAGCTCGGTAGGGACGGTTGTTCTTGAAGGTCCCCATGTTAAATTGAGCGGATTATTTGCATTTTTTGGACTCTCATCTTTTGCCAAGCTCGAATGAAGGGGCTTTACTTTTTCGCTCTAAAGTTATTAAGAAAGGTTGGAGAAAGGTGTACTTTGACCATGTTGCCATTTGTATGACTGGGAACATAATCTTCCTTTAAATTGATCTCTTGCATTTCCAAAATATAGTTATTTGTAAAACAATAAATTTTATTATCTGAGACAATTATATTTATAGAGTGGTTTTTTGTTTTATTTCTCCCAAATATGTTGGGTGCCTGATAATTTCTTTCTCCTAAATATAATTTGATGATTTGCTTGATTGAGAATATCTCTGTGGATCCGGCCTCTCTTGGGATTTTAAAGTTTTTGATTGGATAGGAAGGGGAAAAATTATGTCACAGCCATATCACAGCATCAAATTAGAAATTTTATTTTGAGTCTACTGTTGATAGTTTGATGATGATAATGATGAAAAGGAAGATTAGATTGTGAAGGGAGAGAAATCCTCCAAGAGAAAAAAAGATTTGGTTTGGATAGTTGAAAATTCGAAAATATTTAATTATTTGAAAAATAATGGAAACCAAAAAAAACGTATTTTTGGTCAAGAATAAAGAGAATGCTGATTTCAATCAGTATTGGTTTTCCAATGCGACAATTGAAACCCTTGTGAATGAAGTGAGTGCCAATGGTCCAAGAGTCGCCTTTCTATCAACCCCAAGCGTTTATTTCAATTTAAAATTAGAAGATGTCAAGAAAGAAAGTTTTGTTTTTGAGGTAAGCGATGAGTGAGAGTCTTTATAATAAAAAATAGTTTGACAAAAAGTTTGCCAAAGACCCCAATTATGTGTTTTATGATTTCCATAAGCCAGAAGAGATTCCAGAAAAGTTTAATGATTTCTTTGATTTGGTGCTGATTGATCCCCCATTTATTACTCTTGATGTTTGGGAAAAGTATGCCCACACTGCTTTAAAGATTGTAAAAAAAGACCAAGAAGGAAAGGTAGCTGGCAAATTCCTGGGATCATCCATTGATGAAAATGCAGAAATGCTTAAAGGTCTCCTGAATGTTGAAAAGAGAACTTTCAGACCTTTGATTCCCAATCTTGTGTACCAATATTCATTTTTCAGTAATTATGAATCTCCTGCTCTTGATCAGGTCAATCCCGAAATTGGCTTTTAAACATATCAACCAAAGGTTTTTTATCTTTTGGTCTCGTCTCGTATGGTCTACTTTTATATCTAAAGTAATTATTATGAAAAAAACTCTTGAAAATTTCTGAACTCATAAAGGGCTCTCTGAAAATCTAGAAAACCCCCAAAATTTTAGAAAATACGATTACCAGAAGAGAATTTTTGATTTTGTGACTTGTGGGGGAGGTCTTGGACTTTTTAATTGGAGGATTGAGGGGATCATTATAAATAGAATTATTTTACAAAAGTCAAGATACAAAATATTATCAAAATCTAAAATCTAACAGAAGAGGGGTATGATTCTAAAAAACATCTGAATCATTTCTTTTTTATGTTTAATTTCTGGGTTCATCAGCATCCCATAAATCAGCTGAATCCAACATTCCACTCTAAAAAAAATTAGGTTTAATCTTCTCGCGAATAAAATACATTTTCAGCATTTTCTTCTTCAAGTGCAAGCCTTATATATTCATGATGAGCGAAACGATCCCATTCACTGTAATCTGGGTTTTCAGTAAGTTCATTTTTAATCATGAATGGATCTCTTTGTTCATAAGCAACAAACTTGTTCAAGTTTGTAAGACAATTAAAGAAAATTCCAGCAATTGGTCTATGCTGCTTGAAATGTTCAATTCTGAATATAATATCCTTTTCTGGATGGAACATGTCAACCCTAAAAGTGAAATTAGGAGATGCATGGGTAATGATTAAATTACAATTGACAAACAATATCTTCAAAATAGACGGGCTCATGATTCAGATATTCAAGTCTTTGCTTTTGTTCTTCATAGAAATATTCCATTTCATAACCACTAGGGGTGTTTGGATTAGATTTTTAAAAATGACTTCTTTTTTACGTGATGATATCATTATGATCAAGATCAAGAACTTTGAACCAATATTCAATACTTCTATCTGATGTTTTATCTTCTTCAGAAAGAGCAAACCCTAAAGGATTGAATAAGATAATAGAACTTCAATGGTTAATTACATATGAAATCGTCGTAAGACATTTTGTTGGGGACTTTGCTTTTGAACTTTCTGGGGATTTCTTCGAAAATACGATCGACAGCTTTTTTAGACAAAGCGTGGCCAGAATATCTGCTAAACTCTTCTTTAGTGATCAAGAAATCGTGATCAGCATCAAGTTCCCAGAATTTACAATATAAGACGTAAAAGTGCTCATAAGAGAAATATGCTCTCACCTATTGGAATATTTTGATTAGAAAATATCGAGTGCAAAATTTACTTTGTTTATATCTTCTTCTGAATCGAGATGTTTAAGTGCATCAAAGAGATTGCTTTGTTTGAACTCTCTAAGAGAAATTCTACTATCATCATTTTTATCAACTCCATAGAAAATTCTTTGAACAACAGTATCGCTATATCTATCTTGGAATTCTGGAGTTGCTTTTAAAAACTCCAAACCAGGATGAACTTCCATAATAACTAGAGGGAAATGTTAATAAATAGCAATCATCAGTATATCTAACTATTCATGATTGGTTTCAGATCTTCAGGAGTGATATATTCAGAATTTGATTTTTTGAGAATATTGAAGCATCTAGCATGGGGATTGAGGATTGCATATTCATTTTTCCAGGTTTTGATGAATTCCTGTTTGTAGACTTTTCCTTTTTTATCTTTATCGACTCTTGCAAAGACGAGTGGATTCAAAAATTTGGGAAGACCAAAGATTTTGATTGTGATAGGTTCAAATTGAAGGACTGAAAGGTCTTCATTTTTCGTAGTGAGGAAGATTTCGTTGATTTCTTTCTAATTGGAATGATGAATAACGGAGAAAATGAACTTTGAAACCAGTGTGGTATCCAAGACATTTGCGTCTGCTGCAGCATTGGAAGGGAAGTAGAATTTAGGAACGAACTCTGTGGTTTTTTTGTTGATGATTTCTTCCTTAGGCTCCAAGGGTTTTTCAATAGAAGGTGGAACGATCTTTTCCTAAAAGGATTTGAGAGAAATTTCGATCATCACATTGATACTGAATCAAAATGTTTGGGTGAATTTTCAACAGAGCTCTCTCCACTCTCATTATGTCCCTGAATTCCTTTCATTCTGCCTGTTGGAAGTTTTAGAGCCTATTTCGGTCTGTGGACGTTACCAAAGTCATGTGGAGATTTGGGAGGAGTATGAGGTGTCGGTTTTAATGTGTTACTGAGGCTGAGTGGTCCAACTGTGGAGAGGTTTTGGGATGTTAGGAAAGGAGAAAGATTTGTATTGAGCAAATTTTGAGGATTCTTTTTGATTTCATCAATTAGCTTTCGAACTTTGTCTTGAGTCTGAGGAAGAGAAATCCATTTGACAAATAATTCCTTTGCAATTTTTTGAAAAGTAAAGGAGAAAATTTTACATCAATTTTTTTCTTTGCAAGGATGTAACGAATGTTGTCATTGAGAGTATGTGTATTCTGGTAAGCTTCAGCTTGCGATTTAAAGACTGAAAATTCCATACTTTTTTCTTTACTAAATAATTTTCGAATTTAAACTGTGTTTATTTCGATTGAAATTTTTTGTTTTCACCCGACCTCATTTGAGATCGAGAAAGTGGAATTTGGAGTTCGGAAATCATGATGACAGAAGGGTTAAAGATGACTCGGCTTTTCAGGGATAGAGTGACAGATTCTATTAGAGATTCTTTTTTTTCTCAAGGCTTTTAATTCTAGTTTTTATTGAGATAAGAAAAGGCCACTCAGGACAGATTTCTTGAAACAAAAATTTTTATTTCGAGATTCCTCAGCATTCCTATCTTTATCTTTTTGGGATAATATTCTGAGATTTTTTGAAAGTTAAGGAAAAGAGATAATAAATTAAATATTTGAAAGCATCAGTTACTTAAATCTATTTCTTTCACATTTAAGAGTAGAAATCAAAAAAATATTTGAGAATATCGATTGATATGGATAAAAAAGCAAGTGAGCCGAAAGCAAAAGGAGGTGTGAAATTTGCGGATCCCAAGACTCCTGTTGTTCAGGACGTTGTAGTTGAAGAACCGGTTAAGGCCCAAATTCCTATCCTTGACATGGAAGAATGCAAGAAGGAAGTTTTGGAGATTTTCAACGAAGTTGATGCAGCATTCAAAAGATGTACTAAGAACGATCCTGATGTCAAAAGAAAGGATACAGCAAAGGCATTGAACAAAATTTTGGAAAGACTGAAATTAGCACTGACTTACTTGAATCAGCAAAATACCGAGTCAAAAGAAAAGACTTACTACTTGACATATAACGCCACAATTTACGTTTTTGAAGTGTGCAGAGCATTACGCAAAAGTGTTTATTCATCGTTGACTCTTCAATACTTGGCTTATTCAATTTTGTCTTTGGAATCAAGTTTGAACCTTTTGGGAATAAAGTTTTTGGACTGGAGAATAAAGTTGTACATTGAATTAGCACATATCTATGACCAATCCGAATCATACAAAGCTTCTGCAAAGACTATCGATACTGCAATCCAGAAAGTGAATGAGTTGAAAGAAATTGAAGAAAGTGACGCTCCTGTTCCCGAGCATGTTTCTAGTATAATTGAAAACAACTTTAGAATCCTAAGAGCTCTCGAAGTCAAATATAAACTCCAGGTATGTTGAGAATTTCGAATAACAATATTAATTGATAAAAATTAGACTGGAGCATTGAATGCTGATGCATGGAAGAAGAAGATTGAGGATTATTTTAAGAAGGATGTTGAAGGAAGAAATCTTGCAATAATCGAGAGTTTAAACTTGAATTATAAGAAGCATGCGAATATTATAACTCACGCGGGAACTCAATTCCCTTGGAAAGAGCAAGTGCTGTCATTCTCTGTAAGTTTACTTGATCTGAGATGTGAATATTAAACTTCCCCTAATAATAGTATGAGATGGTGAAGGATGATGTTGCAATGGTGACCAAGGCTTTGAGTCAACTTGATGAGAAGATGGCAATGAGTTTGAGACTTCGTGAGGAGGTGAACCTAGAAGCTAGAAATGAATTGGCTGGCCAGATTAGAGAATATGACAATAATATGATTATGGAAAGAGCATGGAAGAAAGCGAGCCAAAATGTGCCAATCGAGCTGCATATTGAGTTGTTGAAGCAAGCATATGATTTGAAAAGCAAACTTTATGGTGACTTGCTCCAGACTGCATTGGTCAGATGTCAGCACCGAAGAGTGGAAGTACCCTATATTGTTGATATTCAACTTTTGGAAGCTCCTATTGCACATCCAAACATTCCTAATGGCTATGAGAAGGTTCCCATTGATATCAATGATGCCCATCTGAAAGCTGAACTCGCTCAACTGAGAGTGAGCATCGTGAAGGAGATTGCAAAGCAACAAGAAGAAAAAAGACAAGAAAAGCTGAATGATATGAAAATGAGCAAAGCTCGTAATAAGCAAGGTGAACTTGAAGTTACCAGAGAAAAACCTCCTCACCCTTCAACTATTGAAGTTGATCCTGCTAATGTGACGCATAATTACATGTTTTTCTTGATCAAAAGAAGCCATTCACCCGAAAATGCAATCTATGCAATTGATGTTGTTATGGCAGATGAGGATGAAGGACCCACAGAATTAAAGAATCAGGGCTGGAGAACAATCAAGATTCCAGTGGATCAATACACAGGTGTCCGTGAAACAACAAAGATGACCCCTTACTTATGCTTGAAGCACTCTACAAATGGTTTAAGAGATGAGGAAGAGAAAAAGTCTTTGGTGATTGACTTTTTGCCAATTTTGGGCAAGAGTTATTTGGCCAGACCCAGATTCGGTTTTGATAAGATTGCGGTTGACCTTCGTCAAGTTCCACAGCAATTCTACAAGCTGCCAAACCTGGATTTTGTATATATAAGTTACAAGGCCGATAAGATGTTTTACATCTGCGAGAAGGAACTCTATATTCTGAAATGTTTGGATGAAGTTGAGAAAACCTACAAAGGCAGTAAGGTGACGAACGAAGAAGAGGAGATCAGAGCCTATCTGGATGTGAACTATGATCTTTACAAGCTAAAAGAACTAGCTCAAACAATCAAGCAAGCTCTTGACGGTCCATTGGGTGACTACTTTTTCGAATCAAGAAAAGACTTTTTGGTTAAATTTGCCTTTTATATTTGGAAAAAGTACTTGGTTTCATCGTTACACCAAATTGATACAGCTTACGAGTTGAGAATAACTGAAGAGATTAATGGAAAGGAGTTTGTGAAGTATGAAGCCCTTTTAGAAACAATGAAGGATGTGTTTATTGATATATTGGAGGCAATAAATCAGATTATGACTAAGACTGAGATTGTTGATATTGTCTGGATCGCAAGACTGAGCATTGAATTGTGCAAATTACTTGAGGAAAGAGGAGATTTCAGAAAAGCTGCTCAGCTTTTGAGATTTTCAAATAACAAGTTGATTGAGTTCAAGGATCAACTGTTTGCCAGAGGCGTTGAAAGCAAGAAAGATGTTTTCCTTCCCCTTACAATTACTTGCGACAATGCCAAGATAAATGACATGATTGAGGAGATGAAGAATACTTATTATAACTGGAAGTCTTGGCTGAGAAAAGAGATTAGAGCTCAGCGAAAAGGGAAGGAAGGCTTGAGACCTCTTGACCAAGATGAAGCTCATGAAGAGGACTATGAATTCAGAGAGATTGCGCTTTTCTATGCAAGGGATGACTTGAAAGACAGTCAGTACCTCGAGTCTTTGAACTTTGACAAGGCTTTTACTGAATACTATGGCATAGTAAACGCACTTCACACAGATATTACCGTCAATCTGATTCGGTGTGAAATTAAGGCTGGAAAGTATTCCCAAAAGCAGACATTGTTGAAGAATACTGACAAATTGACTCTCACTCTCAAGAACCCTGAAGGAATTGAAAATATTCCTGAAAGACTTCGAGCAAAAATGACCATCATGGCTGGTAAGACTGCCAAACAAATCCACAAGAACGCAACAACTCTTCAGACTACTCTTCAGAATGCTGGAAAGCAAGAGCCGCCAAAGCCAAAAGTTGAAGGATATGAAAATGAATTGATTCAAGAAGGAAACAATAATTCTTACTTTAATGCTTTACTTTACATGACCATGGCCACCAACAAATCCAAATTCCCTGAACAAAAATATTTACTCAAAGAAGCATTCAGTAAAAAAAGAGTCGAATTAATTATCTAATCTTTAATGTTAGAATATATTTTACAGGCAGAGGAAGAAGAGAAGATGCATGTCTTGAATGGTGTTGAGAATGCGGTTTTCTTGTTTTCAACATTGTTGGATGACAAAAATGCTGAAAAGGCTTCAACTGATTACTACCCTTTCAACTTTATTTACAACACTGACTATATTAAACCAAGTGAAGCTCCAAGAAAGCCAATCTTGATTTCAAGATCAACAAGTTCTATCACACTCAAGTTGCCGCCTTTCGAACCAATTATCCCAGAAACACTTTTGTTGGCTAATCCAAACTTGAAGACCGTGACCAACATGGCATTGTTTGGTAAGGTGTCTCAACACGGCGTGAGTGTGTCTGCAACAAGCAATGACTTGCAGAATACTGGCACACGAGTTCCTAGCGGAGCTATTGTAACGGTTGGAAAACTTCGAATGAATGAGAAATATTGTTTTGCTGCTGCAGGATATGATCCAAGAGAAAAAATCATCAACAATGAAATTGGGCAAACCGGAGAAGATATTGCCACTGTCCTTCCTCTTCCCTTGAACTTGTTGTATTCATACTTGGCAATGATTGCTTATCAATTGGACGATTTTGAACTCAGTGAGGAAGCTGCCGAGAAAGCAGGTCTTTATTTCCATGAAGAAACTGGAATCAAAGAAAGAAGTCTCGATTATTCTGATAATCCAATCTATATCCACAGAATCAAGCATGATGCTATTAAAAATTATTCTCTAAACGAACTTCGTGTCGCTGCTACAAACTACATCGTAAGAGAGGATATTTTGAATCATAAACTCATTCCATTTCATAGATTCTTGCAAGATGTTTACAAAGAAAGTTTGCGAAACAAGAAAGTCAAGCTAAGTCCATGTCTTACATTGCAAAACAGGTAATGGGGAAATTTTCGAAATAACAAACATTAACCTTGAATTTCTAGAAGAATGTATTGTGTGTGTGCAACTATTTGTTGTTGGCATTGGAGTTATGTTCAATGTCAAAATCTTATGCTATTGGTAAGAAGATTGTGAAGGAGTTGTATAATGATGTTTTGCCATTTTTCACTTTCAGAACAAAATCCAAGTTTATTTTCCACATTTTGTTGAGAGTTCAACTATTGATTTCACAAATTCCTAAGGAGATTTGGGATTCTAACCTTCGTAACTGCTCAATCAAGGTGACTTATGAGCTGCTTAAGATGACTTTACAATTCAATGAAGTCAAGTTGTCCAAGCTGATATTGTACTATGACTCTAAATTGCCACACAAGAAATGGTTTATTATCAGCAAGACTATTATGGTCGAAGAAGCAGCTTTACAGGACGCAAAAGATGACAAGAAGAAGGGTGCCGGAAAAGATGGGAAAAAATCAGCAAAAGGTTTGAGACCCAAGGAAGAAGAAAAAGTTGATCCAAACGAGCCACCTAAGCTTGTTCCAAAACTTGTGCGAGAAATTGCAGAGAAAACAACACTTGAAGATAACCTTGAAGAATTTTTGCTGTCATTGGGTGAAGAGTATTATGATTCTGTGAGCAATTTTATTGAGCTCTGGAAAGAGCAACTGGAGACCTTTAAGCCATATATCGATAATGGCGTCGAGATTATTGAGCAAAGAAAGAGTGACTTGACGACTAAATTTGATTTCTGGGATTTATTAAGAGATCATGCTCAGGCTTTTGCCAAGATTCAGCAAAATTACAAAGGCACCCCATTCTACATGGAATTTGCTTGCAAATATATTAAGAAGGCTGTAGAAAGAAGAGTTGAGCCTAAAGAACTGATTGAACAAATGAAACAAATAACTGAAATTGAAAATGAGAATGTTCAAAGTGTGAACCAGATTTTGGACTTGAAGTTGCAAGCAATCGAAGGTGACATTGGATGGAATCCTAATCTTTTGGAAGAATTGATTGTGGAGAGAGAAATCAACAAAGTCGGAGAAGATCAAGCTATTGACATTTACACAAGATACTGGAAGAACTTTAGAGACTTGCAAGAAAAAGCATTTACCAACAAAGAATTCTACTATGAAATGAAGTGGCTTGCAGAATTCAACTTCTTGAGAGGAATTATCCATTACTTGAGTTTATATGGGCAACTTAAAGAAGAAATTGAGAATAGATATGAAGTGTTTTTCGATATCAAGGAAATGGATTTAGAATCCTTGAATCAGTCTCAGGAAGAAGGGGGCCATGGAGATGCAGGCCAAAGTTTTGTCATGATTGATGGAGCAAGAATCGCCGAATTAACAACAATCATGAAATATCTCTGCAAGACGTCAATGTATGCTTTGGCAGCTAACACTCCTTATATGTTGCAGAACTTGGTGAAGGTGGTTTTTAATATTCTGAAAATAGAGATGCTGACTCCATTTGATCACAAAAATACTGACTTTTACAAGTACAGTGTGCTCCTCTCACAAAACCTTGTTTCAATGCTCGAAATTTACAAGGACGAAGTTAAGCTTCCTGGTGGTGCTGAAAGTTCTCCATTCTTTGAATTGGCATTGTCAAGGCAACTTGATAAGAAAGACCAGGCAGAAGGCAAAAATGCAGACTCCAAACATTATCTTTTGGATACAAAATTGACAAAAGATTTCTGGTTCACTAAAGAAAGTCTTGATATCGCAACTATTGCTAACGTCACAGCTTATTGCATTCAAGTAAGTTTTATGATGTGAAAAATTAATATTAATATTTCCCCTCCCCCCTAGACTCTGACAGTGGAGAATAAATTGAGAGTGTTGGTGGAAGACTCAAAGCATTTTTGTAATACGGTGCAACACCATTTCTCACTTGAAGTGCTTCCTTTCACAGTATTTGCTCAAAAGAGACTTTATGAGCAAGCAAGGGAACAGACAAATGCAAAGATTAAACAACTTGAGGAGAGAACCAAGGCCTTTGAGGAGTGGAAAGCCGCGAATAGAAGGAGAAGAACTAGACAAGCAATGCTTACAGGAGAAATTCCTCCTGAACAAATTGAATACGAGAAGGATGCTGAGGAATTGAATCGTCAAATTCAAATCTACAAGCACAAAGAAAACTTCTTGAATACTGAGAAAGCTACTTCTGAAGATGTGCTTTATCAATTGAAGAGAGATGTGAACCAAGTATTGGAAAGCTTGAACCAAACAAGAAAGTTGCTTGCAAGATATGGCCAAGGAATGAAGGAAATCGAACAAGAAGAAAGAGTTGATCAAATTGATCAGAAGGTTGGAAGAAGAAACAAGGTGCTCTCTCAGACTTTGATCACAAAATACCAGATCATCATTGAGCAACTCAAGAAGAAGCAAGAGAACGTTGCGCTGATCCAAGCCCTGCATGAACTTGGTAATTTGAACTTTTCTACTGAGAATCTGCTTGCTGCCATTGATAACTGGAACGACAGTCTGGACACAATTTTCCAGAAATTCGAGACTCTCAAGTCTTTCAGAGAAGTGATTGCCAATTATAAAACTCTTGGATTCCAATTGGGTATTCAAAAATGTCTGATTGGGGGTATCGTACTTTACAAATTGGCCAATTACTGTTACTTCAACTCAGTTCATACGCAAAGAGAATGCGTTCTCATGGCATCCGAAATGGTTTCTGCAATTTTCAGAACAAGTCTTCCACATAACTTTATTTCTATCGAGTTTGGCTCATATAGAGTCAAAGAGCTCTTAGACAAAGAAGACATCTTCTCAAACAAATATGTGCTTAACCCCGCCGAAGTGCTTGTTGCTTGTAGCTATCATGCCACTTACCTCATTGATATTGAAAAGCATGTCAATGCTCTTCCTTTCCTTGGTCTCATGGAATATATTGCAACTGATATAGTAATGTCAGCTTATTATTCGGTCAAAGCCAAGATTCTCAAGAGCATATGTTTATCAGCTTTAGGATACATTAATGAGTCCTATATGCTTCTTGCTAAAGTGTTGAAGGAGAAAGATTTGCCAATGTCGCTCTTGAAGAATTCAGAATATTCCAAGAAAGAGCATGGATATAACTATACTCCTGACTCAATCAATTATATAAATCAATATTCTCCATACGATGATCGAAACAATAATGCTATTGAGAATATAACGAAACTGGAACTTGCATCAAACTTTAAATTTAAATATGGATTTGTGAACTTTAATCTGTTTTACTTTGCCAAGGCTGCCTTGATTTTCACGATCTATGACGTTGAAAACTATGAAAAGGTTGATTTGAACGACAGAAGATTCAACAGATTGGCTGAAGCAGAGGGCATTCTGAGACTTGTTTTGAAACGAATCTCATTTGAAGAAAACTTGAGCTCCAAGACCGAGGAGTTAAGTTTCGCTCAAAACAAGGTCCAATTTGAAGAGACCAATGAAAATAAAGAAAAGGTGACAGAATTAAAGAATAAGGTGATTGAGTTTATGGCCTCATCTGAAATTGAGGCCTCTGAACATGAAGCTCACTTGAAGCATAAGGAAGCAGCCTTACGCTATGCAGAAGCCAGAGAAGAAAGAGTAGCAATGATGATGAGAATTCGATACTTGCTTTCGTCAATCAATAACGCCATGAATTTCACTACTCGATCTTACTACATTTTGAAGCAAGCCATTATCAATCTCAAGTTATATTCTGAGGATAGAAAAGATGTGGAGACTGGAGAAGATGCAGGAAATACCTCTTTGGAGTTTAAGAGCACTGATGAAAAAGGAGGAAAAAGCGACGCTAAAGCCAAGAAAGAGGCAAAGAAAGAGACAAAAGACACCAAGAAAGACACGAAAAAGGATAGCAAGAAGCCCAATCAGCCAGCAGGTCAAGATGATGAAAAGAAACAAGCTGAGCTTGAGAAGAGATTGTTGGAAGAAGAGTTGTCAAACTTGAGACAAAAGGCTGAGGAAAGACCAGGAAGAAATATTTTCAATGGATTTTGGTGGATTAAGCTCCGAACAGATTTTTGCCATATTTTATGCAAGCAAAACAAATTGGAAGAATGTCTGGCTTTGATTGATCTTTTCAAGAAGGATTGCATTGATCTGAAGGATACTTTCTTTGTGAGAACTCTTCACGAAATTGAAGCCAAGGTCTTGTTGAAGCAAGGAAAAACTGAAGAAAGTTTGGAGAAATACCAGAAAGTGATCCAGCAAGTGAAGACTTACCACCATGACGATATTGGTTCTGGAAAGATCTTTGGAGACTATGCTGACATTCTGTTCCAGAAGGGCAAGACTGAAGAAGCTGAGATTTACTACAGAGCTGCTCGTGCAGTTTTCGTGAACTTGTTGCATGAAGTTCGTTACGAATTTTATCCTCAAAATATCAATAAACAAGCTCTTAATGAAGATATTAGAATCTCTGATCTGTTGCAACTTCCAGCAGACGTAGAAAATAACATTATGAAATCCGATCGTTTCAAGGGCAAGAAGGACGAAAAGAAAGGAGGTAAAGATGACAAGGCTAAGAAACCTGATCCAAAAGGAAAGGGCAAAGCGGAAGTGCAAGAAAGAGTGGATGAAATGAATATCAGTCCCTTGCTCCCTCTACCAGATTATGACTATTTTAAGGAAAATAAATACAACTTTTTGGTGGTTGAAGACAAGCAAGTCTCAAATCAACTCCCCTTTATCTATTCTTTGAAGCCCTATGAATATTATATCAAGGCCACATTGAATCAAGTTCGATGCAACTTGTATAAGGAAGACTCGAAGTGGGATCAACAGCTGGTTGTGAAGGCTTTGGATGACGTGAACACAATAATTCAAAATATTTATCAGACTCCTATCAGTTCAAAGTATCTGTTCAACTTCCTTTATGGAAAGGCTTGGAGAAGAAAGTTTATTGAAGACTTTTTGAAGATTCATAGAGAATACGAGGAGAAGTACATGAAGCAAAAGAACAAGAAATACAGAAGGCTTCACACAAGGGTTCCTTATCGCGACTTTTTGAGAAATCAATACATGATTGATATTCCAGGATTTGGCGAAGCATTGAAGGAAACGCTTCTTCCTTATTTGGACAAGGCAAAGGAATACCTCAAGAAGGCTGCTGACCTTTTGAAGGCTGAGTGTTTGCTTTTCGAAAATGGCATCAAAGTTGAAGAAGTTTTCACTGAGCTCTGCGAAGTTTGTCTCTACATGAGAGAATATAGGCCAAGACCCAACTTCAAATATTACTTTGCAGAAGACTTGGAAAGCATCTCAAAGGAGAAAGGAATTGAAGATATTACAGACTTTTCAAAACATCTCGAAGAACTTGTTGAAAGAAATAAGAAACAATGTGATGACCTTGAATGGTAATTTATTTAGAATGAGAATCATCAATATTAAAACATCTTTTTAGGGAAGCATTTAGCTACTTATTGTATTCAATTCAAGCGTCTCAAGCCAAATTCCAACTTCAAGACAACTTTTCGACAATTGGTCTTTCAAACCTTTTGGTCCCAGAAAAAATCCCAACTGATATTTACAATATGATTATTGAAAGTGATTACCAACAAAAGAAGACATATGAGTCAAAATTATTTGATGATTCAAAGAGAAAGACAATTGTCAGTTCAATTGATGTGCTTGTATTTTTGAACAGGCTAGCCAGAGAATCAAGCATCCTTTCCTTCTCCGGATTCAACAATCAAAAGATTATCTCAAGGGTAAGAGGATTTTTTTGGTGAAGCCAACTAACAACTATCAACTAGCTGCATCGATATACATCAGTTCATTTATCAACTTATGCACAAAAATGTGTGCTACAAAAAACTGAAGTTCAATTGAGAGCAAATCTTCAACTTTCTCCTTTACCAGAAGGAAACATAATTGCAAAACTTTCCCAAAACTCCCAAACAAAAGAACACAAATTGATTTACATGTTGGGTGCATTGAACAAAGAGAAGTTACAAACCACCGTTAAAGGCGAAGATGTCAACAAAATCATTATCAATGCTGAAAATGAAGTTTTATATGGATCTGTAAGAGATTTTCTTTGGGGTTAAATCAATAACTCTCTCGAATAGTTGTATTTCGAAGATTTGGAATTGAGTCAATTATTGCAATATGCATTTGATTTGAAGAGTAGAATGGAAGTATCTGATAAGAAATCAGAAGAGGCAAAAGAAAGAGATTATAGACGCCATAGATTTGATTTTGAGAGCTTGATTACAAGATTTGGACTTAAATTCAAAGATAAAGAATCCAAGAATACAAAGGATCAAAGTAGAACTTCTGTCGGTTCAAATGTTGATGCCGAAATTGATCCAGAAGAATTTTTGGACAAATACAAGGTGATGGTGCCTGACTTGACAAAGGAAAATATCAATGTCTTTATCGGACTATTTGATGGAATTGGTCTGAGTGTCGTTAACTTTAACTACCTTGCATTATTCAGACATTTCCATTCCATGAAATATAGATGAACAAAGGATTTTTTTTTACTTGACTTGAGATCATTTTCTAAACTTTGTGAGGTTTTTATTAATAAATGATGACTATTTTACTTATCCAAATAAATAAAATATTTTGCTTATGGTTTTACAAATAAACATGAATGATATACATTAACCAAAACAATAAAATGGGAATTATATTTGTCACCAACAGCAACTTTGATTGATTAATGTTTTTCAAGGAGAGAGAGCGAGAGCTTAAAAAACGAAATTTAATTGGGATTCGAGATTGACCTCATTTATCGGGCAACCTTATTGGATCCTCCGTTTCTATTAACTTGTTCCAAGATGTCTAAATTAAAAATTAGCAAAGGTGGATTGAAAATTTGAAATATACCCAAATTTCTTCTGTTTTCTTCTTTGGCGTTCTTGAAAGCGGGAGCAGAGTTCTTGATCTTCTTCTTCAAAGCGGGTTCTTCCTTGTGTGACTTCTTATCAAAGAGACCCATAGAGGCAGTGGAACCTTGAGCTGTAGAATGAGTTTAAGAGATGTGGCTATTTGAAGAGTTTCTTACCAATTTGTAACATTTTACTGTTTTGTTGCTTTTTCTCGTTGAGTTTTCCACCCTTGTCCTTGCCTTTACCTTTACCCCTGACCATACTTTCACCTCTAGTTGAAATACCTAGTGGAGAAGGTAAGTAAATTTCTAAAATATAGGAGACAACCTTTAGATTCCAATTTATTTTTAAGTTCGTTGAGCTTTTGCTTTTCTTTTTGGATTTTCTTTTTTTTGGCATCCTTATCGAAAGGATCTTCGTTAGGGTCTTGGCCAGGCTTAACTTCTCTGATAATATCGACTTCATTTTGGATTTTCTTAATACTGCCAGCGCCCCATCTAGGAACATAACTCTTGGTGATTTCATCAAAGACCATGCGAGATCTCTTTTTGTTTTGGAAGCCCTTTTCTTGAGCATATTTCTCCCACTTGGTTAATTTCTTGGCTTCAGGAATCTTCTTATGTCTTGGGAAGGCAGTTTTGATTTCGGGAAGGGTAACTTCGAATTGAGATTGGTTGAAATCGATGACTTGATATTCATCAGGGATATCATCCAACTTTTGGTCCTTGGTAAGTTTCAAAGCATAGAGAGAATTGACCATTCTTTTGATGTTTTCCAAACTTTGTTGTTGGAGCTCTTTATTGAAAGTTGGAAGAGTGAAATCACACTTCAAGGGGTTGGAATCAGAGAGAGTAAGAATTCCGAGATCATATGCAATGTTGGTTTGGCCAGTTTCCATTTTCTTCACAAATCGATTTGAGATAAATTTTATTGATTAAAAAATCAGCGAACACAAATGAATTTTTCAATTAGATTAAATCCGAAAGATATGACCTTTGATCAGACCATGGTAATTTTTTTCTACTTTAATTTGATGATTTGGCAAAGAGATAAGGAGGCAAGGAAATTTTTTTTTTTGAAAAAAAAAAAGGTTCAAAATTTTATGAAAACAGGACGCGGAAAGATTATATGAAAAGGATATAATTCCATTCAAGCAAGTCCTTGTAAATAATTTTTTCCAGGTAAGAAGTTCAAAAAGCTAGCTAGCTAGCTAGAGGTTGATTTGTGGAAGGCTTAAATGGTCAAGTTTCAATGCCCAGGCAGGGACCTGTTTTTCCAAATTTTTAGCATCTTCAAGAATACCTAAAAAAGAAGAGGAGTTTAGAGAAGAAAAAAATGTTTTGTTACTATCGCCTTCATTTTTTCTGTTGGTAATATTTTGAAGAGTTTCTCCATAAGCTTTGAGACAATTGAGTTTATCCTCAGATTTCTTGTGAATAGATGAATTGAGCAAATACAAAAGATTTTATTTACATTTTCTGAAAGTTCGAGGGCACTTCTAAAGAGACCTTCAGCTCTGATAAATTGTTTGGAGCTGCTGTAAAATCTGGCAAGAAGAATCAAAACTTTGTTAATATTCTCAGGATCATTTTTTTCTGTGACTTTCATAACATATCTAATCCAAAATGCTGCATCCTATTTGAAAAAATTTGAGAAATTTTTTCCTGAAAAAATTACATTTTTATTTTGAGCACCGAGACTATATAAGAAATTGGCAAGATTGAAAAGAGGCTTATTTGATTCTTTATTTTTGACTAAAACTTGCTCATCAGAAACAAATCTGGCAAAATCAGTTGGCAAGAGAGTTTGGCTTTTAAATAATTCATCAAAATCTTTTCTTCTGGCTTCATCAAGTTGTGAAGGATCTTCGGTATTAAGGATTGATTCTTTGAAAAGAGAAACAATTTCTGAAACAGGACTTTGGGTTTGTGGAGGGACTTTCCACCAAAGAGTCAAAGCCAAATTATTCAAAGCAGAACCTTTTAAGGAGCTTTGAGGCGTATTCTCAATACATTGCTGAAGATTTTGCGCAGCTTCTTCGTAATTTCCAGAAAGTAAATTTGCTGTCTAAGGTGAGAGATATAGGGTATGAGTGAGTAATTTTATTTTTTACCCCAAGATAAAATAAGATTCGGCTTTGTTCTTGGTGAGATGAAGCTCCTTTTTCTTGTAAAGAACCCAAGGCCTTCTTAGAGATGTCCAAAGCCTAAATAATTTGCTTATGAGGCTCATTTTGAATCATTGAAAGGTACTTTTTGAACATCAGTTTTGAGGTATAATAAAAAGAGATTCTGAAAATTTTCATCAACGATTTTTTCTTTTTTGGAGAAATCAGTGTTTGCTATGACTTTTTGCAAATAGCTATCAGCTTTTTGAGTATTCTTGAGTGAGATTTCATTTTGAGCGAGTCTAGAAGAAGCATTTTGTGATTGAGATAAAAATGTTATTTCATACCTTTGCAAAAGGTAAATGTAAGGATCTGAGCTTTGGAGCTGACTTCTTTCAAAGATATCCAAGACTCTCTGGAGCAATTCATTAGCTTGCCCATATTTGTTTTGACTTTGATAGGCTTTTGCCTCTTTATACTCTTGAAAAACAGCTAAATCCTTTTCAATATTTTCAATTTTATTTTGTTGTGAAGCGAAAGCTTGAAAGACATTAGTATTCCAAGACTTGTTGTTGAGCCATCTTGATTGCTTGACGAGATTTCTCAAAAGCATTTGTTAAAGCTTAGGATTTAGGATAAAAATATGATTTGAGAAAACAAGATAAATTCTCAGATAATTTAAGATTACTTCTTTGTGTTGTTTGATCTTTGACGAGTTAAGGCGATTCGACCTCGCTTCAGGCAAATCGCCTATCAAATAAAATCAGACCCGGCTTAATTTCTTATCGGAATACTAGTAATTGAAAGCTCGTGATTTTTTTTCTAAGGATAATAAACTCGGAATTTATACAATTATGATAAAAGTAAATATAAGGACAATTAAATCTATTTTATTCTTTTCCAATTTGAACAACATGGATACGTCCGTCACCACCACAGAAACCAAAGAGATCCATTTTGTTGGCATAGTCGACACTGTAGACACCCTTTGAGAGATTGGAGATTTTTCCAAAGGGTTTATTTTCATTCTTTCTATCAAAGACCTTGACTTGGTTCAAATTACTGCAGCCAGCAACAATAGTGTCGTTATTTGCTTTACTGAACTCACAAGAGTAGATATAAGCATTGTCAATGCTGAGGCCAGGTTCCCATTCGATGGTGGAAAGCTTTTTTCTAGCACTATAATCCCATAATTCAAGTTGGTCTTTATTTCTCCAACTTCCGGTCAAGATTTGGTTTCCTCTAATATCGAGAGCATCACCAGAGACGGCAGGACCATAGATTGATCCGAAACTCTTGCCATCTCTAATATCCCAGAAGTAGACTGTATTATCCCAACCAGCACTGAGGATGACATTTGGGTCGTCAGGGTTAAATTTAATGGAGAATATTCTGTTTGCATGTCCAGGATATTGCCACATTCCTCCTGCAAGTTCAACCAACAATGACTTGGTGTTTTCATCATAGATTCTGATCTAAATATTTTTTGAGAAAAATTTTATGCGAAGAATGATACTTTTCTATCTTTACCAGCGGTAGCAAAGTTTGAACCATCTCTGTTGTAGTCCAAGCAGAGAACTTGGTTTTCAGGTTCAGTAATTCTGTGCAAAAGTTTGCCTAAGAAGAGCATTAGATTTTATTGTTCACATTTGTGAATACCAGAAGGGACGTGCCAGTGGGAAATGTTACCATCAGCGCAACTGCTGACAAGGACGTGTTTGGTTTTACTGATACCTGTGTGAGGTCTCCATCTATAGAATGAGATTATGCGTTAATTCAGGATTTGATTTTTGTGCTCTACCTTAAGCAAGTAATAGGGATGCCTGGCACTTCAGCTCCATTCATAACGTGAACAGGTTTTTCTTGGAAATTAGAGAAAAGCAAGATTGAAATTATACCAGAAGCAGTAAGAGAATAAACATGGACAGTACCCTCAGAAGAACCTGAGAAAAAAGTTGAGTTTTTTATTATTGAATATTATACCGCTCGCGATTAAGGTATCATCAGGATCGAACCTGCAGCAAAGTAAATCAACGTTGCCAGGGCCATAAACTTTGTATTCAGTGATATGTTTGCTGTAAACATTTCCATCCCTAAGGGTTGAGAAGGAGAGGAAGGAAATAGGTTTACTTGACATCTTTGTGGATTTCTGGGAGGGGTGCAGTTTCATCTCTGACTTTATTAGGGGAATAATCTTCAATAATCTTGGTCTTTTCGTCATCAAGATTAGCTTGTTCAAGTTTTTGTTTTTCAGTATTGGCAGTAAGGTCACTTTGTTCCATATTGACCGGGTTTAGTGTGTAATAGTATTTTTGAAGAAGCAAAAAATTAAATTTATCAAATATATATATAAGACAAATTTCATTTATGTGATATTTTTTCTGCCTCCATTTCTAACTTCAAAAAATACATGAGATGAGATTTTGATGAAGCTATGTATGTAGTTTGAGGAAAGCCTGAGAACGTCGGGTGTTCAAATTTCTTTGAGGGAATTTGTTTCAAGAAAATTCCTTCATTATTTTTTGCGAAAAAAAATTTTCAAAGGGTGTTTTTTTCAAGAAAAATTTTCTATTCAATGTGTTCAATGAAATGCAATTTTTCATATGATCATTTTGTTACAATTTAAAGGGTACATACAACATTAATATGGATACATAGATATGAAGAAAATTTCAAGATGAGAGTTTGAAAAGTTATTGAGGGGCTTTATCGAATTTTTCCATCATATATTCCAAGTTAGAGATAACACCAAGAGTGCAATCTTTTATACACTTTTGCTCAGAGCTGAGGAAAGAAGGAGAATCCAGATTAATGCATTTTTTGAAGCACATTTTGGAGGTATTTTTGATTGTTTCCTGGACATCATTGAGAAGTCTGTTGTCGTTTTCATTTGGTTGAGCTTTAAATTCACCATGAATATCCGGATGAATATGTAGTCTTCTTTTGACTTTGCTAATGTCAATATCCATTCTTAATTTTTAATTTAATTCAAGTAAAATATTCTCGATCAGGCCTAAACAAACTGTTTCCAATTCAAATCGGAGATTTGTATTTTTCTTGCGTACATTTTTATATTAATTTAAAAAATATCGCGGATGAGCACAGAAGAAATTTGGCTTGAAAAGTACAGACCCAGAACTTTGGAAGAAGTTCAAGGGAACACTGAAACCATCACCCAGCTCAAATGTATTGCCCAAGAAGGTAACATTCCCAACATGATCCTTGTGGTATAGAATAAACTTTTGACTCATTTAAAATGAAAAGGGTCCTCCTGGTATTGGTAAAACCACCAGTATTCTCTGCCTCGCCAGAGCTCTCCATAAAGATAAAATGAAAGAAGCTGTTTTGGAGCTGAATGCTTCTGATGAAAGAGGTATTGATGTTGTGAGAGAAAAGATCAAAGGTTTTGCTCAAAAAAAGATCAACTTGAATCAAGGTATAATTTGGACGAGGAGCTTTTGTTCAATATTTTTTGAATAGGAATTCACAAGATTGTTATTTTGGATGAAGCTGATAGTTTGACTGAAGGAGCCCAACAAGCCTTAAGAATGATTATCAGTGATTATGCCGATACTACAAGGTACTCCTTTGATATTAGAAAGAATTTTCCCTAAAAAGATCAAAAGATTCGTTTTGTCTTGCAATGACTCCACCAAGCTCATTGATGCTATTCAAAGTAGATGTGCTATTCTCAGATTTACCAAGTTGACTGATAAACAAATTTTGGCTAGATTACTCGAAATCATCAAAAAAGAAGATGTAATAGAAGTTATTATAGGAAAAATTCTTACCTTTTAAGATTAAATATCAAGATGATGGTCTTGAAGCTATTATCTTTACTGCTGAAGGAGATATGAGACAAGCAATTAACAATCTTCAAGCCACATCAGTTGGTTTCGGAGAAATTAGAAGAGACGCTGTCTTTAAAGTTTGTGATGTTCCTGATATTGATAAACTCAGAAAAGCTATTGAAGATTGCTGTACTAGAGGAGACTTTAACTCAGTAAAAATTTTTGGATGAAATTTTTCTAATAATCATGAATTAGGCTCAAAAAGCCGTATATTCTCTTTGGGAAGAAGGATACACAGCTTATGATATTGTAAACAACATGTCAAAGATCATCCAGAACAGCACAACTTTGGAGAAGCAATTACAATACGACATGTTGGCTGCCATTGCCCAATTAAAAATGAGAGTACTTGAAGGACTCCCCACATTTTTGCAAATTTCTGCATATTTAGCAAATATCAGTGACCTCGCTGAAAAGTTTAGACCACCAAATTAACTATAAATAATATCTTTTATAAGCATCATATCAATCTATAAATTTTCTACTAAGTATGTATGATATCTATATATTGTATTGAGAGTCTAAATATATTTTTCTCTTGATTGAAATTTCTTTTCTTTTTTTGAGCGTTTTTAAAGAAAGCCGTAAAAACACGAATTAATTAACTTTGAAATAAACCAGACTCGGATAATTAATAGAAAAGTTTTCAGAGGCTTTTTGGATTTTCATCTTGATCATGAATCCCTGCTAAAAATTATGGAAAAATTCTTTAGCTTTTTGAAATTAATTTTGTTGCATTCTCAGAGCCAGTAGAAGAAGCCAATGTGACATGAAACATCATCGTTCCTGATAATTTTTCCGTTTTGTTAGCAGATATAGTAATTTTAGAGAGGAAAATTAGAGTTTAATTAAACCTAAGTTTAGTGGGCATATAGAGCTTGATTAAAAGTTATTAATTAGAAATAATCACAGACTTTTGTTGAGTAAGATTTATAATTGATATAGACAATCATGAGCATCTTTACAGCAAACTTTGTGAGCCCTCAAGGAGAGAAGAACCTTCTAACTTACAAGTACGTCGGATCTGACGCATCTCTTTTCTATAAATACTTCTTTTCCCCTTGTGCTCAATTCTTGGTTGATAATGTGATTCCAGAATGGCTTGCGTAATAACTTTTCTTTAATTACTCCCTAATCTATTGTAGTCCTAACGTGGTAACCTTGAGACAATTTTCTTCTTTCCTTATTTCACAAAGATCACATTGACTGGATTTATGTGCACTTTGATTCCTCACTTGATCATCCTTTATATGACCGGTGGCACCTTGAGCGGGCAAATTCCTTCCTGGCTCTGTTTTGTCGCTGCTTTTGGCCAATTGGCTTATATGGTATTTGTCTGATCAAAATGAAGCTAAAGAGATTAGATTTTGGATAATGCTGACGGAAAGCAAGCTAGAAAGACTGGAAGCTCAAGCCCTCTTGGACTTCTTTTTGATCACGGTTGTGATGCTATGAACACCTTTATCTCTGGATTGACTTTATTCACAATTGTGCAAATTGGCAATAACGGACTTGCTTCATTGGCTTACATGATGCCAATGTCCGCCTTTTTCCTTGCTACGTGGGAAGAGTAAGAGAATATTTTTTTTTTGATAAGCTGATCACAAAATTCAGATATTACGTTGATGGACTTCATCTTCCTATAATTAACGGAGCCAATGAAGGTATAGTGATCGTTATTGGTATGTTTATTGCTACTGGAATTTTCGGTATGTTTGAGCAATAGTTTTTTTGTTTATTTTTTTCTCCCAGGAACTCAAATGTGGAGCTATAAACTTGTCGGAATTGAACTCAACATGCTTGTTGTGTACTCTTTTGTGTGTATGTCAGTGGTCACTATTTTGTCCAAGTAAGATATTTTTTAAGGAATGATTCTAATGTGAATGATTAGCATAGTTAATGTTTGCAAAAAAGACAGTTCAAAGTTGTGCGGTGCTTTGTACAATTTGATTGCCATTATTTATTTGAATGCTACCATTTATATTGCTACCTTCTTATCTGCAACTGATCTCGGAAAAGTTCACGCCAGGCTCATTATTTATTTTGTCGGATTCTGCTTTGCTAAATTAGTCGTAAGTTTTGAGTTTTAGGAAATGATTGAATCGATTCATCATAGGGCCATCTTCAAATGAGTCATGTGGCACACCAAGATTTCCAACAATTTAGAAAATCAACTATGTTGGTCTGCACACTTTTGAATGTTGCTGTTCTTGTGGCTAAGTACTCAAGTCATGGATTAGTCGATGAAACCAAACTTTTATACGGATGTTTGGCTTGGTCCATTCTTTGTAACTTTAATTTTTCTAGAAGAAAATTAATGTTGATTTAGCTTATGTTCATTTTGCTTTAAGTGCCATTTCCCAATTTTGCAGGGTTTTAAGAATTCATTGCTTCAAGCTTGGAAAGAGAGACGCTGAAGGTTTGCTCGATCCTTCTCAAAAGCTTGAAATGTTCAATGCATAAATCGAATCTAATGGCTTTCAGTAAAATAATAATTAGAGAAATTGGTAGTGATGTTGAGATAATTTATTTATTGAATTGAATTGATGTGATGTGATTTTTTCTAAAAATAATTATTATAGTATGTCTTTTTTATCCCCAAATTCATGATAATAGTGGATAAATGATATTAAATAAGAAAGATTCAACAGTATCAAAAATCTTTCATTTATAATTTATTAAATTCGGAAGAGAGAGATCTCGAATTTCTCTGTGCAAAAAAAAACCTTAGTTTCATGAATTACTGGAAAATTCAAATCCTCGAATTTTCCTAACGATATCGAAATCACTTGAGAGAAATCAAGAACTGACAAACTTCAGTGAAGAAATTTTTCACCAAATAGTTGGTGACCAGAGAGTTTGGATGATTTGTGTTCAATTTTTTCCCAAAAAGTCACCTCACAAGACGTGTTTGAGTTTCTGGCCAAGATTTTTTTAAAAATTAAAATTGATTTAAAAGCAAGTTTTCGAGAATTATGTTCATTTCGCTTGGACCTGGGTTCTGAGAGTAATTTGAGACAAAACCAAGTTGGAGTTGCAGAAAACAAGTTATGCAAAAGGGAATTCTCGGATTTGGCCAGAGTTAGCGTGAAATTCATTCATTCAACTTGAATTCTTCGAAAATTATATAAATGAATAATGAGAGTATAAATTTGTTGACGGTTTGAATTCGAGTTTTTTATTCATAAAAGAGAAATATCTTTTATTTGTCTTAAATTATAAATGACCACCCAAATAAAAGACCATTTATAGTAGTTAAAATCTTAAAATATATTGATTCAAGTTAAAGAGACTTTTGGTTTTTCAGAATGTTGCGCATAAAAATTATAAAATTTTTTAATTAGAAATGTTAAACAAGGTTAAAGTTTTCTCCAAGATTGCTCAAATCTCTTCAAGGAACGCTGTTCTTCCTTTGAACAACAGTAGCAGATATTTTTTTGCTGCTTCTTCCGCATCAAACTATGATGCTGGTTTAGAATCCCAAACTGGCTCTAAATCCACTGTTTTTGCCCACCCATCCACCAGAGGAGTAAGCTTGTTCTTTTTTCTAGAAAGATTAACGGTTACAGACCCAGGAACAAACTGAAACCAGAACCTTTACTCAAGGTCAAGTTGTTGTTAACACCGATTACATCATGAAGCTTCACAATCAGCTTCAAAATGAAAAATCTATCCCCGCTTACTTGAAGGCTTCAGACTATTTGGTATAGTTTAAGTTTCTGAATATAGAATAATGATTTTGCATTAGACTGAAAGACATCTTGGTCCTAATGAGAAGGAAATCAACTTGATGCTTAGAGAGCTTCAACTTAAGAGTTTGGATGAGTTGATGAAATCCACTATCCCTGAAAAAGTCATGGACCCTGAACCTTATAAGCACGAAAAGGGTGGAGTTCCTGAAGCTGTTCCTGAAAAGCTTCTTTTGGAAAAGCTCACTTTGCTTGCCCAAAAGAACGAGCTCTACAAATGTTACATTGGAGGAGGCTATTATGACACTATCACCCCAGAAGTCATCAAGAGAAACGTTTTGGAAAACCCCAACTGGTACACCGCCTACACTCCCTATCAAGCTGAAATATCCCAAGGAAGATTGGAAACTCTTTTGAACTACCAAACCTTGGTTTGCGAATTGACTGGCCTTGAAAACGCCAACTCTTCTTTGCTCGATGAAGGAACAGCCTGCGCTGAAGCTATGGTCATGAGCTTTGCTACCTCAAACCAAAAGAAGAATATCTTCTTTGTTTCTAACAATGTTTTCCCCCAATCATTGGAAGTCCTCAAGACTAGAGCCGAGAACGCTGGTATAAAGCTCGTTGTTGGCGACCCCCGTACCTTTGACTTCTCTTCCATTGCTGAAGAACTCGGAGGTGTCCTTCTCCAAACCCCTGATATGTACGGTGTTCTCCACAACTACACCGAGTTGATCAAGCAGCTCAAGGGTCAAGTTGATGAACTCACTGTCGTTGTTGCTTGTGATCCTCTTGCCCTTACCAAGACCGTGACCCCTGGTGAAATGGGAGCTGATATCGCTGTTGGTTCAACCCAAAGATTCGGCGTTCCCATGGGATTCGGTGGTCCCCACGCTGCTTTTATGGTTGCTAAGGCAAGTATGATCAGAAAGATCCCAGGAAGAATTATTGGTGTTTCTAAGGATGCTTTCGGCAACAGAGCTTTTAGATTAACCCTCCAAACCAGAGAACAACACATTAAGAGAGAAAAAGCCACTTCCAACATCTGTACCGCTCAAGTTTTACTTGCTAACATTTCTGCCTTATACGCCATTTACCACGGAAAACAAGGCCTCGAAGCTATTGCTCACAGAGTCAATGCCCTTACTCAGATACTTGCTTACCAACTTACCACTTTGGGATACACTCTCAGAACTAAGGATAATGAATATTTCGATACTTTGGCTTTGAATTTGGACAAGAGTGAGGTTGAAAGACTTTTGAAGCACTTCAGAGATCACTCCATCAACCTCGGTAAGATTGATGAACAATCCGTCAGAGTTTCTCTGAGTGAAAACACCACCCTCGATGACGTCAAAGAATTAGTTTCCATCTTTGCTGGATTCAAGGGAAAGAAGGCCAGCAGCGATTTGTTTGGAAATGTCGAACAAATCGTCAAGAAGCACGACTCATCTCTCCAAAGAGCCAACACCCAATATCTTCAACAAGAAATCTTCAACTCCATTCACTCTGAACACCAAATGTTGAGATATATGCATATGCTCATTTCCAAGGATATCTCCTTGACTAAATCCATGATCCCTCTTGGTTCCTGCACCATGAAATTGAATGCTACCACTGAAATGGTAAAACAGATTTTTTGATTTATAATCCTCATAAATTTAATTAGAGAACTATTTCCATTCCTGAGTTGACTTTGCTTCATCCTTTCACTCCCAAGGAACAAACCCAAGGCTACCTTGAATTGCTCGACATTTTGAAGCAAATGCTCAGATCCATCACCAAATTCGACGAATTCTCCCTTCAACCCAACAGTGGTGCCCAAGGTGAATATGCTGGTCTCTCCACCATTACCGCTTATCACAAGAGCCAAGGACAAGGCCACAGAAACATTTGCTTGATTCCCCAATCTGCTCACGGAACCAACCCTGCTTCTGCTGTTATGTGCGGCATGAAGGTCGTTGTCGTCAAGTCAGACGAAAGCGGAAACGTTGATTTGGTTGATCTTAAGGCTAAAGCCGAAGAACACAAGGATAAATTGGGCGCTTTGATGATCACTTATCCTTCCACTCACGGTGTCTATGAACCTACTGTCATTGAAGCTTGCAAGATCATTCACAAGAATGGCGGTCAAGTTTACATGGATGGTGCCAACATGAACGCTCAAGTCGGATGGACTTCTCCTGCTTTCCTCGGAGCTGATGTTTGCCATTTGAATATGCATAAGACCTTCTGTATTCCTCACGGAGGTGGTGGCCCAGGTATGGGACCCATTGGTGTCAAGGCTCACTTGGCTCCTTACTTGCCTCTTAACAGTTACTATGATAAGAGTACCTATTTAATGAAAGAATAATTTTGTTTTAATAATTTTTTAGCCGCTACCAACTCTGGTGCTGTCTCTGCTGCTCCTTACGGAAGTGCCAGCATTCTCCCCATTTCCATTGCCTACATCTGGGGTCTCGGTAAAGAAGGCTTGAGAAAGGCTACTGCTGTCGGCATTTTGGCTGCCAACTATTTGGCTGAAAGACTCAAGAATCACTACAAGATCTTGTACAAGGGCCAAAATGGCAGAGTTGCTCACGAATTCATTATTGATATTCGCCCCATCAAGGTTCGTTGGTTTGTGTGAATAGTAAATCTGATTTTAATTAGGCTTCCTGCGGTGTTACCGAAGAAGATATTGCCAAGAGACTTGCTGATTACGGCTTCCACGCTCCCACTGTCTCTTTCCCCGTTCCCGGAACAATGATGATTGAGCCCACTGAATCTGAAGACAAAGCTGAACTCGATCGTTTCGCTGATTCCCTCATCCAGATTAGAGAAGAAATTAAGAAGGTCGAAGATGGCGTCTGGGATAAGAAGGACAATCCTCTTAAGAATGCTCCTCACCCCGCTGATCACGTCAACGGCTCCACTTGGAACCATTGCTACACTCGTGAAGAAGCTGCCTATCCTCTTCCTTGGATCAAGGTTAGAGGCAAATACTGGCCCCCTGTCGGTAGAATCGATAATGCCTTTGGTGATAGAAACCTTGTTTGTACCTGCACTCCCACCACTGATTATTTTTAACTAAGTGGCGTTATTTGGATAAATAAATTGGGTGTTTGACGAGAAATATCTTGATATTTTTATTTAAAATTAATATATATACCTTAAATATCTCTATGGAGATGATGAGATAAAATTAAACATATTTACATAAAAACATCCAATTGTTTTTTTATGACTATTGAAAAAAATTGTTTCCTTTTTTAGTTTTTTGTTATTTTTACATATCAACATGTTAGGAAGTATTATCAAAAAGGGGATCAAGTTCTGGTTTTTCACCAATATACTCTGGGATAACTTGTATATATTCTTCTTCTTCGAGGTCAGGTATGATGTCACTGAAGGGTTTTTGTTCTGCTTTCATCAACATGTTGAAAGTTTTATATAACTCTGCATAAGTTTCTTTATCTGGATAGTTCAAGTCGGCGAGTGCAAGCAGGAGAATTTTCATATAAATTTTATCAACAGATTGGATGTTGTTGATGAGTTCTTGGAAGAGAGAATCAAAGAGTTGCTGGTCGCGATATTTTGACTTGCTATAATAATTTAAAATCATGACTATTTCTCTAGGCCGAAGTGAACTAATAAAATCAGGGTCTTGGATTCTTTTGAAAGCATTTTCAAAGAGAGGTTCCATGAACATCAGCCTTGCTCTAATAAAGACTGCAAGTGTGAGAATGATGAGGGAAGGTCTGAGATTATTTTGCTTATTAAAGCGATTTCTGATTCTGAAGAGAATTTCATAAGGCATGACTTTTGCGGCTGCAATGTTGGTCATGACAATTTTTAAAAGATCTTCGTAAGTCAAGTTTTCCAAATTCATTTCTGTGTAGTAGAGCATGAAATCCAATATTTTATAGTTGTAAACTTGAGATCTTCTCATAAGATTGATTATGCGGATTTTGTTCTGAATGTTCAAAGTGTCAATCGAATCTTCATACATGGTAAGTATTTTTTCAACCTGTTGGCAAAGTTCTGACTTGGCATTGACTCGAATAAAAAGTGGCTTCAGGTTTCCGAGAACACTGAGAAATTCCTTTCAAAGTTAGGGCGAACAAATGAGTTAAAAAACAAACCTGAGGCTTGAGTTTGGGGAATTTTGTAAGCAAATCTGACAAGCATACTCTGTAAAAAGATTCAAAATTTACAGCAAGAAAAGATGGAAATGGAATATTGAGAAGTGCTAAATAGGTTTTATGATCTTCACTTTTCTGGAGAGCAACCAAGAGTTTGGAGAAGAAACTATCGAGCAAAGGGATGAGTTTTTCGTAGTCACATTCATCTTTATAGGCGAAGGTTCGGAACAATAGTTTGCTTAGTTTATCATAGATGAGATTCCTTTCGTGAAGAGAGAGTATGATATTCTGCGGTTTGGCTAAAAAGGCTGATAATTCATCTAATTTCTGGATGCGGGAGATTTCCAAAGCTTTATTGCTTTGAATTCCTCTGACCCCTGTGAGTGGGGATTTGACAAAGCTTTTTGCTTTGGATGTGGGATCCTTATTCTCATTTGCAGGTTCTTTTTTTTCTTTTTCTGGTGGAGTAACAGCGATTTTTTCAGACGTGATGAATGTTGATTTATTTGTTTTTATATTTTTTTCTTTCTGGAAAATGGGTTTGCTTTGCTCTGTAGTAGAGAAATAAGATATCAATGGTAGCTGGTTTGAAACAAATGAGCTTCGGGAAAATCTCTTCGAAATGTGGAAAAAAGACTTGTGAATCATTTGATTGTCCGAATAATTTTTTACACTTTACTTTTATTTTTGGTGATCAAATTCAATTTGACATCAGGATGAATTTAGTATCAGAATGAATTTGGTATCTCCAAAAAAAAATTGAATATGAAAATGAAGAACAAGAGATTTTTTTTCATTCAAAAGGGGTGAAATCTTACAAAAATTTTTTCTTCACTTTTTATTTCAAAAAATAAATATCTCTGTTGTGAAAATCCTTTGCTCCGGATCACAGGTTTGACCTGCTTTCTCAGAACTTTTTTTTTTTTGAGTCAGTGATCAGTTTTCGATGCACTCCATCTTGTTTGATGAAAAGTTTTTTCTGGAAAATCTCTCAACAATTAATTGAGAAGGGGAAAATTTTCTTGCCAGTAAAATTTTTGATAATATCTCGATTTGTTAAGATCCCGGGGATTTTGGAAAGTTTTATAGACAATAGATTAAGAAGAAACTGGAAAAAATGATGTAATTGTCGAATTGTAAGAATCCAATAGAATCAAAACAACAGCAACATCTAAAGACAAGTTTATTTTTAGAGTTTTTTAGAATCAAAATTAATTTGTGATTTTTATATGATTTGTTGTAAAAATTTGGACCTCAAAAAGTTCTGAATTAGGCCATCTGAAATATATTTGTTAATTTACAAATTGAATCAAAACTTGCAGATTTCATCGTTTAAAGTTTGCTAGTGACAAAGCAAATGGATCAACAAGAAATCGTTATCAATAACAAAACTTACAAACCAGGTCAGGTGCTTAAGTATGATGTTGAAGAAATGAGAGAAAAGAACATTTTTGACGACATGAGAAACGCCAACTATAAAGCTGTTTGTTTCAACTTTGAAGAAATCCCTGAAAAGCAGATTGTTCTCTTACAGGATTTCGGGTATGGCAAGGGAGGAATATTTTGGGATGGCTCCTATTTGCTTGTCAAGTACTTCCTTGACATGGAGACCTCGTGGAAGAATAAAGAAGTGAGTGATCCTTCAAAGGTGAAAATATTGGAGTTGGGAGCAGGAACAGCATTGCCTACCATTGTTTTAGGGACCTTGGGCTACAGCTCTATTGCAACTGACTTACCTTCTCTGGTTCCTTTTGTCGAGAAAAACGTGTATGAGAATCTTGAAAGAGGTAAAAATGTTGATGTGAAACCTCTCGAATGGGGAAAAGAAGAGCACATGAAAAATTTGACTGGAGAATTTGATTACATAGTTTGTGCAGAGCTTGTATATTACGAAGAATATTTTGATGCTCTGATTCAAACATTAAAGCATTACTGTACTGAAAAAACAAAAATAATTATGACCCACAGAATTCGACTCCCAGAAAGAACTGAATTATTCAAGAGCAAGCTCGCTGAAGCCTTTGACATCACCTTTGTTGATCACTCCTTTGTGAAGAAGACCATCCCCAACCCCAATATGATCATCTTGGTTGCGACAGTAAAATCTAAATCTGAATAAGGATTGTATGAGAGTTTCTATCTAATAGTTTTATTCATTATATTACATAGTTTAGCATTATATTCAAACTTTTTTAAAAACAAAATATTTTCCTCTGTTGAGAAATGGGTGAGAATTTATTTTGAAAGTGGGAAAAAAGATTCACGTTCATAAATAAATAATTGACAGACATACAGACAAACATGCATTGATCCTGACTTAAAATTATTGTTAAAAAAAAGGGAGAATGAGTTAAATAAACAGCTAATATTTATACGGACGGACTGACTTTTGTTAGAGAATCAGAGGTTCTTGTTTTTTTGCTTCGATTTTTTGTAAAGCTGCAAGACCAGTAGCACTTGTGAGGCGATAAGCTTCTTCGAGATTGACTCGAGCATAGCCAACTCTTTTTCCACTTTTACAAAATTTATTCTCAAAAAGGTCGAGATCATTTAATGTGGCCTATGAGGTATTGTGAGCACAAAATAAAATGGAGGTTACTACTTTTTTACTATGCATTTCATCGTTGTTATCCAGTGGATCGTTCGCATCAAACTCTGTTTCAATACTTCTATGAGCGCCAGGAGTAACGCTTGAAGTTTTAATGACGAAATCTGTTCGTGATTTGAGATTCTTTTTTGAGTGAGAGGTTGCTGGTCTGGTTATGATCGATTTGTTGGAACCTGTGATGCTAAATTTCTTTCTGGAATTTGAAGCTTGACTAGAAATATTTCTTTTGGAGGTTTTGTTTTCATCCAGAATTCCTTGAAAAACTTTGCTTTGAGCGAGCAAAGCTTCATAGAAATCATTTCCAGAGAAATAGACTTTTTCATCCATATTTTGTACAAGCATTCCTTTCATATCAGGTTGATCAATATGAAATTCTTTTTTCAAAGTCTATGTGGAGAGAGATGTTAAAAAGATGATTAAAAAAAAAAATGTACATGTTTGGAGAGAGCAAGCCGTTCAATACTTTGTGTGGTTTGAGGTCTTCTGAAGAGATCAGTCGTAACAGGGCGGGCGCCTAAGTCATTGGAATTTTCCGAAGGACTGACAACATGGCGATTGACATTGGAGTTTGTTGCTAAATTGAGAAGTGGAATTTGCCCATTCAATGATTTAAGGCGCGGAGTATTGAAGAAGGAGGTTTTTGCGGTGGCAGTAGCGGGGCGACTGACTAATTCGTCCTTTGCCATGTTTTCTTCATGACGACTGAGGAAAAGAAGTCTGGTTTTTTTGTGAAATTCTTCCTTTTTGGTGTTTTTTTCAAGTTCTTTCTGATTTTCCGCTTCGACTTTTTCTTTGTATTTTTGGATCATTTCCTCTTCTCCTTTGACACTGTACTTCCCCAAGTAGATGTTGATGTTTTTCTTGGATGCCAAATTTAGTTTATTCCAGCTGAATTCATCTGATCTGAGTGTTTTTCCAGAATTGAGCCTTTTGGCAACGATTTCATACATGCCCGTTCTGTCTTCTTCTGAGAGTTCTGGGCTGGTGAAAATATTGGTGACAGCTTGATTACTCATTTTCTGAACAACCTCTCTTTCTTTGGCTTTGGCCTTAAAGGTTCCTTGTGTGATGATTTTTTTGGTGATTAGTTTTTCCTTTCTGATTTCCTCAATGAATTTGTTATCTTCAACTTCTTGTTGTTTCATATTCTCAATCCGGGATTTATTTTCGTACTGCTGTTTGTGGAAGTAAGGATAAAACTTTTGAGTCATCCTGGAAGGCCGATTCCATGAGAACTCATTTCCCTTGTAAAAGAATCGATCTTTGATTATGACATTGTCTGAAGTAAGTCTTGCCGCATGGGGCTCTTTAGTTATAGTAGTAAGCATAATCTTCGAATATTTCCTCAAATTAGTTATATAAAATTTATTTACAACTTCTGCAGTTTTTATTTTATGCAAATAAGGGGAAAAAAATCTTTAGATTTTCACCTCGATAAACGATAAACCATAAACGATAGAGGACAAACGATAAACTAAGCTATTAAATTAAAAATCCCTGGGATGAGAATTAGCTCCCTGGATTTTATCTGTTTTGAAAATGATTTTGAAAAAGATTAAGGTTTGTGGCAACTTATAAGGAAGTCTAAATAAATTGACATATATACTTTTATTTACAAAAAATAAACAACAACAACATTACAAGATGATTTTACTGTTAATAAATAATATTCTAAACATCACTCTTTATCTTTTTGAACTTTTGGCCTTTCGCTCCAAAAACTCCCTTTGAAGCTTGTTTCTTTTTCAATTTTCTTCTCAATTTATCTTTAAGTGCTCTAGAGAAATTTTATTAATTTTCAAAAAATCTTTTCGATTTGTACTTTTCGGGATCAGTTAAAACTTCTTCTTTAGCTTTACGTTTTCTTTCTTGTTTGAGTTGAGTTAATTGGACTTTCACTGAAGAATATATTTGGATGAATTCACTGGTTTCGCATTTTCTCTTGAGATCTTCAAGCACTTCATTCAACATTCCTGAAATATCATCGTCTCCAATAAAGAGATCTTGGATATTTTCGACTCTCAAGATGATTTCAACGAAGCTACTGATAACTTCCTTGGTAAAGACCTTTTTCTCCAAGAATTTCTTTTCCATAGAATAGACAAAATTGACAAGTCTTCTGATTTTATAAGAGTTCTGATTTGCAGAGGCCTTGAAAAACGAGTTAGGATTTTCGAAGAAAAAAATAGCTTACCATCATTCTAAGCAAGACTTTTCTGATCTTGATCAAGAGAAGAGTTGTATATCCAACTTCAGCGCCTTCAGCAAGAGAGTATGTTTTGAAAATGGTTTCAGAGAGTTTGGTTTCAAAGTCATTAGTGGCAAAAGATAATTTGAACATATTGATGAGTTTTGCTCCAATTTTATCCAAAACAGCTTCAGCATTTTCAAAGATGGAGGCGAGGTTCTTGGCAAGGTTTTGGATGAGGGTTTGGAGGACGCCAAGACAGTCAACAATAAGGACTTCCTTGGGGAAAGTGATGAGGATAAGCAACTTCTGGAAGAATTCTGGATTTTCAGCAGTGAGGTATCTAGCGAAATATTCTTGGTAATTTTCTGAGAAAGCTTGGACCAATCTGATTAAGCATTCACAAAGAGATTCATAGTTTTCGATGGAGACTTTTTCATCATCAGCATTATCTTCTTTAAGTTTCTTGAGGATTTTGGATTCAATGGTGTTTTGTTCTTTGTGTCTTTTGACTTCTTCCTTGGTTTCTTGCCAGTGAAGGTTGATCTTTTCAACAAGACCAATCAAATATTGATCAACTTTATGAAGCAAGAGCTTGGTGTGCTTTTCAATTCTGTTTCCAGTTCTCATAATAAGAAGGAATCCTTCAAAGCCAGATTGCACAACTCCTTCTTTTCTATCTTCAAGCCATGACAAAAAGTTTTGTGTATATTCATTGAATTTATTCTATTGGGGAGGGATTATTATTTGAAAGAGTTAACATATTAATACCTCAGGGACTTTTTTAAGGATGGTAGTTCCAACCTTTCGAAGGTGACCCTTGATTTTCAAATTCTTTTCATTGATTGTTTTGATCACTGTTGAATAAAGAATAATGTCAAACTATTTTTCTTTGTTAAGGAGAGAATAAGTATAAGTGTTAATTACGTAGTTAGCAAGGAGTTCAGCAGGGAGGATTTCAACCATTCTTTCGAGAGTTTCAAGAGACATGGCTCTTCCTTGATCACCAACATATTCGAGATTCTTGATGAAGAGTTGGATGTATTTCTTCAAAAGTTTGTCTGTCATGGGATATTCAATAACGAAATGGACAAAGACATTTTTGCAGCTTCTTTGGATATTGTCATTTTCATTAACAATCATGCTTTCAAGAATCTTGTCGACTAAATCATAAACTTCAGGTCGGATGGTCTTCTTTTGGATGAGAACGGCTAAGCAGTCCAAGACTTCAGTGATGTTATCAGAAATGAACATGAATTGTTCAATGAATTGGAGCAAGACTTTGACTTGTTGGTTGCTAAGTTGCAAAACGGCAGGGATATTGGAGATATTTGCAATAAGTTTGAAGCAAGCTCTGATCATATCGTAATCTGTCAAACTCAAGCTTTCAAGGACCTTGAGGACCGAGGCAACAATCTTTTGATAGTTTTGTTTCAAGGAAGCAAGGGGCCAAGTGGCAACGCTATTAAGGATTTTGATAGATCCTGTAATAATGGCATTTTCCTTGGACTTGAGACAGTTGACAATGACTTGAGTAAGAGGCTCAAACTTGGATAAGAAGCCAGCGTGACTGCTATGGTCACCAGAAGGATTTCTACTGATTTGGCTTTTCTTGATACACATTTGGATTAAGTTCAAAGAGAATGTTGAGATGACTTTTCCAACAACAAAGTTGTTCTTTTTCTGATTTTGTTGCATCATTTTAACTAGATCGAGGATAAGACAGGAGGGAAATAAATTAAGGTAGTACAGATAGATTTGCCAGAGGCAGCTCCTTCTTGGACAAGGAAAGTCTTTTGAGTGTCATAAGTCTTAAGATCTTCTTTGGAAATAGAGTATTCTTGCATGGTGAATTCACTGAGATTGGGAGTATCTTTGATCATCATTGTCTCAAGAGATTGTTCAATGAGATAGAAGCAGATGATGAGAAGGAATTCAATATCAATAGCAGGGTTTTTGGAAACACCATCAACAATATTTCTCAAGATATCTTCAATTTTGTTACATTTCTTTGGAGAAGTTAGATATAATTAAAAATGGCATAGTTTGTACCTTTAAAGAGGAAGAGGATTCAACAAGTTCACCTTTGATAAAGTTGACAAGGTAGATAAATGTTTGCTTGACATTAATGACTGATGAGAGAAGTTGGAAGGCTTCATAGGCTTTGGAAGTTTTGAATTCTGGGATTTTATTTTTAATTTCAGCAACTTCCTTTTCTTCTTGGAGATGTCCGAGGATTTCTTCAATGAACACAGGCAAGATAGAAGGCAAGCAATAATCCAAAGAGCCAATTTCGACTTCTTTAGCTTCACTCGTGTTTTTGGGATGAATCATGCTTTGAAGAAGATAATAAAGAGTGTAATTCTTGATATGTTGTTGATAACCAAGAGTTAAGACAGATTTCATTTCATTAACAATATAATGGAAGAAATAAGGTCCAGTAATGAAGACAATTTCTGTCAAAGCTTTTCTTGCATTGGTTCTGATGTCAAAATCTCTGCTTCTTAAGGATTCACACATGTTGTGGATCAATCTGGGATATTCAACATTAAAGACTGTATATGGGAGTCTGCAAACAACCTTGGCGATAGCAATAGCAGAATAGACTCTGATTTTCTTTTCTTTATTTTCTTGAGCGGCAAGATCGTGCATATGTTTCTTTAAGGGCATCAAAATTCTCTTTCTGAGTTGCTGAGTGATTTGCAACATTTTTTCGTCGTGAGTGTTTTTGTCAAGGGCTTTGAGGACAGATTTGGGCTTGGGTGCAGCACCACTTGATTCAATTTCCATGGAGACTTTCTTTTCTTCACCTGCAGCACCATCAAGGCCATCTTCTTCGACAGTTCTGTTTTCAGTTTGATTATAGTTGACTAATTTGTTCATCAATCCTTCTTGTTCAAGACTGTTTGCTTGGGCTTTCATTTCTTGAGTGACTTGTTCAACGATGTTTGGTAATCCAGCATCAAGGTAATTCAAGTTGGCACAGAGGAGTCTGACGATGACTTTTTCATACTTTTGTTCTCTGTTTAAAGTCGCGATATGAGCCTTGAGGATAGCGAAATATTGTGACCAAGAGAAGTTGGCCAAGCACATACTGAAGGCTTCAATCATGTTTGTGACCAAAACTTTAGCATGAGTAATTTGTGATCCTGAGGCCTTCAAGACGTCTTCTTGCATACTTTTATTGAGGATTTGGAATCTCAAGACTGGCAAGATGATATCCTTCAAAGAAGTGACTGTGAAGTTTTGGGCAATTTCTGCTTCTTTATTCTCGGCTTCACTTTTGGCAGGCGAGAGTTTTTTAGTGAGGATAGTGATAGCTTTGACTCTCTTGTAGTTTTGAACATCGAAAATATTTTCGAAAAAGTCTTGGTTCAAATCAGTTTTATTTTGGAGCAATTTCAAGTCGAGGTAAGGAACCTTGACAAGATCTTCTTGGAATAATCCCTTGGTCTTGTAGCGATTCATTGAAGCGATGTAACAATCCAAGATTTCAAGGTTATCTTTGACTTGGTATTCTTTTTTGGCTTTAAGTCCTTTGACAAGCTTGGGGAGGATAGTTTTGGTGATGAGAGGAATTTCTTTAGGGACTTGGCCATCTTGATTTGCTTGGAGTCTGCTTTCAATGATTTCGAAGAAACGTCTGAAACCAGCAACGGAGGTCATTCTGAGACTCAATTCTTCTTGTTTCAAGAAGAAGAAATATTGAGAAAGGATGAGTTGTTGATCTTCGAAAGTGCAGTTTTCCAAGAAGGTTTGGTTGATTTCACCGCACAAAGGAACAATATTTCCATAGTCAAGGACTCTTTCAGACATTTTTGTGCATTTGTTCAAGGACTTGATGGCTTGGACAGCTTCGGGACTCAAGTTGAATTTTTCAGTTTGGAGATGGAGGACCATTCTAACGATGCTGCCTCTAGGCACGTGTTCATCAAGGTCAGAAAGCAAATCAAGGATTGTTCCATAGAATTGTTCTTGTTTAGTGGAGTTTTTGAACAAGTTTGCAAAAATGTTGAGGACGCCGTTTAAAGTTTCGATGGTCTTTTCAAGCATGGCGGAATGTCCACCTTCTCTTTTGTGTCTTTGAGCATAGGCCTTATTTATGTAGGTTGGCTCAACAAGTGGTTGTAACAAGAGAAGCAAAGAATCGCACAAAGTGTCATTGTTGATGAACATACTGAAAGACATGAGGATTTTAGTCAATTTGAGGTTTGGCTTCCAGACCTTGCGTTGAGAGACACCAACTTGGTTATCGAAATAGGTTTTGATAGAGCTGATGGTGACTTCGACATTTTCTTTGATGATATCGACAGCTTGAGCTGAGCTTGTATCCATACTCTCAGCTCTAATAAGAGTCTCAGTAGGTTGAACATTTTCGTTGTCTTCTTCGATTTCCATTGACTTTTTGGTTTGAATAAATTCACAGATGTTGAACAAAAGGGTATTGATAACGTCAACGACTTCCTTCTTGACAGTCTTTTGAGTGTAGATTTTCACAACAGCAGGGACAATTTGTTTGAAATCAATAAAGTACTCGAGATATGCGCGATATTTACTCCAGACTCCAAAGATTTTAAGCAACAAGGAGACATTGGAGCTTGAATCCACATACAAGTTATCAATGTTTTGCTTGAGAGTGTCCATAAGAGTGACAGTGACATCTTTTTGGATGTCAAAATCATGATATTTGGTGTAGAGTTGGATAACTCTCTTGATGGAAACTTGATATAAGCTCTTCCATTTACCAAGAAGCTTGAGAAGAACTTCATCATCGTCTTCAATTCCGACTCCTTGTTTTGATTGGACTTTAAGAGATTTGATTGTGGAAGTGAATTGTCCTCTAAGGGTGGTGCAGAGTTTAATGGAACTGTTAATGATTTTGAAAAGGCTTGAAGCATAGGGATAAACCAAGATACCTAATTGTTCAATAAGGTTCTTGATAGTTTCAAGGAATCCAGTAATTCTGTCAATGTTCAAGCTTGAAAGATGAACCATTAAGGCTTCCACTGAAATATTTTCAATATTTTCCCATGGCATTCCATAATTTCTAAAGAGGATGGACAACAAATATTGGATTTCTTCAGGATGTAAACTTGAGAAGAACATAAAGACCATAGCTGTGAGGAGGTTATTAACATGAAGGGTTTAAAAATCTTACTTCTGTTGGCTTCTAATTGTGATTTTTTGTTCTTACCCTTCTTTTCAAAAAGTTTAGGGTATAAAATTCCGATAATGATAGGAATCAAAATCTTTCTTTGGGATTCGGTTAAAGAATCAAAACTAAAGTTGGTAAGTTGATCTCTATATGTTTCAGGCTAGGAGTGGAAGAATTATTATTTCGGGAAATCAAAGATTTTGTTACCTTGATGAATTTTTTTATGTTTTCAGCATGTTGATTGACTTCGTTTCTTTCGTATTTGAGGAGGCAATCCAAAGCGTGTTTTTGGATATTGATTTGACCTTTTCTAAGGAAAACTTGAAGCAAGTCATAGAAGGCAGGAATTCTGTGGAAATTTGCTATTGATTTGCAATTGGTGAAAAGTTTCAAAAACACTTCAAGCTTAGTGTTTGCAAAATGTCTGCATTTATGGAACATGCTATCCTTTTCTTTATTAGCTTGCTTGGAATTCTTGAGTAACAAATTTTTGAGATTTTCTTCAGAATTTTCAATTTCGGTGATTTCGTCTAAAGAAAGAGCGATTTGAAGAGGGTTCATTTCATTTTCAAAGATTTTGTAATATTCTTGATTCAAGAAGTTTTGGAAGATTGCGAAAAAGTCATTGAAATGGTCTTCGACAGGCTTAGTGTATTTGGAGAAACTGTCCAAAAGACTTTTGAAAATATCTTCTTCAGTAACTTGCTCAGCTTTAACACTATAATCATCCAAAAAGCTAAAACCGGGAATTAGATTTCAGCATAATTTCAAGAGAGATTACATTTCAAACAAAGTCTTGGATTCACCAGAAGTGAGGACAGATTCAAGGTCAATGACAGGTCCATCAACAGGAGTAGTGTAAGTAACCCAAGGGTTGAGAGCAGCGTTTAAGAAGATGATATGCTCTCTTCCAAGAGAATAGAGTCTCTTATCGCTGAGTTTCAAAAGAGAAACCATATTTTCCTTGGAATAGTCCCAAATAGTGGTCATTTTGACACTCAAGCTTCCAATATAGAAATTGAACAAAGGAACAATATATCTAGGGAGAAAGTGTTATTAGAGAAGTTTTAAAAAAGCAAAAATCTTACTCTGTTGGTAATTTGGTGAAATCACTGTAGGTTCTAAGTTGAGTGAAATGCATGATTTTTTGTCTTTCAGTTTCCAAGCTGATTTTGGTTTTTTCGATTTCAAGGCATAATCTGAGGGCATCACATTCCTTTGATTGTTCTGGTTCAGTGCCGCTTGGTGTCTTTTCAACTAGATTGCAAGCTTGGATTTTAGTCAAGACTTCCAAAGTGTATCTTCTGAGATGGTTGTTGGGGTTAGCAAGATTGTCAGCTAATAATTCGATGTATTGACTGTATTTTTCTAAAGACAAGTAGAGGGTGTTTTGAGCTGAGAAGAAGTAAGGGGATAATTTGTTGGCGTTAGATTTATTCAATGTTGCTTTTAATTGCTTGAGAGTTTCTTCAAGGAAGGAGTTGAAGCTTTGGACATAATTGAGATAAGTTTTGTTTTGGCAGA
>Ga0182738_1000762_pt1 | contig 43193 bp, 35 predicted proteins | sample eDN5th30CBELigMG_FD_128876 | JGI IMG/M metagenome (GOLD analysis project Ga0182738, IMG submission 128876) | Enriched Miracle-Growth compost microbial communities from Emeryville, California, USA - eDNA 5th pass 30_C BE-Lig MG (version 2)... ...
CTGCCTGGAGAGAGAATTTTCACAGCCTGTGCCACAACCGCAGATGCAGCAGAAATTCCGAACCCTCCTCGGACGCCTGCTCAGAATCACGCTCTCATGCTAAGAGAATTACAGAAAGTGCAGTCGAGATTGAAGCGGTTGAAAATGCTGAGTCCCCTCACTTTCTGCGGGGAGCGGTCGCAGCGGATCCAAATATTGCCGCCGTCCACAAGATTAATCTTACCGAAATCCCTTCCTTTGACAAGAATTTTGTTTTACGGAAATACCGCATTCCCGTACAGGTAATAACGAAATCTCCTGGGACGGTCACAACCAATATTCGTCTTCAGCTTTCATCTCAGGCCAAGGAATGTGCTATTCCCCTGGCGATTGACACCAAGCCACGTGCTCAGTTGCTTCCGAGCGAGTTGGTAATTCATTCTTCCGAAGATCCTTTAACCGACACGATGAATGCAACATTCCAACTGATTTCACGAATTCCTGGGGATGTTTACGACATTCAGCAATATGACAAAGACGTATTATCTGTAGTTAAAATCACCTCAGCACACTATCAAAAATGGGCTGTTCATGTTAAGAATCGCAATCCTGTGTTGATCCACACTAATATCACACTCATTTCACACTCTGGAGATCATGCTGAATTGCCAGTTAAGATTGAATGACGAACGAATAAATCGACTTTGATGAGATGGCGGATGGAGGCTCAATAAATATCTCCTTCGTCAATGGGGTGTATCTCTCATGATCATTCGGAGACGCATTGTCTCGCTGACACGAGCATGCGATGCCATGACATCGCATCAGGATGGGATGACAATCGTCGAGATTCTTCTGGTGGTCGGCATTTTGAGCATCTTAATGGCTCTGTTGCTTCCAGCAGCATTTTCTTCCCGGGAAAGTGCTCGGCGAATTCAATGTTTAAACAATCTCCGGCAACTCGGTCTTGCCTGTCATCATCATATCTCAGCGCATCGAACCTTCCCGTACACATCTTCTTCTCCTGGTCGGATCGTGGGGAGTGAGGATGATCAATTTCAGTTAGCCGCTTCTCCTCATGCGATCGTCATGGCCTGGATGGATTCCACCCTGTCTGATCAAATCGATCTTACAGACAAATGGCTGGTCGATCTGTCGGTTCCATTGAAGCCCTTCAACGTCAAAAACCGGAACCTTTCGGGAGTCAACGTGCCGTTTCTACGATGCCCTTCAGACCGCTATGAACCTGGGTCCAATAATTATCGGGCAAACATGGGAATCGGACTGAAATACACTTTTCCAGACGTGAGTGGCCCCTGTTCTGATGATCGCAATGGACGCGGAGCATTTAGAAATGCCCATGCCATCCCCCCTTCGGAGTTCACGGATGGCCTTTCAAATACCGTCCTTTTTTCTGAGAAAGTCATCGGGGACTATGTGAGGACTGAGATGTCCCCATTTCGTGATCGTTTTTCATGGAACGACTTACCATGCTCAATTGATGACGTTGTTTCAACATGCAGTCGTCAGGCTCCGGAGAATGCTGCACATCAGTCATTTGGTGGTTCAAACTGGCTTATCGGGGGCCTCAATGCGACATGGTACAACCATCTGCTATCGCCAAATTCACAGGTTCCAGACTGCTCCGCTGGTGATGTCACTGCGGCAGGAGGAGGTCCCGGAGTATATTCGGCTCGGAGTTTCCATTCAGGAGGGGTCAATTCTGTCATGGCGGATGGATCAGGTCGATTTGTCTCCAATGCGATTGCCTTGGTCATCTGGCATGCCCTCGGAACCAGAAACGGGGAAGAGTTCATGCCCAGCTTTTAATCTTCGAACATGCACGCCATCTGAATGCGTTGGGGGGCACTGGGCGACTTGTTCTCCAACGCGAGAGTGATGGGTACCACTCAACGCCCAGCACCTTCCCGGTGGGGCTTCTCAGCGTCTGTCCCTGGTCGCGCATCGGCTCCACGCTCATGGGGAGGCTCCTGATCGGTTTGCGTTCTCCCCTGATGATGATTCCCTGCCATTGCGGGAAGTGTGTTTTGCATCCGATTTTGTCAGGGCGTGTTGCGTCGGCACAGGCATTCTGTCTTGCCCGAGTGCATCGTACGAGCAAGTCTCTTCGACGTTATCAGAGCATGATATTCCCCTGGCCCCCAGAGAAGAAGGCCGGCCGGCGACGTTGAATTCTCTGCAGCAACTTCCAATAGTGGAAGCGAGATGGCGATCCGTGTTCCCTGAATGCTCCCTGGAGAACTGCCCGATGCTGCATGCGTTTGCCCGGTTCCTGCCGGTCTTTGTGGCGATTGCTTTTCTTTCCTCCAGCTTCCGCAGCAGCAGGGCGGAGGATGTGCTGGAATGGGTCGAACAGAAATGGGATTCCATCAGCAGTCTGTATCTGCAGCTGCACCGGCATCCAGAACTCTCAATGCAGGAAAAAGAGACCTCCCGGCGGGTGGCCGACGAACTGCGCCAGGCCGGCTTCACAGTCACCGCTCCGGTCGGAACCTATGGAGTGGTCGGCATTCTGGAGAATGGGGACGGCCCGACCCTGATGGTCCGCTGCGACATGGACGCCCTGCCGGTCACGGAAGAGACAGACGTTGAATATGCTTCCCAGGTCAAGGTGGTCAATCAGGACGGAACTTCGACCGGGGTGATGCATGCCTGCGGGCACGATATGCACGTGACAACGGTTGTCTGCACTGCGCGATATCTCGCTGCACATCGCGACACCTGGAAAGGGAGACTGATGATCATCGCTCAGCCTGCCGAAGAAATTGGCGCAGGGGCGAAGGCGATGCTCAACGATGGGCTGTTCACCCGTTTTCCGAAGCCGGATCTGGCTGTGGCCTTGCATGTGCGGCCGGATATCCCCACCGGATCGGTCGGGGTCTGCCCTGGCCCGGCGATGGCCAATGTCGACAGCGTCGATATCACCATGCTGGGACGTGGCGGACACGGTTCCAGTCCGAGTGAAACTCAAGACCCGATCATGCAGGCAGCGGAACTGGTGGTGAGCCTGCAGACCATTGTCAGCCGGGAGATTTCGGCTTCGGAACCGGCCGTGGTCACTGTCGGGGCGATTCATGGAGGAACCAAACACAACATCATTCCCAATCACTGTGAATTGAAACTCACCGTGCGCAGCTATACCGACAAAATGCGCGCCCACCTGCGTGAGGCGATTATCCGCAAGGCCAAGGCCGTGGCACAGGGAGCCAATGCTCCGGAACCGGTGATCAAGTATTCAGAAGGCACCCCCTCGCTGTTTAACGACCTGGAACTTTCCGATCGGGTGACAAAGCAGCTCGAAAGAACTCTGGGGGCCGACAAGATCGTCAATGTTCCTCCGACCATGGGCGGGGAAGACTTCAGCCGTTACGGCCGCGCAGGCGTTCCGGTCTGCATGTTCCGCCTGGGAACAATCTCGCAGGCCCGGCTGGACCGCTACAAGGCCGCAGGAATTCCTTCCCCTGCTCTGCACTCTTCCAAATACCGGCCCGATTTTGAAGAAGCCCTGCCTGTCGGCATCCAGTCTTTGACCGCCGTGATTCAGGATCTGATGAAGCCGTGATGCCTGCCAGTTCCGGCAGGGTGCCTGTGCCGGAATCTCTTTTCCTGCGTGCCACGACCGTGTCGGCCGTGTGTTCCCTCTCAGGAGACCGGGAAATGATTTCGAGCAGCTATGTTCAAAATCCGGAGAGCAGAACACTCGCTTTTAAAATGAGTAAATGGACATTTCATGCATCGATCATTGTCGCTAAGACGCTCGGTCTGTATGTCGTTTGTGTTGGCTGTATTTGCTGGAGTCGGTTGCCAGAGCCAAGATAGGAAATCCTCGGAATTTGAATGGCGCAGTGAGATTCCGGACATCATCTGGATTGACAGTACATCAGGTTTCGACTTCGGCCCTGAACCAGGAATCCTTACAGGGTCTACAGGGAATAGCGGTGCCAGCTTGGTTCTTCCGCATCAAAAATTCCCCTCCGAAACAATAATCACTTGGTGCTACGGAGATCGGATGGCCAAGGAGGAGGCCAAAATTCATAAAACTATCGTTAAGATCCCTGCTTCCCCTGCAGATGAAGGGAGGAATGTCTTGGTATTTACACTTCGGAAGAACCTGAATTGGGATACTCAATGGGAAGCTGCGCGGTACTGAAGCATTTACAGTACCTCACTGAACCGGGGAGCGGCCGGGGGACGTTCCTTTCTGGATAGCAACAACCCTCCCCGTCGTGGATCAACAGAACGTGACAATGGGCCTGGTGCCTGTGCCCGAATCTCATTTCCTGCGTGCCACGGCCGTGTCGGCCGTGTGTTCCCTCTCAGGAGACCGGGAAATGATTTCGAGCAGGCCGTGTTCAGCTTTCCCGGCTCACAGCGTCAGGACTCACAGCGTCAGGGCTCCCTGCCCCAGTAGAGAGTTCCGGCCGTTAGGCCGACTTCCTCTGCTGCCCGGGCGATGTCCATTCCGGCACAGGCGAATGCCCGGTTCCCCATTGATCCGGCAGCCGCGTGACATGCGCTCCCAGGGCGTTCAGCTTCTGCTCCAGCGCCGCATAGCCCCGGTCCAGATGATAGATCCGGCGGATTGTCGTTTCCCCTTCCGCGGCCAGGGCGGCCAGCACCAGTGCGGCACTGGCACGCAGGTCCGAGGCCATCACGTTCGCCCCGGTCAGGCGGCATTCTCCCGACACAACCGCCGTGGACTCCTGCTGACGAATCCGTGCCCCCATTCTTCCCAGTTCCGCGACATGCATGAACCGGTCCGGGAACACCTGATCGCGAATCACGCTGGCCCCGGGAATGGTGCAGGCCAGGGCCATCAGCTGCGCCTGCACATCGGTCGGAATCCCCGGATACGGAAGCGCCGTGACATCCAACGGGTGCAGTGGACCGCCGGCCGACAGTTTCAGCGTCTGGACGGCAGCCGTCTTCTGGTCGGCCTGAATTTCGATCTGGCAGCCAATTTCGGCCAGCAGTTCGAGAACGGCCGTCAGGTGTTCCGGGCGAACGTCCTGCAGTTCGACCTGGCCCTGGGTCATGGCACCGGCAATCAGCAGAGTGGCCGCTTCAATCCGGTCGGGAATGATCCGGCAGCGTGTTCCCTGCAAGCACTCTACTCCTTCAATTTCCAGACGCGGAGTCCCCTGCCCGGCAATCCGTGCTCCCATGGCATTCAGAAAATCGGCCAGCGCGACCACTTCCGGCTCGCAGGCTGCTGCCGTGATGATGGTCGTTCCCTGTGCCAGTGCGGCGGCCGACATGACATTGCAGGTGCCGGTGACTGTGCTCCCCCGGCTTCCGCCCAGATGAATTGCCGCTCCGCGCAACCGCCGGGCGCTGGCCAGCACATAGCCGTTGCGGACTTCGATCTCGGCTCCCAGCGCGGCGAGTCCTTTCAGATGCAGGTCAATCGGACGTGTGCCGATATTGCAGCCGCCCGGCAACGAGACGCAGGCTTTTCCCCGCCGTCCGAGAAGCGGCCCCAGCACGCAGATGCTGGCCCGCATCTGTCGCACCAGCTGATAATCGGCGACGCAGGCCCCGGGATCAACGACCTGCAGACGCACCTGCCCATCAGCTGCGGGAGTCACCATGACTCCCAGAGTGCGCAGCAGTGCCGAGAGGGTGCGCACATCGACCAGATCCGGCACGTTTTCCAGAACAGTTTCGCCCTGTGAGGCAATCACCGCCGCCATGATGGGCAGCGCGGCATTCTTCGCCCCGCTGACAGCCACGCTGCCGGCGATCCTGCGGCCTCCCTGCACGACAAACTTGTCCATCCCTGCATCCTTCAGGCGATCAGAAACGCATCCATGACGTGTGCCTGCCATTCTCTCACGTCGCTTGCGACGTTTCATCAGGAAACATGCGCCAGCGGGCACCGGAAAGAGCAATCTGCTCTATTCGGCATCCAGTTCTCCAGAATAACAACCGCTGACCACACGTGCCTGCCCGGACAAGTCCTGCCGTGGCCCGACGTTGACAAATCCTGCCGCTTCCAGCAGGGCCTGAGTCGGTTCGGCCTGTGCCGGGTCGAGTTCCAGCATCAGCCAGCCTGACGATTTCAGAAATGCCGGGGCCTGCTGCACCAGTCGGCGAATCACATCGAGTCCGTCGGCTCCTCCATCGAGCGCCAGGTGCGGCTCATGATCCCGAATGTCGGCGGCCAGCTCCGGAATTTCGCCGGTCGTCACATAGGGGGGATTGCTGGTGATCACATCGAATCGTCCTGAATCCGGGACCGGGGCAAACAGGTCTCCCTGCAGCAGGGTCAGCCGGTTTTCCAGCTGATGCTGCACGATATTGGCCTGGGTGACTTCCGCCACCTGGGGATCGAGTTCGACGGCGAATCCACTGACGGTGGCATGATTGCGGGTGATGGCGATCGGCACGCAGCCTGATCCGGTACACAGATCCAGCAGCCGGGGGGCTGTTATCTCTTTCAGCACATCCAGGGCGGCCATGACCAGAATTTCGGTATCCGGCCGGGGAATGAATACGCCAGGCCGGACAACAAAATCGAGACTGAAGAATTCGCGATGCCCGACCAGATAGGCCACCGGCTCGGCATTGGCCCGACGTTTGACCAGTCCGCGCATGACGGCCCGCTGTTCATCGGTCAGCGGTTCGTCGAACTGGGTGTACAGCTGAATTCGCCGGCAATGCCGGGCGTGCGCCAAAAGAATTTCGGCATCGAGTCGCGGTGTCGGGCTCCCCCGTTCTTTCAGAAAGCCGATCGTCCAGTCCAGAATGCGCCGGACTGTCCAGGGGTCTTCCGTTGTCGATTTCGCCGCGGACACACGATTACCTTCCTTGAGATGGAGCGGGACTGTCTGGCCAAAAGGAGCCTGCGTGGAATTATTCGACGCCCCCCTTCAGACGCTCCTGTCGATCAAATTCCAGCAGGGCTGCGACCAGTTCATCCAGGTTTCCGAGCATGATCTGATCGAGTTTATACAATGTCAGGCCAATCCGGTGATCCGTGCAGCGTCCCTGCGGAAAATTATAGGTACGAATCCGCTCGCTGCGGTCGCCTGACCCGATCAGGGTGCGCCGCTGGCTGGCACGTTCTTCTGCAGCCTGCCGCTGCTGGGCTTCCAGAATCCGGCTCCGCAGCACCCGCATGGCTTTGGCTTTGTTTTTGTGCTGGCTTTTTTCGTCCTGGCATTTCACCACCACGCCGGTCGGAATGTGAGTGATCCGCACCGCGCTTTCGGTCTTGTTCACTTTCTGACCGCCCGGTCCGCCGGCCCGCATGGTGTCGATCTGCAGGTCTTCGTCGCGAATCACCAGTTCCACTTCACTGGCTTCCGGCAGCACGGCCACGGTTGCGGCGCTGGTGTGGACACGCCCCTGGGCCTCGGTTTCGGGCACGCGCTGTACCCGATGCCCGCCCGATTCGAACTGCAGCTGATGGTAGGCCCCTTCCCCCGCCACGGAAAAGACGATTTCCTTGAAGCCCCCCATTTCGGAAGGGTAGGATTCCATCAGCTCCATCTTCCAGCCCTGGTTTTCCACATAGCGCGAATACATGTTGAACAGGTCGCCGGCGAACAGGGCGGCCTCTTCTCCGCCCGTGCCTGCCCGGATTTCCATAATCAGGCCGCCGCGCGTAATCGAGTCGCCGGCCGTGACGATGTCTTCCAGTTCAACCTGCAGAACATCATGCTGCTCTTCCAGGCTGCGCAGTTCCTCTTTGGCATAGTTCCGCGCCGTCGGGTCGCTTTCCGACTCCAGCATTTCGCGGGCAACGGCAATGTCGTCCTGCAGTTGTTTGAACGTCCGCACGCTGGTGGCCAGCTTCCGCAGCCCCCCGTATTCGCGCTGAATGTCGACCATCTTCGAAGGGTTGGACAGAACATCCGGATCCTGCAGTTGCCGTTCCAGTTCTTCGAAGCGTTTCAGTTTGATTTCAAGGCTGGGAAACATCTGGTTCTCTTTGCCAATTTCTCAGGAAGAAGGTCCATCGGCCGCGATTCTGTTCTGGCAGAACAGGGCTGGCCGTCTGACAGGGAGGGCTCCGAAAATTCCGATGCCTGTTTCCCCCTGCGAAGCTGTTTCACGCAGAAGCGACCCTGGACCAGTTTGGCCGTTGTTCTGTCATGTTCGGGCCTGAATTCGGAGGGGTTGATCAAGAGCTGCGCGACACAACATTGACAACGCCGCCCTAATGAAACTGAGAAAGAACCAGAAAGTGGGGCATGATGCGCCTGCTGTCAGGAAGGAGAGACCTGGGACAGATCCTGCGCCGCATCCAGGTGACCGGCGTCTAAGGAAATATTCCCTGCTGCACGAGAAAAAGAAACGGCAAAAGATACGGTCAAAGAGATTGCACTGTAGAAAAATCCGCAGAGAAGAAACAGGCGACTCAGCGCCGGCGGCAAAACATTCTCTATCCTCCGTTGGGGGACAGAGGGCTTCTTCAATTCCGGGTCGGTCTGCGCGGCTTCGAAAGATTTGCGGTAAAGATGTGCGGTCCTGAAGGATCGCAGTTCTGAAAGCGATGCGTCGCCGGCAGTGCCTGGCCTGCTCCCTTTTTTGTCCCCGACGCATCCCGGCTGCCCGAGTCCTCTGGCGGCATGTGACCCAGGCAGAAGTGAGGCGATCCAGGAAATTTTTCCTCTGCCAGCGGCCCGGGCCCAGGGCAGAAAAGGAATCAGGACGCTTCCGACACACTGGCCAGACGGCGTCCTGAATGAATTCGATGTCCGCCGCGCACACTGCACAGGAAAACGGTATCGGCAAAACGGTATCGGCTTTCGCATGATGGGCATGGCCATCACACAGCGATCTGCGTTTTAGTGCGCTATCATCCCGTATGGGCCGTGTTCCGCCACGCGGCGAGTTGCGTTTCATCAAGTGAAACGCATGCTGCGCGGGCCCAGGCCAGAGCAACCTGCTCTCATCAGAGAGAAAGGCCGACCCACCCTGCACGCATCTGGCGATGCTGGCAAAACTCGCTGCGAGGCAAAAGCCTAGCCTTCTTTTTTGCCCCAGCCGTATTTCTTCTGGAACTTTTCGACGCGTCCGGCCGAGTCCACATACTTCATCTTGCCGGTGAAGAACGGATGCGAAGCCGAGCTGATATCCACAGTGATCAACGGGTATTCTTTCCCGTCGGTCCAGGTGATCTTCTCTTTGGACGACATCGTGGACCGGGTCAGGAACTTGTAGTCCGCTCCCACGTCGTGAAACACAACAGACTGATAGCTGGGATGGATGCCGTCTTTCATGATTCCAACCGAAATCTTTTCCAGGTCGAACAGGCGACTGAACAGGGCCAGCCACGTGCAAAGAGTGAAGCGAAGAAGTTTAACTGCTCTGGCAACCGGCATCAATCCTGACCACAAGAAATCGCAACGAAGCACAAGTTTCTTGACAGTAATCACTTACAACTGAAAACCCGAGTGGGAACCGCACGGGACGTCATTCCAGCTCCGTTCCGCGACCTGAACCTTTTCGAGAGTCTGCGATTTTCAGATCCCCTGTTCACAACTTCTGATCTCCGGGGGCCATACATTCCAGGCGCTGCTTCTCCGGGAAGGGCCTGCGGTCCCTCCCATTGCGAAAACAATTCAACTACAGTTGATGTATTCGTCTTCTGAGACGCCGTTCCGCTTCGATCCCATTCTGTCCTCTCAGATCATTCAACACGGGAGTCCGCCGATGAGCGCCCCTGCCAGCCGACGCACATTTCTGAAAACTGCCGCAGGCTCAGTTCTGGCCGGTGGAATGGTCCCTGCCCTGCTGCAGGCCCAATCTCCGTCGGATGAAACTCCCCGGCAACCGGGCCGCAAAGCCGACTCCCCCAGCCAGGAGCATGCTCACGGAGCCATCAAAGATCCGGCCCCGGTCCTGATTGGCGAAGGGGAGTTTCAATACGAATGTCACCACAACTGGGGACAGGTGCCCGAGCAGATCACCTGGAAAAACACGCATGGCGTGACCATCGACAAACAAGGGTTCATCTACATCACCCATCAGGGGGATCAGGCGAAACCGTGCGATACGGTGGTGGTCTTCGACCCGGCCGGCCAGTTTGTCCGCTCCTTCGGAAAAGAATATGCCGGCGGCGGACACGGCATCGACATCCGTGAGGAAAATGGCACCGAATACCTGTATCTGTCGGTCAATGCACCGCATCGGCTGATCGTCAAATGCGATACCACCGGCAAGGTGATCTGGAAGCGCAGCGCGCCGAAAGAAGCCGGGGTCTATGATGCCCAGCACGCTTTCAACCCGACCAATGTCTGCTTCGGGCCAAACAATGCCGTCTTCGTGGGCGATGGCTACGGTTCGCACTACCTGCATGAATACGATAAAGAGGGCAACTGGATTCGCCTCATTGGGGAACCCGGTTCCCGGCCTGGTCAGTTGAAAACCCCGCATGCGCAGTGGCTCGACACCCGTGGCGGCGCGACTCCGCAACTGGTGGTGGCTGACCGGTCGAACAATCGCCTGCAGATGTTCTCTCTGCCGGGCAGCTCGCAAAAGATTCTGCAGGGAGGCAACGCCGCCAAAAAAACTCCCGCTGGAACAATCACACAGCAGGAATCGATCTCTGGCCAGGCGGTTCCGGTGACGTCCGTGCCGGGGCTGCTGCTGCCGGCCGGTGTCGATATTCAGGGCGATCTGATGCTTGTCGCGGATCTGGGAGCCCGGGTGCTGATCTTTCAGGGAATAGACAATCAGCTGGTCGCCAATCTGGGCTATGACGAAGCCTGGACCGCTCAGGTCATGGAAGGCAAACCGTTCAAAATGCGGACCCGGCCGGAAACCTGGCAGGCGGGGAAATTCATTCATCCTCACGATGCCTGTTTTGACCGGGCCGGCAACATCTTTGTCACGGAATGGGTCGATCAGGGACGGGTCACATTCCTGAAAAAAGTCTGACGGCTCCTGACCGGCCCCCGTCCGGCACCCGTGTCACACCATGTGGCAGGTCCGGATCGCCGATTCTGGTGGTCAGGGCCTGTTGCCGCGCGGCTGCCGGATTTCCGGCAGCAATTTCAGATCGGGGACGGGTCTCCTGCCGCATTTCCACGGGCCTCGGCACCGACTCCCTTGTGGTGTGAAAATCGCGCCCTTTATACTGGACCGATTCGACACACCACGGCATCGGGAGAATCGGTCTGTGCTCGTCCGCATGGAGCTTGCCAGGATCATCATCAGCGAGATCAACGATCAGCAGGTCGTCTTCCTGCGGGAAGTCGAAGGGGAACGTTCGTTCCCGATTCTGATCGGGATTTTCGAAGCAACCAGCATTGACCGTCGCGTGCAGGGACACGTTCCTCCCCGTCCGCTGACACATGACCTGCTCAAGAATGCGATTCAGGAACTCGGCGGAGAAATCCAGGACGTCGTGATTACGAACCTGGTCGAGAACACCTATTACGCGGTCATCCGCATTCGCCAGGACGGAGAACTCGTCGAACTCGACAGCCGCCCCAGCGATGCCATTGCTCTGGCCGCGCACTTCGATCCGCACCTGCCGATTTATGTCGACGAAGAAGTGATCGAAGCTGCGACTTGAACCGGCCTTGCCTGGATTAAGGCGGTACTGGCCGGCTTGAATCGCACGGCCCGGCTTGAACCCGTCCCAGCCAATGGGCGAGGCTCTCTGTGAGCAGGACGCTCTGCGCCAGGATGCCCTGCCAGCGGACAAAGCCGCACGTTATCCGTTCGACGAATCTGGTGTTTCCGGCGGAGCCTCTTTGGTCGCCGGGTCCGTGACGGTCACCGAGTTGAGCTTGGTCGAGCGCCCTGCCTGAATGGTGTTCAGCCGGGACCGGGTCATGAGAGCCCGGCGCAGCTCTTTGCGGCGATGCAGCACTTTCTGAAACTCGAAGGCCCAGGGTCGCCGGCGGCGAAACGGTTTCAGCAGTTCGCGCACGGCCGCCATCGAGGCCGGACGCTGATCCGGGTCAATCGCCATCATGCGTTCAATCACATCGGCCAGTTCCAGCGGGACGGCCGGATTGATCGCGTCCACGCGCGGGCGCGGGTCGGTGCGATGGGCCTGCACCGTGGCGGCACGATTCTCGCGAGGAAACGGCCGGCGCGCCGTCAGGCAGACATACAGCGAACAGCCCAGACTGTAGACATCCGCCCGGCAATCGACGCTCATGCTGTCCAGCGACTGCTCCGGAGCAATGTAGTCGGCCGTGCCGACGCAATCGTGCCCAAAAATCATGGAGAGTGAAAACTCTTCTTCGCTCCCCTGTGTATTCAGCAGGGTCAGCCCGAAATCGAGCAGCCGGGCATGCCCGCGGGAATCCACAAGAATGTTGTCCGGCTTCACGTCCCGGTGCACCATGCGCCGTGCATGCAGGTAATCCAGACCTTTGGCAGCCTGGCAGATAATGTCGCAGGTGGCGTCCCATTTCATGGGGCCGGAAGAGAAGCTGATTCCTTCCAGCAGCGTCACCCCTTCGACCAGTTCCATGACCATATAATCGGTCGAGCCGTAAAGATCCTGCCGTTCCCCTAGTTCCAGGGTCCGGACCAGTTGCGGGTGGTCTACCTTCATTCCGGCACGGGCTTCGAGCTGAAAACGGGCTCGCATTCCCGAGTCATGCTTGAACTGATCTCCCAGCAGCTTCACGGCCACTTGCCGGCCTCCCTGCACGGGCCGGCCGACATAGACCATGCCCATGCCGCCATAACCCAGGATGTCGAGCAGGACATAATCATTCACGCGCAGCCGACGCCCATGACCTCGAAGCAGTTCTTCTGCCTGATACCGGGTAATCAGTCGGGACCGCAGCGCGCTCCTGGCCAGCTCGCCGGCCACACCAGCTGATGACTGGTGCTTCTCAAGAAACTCAGCAGCCACTGGTTCCGGCAGAATTCGACTTTTCAGCAGTTGCTCCGCAAACGCTTCCACAGTAGGAATCATGCCGGATCCTGAATCGGGAATTCGTCAGAAATGTTTCCGTGAGAGAAAAGATCTTCTCAGGCGGAAATCAGAAAGACCTCCGCGAATTGAAAGCAGACTTCTCCATATTATCGTGTCTGAATTCGAATCAGAAGAACCTAAGACAGAAATTTGTCATGATCGGCAATGTCTGACACGGATCGAAATTCGGCCCAGGCTGCGGCCTCGCTGGTGCCCGGCCGGGGCGGCATGTATATGATGAACCGTCGGCATTCTGTTTCTTTTCGGGTCTGTTCTTTTTCGGCAACGCAAGTCAGGACATCATGACGGATTTTGTAGACATCGACGGGATTCGTCTGCACCTGGGACATCCGGATTCTTCTCAGGGAGACTGGATCGGGCAAAGTGAAGTGCTGAAACAACTTCTGGCCTGCTGGCTGTGTGTCGACCCCCGCGATCTCCCGCTGACTCCCCGGCTGGTCGGGTCGCCCGGTGTGGGAAAAACCACACTCGCCATCGCCGGAGCCCATGCACGCCAACAGCCGTTGTATATCTACCAGTGTACAGCCGACACCCGCCCGGAAGATCTGCTGGTCACGCCGGTTCTGGCCGAGAGCGGAAAAATTCAATATCAGGCCTCCCCGCTGGTGACGGCCATGATCCGGGGGGGAGTCTGCGTGCTCGACGAAGGGAACCGGATGAATGAAAAATCCTGGGCCAGTCTGGCCCCCCTGCTCGATCACCGCCGCTATGTCGAATCGATCGTCGCCGGAATCACCATTCCGGCCCATCCCGAGTTCCGCTGTGCCGTCACCATGAATGATGACGATTCGACCTATGAAATTCCCGATTATATTCTCAGCCGATTGCAACCCACTCTGTCGCTGGGGTTTCCGTCCCGTGACGATGAACTGGCGATTCTGCAGTATCACCTGCCGTTTTCCAATCAGGAGATGCTGGATCTGACGGTGGAGTTTCTGCAGCAGTCACATGAGCTGAAGCTCGACTTCTCCACCCGCGACGGCATCAATGTGCTGCGTTTCGCCCTGAAACGGCTGGCAGCCGACCCGAACCATCCCCTGTCCAAAGACCAGGCCTGGCAGGAATCGCTCGAAAAATGCCTGGGGCAGGACGCGCTCGACCTGCAGTCTCTGGCCGAACGCAAGCGAAGTTCGCTCGGAGGCACGTCGCTGCCAATGGGACTGGGGGATTTCTTCTTCGATCCCAGTCACCCGTTGCATCCCGACTATGATCCCGGCCAGGACCTCGATGAAGAGGATGATTTCGACGACGAGGACGACGAAATCTAAGAACCCCTCACAAAATCTTCCGTGATCCGCTCGCGGAAAGGAAATTCTCATCCTGTGAGAGGTTTTGTTCGCGGCTCTAAAGTTCGGTCAGGCAATTGTCCTGCCTACGGAAGGACTGCCGGCCGGGACAGAGAGGAGCGGCCATGATGGCAGAGCCGCAATGAGCGGCCGTGAAGCTGGGGCCTCAGGCCACTTCCCGCAGAGCCACGCTCGGCGGCAGCAGGGGAACACGAAATGTGACCGGGCCTTCCTGGTCGGCTTCCGCGTCGTTGTCTGCATTCCCTTCCCCGCCCGATTCCGCATCGGGAAGATTCCGCGTCATCAGTGTCAGGATGGCCGGCAGCAGCACCAGCGAGACGAACAGGCACGAGGCCACGCCGATGGTCAGGACCATGCCCAGGGAAACCAGTCCCTGGTGCGCGGCAACCATCATGCTGCCGAAGCCGACGCCGGTCGTCAGTGATGTCATCGTCACGGCATTCACCGTGCTGCGGGTGATCTCATATTTTCCGCGCTGCTGGCGGTAGTCGTGAATCACATAGACCCCGCTGTCCATGCCGATGCCCATAATGAGCGGCAGCACAATCAGGTTGGCCGGGTTCAGATCGACCTTCATCAGGGACAGAATCCCGAACATCAGCAGCAGTCCTCCCAGTGGCGGCATGAGTGCCAGCAGAGCAATGCGCACTTTGCTGAAGTCGAAAATCGAAGCCACGATCATGGCGACGCTGAGATAAATCGAGACCAGCCAGATCGGGTTCAGCGGAGTCTGGGAATCCTGCATCAGCACAATCGACAGGGCCACGGCGGCCACGGGAGCCAGCAGGGACAGGACCAGCGTTCCCGGGCTCAGGACATCGATGAGCAGCACCAGAATAATCACCGCCGCCGCATAGATCGCGGCCGTGGCATAACTCTGCTGAATCTGATGTGCGGCCTCGAAGTTCTGCAGGGGAGTGCCGGTGACCTCGGGATCGACCGTGCGGATGTCCTTGACGAAATTCGTCAGCGGAATTTCATCCCAGATTTCCTCCATCGGATAAATCCGCAGCAGCCAGTCCCCTTTCTGAGAGACAAACCGGTTCCGCAAGGCTTCCGGAAAATCCTCAGGGGAGACCGGTACAGGATCAGAAATCGAAGCCAGCACCTGAAACTGGCGATGCAGGGCCATCAGCATTCCCTGCTGATAACCAGACAGCACCTGCATCTGCATTTCGAGCGGCATTCTGTCGAGAATGTTCAGCAGGGCATCCACGCGGGCCGCCGCGGCCTGGGCCACCGGTTCCGGACGCGATTTCAGTGTCGTCAGCAATGCTTCAAAGGCCCCGCCGATCGACGAGGGATCCAGCTGGGGAATTCCCCGGGGCAATTCGGACAGTCCACTCAGGCGGGCATGAATGGCCTGCACCAGCAGTCCGGTTTCTTCCGCCGGATAGCTGGGCAGATAGCTCGCCAGATCTTCCACGCGCGAAACGGTCGGCAGTTCCAGAAACCGCTCCTTCAGAATGCGGACATTCTGCGGAGAGTCGGTCATCGTCAAGGCATACAGCAGCGACCCGTTGGTCTCTTCAAAAATCCGCTTCTGCAGCTCGACCGACTCGACCCCTTTCGCCTGCATGTTCAGCAGGTTGTAGTCGTAACGCATCCGGAAGCTGAGATGACCGTTTTCATATTTCAGGGTCGACGCCCCCAGGGCAATCAGCAGCAGTACGCCCATTGTGGCGACCAGGCCCGGGCAGTCCCGCAGAATTCTTCGCAGAATCAGTCCCTGAAACGGCGTCGGCAACTGGCGAGGTTCCAGCTTTCGATCGGCCAGAGTGATCAATGGCGGCAGCACTGCAAACGTGGCCACGGCACACAGCAGAATGCCTCCCCCGGCGATGATGCCCAGTTCGGCGACTCCCAGAAACGTGGTAAAGGCCGCGGCGAAAAAGGAGAGAGCCGTGGTCACCGCGGCAGTCACAATGCCGGTCCCCACGACCCGTGATGTTTTTGCCAGTGCCGGAATCAGCGGCAATCCGTGATGCCGCTGTTCCAGATATGCGGCGACATAGTGCGTGCCATAGTCTCCGACACCAATCAGAATCGTGGCGAACGACATCGACAGGATGTTCAGGTGTCCGACCGCCAGCGTTGTGTATCCCATGGACCAGGCAATGCCGACGGCAATCATGGTCATCGACATCAGGGGATGCCGGAAGCCGCGGAAGCCGATCAGCGAAATCAGCAGCACGCCGACAAAGGCAATCACCGAGGCCGCCCCCATGTCGAGCTGCGAGCGCTTCATTTCGTCCGCTTCGAGCACCGGAATGCCGGTCAGACCGATCTTCACGTCCGAGAATTCTGCCCGGGCGTCGGCCACGATTTCATTCATCCGCGCCAGCGACCGCGATGTTCCGCTGAAATCGGTCGACACATTCCGCGGCAATGCCAGAACAAATCCCATCTTGCCGCTGGGAGTCAGCTGATACTGCGGCTCGCTGACATCCATATGTGGAAAAGCCGAAGCCGAAATGACTTCTGGCCAGGGAGACTTGAAATCTCCCGGGTTCTGCAGAAAGCCCAGCATGCTCTGAATCAGATCGCTGGACTGGGTCAGCAGCGACTGCAGTTCATTGGTCGAGTGCTGGCTGGTATTGAGCTGAATATGATCGGTCAGACGGCGGCAATACGACTCAAGCCCTGCCCGGTTCCAGTGACCTTCGAGAATCGGCGCATACATTTCCAGCCGGGACTGGGCCCGTTCCAGGTCGACCGGATTCAGATACTGCAAGGCTTTGTGCCGCAGCGCTGTCGGGTCGACCTTGTAAAGCACCCGGGCGAACAGATCCTTTTCCGCATCGAGCCGGCTGCCGACGCGGTCCATCACGGCACGGATCTGGTCCGGTTTGTCCCCTTCGATCACGACGACGACATCGGAGTCATCGCCGAAGTTTTCGACAAATTTCATCCACCGCTGATGAAAGGCCTGATGAGGATCAATCAGGTCGGAGCGGTTGGTTTTGAAGGTCATGAACCGCAAGGTAATCACGAGACTGACCAGCGTGACCAGGGCCACAAATGTCAGCGTCACCCCCGGTCGCCGGGCGGCGGCAACCGTCAACGACTCAAGCAAATGCGAAACCGCACCCCCATCCTCATGGGAGTGTGTCGGTGTTCGCTCCGTCCCTGTTGCTGAACTCACCGTGATCTCGTCATCCGTATGGCCGGCAATCCTTGCCCGGCACCACTCTAATAGAATAGTCAAACCCGATTCAAGACGGGCTTGCACCGTCAGTCTGTGACGCAGCAGAAAATATCCTGTTGCGAGACAATAGCTTGCAAATCTTCTCTACCGGCATTCGTCCGGGCAGGGAAGAAAATTGTGGCAATCGAACTCTTTCAGCATCTGTGTAATCAGCGCCTGCTTTTCCCGGTCGCAGTATCCTCTCGAAAACCCCAGAATAACGCATCCCAGCACAATGCTGGCCACATGCACAACACGGGTCGGCAGGCGAAATTCCTGCAGATCTGCAAACACTTCGCAGGGACTGCAGATTTCCCCAAACTTGACTCCCTGATACAGCAGTTCCACACCGGTCAGGTCGGGACTCCAGTCATAATCGAACGGACCATATTCCAGGCGACGATGAATCACCCAGAATCGGGTGTGTTCAAACCGTAGTCCGTGCGATCCAGGCACAGGCAGCTCCCGTCAAAGGCCTTTCGCGTTCCAGGCCCACTCCTATCGAACGCCGTCTCCGAGTGCCAGAAACCTGCCAGCCGGAAAAAAACGGATGTCCGCAAGGGCACTGATGTGCGAAATGCGTCGCGCCAGCATAGGGGACAGCCGCAAACTGGAAAAGAACTCTTCCTCCCAGCCTGCCAGACCGGCCGCATCAACCGGCAAAAATCTTCCGGTCTCCGCTCCGGCGAGGCGTTCTGGCTCAAGCCGCTTACCTGAAGCAGGATCGGCGAAAAGCCCGGCTTCGGGGCAGGAGAACACATTGACCCTGTTTTCTGAAAGGCCATACACTTATCAAAGACCATCTTTTGAAATGACTTCGAATGACAGCCATGACTTCCAGTGCGAAACCCGGGCAGGCGGAACCCCCCCCCTGGCGCGGCTGGATTGTCATTCCCAGCTGGCTCGGATCGCTGCTGGTCCATCTGAGCTGTCTGGTGCTGCTGCTGACATTCGCACGCACCCCGCCCCCGCGCGGAGACTTTCCCGGCGAAGGGGGAGATTCGTTTCGCAAGGTCGGCATCCGCATGGAGTCGGGCAATCCCGGCCCGGCCGGTGCCGAGGCACCTAAGGGCCCGCAGCCTGCCGACTCGCAAACCATCGCGCAGGAGGTGCCCCAGCCGCCTGTTCTTCGGCAGGAACTTCAACAGCTGGAAGCCACTGTTCCGCAACCGGTTTCAGTCACACTCCCCGTCCCGTCCGCCAGTCCGGCTCTGCCGGTCATCGGTGCCGGACCTGTCTCAAGCTTGTCTTCGGTGAATATGGACCGTCTGATCTCTCCTTCCGCAGGGGGAGGCCGGTCATTGGAATTCGGCGGCGCGGGCGGTTCCGCAACAGGCACCGGTTCCGGGACCGGCGGACCGGCATTCGGCAGTAGCGGGGGAACCACTTTTATCGGCATCGGAGCCGTCGGCAGGCGTTTTGTCTATATTATTGACCGTTCTTCCAGCATGGCGGCAGACCATGCCCTGCAAGCGGCCAAGCTCGAACTGCTGGCCAGCATTCAGCGTCTGGACGAATCGCAGCAGTTTCAGATTGTTTTCTACAATAACACCGTCCACACGCTGGATACGCAAAGTGGCCGCTTCGACGTCTTTCGCGGCACCGACCATCAGCGCCTGAAAGTGAGTGAACAGCTGCGTGATGTGGTGCCGGCCGGAGGGACGCACCACCTTCCGGCCCTGATTGAAGGTCTGAAGTTCAATCCCGACGTGATTTTTCTGCTGACCGATGGTGCGGCGGAGTCGGCCCTGACCCGTAAGGATCTTGAAGAAGTCAAACGCTACAATCGCCATGGAACCCGCATTCATTGCATCGAGTTCGGGCGTGGCTCACACTCGGCACTCGATGACAGTGCGAACTTCCTGAGAACACTCAGTCAGGAACATCAGGGACGTTATGTCTACCGGAACGTCCGCGACATTCTGACCGGTTCCACGGACAGCCCTGTGCCTCGACTGTCTCCCGCCGCGGAAAGGACTCTGCCATGACCACTCCCCTTCCGGAAACCGATTCCCCGGCTCCTGCCCGGGCACCGGCCGTGCTCTCACGCGGCACCCGCTGCTGGCAGTTTCTGGTGCTGACGCTGCTGCTGGTGGCCGCCGATCAGGCAAGCAAGCTGTATGCCGTGCAGGCCTGGAAAGGGATGCCGACCCAGTCCTTCTTTTTTGATGTGTTCCGCATCGAATATGCCCAGAATGACGGGGCTTTTCTGAGCATGCTGTCCGGAGCCTCAGGCGGGCTGCGGTTCTTTGTGCTGCAGGTGCTCAATGGAGCGGTGCTGGTCGGCATTGCGGTGTCGCTGCTCTGGCCGCGAACCGTTTCGGCCTGGACCTTTTATTCCCTGACACTCATCGTGGCCGGGGGAATTGGAAATCTGATCGACCGGGTGCAGTACGAATACGTCATCGACTTTCTCAATCTCGGGCTCGGTTCGCTGCGGACTGGAATTTTCAACATCGCGGACATGGCCATTACCCTGGGATTCTTTCTGATGCTGCCGGCCATGCTGCAGAAAGAGCCCCGGCTGTCGACGACGGATTCCGAATCATCTCCGAATTCTCCCCGCCGGAATTCCGATGATGCCCCGCTGGCATTTGCTTCTTCCCTGTCGACCCCGCCAGGCTCCTGATGCCCCCTTCCCTGCGATTTCTGCTGCTGTGCGGGGTGGTTCTGCTGACCGGTTCCCGGGGACTGGCACAGGATCGGGTGACCTATGTTCCCGAAGGCCAGACCCGGCCCGTGATTGCGGTTGGCGATATCACCAACCTGACAGGCTCGGAACTCTTTCTGAAAGGATTCAACTCCGTCCAGCGGATTCCCATCGATGCGGTTTCGCACATTGAAACCACATATCAGCCGGAACACCTGCAGGGAGAAGCCCAGTTTCACAGCGGAAAAACGGCCGAGGCCCAGGTCTCCCTGCGCAAGGCGCTGGACAAAGAAAACCGGGAATGGATCGATCGCGAAATTCTCGCCCTGCTGGTCCAGTGCTCCCTGCGCGAAAACGACCTGCAGGGAGCCATTCGCGATTTTCGCTTCCTGCTGACTTCAGACCCTGTGACGCGGCACTGGAATATCGCCCCTCTCGCCTGGACGCCGACGGTCGTTTCGGAATCCCTGCGCCAGCAACTGCGTCCCTGGCTCGATCCAGGCAGCTCGCCTGCCGATCAACTGCTGGCCGGCAGCCTGCTGCTGACCGATCCTGCCGCCGGCAAAGCGGCCGAAGAATGTCTGCTGCGGCTCAATCGTGATACGCATCCGATTTATTCCAGCTACAGCAAGGCCCAGCTCTGGCGGATCGAAATCGCAAAAGTGAATGTCAGTGAAATTTCGCTGCAGCGCTGGCGCGACCTGATCGACAGTCTGCCCCGTTCGGCCCGTCCCGGCCCGCAATATCTGCTCTCACGCGGACACGACGTGCGGGGAGAACTGCGCCTGGCCGCTGCCGAAGCTCTGTGGATTCCGTACGACTATCCGGACAATGAATTGCTTTCGGCCCGCGCCCTGTTCGATGCCGCCGAAGCTCTGGAGCGTTCGGAGCTGCGCACGGAAAGTCAGACCTGTCTGGCCGAACTGATGCAGCGTTATCCCTGGTCGCGCGAGGCCGGCATTGCGCGGAACCGCATTCCCAGTCTTCCCCGGGAATGATATGGTGTGCTTCCCGGCGAAGAGTGCCGACGGAAGTTCTGACAGGAGGTTCGATTGCGTCTGGTTCGTCAACTGACATGCGCAGCGCTGCTGTTTTCATTCGCGCTCGGCCAGACACGTTTGGCCTGGGCCAAAGAGGTCGGAATTTTCCGGAACGGCCGGCTCGATGCACGCGCTTTTCTTCAGGCGGGGGGCCTGTTCGGCTATCTGACCATCGGTCTGAGCGTCGTCATGGTCGCCATGATCATCGAGCATCTGCTCAGCATTCGTCGATCGACACTGATTCCCCGCCCGGTTGCCATGGAACTGCAGAAACTGATTGCGGCCAATCAGATTACGCAAGCGGATCAACTCTGCAAAAATTCTCCCTGCCTGTTGACGGCCATCGTTCAGGCCGGCCTGCAGGCTCTGCCGTTTGGCTATGAATCGGCCGAAAAGGCGATGGAAGACACCGCACAGGAATACTCCGCCCGGCTGGCCCGCAAGGTCGACTATCTGTCGGTCATCGGGGCGGTCGCACCGATGATGGGACTCACCGGAACCGTCTGGGGGATGATTCAGGCGTTCGGGGAATTCGCCGAACAGGCCAACCCGTCTCCCAGCGATTTTGCCCCGTCGATTTCCGAAGCTCTGGTCACCACTCTGCTCGGGCTGGTCGTGGCCATTCCTGCCATGTCGGCACATGCCTGGTTCCGGAACCGGGCCGACGAATTCATTGCCGAAGCGGCTCTGCTGTCCGAAAAACTGCTCTCGGTGCAGCGTCGCAGACGCAAGCCGGAGCCGGCACTTCCGACAGCCATTCCCGACGTGACCCGCACCCGACCCTGAGCCAGAACCAGGTATTCTCCGGCGCAGCCCCTGCACCGGCCTCCCCGACGGACACGCCATGAGAGTCCCGCGTTCCAGCCGTTCCCATGCAGCCAAAATCAACCTCACCCCGTTGATTGACGTGGTGTTCAACCTGGTGATTTTCTTTCTGGTCGTTTCCCACTTCAGCCAGGCCGAATCCACCGAACAGGTCGATCTGCCGGTCGCGCGGCAGGGACAGCGGAACGAATCTCCTCACCGGCTGACAATTCTGGTCCGCGCCGATGGAACCCGTCTGGTTCACGATCGCGCCGTCACCGATGTCGAGATCGCCGACATGCTGCAGCAGGCACAGGCTCTGGACGGGGAAAGCCTGCTGGTGCGCATTCAGGGAGACCGGGCGGCGACCTATCACCTGATTGAACCGATTCTGGTCCAGTGCGCCCGGCTGGGAATCACCAATGTCGGTTTCGATGTCCTGGCCGCGGAAACAGAGTTTCCGGCTTCCTCCAGCAACTGATTTTCCGCTGTCATGCGCATTCCTCCACGACATGATCGCAGTCACGATTTCGGCGCCATGACGTCGATGATCGATGTCGTGCTGTTCCTGCTGATGTTCTTTGTGATTACTGCCGGCACCGGAGATCAGGCTCTGCTGCTGCCGACTCCCCTGGCCCGTTCCGGATCTATCGACTCTCCCCAGGCGGGTGCCACGAGTGGAGAATCGAAGGTCGAAATCACACTCCGACTGAAATGGGACCCTCAGGCCGGTCGCACCGTCGTGGACATGAACGGCACTGACTATGTCGACCTGGTCGCCCTGCAGGAAATTCTTCACCGTCTGGCCAGGCTGGATGCCGGCAATCCGGTGGTGTTTTCTCCCGCTCCAGATGTGCCGCTGGGAGATCTGATCACCCTGTATGACACCTGTCAGGCCGCCGGCTTCGACACGATTCAATTCTCGGCCCGGTCTCCTGCTCCCTGACCGGTTTTCGATGCCGACAACCGGTTTTCGATTTCATCGCGAGGATTGAGGACCAGCGGCGTTCTTCTTCGCGCAGGTTTCCCATTCGGATTCTGCCGGGCATGCTCTGGTTCCCGGGGAACACCGGATTACACTCGAAGTGTCACAGGGACATCGACAGTGAGGCATTCAACAAGGAATGGCGACATGGTGAAGACATCAGGTTCGGCAGTCTGGATGGGCGGATTGAAAGACGGCAAAGGCTTTCTTTCGACGAAAAGCGGCGCGCTCAAGGATCTGCCCTATGGATTCCGGAGCCGGTTCGAAGGCCAGCCCGGCACCAACCCGGAAGAACTGATCGGCGCAGCCCATGCCGGGTGCTTTACGATGGCCCTGTCGCTGATCCTGGGGGAAGCGAATCTGAAAGCCGAGAAGATGGAAACACAGGCACAGGTGACGCTCGAACAGGTGTCCGACGGATTTGCGATCACGGCAGTGCATCTGACGCTGCAGGCCACTATCCCCGGCACAGACGACGCGCAGTTTCAGGAACTGGCCGCCAAAGCCAAGGCCGGGTGTCCCGTTTCCAAGCTGCTGAATACGAACATCACGCTCGATGCAAAACTGGTGAACGCATCAGCGTGTTGAACAGCGCACGCAGCATTCAACAGCCCACGAAACATTCAACAGAACATACCGCGTCAGCGAGTCACAAAAATGGACTTGCTCACGCGGCGTGCTCAGGGAATTTCAACAGCGCGCGAAACATCCAACAGAGCACGCAGCGTCTGCGGGTGCATCCCCGAATGCCGTTTCGCAGTCTGGCTTACAGGGCGGTCGAACGGTTGCTCCGCTTGCGGTCATTCTCGGTCAGATAGATCTTCCGCAGCCGAATCCCCTGCGGAGTGACTTCCACATACTCGTCGGATTCAATGTATTCCAGTGCCATTTCCAGCGACATTTCGCGTGGCGGCGCGAGGATCATATTTTCATCTGAGCCGGAGGCCCGCATGTTGGTGAGCTTCTTTTCGCGGACCGGATTGACGACCAGGTCGTTGTCGCGCGAATTCTCGCCCACGATCATGCCTTCATAAATTTCGGCACCGGGCGGAACGAACAGTTCCGAGCGTTCCTGCAGTTTGAACAGGGCATAGGCCGTGGCCTTGCCGACGTCCTGCGATACCAGCACGCCGTTTTTGCGCCGTGGAATGTCCCCTTCGATCGGGCGGTACGATTCGAAACGATGATGCATCACTGCTTCGCCCTTGGTGGCATTGAGCAGGCGGGTTCGCAGCCCGATCAGGCCCCGGGCCGGAATCTGGAACACCACATGCGTATGGGTTCCATTGCTGGCGGTCATTTCCGTCATCTGGCCTTTGCGCTGGGACACGACTTCGATCACCGTGCCGACATCAGCGGAAGGGACATCGACTTCCAGAATCTCGAAGGGTTCATGCCATTTGCCGTCGATTTGCCGGCGAATGACTTCCGGCTTGCCGACTGACAGCTCAAAGCCTTCGCGACGCATCGTTTCGATGAGAATCGACAGGTGCAGCAGTCCCCGGCCGGAGACCTTGAAAATGTCTTTGGAATCGCCGTCTTCCACCCGCAGAGCCACGTTCGACTGCAGTTCCCGGGTCAGCCGTTCGCGCAGGTGGCGGCTGGTCAGAAATTTGCCGCCGCTGCGTCCGGTCAGCGGAGAAGAGTTGATGGTGAAGACCATCGACAGGGTCGGTTCGTCCACTTCAATGCGCGGCAACGGCTCAGGGTAATTGATATCGGCAATGGTGTCCCCAATGCCTGCTTCTCCCAGCCCGGTGAGGGCGACAATGTCGCCCGCTTCGGCCACTTCCGATTCCACTTTGCCGAGCTTTTCGAACAATTCCACTTTTTCGATGGTGCTGTTGATCTGCCGTTCGGACTTGAGAATGGCGACCTTCATGCCGGGACGCACCCGGCCGTTCTGAATGCGTCCGACGACAATTCGCCCGACATATTCTGACCAGGAGAGCGATGTGACCATCATCTGGAAGTTACCGTCGACATTGGCGATGGGGCCGGGAATATGTTCCAGCACCAGGTCCAGCAGCGGCAGAATGTTGCCTGAGCGGGCCTGCGGATCGTGCGAGGCATATCCGGAACGGCCGCTGGCGAAAATGTAGGGAATATCGAGCGAGCCTTCGTAGCCCAGCTCTTCGATCAGGTGAATCGTCTCGAGCACCACGTCTTCCGGGCGGCAGTCCGGCCGGTCGATTTTGTTGACCACAATGATCGGCTTCAGCCCGACCTCCAGGGCCTTGGTCAGCACGAACCGGGTCTGCGGCTTCGGTCCTTCAAAGGCATCGACCAGAATCAGCGCGCCGTCGGCCATCCGCAGCACCCGTTCGACTTCGCCTCCAAAGTCGGAGTGGCCCGGTGTGTCGATGATGTTGATCTTCACGCCGTTGTAAGAAACCGCAATATTTTTGGCGAGAATCGTGATGCCTCGTTCCCGTTCCAGTTCGTTGGAATCGAGGATGCAGTCTCCCTGCAGCTGCGAGTCGCGGAACTGGCCGCTTTGACGCAGCAGGGCATCGACCAGGGTGGTCTTGCCGTGGTCGACGTGGGCAATGATGGCGATATTTCGGATGTCGGAGCGACGCATGAAACCATTCCGTATGACGTAAATTCTGTCTCGGGAACGACACCCCGATCCTCAGTCGGCTGAGAAAATCAGCGTGGTCGTTCGGTAGAACCCAATCCCTTGTTCAGATCCTGAGATGCGCGACAGCTCTGTTCGCGGATGCTGGACGACGGACCGGCCGGCGAATGGCTTCGCCTGTCAGGCCGATGTCCCCCCTCGTCGCATCACATCTCAATTCCGCTGAGCCGGCGGCGGCCATGCGATCTGGAGAAGCGGGTGCTCGGGCACCTGGAAACCGCTTCCCAGCATGACATTTTACTGCACCAGACCATCGAACGTGTTGATTTCGAACGTCTTCACTTCGCACAGACGGCGTTCCGCCTCGCAGCAGGCTGCATTTCCTGAGAAACGCAGGCCGGCAGCACTATTGCGGGCGGGCCCGGACGAAAGCAATCTGTTCTCAGCCGCACCTGGGGTTTCGATTCTTCAGGAATCGACCCGGACAGGTTCGCTCCCTGGCTGTTTCAGCCTGGTTCACGGCGTGCTCGATGGTCGGTGTGGACCTCGTGGGCGTGGAATGATAGACATTCCGTCGCCATTCTGCATCGGCGAGTTCATGAAATTCCGACGAGGAATGCGCCGAAAACCGGAATGCATGTATGATTTTCGATGCGAACAGGCGTCACACGCTCGCCGAAAATCTGCCCGAAGCCCTTCCACAGGCAGCGGACGGAACCGGCTCGCCCGCCTGCTTCCCCTGGCAGGCACACCGTCGGGACGTGCCTGCGGCAGCTGTCTTCGACGGGAACAGCTCGAAGGTCCGTGAGAATTCAGGGTTCAGGAGAATTCCCGCATGTCATTCTCAATCGCCCTGTGCCTGATCGGGCTGCTGGCCTGGCTACTGCTGGCCACAGCAGTGTTCTGGGGGCTGGGGCTGTGCCGTGTCCGCTCGATTCAACCTGTTCTGGCTGCTGGAATTATGGCTGCCCTGCTGGGGGCGGTCTGCGTCACGCTCTGTGGACCCTGGGGACCGGCGCTGAGTCCGGCAGCCGACGGAAACTTCTGGGCTCCCCTGCTCTCCCGGCTGCAGTCTGACTGGCTTTCTCTGTCCCTGGTGCTCACCGTCACGGTCGCGGCAGCGGTGATTGTGTGCAGTCCTGCCAGGACTCGGCAAAATGCGGTTTCGGTTTCAGAACTGGGAGGCGCCTGCGGGCTGGTTCTGTCGCTGCAGCTGGTGGCATGCCTGAATGACTTCTGGTGGCAATGGGGAGCAATTGTCGCCACCGGCTGGCTGGCCAGTTTTCTGCTGACGCTGGACACGACGCGGGAAGAACGCAGCAGTTCGGCCGGGGCCTGCCTGGGCTGGCTGACGGCTGCCGACCTGCTCTGGCTTTCCGGGCTGCTGACGCTGGCCCTGGCGTTCGATTCCACTCTGCTCGGAGACATTCAGGATCTCGACGCCATGCAGGGCTGGTCGGTGGATCAGATGCTGCTCGGTCTGGGAGCCGCTGTTTTCTTCCTGATTTCCCTGCTCATTCGCACCGCCCTGTTCCCGTTCATGTCCTGGACGCGCAACGCCGCCCACACCGGGCGGACCGCCGCCTGGATGATTCTAGGAGGAATCGGGTGCGGGCAGCTGCTGGTTTTACGCTGGACCCCGTTTCTGACGGCCTTTTCAGGCACGCGCACCCTGATGACCGGGTTCGGAGCCCTGGCAGCGCTGTTTCTGGGAGTCATTGCGGTCTGGGGGACCAGCGGCCCGCGGCGTCTGCTGGCTCTGGCCAGCCTGCAGGCAAGTCTGGTCTGGCTCGGGCTGGTGGCCAGTCCGTTTTCTCCTGAAACGCAATGTCGCCAGTTCGGCATGGCATCGCTGGTGCTGCTCTGTCTGCTGGCTGCGAATCTGACGGCCCTGTCCCGGTGGCAGGGAGCTTCCGGAACGGCCCGCAAGCTGATGATCGCGGCCCTGCTGTTGCTGTGCAGTGGAGTCTTGGGACAGGAGCACATTCTGGAAAACCTGCGTCGGGCTGACTGGCTGAATCTGTTCAATCCCTGGCTGCTGGTGCTCACGGCCCTGACCGGGCAGAGCCTGACCGCCTGGGCCCTGTGGCGGCAGGCCGGCATGATGAATGAATCGCCGGCAATCCGGGCGGAAGACGCTGCGATGCCCCGCCCCCTGGACTGGCGGGAAACGAATCCTGCGGTGCTGCTGGCCGGCCTGCTGTGCGCCGGAGTTCTGATTCCGCTGGCCCCCTTTGTGGCTGGTGGCCCCGGCAGGGGGCCGATCGGCATTCCACTGGTCAGTCTGCTGGCAATGGGGATTGGAATTCTGGCGGCTCGATGCTGGCCGGAACCCCGGCGTTTTCCTGCCGGGCAGACCGTTCGCGCTTCTGTCGGTTCCCTGCAGCGCATGGCCCGGAACGAGTTCTATTTTCCGGAAATGTTTGGTCTGCTGTGTGTGGCCCCGGCCCTGGTGGCCGCACAGCTGTCCCGCTTTGCCGAATGGTTCATTTTCGGTCAGCTGATTCAGAAGCTGCCGGCAGGAATTCTTCGGCACATCGCGGAGTCCGCCAGCCTGAACGATGACGAGACCACTCCCGGGCAGGCAGCGTGGCATCTGGTTGCGGCCTGTGCCTGCCTGCTGGCCGGTGTCGCCTGGGCTCAGCTGTAACAGATTGCCGGGCTGCCAGAAGTTCGGGGCCCATGACGAGATGCCCCGTGGGAGAGGGGCTCGCCTGAGGGGACCCGGTGAGATATTGGCCTGCACGAGTTCGTTCTGTGCGGGATTGGGAAATCTGCGGCAAAACCGGGGCGGCTGGGATGGAAGGAAATGGAAGTTCTTTCCTGTGCGATGGGAATGAATCTTGTTTTTCGATCAGCCGATGCTTATCTTTAATCACGCGATTTCAAAGAGACCATTCGGCTCTCTTCCTTTTGCTTTCGGATCCCGTCTCAATACTTCGAGCCGTCTCATGCTCTGGCGATTTTCCGCTTTTTTCGGTGTCTGTGCCGTGTTTTCGCTGCCCCTGCTGTCTGGCTGTGGAACAAAGAACAGTGGTCCACCACGATATACCGTTCACGGAACTGTGATGCTGGACGGTCAACCGCTTCAGCACGGCACCATTCGGTTCTATTCCGAAAGTTCGCCCTCGATTTCCGGGACGATCATTAAGGAAGGAGCCTACAAACTCCCGGAAACCGGGGGCCTGCTTCCAGGGCTTTACAAGGTCGCGATTTCGTCTTCGGAAGCCAGTGGGAAAATTGCCGATCCGGATGCGGTCATGGCTGCCGGCATAACCGACTCCTCCTCGAAAGATCAGGTTCCCAGTCGATACAATTCAAAGACGGAGTTGAGCTACGAAGTCACCTCTTCGAAGAATAATACAGCCAACTTTGACTTGAATTCCAACAAATAGTCTTCTGCGATCCCGTCAAACATTTCTTTTCAGATCGATCCATTCTTACAGGATGTCTGCCATGCGAACGAGTCGTCAGCGTGGGTTCACTCTCATTGAATTGCTAGTGGTGATTGCGATCATTGCCATTCTGATTGCCTTGCTGCTACCTGCAGTGCAGCAGGCACGCGAAGCTGCGCGGCGCAGTCAATGCAAAAACAACTTGAAGCAGCTGGGTCTGGCAATGCACAATTATATTGATGTGCATAATTTCCTGCCTATCGGGTCAATGTCTGGCAATTCTCCCGGGAACCCACCAAATCAAGGGACAAGCGGTTTTGTCTGGGTGCGATATATTCTGCCTTATCTGGAGTATGGAAATCTGCTGACCAAGTACAATGAGAACATTGCATACAACACGGGTGTCAATTTGCCCATTATCCAGTCGACCATCCCGGCGCTGTTGTGCCCCAGTGATCCACGTTTTCGCGCCTGGAGCAATACCTTGAATTACAACTATGCGGTCAATTATGGAAACACAACGGTCGGTGCAACCAATCCATTCAATGGTGTGACATGGCAGGGAGGAACCTTCCGGTACTCAAGCAGTATTACCGGCTATGCCTATGGATTCAGCGACATTCTGGACGGGACTTCCAACACGTTGTTGATGTCGGAGGTTCGTGCTGGCCAGGTGACGAATGATCTGCGTGGTTTGATCTGGTATGTGCCGCATTCAGGCTTTACAGCCCATTACACTCCGAATACATCCATTCCAGATGCGATGGGGTCGTGGTGCAATACGGATGTTGAAGCCAGCGCATTAAAAATGAATATGCCCTGTACAAGCACAGGGTCGACAATCTTTTCTTCCCGGAGTCAGCATTCCGGAGGCGTTCAGTCATTGATGGCTGATGGTGCTGTCCGGTTTGTTGCAGACAGCATTGATGTCAATACATGGCGTGGTCTCAGTACCCGGGCCGGAGGAGAACTGATCGGAGAATACTAAGCGTCCAGTCCCGGGAGAGACTGCCCGGCTCATCTCCAGTGAGCAAAATTCTTCATCGTTTCAATACCGTCTCAACCACCGGTCAGGGGGATGGCGCTGGCCATTCCCCTGACTGCATTTCGTGAACAGGCAGAACAGGATTCACTGGGCAAATTCACTGGGAAATATTCGCTGGAGCCTGCCTGCAGCCGCATCAGGGCCGGCCGTAACAGGCCAGATAGATCAGCGAGATCACGACCAGGCCGGAAAAACGGACCACCAGAAATCGTACTGTCGGCATTCGAACGCACCGATTGCAGGGATTGTGACGCTTGGATCGAAAACGCCAGCAGATCGGGTTTTCGCACTCAAGTCAAGCCGGAATCAGGTCGAGAGCGGCGTTGCCGACGTTGCCTCGCGCAGAGCTGGATCAACCCCTGTGAATGCGGGCCCGAGCATGAAAGAACACAGGCCAAACCGGCCTTGCCGACGATTCCCGCCCCGCTTTCCTCAGCTTTTTGCCCGCATTGAGCCTCCGGACCAGAGCATCTCGCTTCTGCCTGCTCCGCATTTCTCCCCATGCCCGACGGCATTCGAAATGGAACGAATCCGGTTTTGCCCAGCGGTGCAGATGCTTCACCGCGGAATTTCCATTACTCTTTGAACCGTCAGGGCAACCGTCGTTTGGGCGGTTGCGGCTTCTTGTATTCTGGTGGTGTTTGAATTCATGTCTCACGTTCTGCAAGTGGATGAAGCGGCGTACTCCCTGTGGCAGGCTCTGTCGGAACGGGGAACGGTTCCGGTATCGGATCTGGCAGCGGAACTGCGGCTCGACCAGTCCCGTCTGATGGCGGCAGCCACCGAAGCGGCCGCTTCCGGCTGGATGGAAATCAGCGAGCAGGCGACAGAAGAAGTCGTGCCGACCGATGGAGCCGCCGATTTGATTCGCACCGGACTGCCGGAACGCCGGGCTCTGAAACTGCTGATCGAGGCCGGCGGGCTCCTGTCCCCAGGCGACTTTGCCAAGTCGGCATCCGCGGCTCAGATTGCTCCCAACGAAGTCTTCAAATGGGGTGTGGCCCGCGGCTGGGTCACCCGGGATAAGCAGGGAGTGCAGATTACCGAGGCCGGTCGGGCTGCCGAAGTCGAGCAGATTGCCGACGTGGATGAAGAACTGCTGCTGCAGGCCAATGGGCAGGCCTGCGACCTGGCGGCTCAGACCGATCCTGGCCGGCTCAAACAACTGCTGGGGAAGCGTCCGGAACTGGCAAAAATCAAGCCGCGCACCCGGCGTTCACTGGCCTTGACCGTGGCCGGGAAGGAACTGCTGGCCTCAGGCGGTGTGCAGTTGAAGCGGGAGCGTAACCAGTTGACCGCCGAAGACCTGCGGTCCGGGGCCTGGCGCTCGATCACCCTGCGTCCTTACGATGTGACGCTGCCTGCGGAATCCATTCGCCCAGCGAAAATTCACCCGCTGCGGAAGATCATTGAACAGACCCGCCGTGCCTATCTGGAAATGGGATTCACCGAGGTCGTCTCGCCGATGGTCGAATCCTCGTTCTGGAATTTCGATGCGCTGTTTCAGCCTCAGGACCATCCTGCCCGCGACATGCAGGACACGTTCTATATGGATGAACCGGCGATGACCGCCCTGCCCGACGATGCCGCGCTGGTGGAACGTGTCCGCCGGGCTCATGAAGATGGGGGCGATACCGGGTCGGAAGGCTGGGGCTACCGCTGGTCGCCCGAGCGCGCCCGTCAGGTGGTGCTGCGAACGCATACCACGGCCTCGACCATTCGCGCGCTGGCCCGGCATCCGGAGCCGCCTTTCAAGGCGTTCTGTGTCGGCTGGGTCTGCCGGAATGAAACGATGAGCTACAAGCATCTGCCGGTGTTTCATCAGGTCGACGGCATTGTGATCGATGAACGGGCCTCGCTGGCGTCGCTGCTGGGAACGCTCGAGACGTTCTACAAGAAAATGGGGTTCAAGCAGGTGAAGTTCAAGCCGGCTTTTTATCCTTATACCGAGCCGAGCGTGGATGTGGTGGTCTATCTGGAGAGTCGCAAAAAGTGGATCGAAATGGGGGGCTCCGGCATCTTCCGCCCGGAAGTGACCGAGCCACTCGGATGCAAGCATCCTGTGCTGGCCTGGGGGCTGGGGATGGAGCGTCTGGCCATGATCCGTTACGGACTCAGCGATATCCGCGAACTCTATCAGGGGCGGATTGAAACTCTGCAGGAACTGGCCCTGGCCCAGTAATGTCCTGTCGAATGCAGAGGCACGCGATCTGCCTGGAACCCGGTATTCTGGCCGATGGTAATTGCCTGTGCCTGCATGTTCTGCGGCAGACTTCTCGCCAGCTGTCAGCCTGCGCGGCAGGAACAGGCCGATGGCAAGCAGATGCCCCATTCCCAAGGGCACCCCGTACTCAGGTGCGGAGTGCGGGAATCGTGGTGGTGGTGGTGGCCAGTGTGGGCCGGGCAATTTCACGATAGAGCTGCACCGTCAAATCGACCATGCGATTCACATGAAAATGGTCAATGATCCGCTGGCGGCCGGCAGCCCCCATGTCCCGGGCCCGATCAGGATGGTCGAGCAGATAGCGCATGCGTTCGGCCAGGGCGACTTCATCCGACGGAGGGACCAGCATTCCGGTCATGCCGTCAATCACCAGACTGGTCGTTCCGCCCGACTCGCAGGCGATGACCGGCAACCCGCGCGACATGGCATCGACCACTGTCGACCCGAAGCCCTGTTTGAGTGCGGGGAGCACAAAGACATCCATGGCCCGCAGTGCAGGGCCGAAGTCGAGCAGGTTGGGCAGAATCGTCACCGCGTGCGAGATCTGCAGATCCATGGCCAGCCGGCGCAGAGCCCGTTCGTCCGGTCCTGATCCGGCAATCACAAACAGCGAATCGGGGCGGCTTTTCAGAACGCGCACCGCGGCACGCAGAAAATGCTGAATTCCCTTGCCGGGTTCCAGCGGGCCGGCCGTGCCGATCACCGGTGATCGCCCGGGACTGAACAGCGAGGACAGCTCTGTTTCCGGAGGAGGCTGCACGCCGCCCGGGATGACAATGACCAGATCTTCCGGCAGGTGCGTCCGTTCGAGGAGTTCGTTTCGGACCGAATCACTGACGGCCACAATCCGCTGGCACCATTGCAGGTCGACCGTCAGCCGTTCCCTTTCGCGCAGGTAGTCGTGAATGGTCAGAACATACGGACAGTTCATCCGCCGGGCGAGCCAGGCTCCCAGTGGCAGCAGGCTGCGATGCTGAATGTCGATGACGTCCGGCACGCTGGTTCGCAGATCGGCCGCCAGAAACCGCCGTCCAATGGCCCCCACCACCGGCCAGTTGAAAGACCGGAAGGTTTTGAGTTCAACGTGCTTCAACCGGGAAAGCGGGGCGCGAATCGGCTCGCTGGAGATAATTTTGAGTGCAATCCGGTGCAGCGGCAGGCGCTCGGCCAGGGCCATGGCGCGGCTGGAGCTTCCCCGCAGCTGGTAGCCTCCCAGCAGCATCAGCACGTCGAGTCGTTCGCGTTGCTCAGTCTGCATAAAAATTCAGGGCCGAACCGGGGATCTGATTCCCGGAGAATAACGAGTTCCGGAAATCATCTGGCGCCGGAGGAAAGCGGGTTGAAAGCCGATGGCCATAGCCTACTCGGCGCGGCGGCTTTGTCTGCCGCCTTCATGACAATGCCCGGGGCTTTCGCAGAATTTCGCTGATGATCAGGGCATCGCGCACCGTCTGCCGCGAACGCATCATGTCCGCCACACGACTGGCGGCAGTTTCCCGTGTGGCACGTGTTTCCGCAATGGCGCTCTCGCCGGAAGATGTCGCCAGACCGGCCTGAAATGTTCCCAGATGCGAGCTGATGCCCTGCCGGATCGAGCTGTCGACATCCCGGGAGACCTGCTGGTTGAATGTGCTGGTGCTCAACCGTCCCAGATCCTGAGAGCCCTGCCGGGGATTCAGTGTTCCACTCAGATGGCGCTGCGCCATGTCATCGCCCGGCCGCGAGGAGACGCCGCGCTGCTCACGAGTTTCTGCAGCGGGAGAGGTGTTCTGCTGGCCGGAGAGTTGTCCTGACTCACTGTTGCGGCGGGTGCGGCGGGTGCGGCGGCGACTGGCTTTTTCAGACGGCGCCCGGCGCCGCGGGGCTTCGGGAGACTGCCGGACCACTTCCACTTCCCCAGGAGGACGGGAAGCCGTGGGTGGGGAAGACGCAGCTTCTGCCTGCTCGCGTGCCTGCCGAAGAAACGTCTCGATCTGCTCCTGAATCGTTTTTGCCCGTGAACTTCCGGCCGGACGTTGACCGGGACGGACCGGCTTCTTTCCGGCTCCGGCCTTGTTCTCTTTCAGGAAGTTGGCAATCCAGCTGCTGAAGGCAATGAGAAAGAACACCACCGGCACCACGGCATCCCAGTCGGCCAGCAATGGCAGAAAAACGGTCTGCATCAGGCATGGTCCTCAGTGAACAGGGGAAGACGTTCGAAAAGATTCTGTCGGAGGATTCCCGGCCAGCCCCCCGGATAAGAACTCAGTGAACGGCGGAATGAATCAGGAACGTCGGGTGGTGGGCGACACTTCGTCGCTGACTCCGGCGATGGCCGTTCGCATGCTGGTATCGGCCTGCACGTTTTTCAGTTCATAATAATCGAGCAGGCCCAGTTTGTGCCCGCTGAAGGCTTTGGCAATGGCCAGTGGAACTTCCGCTTCGGCGAGCACCACCTGAGCGCGATTTTCGGTCGTTTTGGCGACCATTTCCTGTTCCCGGGCGGCGGCCGTGGCGCGGCGCTGTTCGGCCCGGGCCTGTGCCACCCGGGTGTCGGCTTCGGCCTGATCCGCCTGCAGTCGGGCTCCGATGTTGTCTCCCACATCGATGTCGGCAATGTCGATGGAGACGATTTCAAATGCCGTCTGGGCTTCGAGTCCCTGATTCAACACGGTCTGGGAGATCCGGTCGGGGTTTTCGAGCACGGTTTTATAAGAGGCCGTGGAGCCGATGGCCTGCACGATCCCCTGCCCGACGCGGGCAATCACGGTTTCTTCCGTGGCTCCCCCGATCAGCTGTTTAATATTGGTCCGCACGGTAACGCGGGCGCGGGCCCGCAACTGAATTCCGTCCGCGGCCACGGCATCGAGCGTTCCCGACGACTTGCGCGGGTCGGGGCAGTCGATCACCTTGGGATAGACACTGGTTCGCACCGCATCGAGCACATCCCGTCCGGCGAGGTCAATCGCCTGCGCGACCTGCCAGTCCATGTCGATTCCCGCCCGATGCGAGGCAATCAGCGCGCGAATGACATTCGGCACATTTCCCCCGGCCAGATAGTGCGATTCCAGAGAACCAGTGGTAATCGCATAGCTGTCGGTCAGTCCTGACTGCACGGCCATGATCTTCGCCCGCACAATGACCGCCGGATTGACCTTTTTGAAAGTCATCCACAGCAGGTTGAACAGGGAAATTCCCGCGCGCGTGGTTTTGCACTGAATCCACAACCCGAAGAAACGGATAAAGATTCCCAGCAGAACCAGAATGAGAATCGTGAAGAAACCCAGCAGGCCGATCCAGACAATGTTCGGCATTGGTATTCCATTCGTCGTCTTGAGAGTCCCGGATGCCGGGAAGGACAGATTCCAGATTGAAAAACGGCAGCCGTGCCTGCGTTGGGGATTCCTGATTTTCCGGTGTCAGACAATGCCGTTTCAGGCAACGTCGTTTCAAACAATCCATGCGGCTGCAGCCCGTGCGGTTTCAGCCGGCATTGCTGCCGTCACATTCCACCGATGCCGCCCACCAAGGCCGCCCGGTTTGCCCGGACAGAGCCCATTGGAACCGATGGCGGAACCGAAGTGCAATCGTCTGCTGATCTGTGCATGCCCGACTCCTGCCCCTGATTCAGGTGCTGAACAAGGACAAACAGATCCTGTTCCCAGAACGGAAACCTGCCTGAAAAATGACCACAGACCATTGAGAGAGTTATACTTGCGGCAATATTACGAGTCAAGCACCGGCCGGCAGCCTCCCCGGTCCGGGCCGATGAATCTTCTCCAGCGCCGCGCGGGCAGAAGAACTTCGGAAAGATCAGCGCATCTGCCTCCTCTGTATCGGGGTGCCTGAATTCTTCGGGAACCCCAGAACAGAGAAAACGGCGGGGAGAGCGGCGGCATGGCCGCGGCGCAGAATCCTCTCGCCCCGATCTGGCAGATCTGCTAGGGTGCGCGCGGACCGGCCGCAGAGGCAATCCAATGCTCCGGCGGCCCTCCCCTGCTCCGCATGTTTCGGGTCGAGACCGGATAGAGAACTTCATGTCTGGTTCTGGTCTGGGAAGCGGACCTGTGACTGCCATCAGGCGGCCGCGGTGTTTCAAGTGACCGTATTGTGAATGACTGGTTTCCAGGTGTTTTCAGCGTGACAGGCAAGGATGCCCAGATGAGTCTTCGCCGCAGTTTGCAGCTTCTGAGCTTCGTATTTTGTACCGGATCCTCCTTGGCGCTGGCTCAGGAGAACTCTCCGGTTCTGCTGCGCTACCGATTTGAACCCGGCCAGATCGTCCGCTACTCCGTCACGCTGCAGGATGACTATCGCATCACCATGGGGGCCGTGACCGACGAGCCGTATTCCCATCAGGACTCCACGAAATACTATCGGGTGAAATCTGTCGCCAAGGACGGATCGGCCGAACTGGAACTGGCCATCGAAGGGATTCAGATTGAAATCTTCCAGAACGGCAACAAGCACAACTTCAAAACCGGCGAAGCGGTGACCGACGCAACGCCGGCCGTCTTTACCGCCTTAAATGATCTGGTAGGCCAGCCGCACCTGCGGCTCACAGCCTCTCCCCGAGGGGAAATTTCCAATTACAAGCCGCTGGTCGCCAAGGATCAGGTTCCGCAGGATCCCAGCAGCCTGGCCTTTGACGTGCTTCTGAAGCTGCCGGAGCAGGCTGTTTCGGTTGGAGAGACCTGGAAAGAAGAGTATGAGGTTCCGGTGTTCCTCGCCGGAGCGTCACCGACGGCCCCGCTGAAAAAGTCAGTCCGAATGCAGCATCTGTACACACTGCAGTCACACACCGACGGGCTCGCCACAATTGAAATTAAAACCAAAGTGCTGTCGGTGATCGAAGACCCGGAAGAAGAGATGCAGCTGCTGCGCCGGACTCCTCAGGGATCGGTGGTGATCGACACCCGACGCGGCCTGATGGTCAGCAAAAGCCTGAGTCAGAACAACCAGGTCTCCGGCTTCGAAAAAGGAGCCTCGCTGATCAACTTCCGCCAGCGACAGGAAGAAAAACTGCTGGGGACCGCCACGGCTCAGTCCGGGGCTGCCATCCGCAAATAGAACAGCGGGCTGGGACGCTGTCAGGCGAGACTGCCTGGGGCACCGGACAGATGCGGTATTTGCGCAGAGGCGGCAGGTCCTCGATGCTGTCTGCCGTACTTCAGTGGGCTCGGCTTATTCGAACAGCCCGTAACGGACAATGCAGTAGAGCGCCTTGAATCCGTCGCGGACGCCGATCTTCTTTCCCTGATCGTAAGTGCGGCCGTTGTAGCTGATCGACATTTCGAAAATCCGGCTGCGCAGACGCGCCACCTTGGCAGTCATTTCCGGTTCGATGCCAAACCGGTTCTGCTTCAGCTGCGGGTGCATCTTCTGAATCACGTCTCGACTGAAGACCTTGTAACAGGTCTCCATGTCGGTCAGGTTCAGATTGGTGAAGCAGTTCGACAGCATGGTGAGAAATTTATTGCCGACATAATGCCAGAAATAGAGCACCCGATGTGGCTGGTCTCCCAGAAACCGGCTGCCGAACACGACATCGGCCTGCCCTTCCACGATCGGCTGCAGCAAACGGGGGATCTCCGCCGGATCATATTCCAGGTCGGCATCCTGAATAATCACCACATCGCCGGATGCCCTGGCGAAGCCGGTTCGCACGGCGGCTCCTTTTCCACGATTGACATCGTGAAAGCAGACCACAATGCGATTCATCGGGTCGGATGAATTCTGACTGCCGATTTCGTGCAGCAGTTCCCGTGTGCCGTCCTGGCTCATGTCATCGATCAGCACGATTTCTTTGCGCAGCGGGACCGATTTCACCCGCTCCAGCAGGACTGGCAGAGTGTTGCGTTCGTTGTAAACGGGAATGACGACAGAAAGCACAAAATCAGGAGGAACAGCATAGATGCCGAGCTGCCGGCAAGCCCCTTCGCCCAGGGTGGCACGCATCGCTTCATACCACTCCGGCGTGTACTGCGAAGAAGAGGACAAGACAGGGACCGATGCCGTCATAACGAAAACCGCAAAGATGTCGAACAGAACCGGCGCGCACGACCAGGCGCGCCAGACAGGGATATCGGCAATCCTACGTCATGATCATGGGAAATGTCGCCCGTAACAGGATTCTGGGGATGGGGGCGACGAGTCAGAATCCAACGGATGTCCGGGATCAAGGCCTTACATGTGGAACGCGGGGCCGCCGGCACCTCGGGTTTCCCTTCCGGCTCCACTGCTCTTTTCTGCTGCCTCCTGCTGGCCTGCCGGACCTCCACGCCTGGGATGCCGCGTCCTGACAGGCACCAACGGGTTTCTGAAGGTTGGTTTCCAATCCTGCAGCGGATTTATATGGTGGAACAGCAAGGTTGCCCGGTCTCATTGCCCGGTCTCATTGCCCGGTCTCATTGCCCGGTCTCATTGCCCGGAATCATGAAACGGAATCATGGAATGACAGCGTTCCGCCTGATGCGGGAACGGGGGGATGAGGCGGTGCCATGAAATGACGCCGGTATTGAAGTGCCCTGTCGAAGTCCCCGGATCGAAGTCCCCTGTCTCGAACAACCCGGCTGCAAGATCAATTCCCCTGCAAGGATTTCAGGACTATGGCTTTCATTCGTCGCTCTTCTCTATGGCTCGCACTGGCCGTTCCAGTGCTGTGGCTGGCTTCCTCACTCCCGGCCCAGACTCCCGGGCAGCCGCCGCAGGGGGAATATGACATTGTGATCTATGGAGCGACGTCCGCCGGCATCATGGCGGCCGTGCAGGCCCGGCGGATGGGACATTCCGTCATTGTGCTCGATCCGGATGACTGGATCGGCGGCCTGACAACCGGAGGGCTGGGTCAGACCGACATCGGCAACAAGGCGGCCATCGGGGGCCTGTCGCGGGAATTCTATCAGCGTGTCGCCGCCTATTATGACGATGCCGGACATTGGAAATGGCAGCCGCGGGAGAGTTACAAGGCCGGCGGAGCCCATCAGCGGGGAAAAGAGTCCACCATGTGGACGTTCGAACCGTCGGTGGCCATGCAGCTGATGCTCTCCTTCATCAGCGAGAACCAGATTGCTGTTGTCCGGGGAGCCCGGCTCGATCGCACGCCTGTCACCCCGCAGCATCCTGAAGTGCGCGGCGTGCGGAAAGACGGAGCCAGAATCATTTCCGTTCAGCTGGAAAACGGAGACCGTTACCAGGGCCAGGTCTTTATCGACGCCACCTATGAGGGAGACCTGATGGCCGGAGCCGGAGTCTCCTACACCTGCGGACGGGAAGCGAATGCCCGATATCAGGAGACATTAAATGGCGTGCAGACGAAACAGGCCATTCATCATCAATTCGTCCCTCAGGTCGATCCCTATGTCACTCCCGGAAAGCCGAAAAGCGGCCTGCTGCCGGGAATCGACCCGAACGGGCCCGGAGAAGAAGGAGCCGGTGATCGTCGCATTCAGGCCTACTGTTTCCGGATGTGCCTGACAGATCAGCCGGAGAACCGGATTCCATTCGAAAAACCAGATGATTACAACCCGTTGAATTATGAACTGCTTCTCAGGAATTATGAAGCGGGAGAAAAAGGGTTCTGCTGGATCAATTCGGCGATGCCGAACCGCAAAACCGACACCAATAACCGTCTCGGCTTCTCCACGGATTTCATTGGCCAGAATTATGACTATCCTGAAGCCAGCTATGCCGAACGGAAGCAGATTATCCAGCGTCATTTGTCTTACCAGAAGGGGCTCATGTGGACGCTGGCGTATCATCCCCGCATGGCGGAGCACATTCGCAAGGAAGTCTCCCGCTGGGGGATGTGCCGTGATGAATTCCAGACAGGGAGCGGCTGGCAGTCTCAGCTTTATATCCGGGAAGCGCGGCGGATGGTCAGCGATTATGTCATGACCCAGCACAACTGCCAGGGGCATGTTGTGGCGGACCGGCCGGTGGGGCTGGCGGCCTATACGATGGATTCGCATCACGTCCAGCGTTACGTCACCCCGGAAGGGTTTGTCCGGAATGAAGGGGACGTTCAGGTGGGGGGCTTTTCACCCTATCCGATTGACTATCGGGCGATCGTTCCGAAACAGGCGGAATGTGACAATCTCCTGGTCCCGGTCTGCCTGAGTGCTTCGCATATTGCATTTGGCTCCATTCGCATGGAACCGGTTTTCATGGTGCTGGGCCAGTCATCGGCCACTGCGGCATCACTGGCGATCAAATCGCACGCTGCTGTTCAGGAAGTGTCTTATCCGGAGTTGAAGACAAAGCTGCTGGAAGATCAGCAGGTTCTGGACTGGAAGCGGAAGTAAACCACTACCGCCTGTCAGGTGGTCGCTTTGAAAGGCAGGGGATGAGATTCGGACTGGAAGTCCTCAACTCATCCCTTAATCTGAAAGTTTTCATTAGATGAGATTTCTCACCGGCACCTGGCCTGCTGGCTGAAAACCACTCACAAAACCGCCCACGATCCGCTCGCGGAAAGGAAGTTCTCATTGCTTGAGTGGTTTTGTTCGCGGCTCTAAAAACCCCACAAATTCGAAACCTGTTTGAATCCTGTCAGGTAGAATGAGCATCAGCAGGCTGCGGACGGCCAGCGTCTTCAAAACATGCCTCCCTGCTGTACGATGCGAATAAAATACTTCAGGCAAACAGAAACTTCGGCACCCGCCAGGCCGCATTTCACATCACGCAACAAATCATTCCATGGCAGACAGGCTCTTGCCAGGCAATCAAAAGGATCTGTTCATGCCCGGATGCCGACGAAACGTGTTGCTCATTGCCATGGCCTGCCTGTCGGCAATCCCGGCCTGGGCCAACCCACCGGCCGGAATCAGGGTGTCCTCCGAAGCGGCCCGGTCCATTCCGGATTTCACGCTGCCTGACCAGCATGGCACGCCGCACTCTCTGCATGATGTGGCAGACTCCAAACTGATCGTCGTGGCATTTCTGGGAACACAGTGTCCGCTGGCAAAGCTGTATGCCGGGCGTCTGCAGGAAATGTCCACCCGATATCCCCGGCAGGAGGTGGCGTTTCTCGGTGTGATCTCCAACGCTCAGGACAGCCTGGCCGAAATCGCGGCCTTTGTGCGTGCTCATCAGATTTCCTTTCCGGTGCTGAAAGACCTGGACGCCAGAGTGGCCGACCAGTTTCAGGCCGAACGGACTCCACAGGTATTCCTGCTGGATGCACAGCGCGTCGTGCGTTATCAGGGGCGCGTCGATGATCAATATCTGGTCGGCGTGGTCCGGGATCATGCACAGCGCGCGGATCTGCAGCTGGCCATTGAAGAGCTGCAGGCCGGCCAGCCGGTGTCTGTGCCGACGACTCCCACGCTGGGATGCCTGATCGGGCGCACCCGCGCTCCCAATGCCGACAGTCCGGTGACCTATTCCCGGCAGATTGCCCGCATCTTTCGCGATCATTGCGTCGAATGTCATCGCGCCGGCGAGATTGGCCCGTTCCCGATGACCAGTTACAACGACGTCGCCGGATGGGGCCCGATGATTGCCGAAGTCGTGGCCGAACGCCGGATGCCCCCCTGGCATGCCGATCCTCACTTCGGAACCTTTCTAAACGACACCAGCCTGACGGCCGAAGAATGCGAGCAAATTGCGACCTGGGTTCAGAATGGCTGTCCGGAGGGCAATCCTGCAGAGCTGCCGGAACCGAAGACCTACCTGGACGGCTGGCAGCTGGCCCGGGAGCCGGACATCATCATTCCCATGGGAAAAAAACCGTTTCAGGTGCCGAAAGAAGCCGGCCCGGAAGGGGTCAGATATCAGCAGTTCTGGGTCGAAACCGGTTTTGATCAGGACCGCTGGATTCGCGGAATGGAAGTGCGGCCCGGCAACCGGCAGGTGGTGCATCATGTCATCGTGTATGCCTACCCGGAGGGGAAGAAGACCAAAAAGCATGATTTTATTGCGGCCTATGTGCCCGGGCTGCGTCTGTCGGAACTGCCGGCCGGTGCGGCCAAACGAATTGCAGCCGGCAGCTGGCTGCGGTTTGAAGTCCATTACACCCCCAATGGCACCCCGCAGGAAGACCTGACCAGCGTCGGCTTCGTGTTTGCCGATCCGCAGGAGATCACCCATGAAGTGAAAACGATTTATGTCGGCAGCAATGAGTTTGAAATTCAGCCCCGGCAGGCGAATCAGACCTTTACAGCCCGATCCCCTGAACTGCCGGCAGGGCTGCAGCTGGTCTCCTTCTCACCGCACATGCACCTCCGCGGGCAGTCGTTCGATTATGTCGCCCATTATCCGGACGGACGGGAAGAAGTGCTGCTGAAAGTGCCGAAATACGATTTCAACTGGCAGACCCGTTATTGCCTGAAAACGCTGAAGTCGATTCCACAGGGAACCGTCATTGAATGTCATGCCACGTTCGACAATTCGCCGCAGAACCTGGCGAATCCCAATCCGGATGCCGTCGTGCGCTGGGGCGACCAGTCCTGGGACGAAATGTTTCTCGGCTATCTGGACATCATGTATCCGGCAGCCACCCAGGCCAAAAAAGTCGGTCTGCCTCCCGGCATGACGGCCCCGGCCCTGCTCAAGATTCTCGATCGCGACGGGAACGGGTTCGTTTCTCAGGCGGAAGCAAAACCAGTGCCGCTGCTGGATATGCACTTTGAGCGGGTCGACCAGAATCACGACGGTCAGGTTTCGGAAAGCGAACTCAAGGCCGCGATCGACAAAATGTCGGCGATGAAATAGAGCAGGTTGCTCTTTCCAGTGCCCGCGTCGGGAGATTTTCGGACAGGGGGCTTCGCTCTTTCCCGAGCGGCGGGATTTGGGATGTGCGCTCAGTCCACACGCTGCGATCCAGCACACGTTGCGACCACTGAGCGGCGGAGTTGATCTCCGTCGTCTTCCGAGTGTCGATACACACGCCGGATTTCATCACGCATTGCAGCGGGACACAATTATTTTCCCGGCTCTTTCTCGAGCGGCGGGGTTCATCCCACTGACGTTCGGCACGCTTTTTGCGCATCACGGGTCAGCTGTCATGCTGTCTGCTCACGGGGCGAGACAGGATGACAGCGATGGGCACAAACGCACAACAGCAGGACACGCGGCCCCC
>Ga0182738_1000763_pt1 | contig 43142 bp, 44 predicted proteins | sample eDN5th30CBELigMG_FD_128876 | JGI IMG/M metagenome (GOLD analysis project Ga0182738, IMG submission 128876) | Enriched Miracle-Growth compost microbial communities from Emeryville, California, USA - eDNA 5th pass 30_C BE-Lig MG (version 2)... ...
CCGCGCTCGTTGCTGCAGCTCTGGAAGGACGAGGATCGTGCCGTGGCGCTTTCGGCGCTGGAGCAGTTCGATATCTCGGCGCTGGCCGCCCAGCGCGCCGACAGCCTTTCCGGCGGCCAGCAGCAGCGCGTCGCGATTGCCCGCGCGCTGGTGCAGGAGCCCGAGATCATTCTCGCCGACGAGCCGATCGCCTCGCTCGACCCGCGCAACACCAAGGTCGTGATGGATGCGCTGCTGCGCATCAATCGCCACTACGGCATCACCGTCATGTGCAACCTGCACTCGCTCGATCTGGCCCGCACCTATTGCGACCGGCTGATCGGCATGTCGGCCGGCCGCGTCGTCTTCGACGGCGTTCCCGAAGAGCTGACCGAGGATGTCGCCCGCGACCTCTACGGCCTCGAGGCCGATGATGTTCTCGATTTCGATCCGGCGGTTGCGCCGGAACGTTTCCGCGGCGCCATCGCCGCCGCGGCCTGATCCCGACACTGCTTCCAAATCGGTGTCGAAACGGCACCGCCAAAACCTGGAGACTACCGATGTTGAACCGTCGTACCCTGATCGGCGCCGCCGTCGCTGGCCTTGCGCTGGCCGGCGTGGCTTCGCCCGCCTTCGCCGACTGGAAGGCCGAGTATCCCGAGCTGACGATCGCCGTCATCCCGGCCGAGAACGCCTCGACCACCGCCGACCGTTACCAGCCGTTGGCCGACTATCTCGGCAAGCAGCTCGGCGTTCCGGTCAAGCTGGCGGTTGCCACCGACTACGCCGCCGTGATCGAGGCGCAGCGCGCCGGCAATGCCCAGATCGCCATGTACGGCCCGGCTTCCTATGCCCGCGCCGTGCTGACCGGCGTCGAGATCGATCCGGTCGTCGTGCCCCGTCATTCGAACGGCGCCACCGGCTATTATTCGGTGATCTACACGCTCGCCAACGGCCCCTACAAGTCGATCGACGACCTGAAGGGCAAGACGCTGGCTCTGGTCGATTCCAACTCGACCTCGGGCAACAACGCCCCGCGCTTCTTCCTGCATCGCGATGGCAAGGACGTCGACTCGTTCTTCGGCAAGGCGATCTTCGCCGGCAGCCATGACAACGCCGTCCTGGCGCTCGCCCAGGGCACCGTCGACGCCGCTGCGAATTCCTGGAACTCGGAAGACGATTCCAACCTGACCCGCATGATCTCGAAGGGCATCCTGAAGGATGCCGACGGCAAGCCGATGACGAAGGAAGACTTCCGCATCGTCTTCAAGACCGACTTCCTGCCGGAAGGCCCGTATTCCGTCCTGTCGGCTCTGCCGGCCGACATGAAGGCCCAGATCAAGCAGGCCTTCCTCGACATGCCGAAGAACGACGCCAAGGCTTTCGCGTCGCTTTCTGACGGCAAGGACACCGAGTTCGTCGCCGTCGAGCCGGCAACCCTTCAGCCGGTCATCGACATGGTGAAGTTCAACGACGAGCAGCGCAAGAAGGGCTCCTGAGCCTCTTCCAGCCTTTCGGGAGGCGGCCGGTCTATCCGGCCGCCTTTTTCGTAACCGGCCGCATGTCGCGGTTGTCCGTCCCGTCGGGGGCGGATGAAGAACAAGCGGAGACGGCCCTTGGCGACCGCCATTGCAAAGCTTCCGGACCAGCAGGCGGCGGCGCTCAGCCGCGCCTATGCCAGTTCCGTCGCGGCCAAGCGGATGAAGACGCTCGGCGCTTTCGCTGTCCTCCTGGTGCTGATCGTCATCAGCGGCCAGATGGCGGATATCCGCCCGTGGAAGCTGATCACGAATATCGGCAATTTCGGCTCCTTCATCGGACGCACGCTGCCGACGCTGACCCTCGGCAACTTCTTTGCCGACCTGGCCAATTGGTACTGGAATTTCGGCGCCTGGTTCCGGCTCCTGGTCGAGACGATCCTGATTGCCTATCTCGGCACGTTCCTGGGCGGCCTTCTGGCTTTCTGCCTCTGCTTCTTCGCCTCGGCCAACCTCGTCCGCAACAAGACGACACGGTTCGTCGCCCGGCGCTTCCTCGAATTCTGCCGTACCGTCCCCGATATCGTCTTCGCGCTGATCTTCGTCATCGCCTTCGGCCTCGGTCCGATGGCGGGCGTGCTGGCGCTGACGATCCATACGGTCGGCGCGCTCGGCAAGCTGTTCGCCGAGGTGGTCGAGAACATCGACATGAAGCCCGTCGAGGGACTTCAGGCGACCGGCGCCTCCTGGCTGCAGGTCGTGCGCTTCGGCGTGCTGCCGCAGGTCTCGTCCGGCTTCGCCTCCTATGCGCTGCTGCGCTTCGAGATCAATGTCCGCGGCGCGGGCGTCATGGGCTTCGTCGGTGCCGGCGGCATCGGCCAGGAGTTCCTGATCGCCATCCGCAATTTCTACTACACCGATGTCAGCGCCATCCTCCTGATGATCATCACCACCGTGATCCTGATCGATCTCGGCACGGAGCAGGTTCGTCATCGATTGATCGGCATGGAGCGCATGCGATGAACACCACCGTCCCCGCGATTTCTCCTGGCAAGCGCGCCATCCGCGAGACGGCGCTGGCCGATCTCGACGGCCTGAAACAGCGCCACCCGGCCGCCTTCGCCAAGTCGGCGACGCGGCGGATCCTGATGATCGGCCTACCGCTGGCGATGGTGCTGCTGGCGTTTGGCGCCATGGTCTGGCTCGATTTTTCGCTGGTCAGGATCTGGAACGGTCTGCACCGTCTCGGCCAGTTCGCCGTGCTGATGATCCCGCCGGCGCCCGAGGGCCGGTTCATGGCCTTTTCCATCGCGCTCGGGGAGACGCTGGCGATCGCGTTCCTCGGCACGCTGACGGCGGCGATCCTCGCCTTTCCGGTGGCGTTCCTGGCCGCCAAGAACGTCATTCCCAACATTTTCGTCCATTTCGGCGCCCGCCGGACGTTTGACGTGTTCCGCTCGGTCGACACGCTGATCTGGGCGCTGATGTGGATCAACGTCGTGGGCCTCGGCCCGTTCGCGGCGCGCTCGCCATCGCCTGCGCCGATTTCGGCGCGTTCGGAAAGCTGTTCTCCGAGGCGATCGAGGCGACAGATGGCAAGGCGACCGAGGGCATCGCGGCGTCCGGCGGCAGCAAGGCGCACCAGGTCCGCTTCGGGCTGGTGCCGCAGGTGCTGCCGGTGATCGCCAGCCAGGTGCTCTACTTCTTCGAATCCAACGTCCGCTCGGCGACGATCATCGGCATTGTCGGCGCCGGCGGCGTCGGTGCGTATCTCACCGAACTGATCCGCGTGCTCGAGCTGAAGCAGGTCGCCTTCCTGATCCTGATGATCCTCGTCACCGTTGCGGTCATCGACTTCATCTCGTCCAAGCTGCGCATGGCGGTGATCGGCAAGTCGAAGATGGTGTGAGGGCTGTCCGAAGGGGCGTGCGTGCTTCGAGACGCCCGCGATGCGGGCTCCCCAGCATGTTGAGATCTCGAAGCACGCACTATCCTCAACCTCTCCCGTGAGGCCCCTCAGCTCTCGACCACCAGCTCCGTCCGGTCGGCGGAAAAAGCCGCGCGGGTGAACTGGATCGGTGTGCCAGCGGGATCGACATTGACGCTCTCGACCGTCAGCAACAGGCGGCCCGGCGCCAGGTCGAGCTTCTGCGCCTCGTCCGCGCCCGCTGGCCGCGCCGAGATCCGCGTCTCCAGCCGGCGATAGTCGCCGACGCCGCAGGCTTCCAACGCCTGCGTCACCGTGCCGACCGCGCGATAGGCATCGACCAGCCCGGCAAAGCGGGGCAGGGGGAAATAGGCGTTGCCGAGCGAGATCGGGCTGCCATCGGCCATGCGGACGGTGTCGAGCCGGACAACCGGCGCGCCTTCCGCGATCGCCAGTGCCTTGGCGACTCCGGGATCCGCCACCGTTTCATGCGTCTCCAGCAGCTTGCCGCCGGCCTCGCGCCCGGCGCGGGAGACGTTTTCCGAGAAGCGCGTGCGGGCGCCGATCGGGTAGGGCAGCGGCCTTGCCTCGACGAAAGTGCCGCGCCCCTGCGTCGCCCGCACGAGGCCGCGCGCCGCGAGCTCGGCGAGGCTGCGCCGGACCGTATGGCGGTTGACCGCGAAGCGGGTGGCGAGCTGGCTCTCCGTGGGGAGCTGCATGCCGGCGCGCAGGCGCTCGCTGCGGATATCCGCCTCGATCTCGTCGGCGATCTGCCGCCAGGCGGCGATGCCGCGGCCGCGGGCCACTTCCGTCACGCCGTTGTCGTCGGCCGGGAGCACTGTGTCTGTCATCAAATCGTCACTGGACCTATTCATTTGGTTGTCTATATCATTAGACAAATCGAATGAGAAGCCTTGTAGGTGATGGATCTGGTCATGCGACATGAAGCGAACGGCGCCAAGCCGGCAACCGACCCCGATATTGCCGCCCGCCAGGCGGTGATGGCGACCTGCACCGGCGCGACGACCGCCGAACTCGAGCACGCCCTGCAGGGCGTTGGCGAGATACCGGCGGCGAGCGATCTGCGCGGGACGGAAAACGGTCTCGTCATGCTGCGTGGCCGGATGGGCGGCGATGGCCGCGCCTTCAACCTCGGCGAGGCGACGGTCACGCGCGCTGCGGTTCGTCTGGAGAATGGCCGAACCGGATTCGCCTACCAGCTCGGCCGGGACAGCGCCAAGGCGCGGATATCAGCCATTCTGGACGCGCTCTGGCAGGGTCAGGAGCGCGCCGCCGTCGAGCGCGTGCTGACGCCGATCCGCGACCGGATCACCGGGGAAGCCGCCGCCAAGGCCCGCCGCGTCGCCGCGACCCGGGTCAATTTCTTCACCATGGTTCGCGGAGAGGATTGATGTCCGCCCTCGCTATCACCGCCGGCTTTGCCGATCCCGTCATCGAGGCGCAGGCGCATTTTCACGCGCTGATGAACGCGCTGGCGCGCCCGGGTTCGGTCCAGCCTTTCCCGGCAGCCCTCGACGCCCCCGCGCCGTTGACGCCGGAACTCGCCGCCGTCGCGCTGACGCTGGCCGATCATGAGGCGACGCTCTGGCTCGACGAGACGCTCGCCGCCTCGAAGGCGGTCGTCGACTATCTCCGCTTCCATACCGGCGCCCGCCTGGTCGCCAACACGTCCGATGCTGCTTTCGCGCTGGTCGCCGACGCGGCGGCGATGCCGACGCTCGCCAGCTTCGCGCAAGGGACCGACGAATATCCCGATCGCTCGACGACGATCGTCATCGCCGTCGAGACACTTGCCGCCGGCGGCGATCTCGAACTGACCGGCCCCGGCATCGAGGATCGCACCCGCTTCGATCTCTCGCCCCGGCCTGCCGGCCTTGCCGTTCAACTCGCCGCCAACCGCGCGAAATTTCCGCGCGGCGTCGATCTGGTTTTCGTCGGCGCCCGCCAAGTCGCGGCGCTGCCGCGCACGACACTCGTTTCGGAGGTCTGATCATGTATGTCGCCGTCAAGGGTGGCGCGGAAGCGATCGACAATGCGCATGGGCTTCTCGCCCATGAGCGTCGCGGTCCCGTCTCGGTCCCCGATCTCTCCCCCGACCAGATCGAAACCCAGCTGGCGCTCGCCGTCGACCGTGTCATGGCCGAAGGCTCGCTCTATGATCCGGCCCTGGCCGCGCTCGCGATCAAGCAGTCGCGTGGCGATCTGATCGAGGCCATCTTCCTCGTCCGCGCCTTCCGGACCACCTTGCCGCGCTTCGGCAATGGCGAACCGGTCGATACCGGCGCCATGGCGATCGAACGCCGCATCTCGGCCACCTTCAAGGATCTGCCCGGCGGGCAGGTGCTGGGGCCAACCTTCGATTACACCCACCGCCTGATCGATTTCATGCTGGCGGCCGGCGTCGCTCCGCCGGCACCTGCCGAAGTCGAGACCGATTTCGAGGCGACGCCGCGCGTTACCGACCTGCTCGATGGCCAGGGGCTGATCGAGGCGGAGCTTCCCGATGATACGGCGGAAGTCGGCGACCTGACCCGCGCGCCGCTCGATTTCCCGGCCGATCGCGATCTGCGCCTGCAGGCGCTCGCTCGCGGCGATGAAGGCTTCCTGCTGGCGCTCGGCTATTCGACGCAGCGTGGCTATGGCCGCACGCATCCCTTCGTCGGCGAAATCCGCTTCGGCGAGGTGATGGCCGAGTTCGTGCCGGAAGAGCTCGGCTTCGCCGTCCCGCTCGGGCCGGTCGCTTTGACCGAGTGCCAGATGGTCAACCAGTTCCATGGTTCGGCCGAGTTGCCGCCGCAGTTCACTCGCGGCTACGGCTTGGTGTTCGGCCAGAGCGAGCGGAAGGCGATGGCGATGTCGCTGGTCGACCGGGCGCTCCGGACCCGTGAGTTCGGCGAGGATGTCACCGCGCCGGCGCAGGACGAGGAATTCGTGCTGTCCCACTGCGACAACGTCCAGGCGACCGGCTTCGTCGAGCATCTGAAGCTGCCGCACTATGTCGATTTCCAGGCCGAGCTCGGGCTCGTCCGAAAGATGCGCTCCGAATATGCGGCGCGCCAGCAAGAGCTGAAGGAGGCGGCCGAATGAGCGCCGTGGCAGCACCGCAGGCGAACGGCTACAACTTCGCCTATCTCGACGAGCAGACGAAGCGGATGATCCGCCGCGCGATCCTGAAGGGGATCGCCATCCCCGGCTATCAGGTTCCCTTCTCCAGCCGCGAAATGCCGATGCCCTATGGCTGGGGCACGGGCGGCGTGCAGGTGACGGCGGCGATCATCGGCCCCGATGACGTGCTGAAGGTGATCGACCAGGGTTCGGACGACACCACCAACGCCGTCTCGATCCGCAAGTTCTTCGCCAAGACGGCGGGCGTCGCGACGACGACCGAGACCAGGGACGCGACGATCATCCAGACGCGCCACCGCATCCCGGAACGGCAGCTGACGGAAAAGCAGACGATCGTCTTCCAGGTGCCGATCCCGGAGCCGCTGCGCTTCCTCGAGCCGCGCGAGACCGAAACCCGCAAGCTGCATGCGCTTGCCGATTACGGGCTGATGCATGTGAAGCTCTACGAGGACATCTCGCGCCACGGCCATATCGCCACGACCTACGACTATCCGGTGGAGGTGGCGGATCGCTACGTCATGAACCCGTCGCCGACGCCGAAATTCGACAATCCGAAGATGCACATGTCGCCGGCTTTGCAATTGTTCGGCGCCGGCCGCGAGAAGCGCATCTACGCCGTGCCGCCCTTCACCAAGGTGCGCAGCCTCGATTTCGAGGATCATCCCTTCGAGGTGCAGCGCTTCGACAAGCCCTGCGCGCTCTGCGCCGCGACCAACGTCTATCTCGACGAGGTCGTGCTGGACGATCGCGGCGGGCGGATGTTCGTCTGCTCGGACTCGGACTATTGCGAGGAACGCCGGGCCGATGGCCATCGCGGCGAGCTTTCCGGCGAGGCGCCGGGGCTGCATGCGGTCGGAGGGGCGTCGTGATGGCCGACATCTCCGTTCGCAAGGCGACCGAGGCCGACCTCCCGGCGCTGCTCGCGCTCTACGCCCAGCCGGATTTCAACAATGGTCGCGTCACCTCGCTTGAGGTGGCCAGGGCGACGCTCGCTCGCATGGCGCAATATCCCGACTTCGCCGCCTATTGCGTCGAGGCGGATGGCGAGGTCGTCGGCACCTTCTCGCTGATGGTGATCGACAATCTCGCGCATTGGGGCATGTCGTCGGCGCTGGTCGAGAATGTCGTGGTGGCCAACGGCCATCAAGGCGAGGGCATCGGCCGCGCCATGATCCGGCAGGCCTTTAGGCTGGCTGAAGCCAAGGGCGCCTACAAGGTGGCGCTCTCCTCCAACATCAGGTCGACCCGGGCGCACGCCTTCTACGAAAGCCTCGGCTTCGAGAAATACGGCTTCAGCTTTCGGCTGGAGCCGGTGCCGGGTCCGGGCACTTCTGTCTCCCTCTCTCGCGAAGTGGGAGAGGGCCATGCCGAGACCTCCATCGACGGAGCCGCATCATGATGGCGAAGCTGAACGACAAGCCGCTGCTTTCCGCCCGCAATCTCGGCAAGCATTACGGCCAGCGGCTCGGCTGCCGCGATGTGAATTTCGACCTCTATGAGGGCGAAGTACTGGCGGTGGTCGGGGAATCCGGCTCGGGCAAGTCGACCCTGCTCAGCCTGCTCGCGACCGAGCTTCCGCCGACCGCCGGCGCCGTCAATTACCGGATGCGCGATGGCGAGACGCGGAACCTGTTCGACCTCACCGAGGCCGAGCGCCGCTTCCTGCTGCGCACCGACTGGGGCTTCGTCCGCCAGGATGCGCGCGATGGCCTGCGCATGGGCGTCTCGGCCGGCGGCAATGTCGGCGAGCGGCTGATGGCGGTCGGCGGCCGGCATTATGGCCGCATCCGCGACACGGCGAGCGATTGGCTCAACCGCGTCGAGATCGAGCCCGAGCGCATCGATGACCTGCCGAAGAGCTTCTCCGGCGGGATGCGCCAGCGTCTGCAGATCGCCCGCAATCTCGTCACCCATCCGCGCCTCGTCTTTATGGATGAGCCGACGTCGAGCCTCGACGTCTCGGTGCAGGCGCGCCTGCTCGACCTAATCCGCGGACTGGTTTCCGAACTCGGCCTCGCGGTCATCATCGTCACCCACGACCTCGCCGTCGCCCGCCTGCTGTCGCACCGCATCATGGTGATGCGGCAGGGCAGGGTGATCGAGACCGGCCTCACCGACCAGGTGCTGGACGATCCGCGCGAAGCCTACACCCAGCTTCTCGTTTCCTCGGTGCTCGCAGCATGATCCATGATCTCGTCACCCTCGAAGGCGTCTCCAAGGCCTTCACCCTGCATCTGCGCGACGGCATGAAAATCAGCGTCGTCGACAATGTCTCCTTTGGCGTGAAGCCCGGCGAATGCGTCGTGCTCGGCGGCCCCTCGGGCGCCGGCAAGTCCTCCATCCTCAAGATGATCTACGGCAACTATCGCTGCGATCACGGCCGCATCCTGGTCCGCGACGGCGACGAGCAGGTCGATGTCGCCACAGCCGAGCCGCGCCGCATCCTGGCGCTGCGTGGCTCGGTGATGGGCTATGTCAGCCAGTTCCTGCGCGTCATCCCGCGCGTGTCGTCGCTCGATATCGTCGCCGGCGCCGCGACCGATAGCGGCGTGCCGCAGGCAGAAGCCTGGGCGCGGGCCGAGCGTCTGCTGACGCTGCTGAACGTGCCGGAGCGGCTCTGGAGCCTGCCGCCGGCGACGTTCTCCGGCGGCGAGCAGCAGCGCGTCAACATCGCGCGCGGCCTCGCGGCCGACCGGCCGATCCTGCTGCTCGACGAGCCGACCGCCTCGCTCGACGCTGCCAACCGCGCCGTCGTGGTGCGGTTGATCGAGGAGAAGAAGCGCGCTGGTGCTGCGATCATCGGCATCTTCCACGATGACGATGTCCGCGAATTGGTCGCCGACCGCATCGTCGACGTGACGGAATTCGCCTCCTCCAAGGCGGCCTGAGAGCTTAGAGCAAACGAGATCGAAATGACCGAACCGACCGAATTCCTGATCGAGAATGCCAGCCTCGTCCTGCCCGATCGCGTGGTGGAAAAGGGCTGGGTCGCCGTCGTAGACGGTGAGATCGCCGAGATCGGCGAAGGCGACGCGCCGGAGCGCGGCATCGACTTTGCCGGCGATCATCTGGTGCCGGGCCTCGTCGAACTGCACACCGATCACCTCGAAGCGCATTTCGCGCCGCGCCCGCATGTCCGCTGGCATGCGCTGTCGTCCGTGATGGCCTACGACGCGCAGATCGCGGCGGCCGGCATCACCACGGTGTTCGACTCGCTGCGCGCCGGCTCGGACGCCGACTCCGCCTCGATCGGCACGGATCTCGCGGTGCTGGCATCCGCCATCGAGGAAGCTCGCGCCACCGGCCATCTGCGCGTCGATCACCGCACGCATCTTCGCTGCGAGATCGCCTGCGACGACGTCATCGAGCATGTCGAGGCCTATGCCGACCTCTACCCGATCCACATGATGTCGCTGATGGACCACACCCCCGGCCAGCGTCAGTTCAAGGATCTCGAAACCTGGCGCCGCTACTACATGCGCAAGAAGCCGATGTCGGACGAGGACGTGAACCGCTTCGTCGCGGCGCGGCTTGAACAGCACGCCAGCAATGCCGGCCCGAACCGCCTGAAGCTGGTGGCGCTCGCCGCCGAAAAGGGCGCCGTGCTGGCGAGCCATGACGACGCCACGGCGGCGCATGCTTCGGAAGCCGTCGGCAATGGCGTCGCCCTGGCCGAATTCCCGACGACGCTCGAAGCGGCCGAGGCGCTGAACCACGCAGGCATCCGCGTGATGATGGGCGGGCCGAATGTCGTGCGCGGCGGCTCGCACTCCGGAAATGTCGCAGCCGAAGATCTCGCACGCGCCGGCTTTCTCGATATTCTGTCGTCGGATTATGTGCCTGCGAGTCTGTTGATGTCCGCCTTCGAACTGCCCCGCCGCATTCCGTCGATCGACCTCGCGTCGGCGATCCGTACCGTGACCCGGACGCCGGCCCGCGCGACCGGGCTAACGGATCGCGGCGCGATCGAGACCGGGCTTCGCGCCGATCTCGTGCGCGTGCATGTCAGCGGCAAGGACAAGGAAAGCCCGACGCCGATCGTCCGCCAGGTCTGGCGCGAGGGCCAGCGGGTTTCATGAGAGCATGACGGGCATGGGTGTACTGGTAGCGGTGGTCGGGCCGAGCGGCGTCGGCAAGGACAGTCTGCTCGGCCATGCGAAGGCGGCTCTGGCGGAGGAGGCCGGGTTCGTCTTTGTCCGCCGGTTGGTGACGCGCGGCGAGAATGCCTTCGAGGACCACGACACGCTGGACGAGGCCGCCTTTGCCGAGGGCGTCGCGACCGGACGGTTCGCCGTGTCCTGGCGCGCGCATGGACTTGGCTATGCGCTGCCCATCGACACGCTGGATGCGGTCGCCCGGGGCGCGGTCGTCATCTGCAATTTCTCCCGTGGCGCCATCGACGCGGCGCGGGAGAGGTTTCCGGCGGTACGCGTCGTCGCGATCTCGGCGCCGGATGCGGTGCTGGCCGCGCGCCTTGCGGCCCGAGGGCGGGAGAGCGATGAAGCCATCGCGGCGCGCCTTGCGCGCGAGGCGATCTGCGCGAGCGAGATCCAGCCCGATCTGACGATCGTCAACGACCGCCCGATCGAGCAATCGGGCGGTGAGCTGGTAGCCTATCTCAGGGGCTTGCGGGTCGGCGCCCCGGCCTGACGTCAGCCGGGCTTGCGGGCGCGGACGTGCAGGAAGATCGGCGCCACGCGCGTGTCGGCGATGACGGGCTCGGCGTCTGCCTGGGCCTCGGTCGCCCTCGGCTCGCCAAAGACCTCGATGACGAGGCCGGCCCCCACGATCATCGCGACCCAGTCGCTCAGCGTGCGGTGAAAGCGCGGCACGCGGAAGGGCTCGACCTTGCTGCGCTCTTCCGCCGGCAAGGTCGAGAACCACCAGGTCTCGACGGCGCCGTCGGTCTCCTCGAAATAGTCGGCGACCTCGACGGCACGCGGGATGCCTTCGGCATCGCGGACATTGCGGCGGCGCGGCGGCACGAAGCAGGGATGCAGGATCGAGAACTGCAGGAACCCGCCCGGGCGCAGGACGCGATAGGCTTCCCGCAGCACGGCCTGCTGGTTCGGCATGTCCATCAGCGACATGAAGGCGGTGGCAAAATCGAAGCTCGCCTCGGCGAAGGGCAGGGCCATGCCGTCGCCATGCAGATAACGGATGCCGAGCGGCTCGTGGGCCTCGCTTTCCCGTGCATGGCGAATGAAGGTGGGCGCGATGTCGATCGCCGTCATCTGCGCGCCGAGTCGGGCGAGCTGGCGCGTGTTCGAGCCTTCCCCGCAGCCGATGTCGAGGCCCTGCAGTCCGGCGATTGGCGGCAGCATGGCCAGGAAGGCCGGCGTGTTGAGGGCATCGCGGTAGACATCGTAGCCGGCCCGCGAATGGCGGGTCCAGGCTTCGGCATTGGCTTCCCAGTGCGCGGCGACGGTCGAAGGGTCCATGAGGCTGCTCCTTGCGGTTCGCGGAGGGGCGCGCCTTTCAACAAATCGGACGAGGCCTGTCAAGTTGACTGAGGGTGGCCGCCCGTTGCTGCCGGGTCAGTCCGTGAGGGCGTCCCAGGGCAGGTCCGCGACGCGGATCGGCCAGCGCTCGAAGACGAGCGTTTCCTCGTTGTCGGCCGAGCGTTCGAAGACGCGGGCGGCCATGCCAAGTTCGGAGGCCGAATGACCCAGATGCTTGGCAATCGACACCGCGACGTCATGCGACGTGAAAGCTCCGATTTGCGACCCGCTCTGGCTCACGATCGCATAGCCCCGGTCTTCATTGGGCTGAACATAATAGACCGCCGAATCGAACACTTAACTTCTCCTTAAGCTCTTCACGACGCTTAACTGAGTCGGTTGGTCGTGTGTGCCTGCAAATGCACGCGAGCCGGGAATTTCGGTCGGTTGGGGAAGGACTGTGTCTATTCGGTTCGCGACGCCTCGACCGTGGGTTTCCCGGAGCCGCCGATTGCCACGAAGGCCAGGACGGCGATGGTGCTGAGCGCGGCGATGATCGACAGCGCGATCGGATAGCCGAGGTGCTCCGTCATCAGGGCGAAGGCGAAGGGGGCGGCGGAGGACACAACCAGCCGCACCGACGTGACGCGGCCGAGCCGCTTGCCATAGCCATCGCTGCCGAAAAGTTCGAGCGGCAGCGTTCCCTGCACGATGCTGGCGAGGCCGGAACTCAGTCCGAACACGATGGCGAAGGCAAAGGCGCCGGCAAGGTTGGGCGCCGTGGTGAGCAGGATCACCGTCGCCAGCGGCAGGAAGGCCGACGCGATGATGGCGAGCGTCCGCTGCGAAAGCCGGCCGCCAAAGGTCATGTTGGTGAAGCGGCTCAGCACCTGCGCCGGCCCGAACGCCGAGGCGACCAGCACGCTGGCCTTGGCGAGCCTGAGCTCCGTCAACATCGGCAGCATGTGGACCAGAAAGGTCGAGGTGACGAAGCTCTGGATGGCAAAGCCCAGCAGCATCAGGGCGAACGCCCGCGGCCTGGCGGCCGTCGCGATGAGCCCGGCCACGGCTTCGACTGCGCGTGGCGCGTGATCCAGCGGCGCGCGGCGGTCGGAGATCGCGCGTGTCTTTACCATCAGCCAGAAATGCACCGGCAGGCAGAGGAAGAGGTGCATCGCCGCGAACAGCAGGTAGACGTGGTGCCAGTCGAGATGGGCGTGCAGCGCGGTGGTGAACGGCCAGAACAGCGTCGATGCAAAGCCGGCCATCAGCGTCAGATAGGTGATCGAGCGCTGCGCCGTGGCCGGGTTCAATTGCACCAGCAGCGTGAAGGACGCGCTGTACTGCACCAGCGTCGAGGCGATCTGGATGGCGATCAGCCCCAGCACCAGCGTCGATGTGTTGCCCGCCATGGCGCATGCCGCGAGCGCAATGGCGGCTGCCAGCGAGCCGATGGTCATGACCCGCCCGGCGCCGCGCCGGTCGATCCAGCCGCCGACCCAGGGCGCGCAGAGCCCGCCCACAAGCAGCGAGACGGAAAGGGCGCCGAAGATCCATTCGGTCGAGAGCCCGAACTCGCGCGCCATCGCCGGCGCCAGGACGCTGAAGCTGTAATAGAGCGTGCCGTAGCCGATGATCTGGGTCAGGCCGAGGGCGAGGACCGCCGTGCGGGAGTTCATGGAGACTGCCTTGGCGGTCTGGGCGCCAGGGCGCCCGATCGGTTCGGGGGGTAGGATTCTATGCGCGCTCTCGGACGGTAAGAACAGTCCCCGCTCTCTATTTTTCATTCGGTTTCAATAGTGACGTAGCGGCGGACCCGAGAGCGGCCGCCAAGGCGAGGGGATCCGGCGCTGCGCTTAGCCGTCGTGTCATCCGAGCGTTACGGGCGGCGGGCTAAGCGGGGGCCGTCGCGCCGGACCGGCGCTCCCTTTCCTTCGTGAGGCTCTCATGAACGCCAAATTCCTCGGCGCCGTCGGCACCTTCGCCGTTGCCGCGCTGCTCGCCGGCCCGGCCGCGGCCGACAAGACCAAGATCGATTTCTGGTTCGGCAATTCGGGCGATATCGCCAAGCGGGTGCAGGAGCAGTGCGAGCGCTTCAACGCCAGCCAGGCCGACTACGAAGTCGTCTGCACCAGCCAAGGCTCGTATGACGCCTCGCTGCAGAACACGATCGCGGCCTTCCGCGCCGGCCAGCAGCCGACCATTGCTCAGGTCTCGGACGCCGGCACGCTCGATATCATGCTGTCGGGCGCCTACTACCCGGCCAACAAGCTCATGACCGACATGGGCTATACGGTCGATTGGAAGGACTATTTCTCCGGCATCGCCAGCTACTACGCGACGTCGAAGGGCGAGATGTACTCCTTCCCCTTCAACTCCTCGACGGCGCTGCTCTATTGGAACAAGGACGCCTTCGCCAAGATCGGCAAGGACCATGCTCCGGCGACTTGGGAAGAAGCGGCGGCCGATTTCAAGGCGCTGAAGGCGGCCGGCTATGCCTGCCCGCTCGGCTTCAACATCTCGCGCGACGAAGTCTGGCAGCTCGGCGAGCAGTTCATGGCCATCCATGGCGAGCCGATCGCCACCAGGAAGAACGGCTATGAGGGCCTCGACGCCGAGCTGACCTTCAACAAGGGCAAGTGGGTCCAGTTCGTTCGCGATCTCAAGAGCTGGTACGACAATGGCGAAGCCGTCATCAAGTCGAAGGAAACCGGCCAGACCTTCGTCGAAGCCTTCGCCAATGGCGATTGCCAGGTCATCCTGACCTCCGTCGGTGACCACGGCAATATCGGCCGCACCGCCAAGGAAGGCATGAACTGGGACGTCGCGATGCTCCCGGTCTATGAGGGCACGCAGCGCAAGAGCTCGTTCGTCGGCGGCGCCTCGCTCTGGGTGCTGACCGGCAAGTCGGACGCCGAATACAAGGGCGCCGCCGCCTTCTTCGACTTCATCGCCAAGCCGGAAGAGGCGCTGACCTGGTCGACCGTGACCGGCTATATCCCGGTGCGCAACTCCGGCTTCAAGTACCTGAACGAGCAGGGCTTCTACGGCAAGGCTCCCTACAAGGGCCGCGAGCTGGCGATCGAGAGCCTGACGGCTTCGCCGGCCGATGACGCCGCCCCGCATGGCATCCGCCTCGGCGGCCTTCTGCAGATCCGCCAGGAAGTCTCCAACGGCCTGCAGGCGATCTTCATCAAGAACGAAGACGTCCAGGCCTCGCTCGACAACGCCGTCGAACGCGGCAACCAGATCCTGCGCAAGTTCGAGCAGACCTACGCCGGCAAGACGCTTCCCTAGTCTGTCGATCCGAACTCCCACCCCACCCTCCTCGTCCAGGCGGGGAGGGGCACGGGAGGCCGGGCGGAACGTGGCCCGTTCACGTTCCGCCTATTCCTAGATCCGGCCATGGACCCATGCGCCGCACCGGATCCAGGCCGCCGTCGCTCCATCACGGAGAGTCGGCCGCCTGCAGAATGAGACCGTCCGATGGAAAAGCGCGCTACCTTCTCCTCCACGAGTATCGGCCTGCTGTTCGCGCTGCCGATGCTCGTGCTGATCTTCGTCTTCTTCTACTGGCCGAGCGGCCAGGCGCTCTATTGGGCCTTCACGCTGGAACAGCCCTGGGGCGGCGGCAACACCTGGGTCGGGTTGCAGAATTTCCGCCAGCTGCTGAGCGATCCCTATTACTGGGGCGCCATTTCGCGCAGCATGGTGTTCGGGCTGGGGTCTACCGGCATCGCCATGGGCGTCGCGCTGCTGCTGGCGCTGTTCACCGATCGCGAGATGCGCGGCCACAAGGCCTATCGCAGCATCTTCATCTGGCCCTATGCGATCGCCGCTCCGGCGCTCGGCCTGGCCTTCCGTTTCATCCTCGCGCCCGAAGCCGGCTTCCTGTCGCTGATCAACCAGATCTGGCCGGGGCTGTGGAACCCGGCGCTCGACGGCACCGACGCGATGATCGCGGTCATCATTGCCTTCTCGTGGAAGTATATCGGCTACAACTTCATCTTCTTCCTCTCGGCGCTGCAGAGCATTCCCCGCTCGCTGATCGAGGCAGCGGCGATGGATGGTTCCGGCCCGATGCGCCGCATGTGGGATATCCAGCTGCCCCTGCTGACGCCGACCCTGTTCTTCCTGCTCGTGATCAACATCACCGAGAGCTTCCAGGACAGTTTCGGCATCGTCGACATCATGACCCAGGGCGGCCCCGCGAGGGCGACCGAACTGATGGTCTACAAGATCTATTTCGACGGCTTCAAAGGCCTCGATTATTCCGGCGCCGCCGCGCAGTCGATCATCCTGATGGGCCTCGTCGTCCTCCTCACCATCGTGCAGTTCCGCTTCATCGAGCGGCGCGTGCACTACAAATAGGGGCGGATCCGATGGTCGAACGCACGCCAATCTTCAACGCCGTCTGCCAGATCGTTCTCCTGATCGGTCTGATGACGGTGCTGCTTCCCTTCGTAATCGTCATCGTCGCGGCGACGCACGACATCCGCGCCGTCAACACGGTGCCGATGTCGCTGGTGCCAGGCTCCGACCTGCTTACCAACCTGCACGAAGCCTGGGTCCGGGCCGATCTCGGCCGCAAGCTGATCAATTCGTTCGTGTTCGCGGGAACGGTGGCGGCGGGCAAGGTGCTGCTGTCGTCGATGGCGGCCTTCGCCATCGTCTATTTCCGCTTTCCCGGCCGGATGCTGATGTTCTGGGTGATCTTCGTCACCCTGATGCTGCCGCTCGAGGTGCGCATCGTGCCGACCTATGCGGTGGCGGCCAACGCCCTGGCGCCGTTCCAGGCGATCCTGGATATCACCGGCATCTCCTGGCTGATTCACGCCATCTCCGGCATGCAGGTCAAGCTGGAATGGGGCCTGCTCAATTCCTACCCCGGCCTGATCCTGCCGCTGGTCGCCACCGCGACTGGTACCTTCCTCTACCGCCAGTTCTACCTGACGGTGCCGGACGAACTGGCGGAAGCCGCGAAGATGGATGGCTCGGGTCCCGTCCGCTTCTTCGTCGACATCCTGTTTCCACTGTCCAAGCCCAACATGATCGCGCTGTTCACCATCATGTTCGTCTGGTCGTGGAACCAGTATCTCTGGCCCTTGCTCATCACCACCGATCCGAATTTCGGCATCGCCGTGACCCAGCTGAAGCACCTCATTCCCTCCGAATTCGGCTTGCCGGACTGGAACGTCGCCATGGCGGGGACGCTCATCATCATGGCGCCGCCGCTCATTGTCGTGATCGTGATGCAGCGCTGGTTCGTGCGCGGCCTGATCTCGACCGAGAAGTAGAAGGACAAACCGATGTCATCGATCGCCATCAAGGGCGTCAAGAAGGCCTATGCCAGGAACGCGGTCGTGCACGGGGTCGACCTCGAGATCGCCACGGGCGAGTTCATCGTCATCCTGGGTCCGTCCGGCTGCGGCAAGTCCACGCTGCTGCGCATGATCGCCGGGCTGGAAGAGATCTCCGGCGGCGAGATCTGGATCGACGGCAAACTGGTGAACAAGATGGAACCCCGCGAACGCGGCTGCGCCATGGTTTTCCAGAACTACGCCCTCTACCCGCACATGACGGTCGCGGAGAATATCGGCTATGCGCTCAAGGTCGCCGGCGTGCCGAAGGCCGAGCGGGCGAAGCGGGTCGCCGCCACTGCCAAGGTGGTGGGCCTCGAAGCCTTCCTCGACCGTCGGCCGGCCGCCCTTTCCGGTGGGCAGCGCCAGCGTGTCGCCATGGGCCGCGCCATCGTGCGGGAGCCCAAGGTGTTCCTGTTCGACGAGCCGCTCTCCAACCTCGACGCCAAGCTCCGCGTCGCCATGCGCGCCGAGATCCGCCGCCTGCATCGCCGGCTGGGCGCCACCTCCGTCTTCGTGACGCATGACCAGACCGAGGCGATGACGCTGGGCGACCGGCTGGTCGTGATGAATGGCGGCCGGATCGAGCAGGTCGGCACGCCGGCCGAGGTCTATAATCGTCCGGCCACCCGCTTTGTCGCCAATTTCGTCGGCTCGCCGTCGATGAACCTGATGGAAGGCGCGATCGATCGGCATGGCGTCTTCGTCTATGACGAGCAGCGCCGCATCCCGTTGCCGGGCGCGATCGACGCTCGCCTGGTCGGCCACATGGTCACGCTCGGCGTCCGCGCCGAAGCCGCTCGGCTCGTTACCCCCGGCACGCCCGGATCGCTCCCTGCCACAGTGGACTTCATCGAGGAACTGGGCGCCGGTCGGGTCGTGCACACCGATTTCGACGGCCTTTCCTTCGCGGTCGCGCTCAGCGGTCCCGCTTCCTTCGAGACGGGCGACGCCGTCGGCGTCCAGATCGATCCGGCCGATATCCACCTGTTCGCCGCCGACACGGGCAAGCGCATCGACGCCCTCGCACCGCAGCCGCTCGCTGCCGCCTCCCTTTGATCCCCGTTTCGAGAGACCAGCCATGACGAAAGATCTGATCACGCATATCGGCTTCGCCACCACCTCCGGCGAGGGCGACATGAACCATATCGAGGCGTCGCTTGCCCGCATCGTCGAACTCGGTGCCGACGTCGCCGAGCTGTCGCTTTGCGGCGACGACCTGATTTCCGGCGGCCGGGTGCTCGAGGCGCGCGCCAGGCGGCTGGTGGATATCTGCGCCAAGTTCCCGCTGCGCTATACGGTGCACGGCCTGATCGTCGCCAACTTCATGGACGCCCCGAACCTCGAATTCCAGATGGCCGCCGCCAAGGCGATGGTCGAGCTCAGCCATCGCGTCGGGTCGGACACGCTGGTCCATCACAGCGGCCATGCGCCCATGGCGCCGGCGCGCGTCATCGCCGGTTATGACCGGATGCAGGAAGATGCGCTGAAAGAACTCGCCGATTTCGGCGGCAAGCATGGCGTCCGCATCGCGCTCGAGAACATCTTCGCCGTCGACGACGACATGTATCGCCAGCAACCTTCCGAGGTCGCCACCACCGTCCAGGCGATCCACCATCCCTATCTCGTCGCCACCATCGATTTCGGCCACGCCTATATCGAGGCGACCCGGACCGGCGGGGATTTGCTGGCCGAGGTCGCGGCGATGGGGCCGGTCGCCGGCCATCTGCATGTGCATGACAGCTTTGGCCGCCCCTACACCATGTCGAAATTCTACCACCAGAGCGAGGCGATCGCGCTCGGCATCGGCGATCTGCACCTGCCGCTCGGCTGGGGCGACCTGCCGTGGGAAAGCGTGTTCGATACCATCGACGTGCTGCCCGGCACGGCGCTGATCATGGAGATCGGCGAACGCTTCGATGCCGACCGCGCCGAGTCGATCGAACGGGCTCGCGTGCTCGCCGCCCGGCTCAACGCTCGCCATGCGGCCGCCCGCGCCGCCTGATGTCTGCCTGGCGCGGGATGAGCGGCCTGTACGGAACCTTGAAAACGGGGCGGGCCGCTACTCCCAGCCAAACACGCTGCGGCCGGCATAGCTTGCCGACCGCTCACGCTCGTCGGCGATCATTTCCTCGACGCTCGGCCCGGTGGCGACGCGCTCCAGCCGGCGCGCCTGCTCGTCGAGCCGCTTCAGCGCCGCCATCTCTTCCGCCTCGCCGAGCTTCGCCTTCTGGACGGCCGAGGTCATGACGCGGATCGTGTGGTCATAGACGCGCAGCGGCACGGGGAAGGGGTGGCGGTCCTTGCCGCCATGCGCGAAGGAGAAGCGGGCCGGGTCGCTGAAGCGATAGGGCGCGCCATGCACCACTTCCGCCACCATCGCCAGCGCCTGCACCGTGCGGGCGCCGACGCCCGGCACCAGCAGCAGATCCGCGAAATCGGCCGGCCCCTGGTCGGCCGCTGCGGCCAGCGCCCCATGCAGCCGTCTCGTCACGACATCGCTGGAGCGTACGTCATGATGCGCCGGCATGATCAGATGCGGCAGCAGCATCTGGTCCGTGGGGGCAGGCAGCGGGGCCGTCTCGGCACGCAGCGCGGCGAACTCCAGCGCGATCTTGTCGGGCCCGAGATCGGCGAGCATGGTGAGTTGGCCGGAGCGCGAGGCCTCGGCGCGCTTGTCGGTCAGGTTGACGATCTCGCCTTGTTGCACGCCGTCGATCGCCGCGTGCGGCGCCTCGACGAAGCTCGTCAGCCCCTCGGACAGCCAGTGATAGCGCCGAGCCTGATGGGTGTCGTCGTTCATGCCCTGCTGCACGACCACCCAATGGCCGTCATCGGTGACGATGAAGCCGTGCAGATAGAGATCGAAACCGTCCTGGATGGCGGCGCTGTCGACCTTGGCAACCAGCCGGCTGGCCTTGGCCAGCGCCATGCCGTCGAAGCCGACCCGCTCGCCGATGCCGATCAGTTCCTGCGGCGTCTGGCGGGAATGCCGTCCCTTGCCGCCGCAGACGTGAATGCCGAGTTCGCGGGAAAGCGGCGTCAGTCCGCGCTTCAGCGCGCCGAGCACGCTGGTGGTGATGCCGGAGGAATGCCAGTCCATGCCCATGACGGCGCCGAAGGACTGGAACCAGAACGGATGGGCGAGGCGGCGCAACAGTTCGTCGCGACCATATTCCTGCACGATCGCCTCGCTGATCACGGCGCCGAGCTTCGTCATCCGGTCGGAGAGCCAGCGCGGCACATGCCCGCCATGCAGCGGCAGATCCGCGCTTCCGGCTCGCTTGGCCATCCCTGATCGTCTTCCTTCTGTTCGATATTTCCTCAGTGACCTTAGCACAGAGAGGTCTTCCGAGGCCGCATCCAGATGGCAAACAGCAGGCTAAAACTGCCCTTTTTCCGGAACGGCGGGTTGCGTTCGCCTCCGATATTTGCTGCTGATATCCTTCAGCACATCGATAATCAGACAACGTAGTTTAAGGCACGTCTATGATCGCGTCGCTCCGGCTCAGAGTAAGCGGCGCGGTTGGGAAGATGGCCACATCCGTTTCTTTTCATCGCCAGCTCACCACTCAAAGGTCGACGAATGTCGCCGATTTCGAGGCAAGCCACGCGTGCGCGCCTGGCACGACGTAGGACCGAGATGAATTCATGATCGAGAAGACTGACGGATTTCGAAAAGACATCAACGGTTTACGCGCCTGGGCTGTCGTTGCCGTCATCGGCTATCATTTCAGCATAGCCGGTTTCCCGGGTGGCTTCATCGGCGTCGACGTCTTCTTCGTCCTATCCGGCTTCCTGATGGCTGGAATTGTCATTGGGGGCGTCGAGGCGATTGACGGATCGGCTGCCTCCGTTCGCGCCTTTCTCGCGAAGTTCTATCTGGCGCGCGCACGCCGGATCGTCCCAGCGCTAGCCGTCCTGTGTGCCGTGATTCTGGTCGTCGACTGGTTCGTCATGTCGGCAAAGGAATATGAGGGCGTCGGCAAGAACATCGTCAGCGCCCTGGCCTTCCTCTCGAACTTCCGCTTCAACCGGGAGGCGGGCTATTTCGATGCCTCCTCGCACGAAAAGGTTCTGCTCCACACCTGGTCGCTGTCCGTGGAGTGGCAGTTCTATCTGCTGTTCCCGCTGATCGTCATAGGCCTCTACAAGCTGTCAAGCAGCCGCTGGCGGCTGGCGGTGGCGCTGGCTTGCCTGACCGCGGCGTCGCTGGCGCTGTCGATCGTGACATCCGCCGGCATGCCGGCCCGCGCCTTCTTCCTGCTGCCGTGGCGTGCGTGGGAGCTGCTCGGCGGCGCCCTCGTCTGGCTGCTCTATCAGGTGCGTCCGCGCCTAAGCGACGTCCCCAAGATCGCACTGGAGATCGCGGGCTTCCTCCTGATCCTCGGCAGCATCGTGCTGCTCGATGCTTCTGTCGTCTGGCCCGGATGGCTCGCCGTTATCCCGGTGATCGGCACCGCGTTTGTTCTGCTGGCGTCGCGCCAGGATTCGATCCTCAGCGGTAGCCGGGTGGCCCAGTGGCTGGGGAAGGCGTCCTACTCGCTCTATCTGTGGCACTGGCCGATCGTGGTGGCGCTCTACTATCTGGAACTGGAGAAGGATTTCGTCGCGAGGCTCGCCGGCCTGGGGCTGACGCTGCTTTTTGGATGGCTCTCGTATCGGTGGGTCGAGACACCCACCCGCAAGTGTCTGGCCCGGATGCCCCGTCGCCTGGAGTTCGGCGCCATCATGGCCGGCCTGCTGGCGGTGATGCTGTCGGCCCATGTCGTGCGCAGCTTCGACGGCTTTCCCTCACGGCTCACTCCGGAGGTGAATGCGATCTTCGAGGCTGCCGATGACGTCAACCCGCGGATTATGCAGTGTCAGGGCAACGACAAGACTCGGGTCTCGGAGTGCACCTATGGTGGGCCGGATCTTGGGGTGGTGGTGATTGGCGACAGCCACGCCGGCAACATTGTGCGATCGGTCGAGAAGGCGCTGCCGTCTCCCAATCTTCATGTGCTGGATTGGACGATGGCCGGCTGCAAGACGATTGCCGGCATGAAGAAGATCGGCGGCCAGGTCGTCTCGTGTGGCGAGTTCGTGCAGTATGCGGTGGACAAGAGCAAGACGTTACCGCCGGCACCGCTGGTGATCCTGAACCGGACGAGCGTCGAAACGGATCCTCTGCAAGCGGTCGCCATGTCGCAAGCCCCGGGTTACTACATCAGCAAACCTCACGCCTCCCGCGACGCGGCCTTCTTCGAGGAAATCAGGGAGGGCCTTATCTCGACGGCCTGCGCGTTTGCCCAGACTCGGCCCGTCTATTATGTCCGGCCGATTCCGGAGATGACGCATCATGTGCCGAAGTGGATGGGGCGGGCGCTCATGTGGGGCCACCGGATTGATGCTTCGATCTCGCTCGATGCCTATCGCAAGCGGCATGCCTGGATCTGGGAGACGCAGGATCTCGCGGCGCAGAGATGCGGGGTCAAGATCCTCGATCCCTTGCCTTATCTCTGCGACAAGGAACGGTGCTACGGGGCGGTCGACGGCATCCCGATCTATGTCGACGACAACCACCTGAATATGCGGGGGGCCGATCTGATGATCCCAATGTTCCGGACGATCTTCGAACCTGAGGTTGCGCCTCCTTCCGGGGCATCGAGCTAACGACGCTTGAGGTTTAGCTCAGGCGTGCCAGTCGCAATCCTCTCAGGCTGTTGCCCAGGAACCAGCGGGATGCGGGGGCGAGATCGTCGGGGGTGATCCCATGTTCGATCGCAGCCCCTGTCTCAAGCAGGTGCTGGCGCAGGATGCCGGGCAGGAGGCCGTCGGTGAGCGGCGGTGTCAGCAGCAGGCCGTCCCGTTCGAGGAAGACATTGCTCCGCGTCGCTTCCGTCACGAAGCCGGCGCGATTGAGCAGGATCGCCTCGTCGGCGCCCTTGGCCGTCGCCTCGGCGAAGGCTGCATCGTAGAGCTGCCGGCGCGTCGTCTTGTGGCGCAGGAACGGGTCGGCGCTGTCGGCACGCAGGCTGGCGAAGAGCGTGGTGACCGGCCGATCCGGCTCGGGCGCGAGCGCGGGCGCGATCAGGTCGAACGCGCCGCTTCGGCGCAGTTCGAGCCGAACCCTCCGCGCGCCTTCGACGGGAAGCGTGGCGGCGAGCGCGGCAAAACGGGCTTCGATTTCGGCGCGGTCGAAGCGGAAGCCGAGCGCCTCGGCCGATCTGGCGAGGCGCGCCAGGTGCAGATCGAGCCGCTCGAAGCCGGTCTCCTGCGACCAGCGCAGTGTTTCGATCAGGCCGTAATCCACGGCAAGATCGGTGAGGACGCGCGCCTTGAGCAGGCATTCCGCATACTCGGCCGAGGCTTCCGAATCCGCGACGATGCCGCTGCCCACGTCGTAGCGACCCGTGCCATCGGGCCGCAGGGTCGCCGTGCGGATCGCCACGTTGAGGCGCAGGTCGCCATTGGGCGCCAGGGCACCGATCGAGCCGGTATAGACGTCGCGCGGAGAGTCCTCCAGTTCCCGAATGATCTGCATGGCGCGCAGTTTCGGCGCGCCGGTGATCGAACCGCAGGGAAAGACGGCCGGGATCCGATCCAGAAGCGACGTGCCGGGCAGGAGGCGGGCGGTCACCGTGGACGCCATGGCGTGGAAGGTCGGATAGGTCTCGACATTGAACAGGTTGGAAACCTCGACGGAGCCGACCTCGCTGATCCGGCTCAGATCGTTGCGCAGCAGGTCGACGATCATCAGGTTTTCGGCGCGCTGCTTCGGATCGGCACTGAGCCGCGCCTTCGCCCGTTCGTCCGCCTCAGGCGTGTCCTGGCGGGGCACCGTGCCTTTCATCGGCCGCGTGGTGGCGTGGCCGTTGTCGATGTCGAGGAAGAGCTCCGGCGATACCGACAGGATCGTTGCCGCGTCGAAGCGGACGAGGCCGCCATGCGAGACGGGCTGGCTCGCGCGCAGCGCCGCATAGAGCGCAAGCGGGTCGCCGTCATAGCGGAAGTCGATCGGGAAGGTGAGATTGACCTGATAGGCGTCCCCCTCGCGCAGATAGTCGAGGATGCGGGCGATCCGCGCCGCATGGCCGTCTGCGTCCAGTCTCGGCAGAGCATCGTCAAGCGGCGGGGGCGGCGCGAGGGCGCCGAAGAAGGCGTCCAGTTCCGGCGATGGAATGCGCGTCGGTTCGCGGAACAGGCCGAACCAGAGCAGCGGCAGCGTGCGCCCGGCTGGCATCGAGGCGATCAGGCGCTCCTGCAGCGCGTAGCCCAGTTCATAGCTGAAAAAGCCCGCGGCATGCAGCCCCTGCGCCAGCCCGGCCTCGATCCGCTGGAGGGAGGCCTCGACATCCTCCGCTTCGTCGCAGCGGATGGTGTCGACGGGATCGGCATAGAGCGTTGCCGTCGCCGGTTTGGCCAGGCGGTCTTCCAGCAGGACGAAGGGCTGCTGCGCCGTCAGCAGGTCGGAAAGAGCAGGCGGCATATCGGGCGCGGTTCCTGAACGAATGCGAGAGCCGGAATCGGCAGGCGCTCATCCATAGCCGGAGCCGCGCCGCTTGGCGACGCCGCCCGCCGTGACGTTCGGTTCAGGCGCGGTCGTCGACGCTTTCGAGGAAGCGCGCGAAGATCGGGTCGAAGCGGTCGGGCGCATCCCAGAAGGGCGCGTGGCCGGAATTGTCCAGTTCGTGCGCCTTGCCTTCCCAGAGATTGGAATAGGTCACGTTGGCGACGAACGCCGTGTTGACGAAGGGCTCGTCGAGCCCGTTCAGGACGGCGATCGGCGGCGTCGGGCCGGCGACGATGGCGCTCTGGTCGCGGCCGGTTCCCGCCGCGAAGCTCTCGAACATCAGCCGGCGGGCGCGGCCATCGGTGCGAGCGACCGTGTCGAGCAGGAAGGATTCGAACGGCTCGCCGCAGGTGCTGCGCGCATAGGCTTCCACGTCGGCGTCGCTGAAGTCCTGCTTGCCGGCGAGGCCCATATGCTCGCTCGGTTTGAAACCGAGTCCGACCTCGGCGGCCGACACGGGCGGCGTGCCGGTGATCATCAGGCCGAGCAGGCCGGGATAGCGGTCGATCATTTCCAGGCCGATATGGCCGCCGAGCGACCAGCCGAAGACGATCGCCTTCTCGATGCCGAGAAGGCCGAGGAACTCGGTCATCGCGTCGGCATAGCCTTCCATCGAATAGGACCGCTTCGGATCGATCGCGTCGGACGAGGCGCCATGGCCGGGCAGGTCGGGCGCGAGGATGCGATAGCGCTCGCCGAGCGGCCCGTTCATCTGGTTGCGGAAGACCGCGCCGGAAGACGAATTGCCATGGATGAGAAGCACGGCGGTGCCGGTTCCCGAGGTCTCCCGATAGGCGATCTCGCCATGGCTGGTCTGGATCCTGCTGGTGGTAATCGTCATCCGGGTCTCCGCAAAGAATCTGCCGGTTTCAGCGGCATCTGCACAAGGGCGCGGCATGAAGATTTCGCTTGTGGCACCAACATCTTCAGGCAGCTCAAGACTGTGAAACTATCTTTTCAAAAGAAGCCGCATATGCGTAGATTGTCAATTATCGCACGCAAGTGCACAGGTCGAATAAGAGGGGTCGCGACCATGGTTTCCCATTCCAAGACAAGTCGCCTGCGAAAGGTCATCCTGGGCACGGCGATGGCGACGATCTTCGCAAGCGCGCCGGCCTTCGCGGACGTCGTGAAGCTCGGCCTGCTCGCGCCGCTGACCGGTCCCGCCGCGGCGGATGGCCAGGAATACCAGCGCGGCGCCCAGATGGCGATCGACGAGGTCAACGCGGCCGGCGGTATCAACGGTCATACGTTCGAGCTCGCCATCGGCGATGTGAAGGACCAGTCGGCCAGCAACGTCACCAGCGCCGTCGAGCGTCTGCTGGGCGATCCGGACGTGCATTTCATGATGACCGGTTATGCCAGTCTCTCGAATTTCGAGATCGACAACATGGCTGAGGCCGAAATGCCCTACATGCTGGCGGCCACGTCGCAGCAGACCAAGGACATCATCGCCCCGGCGCCGGACAAGTATGGCTGCTGCTGGTCGCTGACCCCTTCCTTCGACGCGTACAACACGGACGTGACCTCGTTCGCCGAGAAGCTGGCGGCCGATGGCAAGATCTCGTTGCCGACCAAGAAGGTCGCCATCATTTCGTCCGACAACGCCTATTCGAAGACGATCTCGGAAGGCATGAAGAAGACCTTCACCGAGAAGGGCTGGACGATCACGGTCGACGAAATCGTGCCGTTCGGCGAAGTGACCGACTGGCGCTCGATCCTCGCCAAGGTCCGCGAGAATGTTCCGGACCTGATCATCAATACCGATTACCTGCCCGGCAACTCGGCCTCGTTCCTGAACCAGTTCCTGGAGCAGCCGACCAAGAGCCTGGTCTTCCTGCAGTACGCGCCGAGCGTGCCGGAGTTTGTCCAACTGACCGGCAAGAATTCCAACGGCGTGATCTACAATCTGCTGGGTGGCGCGCTGACGACGCCGAAGAACCCGCGCGCGGCTGAAGTCGCCGACAAGTTCAAGGCCAAGTTCGGCGTCGAGAGCGGCACTTATGGCGTCGCTCTCTACGAGATCTCAAACGTCTATTTTGACGCGCTGAAGAAGGTTGGCGACCCGTCCGACCACGCCGGCATCATGAAGGCGCTGGGCGAGACCGACAAGCAGACCGCGCAGGGCCGCCTGAAGTTCGATCCGGCAACCCATCTGGCGATGCAGGGCGACGACTACATCCCGATCACCTTCTTCCAGATCTGGGATGGCGAGCGCACCCTGATTTCGCCTGCCGCCTACGCAACCGGCGAATTCAAGATCCAGCCCTGGATGCAGTAGGATATGGCTCTTCTAGAGCTGGACGGCGTGTCGAAGGCTTTTGGTTCGCTGAAAGCCGTCGATGGCGTCTCTTTCCAGGTGCAGGCCGGCGAGATCTTCGGGGTCGCCGGCCCGAATGGCAGCGGCAAGAGCACGCTGTTCAATGTCATCACCGGCATACCATTCGGCCCCGACAAGGGCCGGATACGGTTTGACGGCACGGATATACATGGGAAGTCCGGCAATGATATCGCCCGGCTTGGGCTGGCGCGGACGTTCCAGCGCGAGACCAGCTTCGACGGTCTGACCGTGTTCGAGAACGCTGTCATCGGCGCTGGATATGGCGGCACTGCGCGCAAGTCGGTGGCCGTGCGCGAGGCGGCCGCCGAGGCGCTGGAATTCGTCGGTCTCGGACCCCAGCAATTCGGCCGGCTGGCGGGCGAGCTCTCTGTCTTTGACCGCAAATGCCTGATGCTTGCCACCGCGATCGCGATGGAGCCTCGCATGCTGCTCCTCGACGAGCCGGCATCGAGCCTGACCAAGCCGGAGATCGAGACCTCGATCGGCCTGATCCGGCGGATCGCCGGGCGCGGCATCACCATCGTCCTGATCGAGCACGTCCTGACCTTCCTGATGAGCCTCTCGCAGCATCTCCTTGTTCTGAATCAGGGATCTGTCCTGGCGGCCGGCGACCCGAAAACGGTCATCTCCGACCCGCGCGTGGTCGAAGCCTATCTGGGTACCCGGAGGCCCGACGCGTGAGCAATCCCATCCTTTCCATCGAGGGCGTCACCGCCGGCTACGGCCGCGTCACCGTGCTGCGCGACATCACGCTGGAAGCCGGTCGTTTCGGCAATGTCGGCCTTTTCGGGCCCAACGGCCATGGCAAGACGACGCTGCTTCGGGTCGTGTCGGGCCTGCTGAAACCCCAATCCGGCCGCGTCGTCTTCGACGGCGTCGACATTGCCGGCGAGAGCGCCCGCAGCATCGTCGCTCGCGGTCTCATTCATGTGCCGCAGGGCAACCGGCTGTTTCCCGACCTCTCGATCGGGGATTGCATGGCGCTCGGCGCCTTCTCGCCGCATGCCCGTCCGCATGAGGAAGAGAACCGCGAGAAGGTGGTGAAGCTCTTCCCCAAGCTTGCCGAACGCTGGCGCCAGAAAGTGCGCACGCTCTCGGGCGGTGAACGGCAGATGGTGTCGATCGGCACCGCGCTGATGAGCCATCCGCGCCTGCTGATCCTCGATGAGCCGACGCTCGGCCTCGCGCCGAAGATCAAGGACGAACTCTGCGCTTCGGTGCTGGAGATCTCGCGCGGCGGCGTGCCGCTGATCGTCGTCGAGCAGGATATCGAGTTCCTTCTGGAACTCAGCCAGCAGCTCTACCTGATCGACCACGGTGCGGTATCGACCGAGATCAAGCCGGGCGAGAAGAGTCTCGGCCACGAAGAGATCATGTCGATGTATTTCGGCCATTGAGGGCACCGATGCAGATATCAAGCGCATCGCGTGACATACGCTTTCCTTGCTCCCCGGTGATGCCACCGGCGCGGCAGATCCCGGCCTTCGCGCCGACAGAAGGGGCTCCGGCATGAGCAGCGCATTCGCCGATATCGCCTTTGGCGGCCTGTTCCAGGGCTCGCTCTACGCCATGATGGCGGTGGGACTGGCGCTCGTGTGGACCACCATCGGCGTGTTCAATTTCAGCCATGGCGTGCTGATGATGCTGGGCGCGTATGTCGCCTGGCAGTTGATCGAGATCGGCCTGCCGGCCTGGGCCGCGTTTCCGCTGGCGATCGTCGCCATGGGCGGCGTCGGCTGGCTTCTGCAGGCGAGCGTGGTTCGTCCACTGATCGGCCGGCCGAACATCGTGCTGGTCGTCGTCATCACGACGCTCGCCGCGGGATCGCTGATCGAGAACGGCGCGCTGACCATCTGGGGCCCGCGCTCGAAGCAACTGCCGAGCCTGATCGCCGGCAACACGACGATCGGCGGCGTCGGCGTCTCGCTGCACCAGATCGCCATCATCGTCATCACGCCTGTTATCCTCGGCGCGCTCTGGCTGTTCCTGAACCGCACGCGGCTCGGCCTCGCCATGCGCGCCGTGGCCCAGAACGAGGATGCAAGCCATCTCGTCGGCCTCAACGTGACCGCGCTTTACGGCCTCGCCTTCGGCATCGCCGCGTCGCTGGCCGGCCTCGCCGGCGTCTTCATCGGCGGCTATCGCTTCATGTCGCCGGTGATGGGCAGCGATCCCCTGCTGAAGGCGCTGATCGTCGTCGTCTTCGGCGGCATCTCCAGCGTGTCCGGGCCGATCTTCGCCGCCTATCTGATCGGCTTCTTCGAAGCCGCCTGTAACTATTATTTCGGGCTCTACTGGACGCCCACGCTGCTGTTCGCCGTGCTCATCCTGATCCTGATGGTGCGCCCCGAAGGCATCTTTGCCAGCCGTTCCCGAGGACTCGCATGACCGACGCCGTCGCACCCGCTATTCCCGCTCGTGCCGTTCCGGTCTCCCCGGGCCGGACGCCGTGGAAACACGAGGCCATCGGCTTCGCCATTGCCCTTCTGGCATTGGCGCTGCTGCCGCTCGTCATCGGCGACACCTACAGCCGGCATGTGCTGATCATGGTGTTCATCTATGCGGTGGTCGCCTCCAACTGGGATCTGAGCCTCGGCTATGGCGGTGTGTTCAATTTCGGCCATCTGGCGCTGTTCGGCATTGGTGTCTACGCCTACAGCCTGCTGACCAAGCTGGTCGGCCTCGATCCGTGGCTGGCCCTCTTCGCGGGCGGCGTGATCGCGACGGTCGCTGCCGTGCTGGTGACCATTCCGATCCTGCGGCTGAAGGGCATCTACATCATCCTGGTGACGTTCGGCTTCGCGCAACTGGTGATGCAGATCGTCATCAGCCAGTCCGACATCACCGGCGGCACGCAGGGCCTGGTGCGCGTGCCGGGGCTCTACTGGTTCGACCACAACATGATCCGCGACGGCAAGTTCGCCTATTTCTACATCGCGCTCGGCCTGCTGGTCGCCAGCACGATCTTCCTGCGCGTCTTCGTCCGCTCGCGGCTTGGAGCGGGCGTCGTGGCGCTGCGGGACAATGAGGAATATGCGATCAGCCGGGGCATGTCGCTGGTCCGCCAGCGCATGATCACGCTTGCCGCCAGCGCCTTCTTCACCGGCATGGCGGGCGCCTTCTATGCCGCCTACCAGCGCAATGCCTCGGTCGACGTGTTCGGCATGAGCCTCGCCACGATCATCCTGTCGATGGTGCTGCTCGGCGGCGCCAGCACGATCTATGGCGCGATCATCGCGTCCTTCGTGCTGACGGTGTTTGGCGAGGCAATGGCCGATTTCGGCGCCTGGCGGCCGATGATCACGGCCTTGCTGATCATCGTCGTGATGCTCGTCTATCCGAGCGGTCTCGTGGGCATGATCCGTGCCGGCTGGGGCGCCGTCGCCGTGCGCCTGAAGCGCACGGCCTGATCCTGCGGCTGGAGTGGCGTCAGCGGACGCCGCACCAGTCGATCACCGCCGCGGCGATGACCTTGGTGGCCTCGACCAGCGACTCCACGTCGACATACTCGTCGGCCCCGTGCAGGCCGTCGCCGGTGGGCCCGAAGATGACGCCATCGACGCCCGCGCCGGCATAGTGCGCCGCGTCGCACACGGCGACGAAGCCCTGTACCTTGGTGGGGCTTCCCAACTGGTTACGGCGAGTTACCAGCGACTTAACAAGCGGATGCTCGACCGCGGTGTTCATCGGCGGGAAATGCAGGCCGCCCAGTTCCCATTCGATCACGGGCGGATGCTCGCGCAGCCACGCATCCTGTTGCGCGAAGTGATGCACGAAGGCCTCGAAATCGCGTCGGTATTCGGCCGAGGTCTCGTCCGGCAGGAACTTCATGTCGAGATCGAGCACGGCCACATCCGGGATGATCGCCGGATTGCTCATCACCGTCGGCAGGCCGTTATCGCCAAGGCCGGTGCCGCCATGCATGACGCCGATATTGATCGTGTTCATGCCGACCGGCAGCAGGGGATGGGATCTGGCACGGGTCCGGTCCAGCTCGTACTGGCGAACGGCGGTGATGAAGCGCGCGGCCAGTTCGATGGCGTTGACACCATGGACCATCGCGCCCGCTTCATGTCGCTGCGGGTATATCTCGTTGAAGCGGAAGGCCGAATGCGCGTTGCGGCCGCGAAGGGTGACGCGCGCCCATTCCAGCCCGCCCTCGACCGGCAGCACGTCGCCCCAGGTCGGCTCGGCCACGATCAGGCCCTTGGCGAGCTTGCCCTTCGCAACTGCATCCATGGCGCCAAAGCCGCCGGATTCCTCGTCGACCACCGCGTGAATCGCGAGCCGCCCCTCCAGCGTGATGCCGGCCTTGCGGATGGCGCGGGCCGCCGCGATGCAGGCGGCGAGGCCGCTCTTCATGTCGATGGCGCCACGGCCATAGAGCCTGCCATCGGAGATCGCGCCGCCGAACGGGTCGACGGTCCAGTCCTTCTCATCGCCGACCGGCACGACGTCGACATGCCCGCAGAGGATGAGGCTGCGCTCTTCCGTGCCGGGCTTCTCGGCGATGAGGTTGGGCCGGCCGGGCAGGGCGTCCCACTGTTCGGTCGCGAAACCTTCGGCGGTCAGCACGCGGTCGAGATGCGCCTGGACGTCAGCCTCGCGGTTGATGGAGGGGTCGAGGTGGAACTTCGGATTGACCGAGGGAATGCGGACGATGTCCTGCGTCAGGCCGATGACCCAATCGCGATCCGCCTCGATTTCCGCCTGGACCGCGGCGATGGCGGCTTCCTTATCCAGCATGGTTCGTGCCCTTTCCCTGACATTCATCGGCGGCGTGCCCCCTCGGCCTGCCGCTCATTGCGTTGAAACCTGCTGCAGGACCCGCGTCATCCGTCGGGTCCAGTCCGCGATCCCGGCCGCGTCCGAGATGAGGTCGTTGCGGATCTCGACCAGGATGGCGGGATTGCCGCGATCGGTGCCGAAGACGGGGATCGCGTAGTCCTCGTCGCGGTCGATGACGTAGGGCACGTTGGCGCCGACCACCAAGGCCGGGTCCTGCGCCAGCGCCGCCATGGTTGCCTCGGCGAAATCGGCCGATTGATCGAACAGGATGCCGACATGCCAGGGTCGCGCGACGCCGAGATAGACCGGCGTGAAGCTGTGGATGGCGACGATCCGGGTCGGGAGGCCGGCCGCCTGGCGCGCGTCGAGACGAGCCTCGATCCTGCCATGGAACGGATCGAAAACCAGATTCCTGCGGCGCTGAAACTCGGCTTCGGTCAAATCGACATTGCCGGGGATCGAGGTGGCCTCCGACCGCACCGGCATGCTCGAGAGGCCGCCGAAGGGGCGGTTCAGATCGACCAGGAGCCGCGAATAGGTCCCGAGGAACGCGGTAGCGCCCAGCGCCTCGGCGAGCCCCCGCGTCACGGCGGCAGCGCCGATATCCCAGGCGATGTGGCGCTCCATATCATCCTGGGTCACGCCAAGACGGTCATATTCCGCCGGGATGTGGTTGGCGGCGTGCTCGCAGACCAGCACGATCTCGCAATCGCTGTCCTCGTTGAGAACCTCGATCGGCTCCGGCCAGTCGACTGACGAAACGGTTTGCCTGTCCACTTTCAGTACCGGGCTCCGAAGGCGGCGCAGACCGCTTCCCGCGACAGGCCCTCCATCAGGCCGATCTCGGCCTGCTTCATGACGAGGATGCTCTCCAGTAATTTGGAGGGTAGCCAACCCGATAGAATCCCATCCGCCTTCAAGGCTTCCAGCGCTTCAGGCAACGTCTCAGGCAGGCGGCGCAAACCCTTGGATTGACGCTCGCTTTCGCTCATCAGAGTCGGATCGCCATTGACGATGGGAGGGGTCGGCAGCGCTTCCCGAAGCCCGGCGAGCCCGGCCCAGACCAGCGCCGCCATGGCAAGATAGGGATTGGCCGTGGCGTCGGCGGCGCGATATTCGACGTTGAACTGGCTGGCGGGATCGCGCTCACCCTTCGTCACCACCGGGCAGATGCGCAGCGTCGACTCGCGGTCGCGGTCGCCCAGCCAGGTGAAGGACGAACTCCAGTTATGCGGCGCCAGCCGATAATAGGAGGGAACGCTGGGTGCCGTCAGCGCCGTGAGCGCGGGCAGGTGGCGGAGAATGCCCGCGCAGAACGAGCCGGCAGCGGCGGAGAGCCCGCCTGGGCCGGCCGGGTCGTAGGTCGCCGGCGTGCCGTCCGCGTCGATCAAGCTGAAATGGATGTGCACGCCATTGCCGACCTCGTTCGGCGCGGGTTTCGGCGCGAAGCTGGCGCGGCTGCCCATGAGGCGGGCGATCTCACGGGTGATCTCGCGGATCGCGATGGCGCGATCTGCGGCGGTCAGGGGATCGGTCGGCGCGTGCGTCACCTCGAACTGGTCGGCGCCATATTCGGCCAGCACCATTTCGGGCTCGACGCCGGCTTCCTCCAGCGCCGCGACGAGGCGAGGAACGAACGGATCGGCGCTGCGCAGCGCCTCGAATGAGAAGGCGTGAAGCGGCGCGGCATCGCCGGTCCCGGCCGGCTGGAGCTTGAATTCCTGCTCAAAGGTCGCCTTCAGCGTGAAGCCTGTTTCGGCCTTCAGCGTTGCCAGCGCATCGCGCAGCAGGGTCCGGGTGCACGCGCTCCAGGGCGAGCCGTCGAGCTCGATGATATCGCCCATCACCATGTCGAAAGGCGTCTCGGCGCCCGTGACCGTGCTGCGATAGCGTGCGGCCAGATCCGGCAGGATGCGAAGGTCGCCGGAGGAGCCCCAGGGGTTCGGGTCGGCGATCGTGTTGAAGGCGGTCAGGCAGATATTGGCGGGGACCCAGCCCACGCCCGTTTCGGCTGTCTTCTTCAGCCGATCCGCCATGACGGGGCGGCCGCGCGTGATGGCGGCCAGATCGGTGGTGACGACACTGGCCAGCGAAGGAAGCTCGCTCACTTGGCGCCGCCCAGTTCTTCGAAGCGGGCCGCGACTGTCGCCGTGTCGGAAACCCAGCAATAGCCGCCGAAAGCCTTCAGCGCATTGGCATGGCGTTCCGGCGTCGGCGCCGCGCAGGCATCGGCGACGCAGGTGACGAGGAAGCCGCGATCGGCACCGTCGCGAACGGTCATGTCGACGCACTGGTCGGTGAGAATGCCGGCGACGACCAGATGGCGGATGCCGAGATTGCGCAGCAGGTAGTCGATGTTGGTCGAGTTGAAGATGCCCGACGAGGTCTTCGGGATGAGAATCTCGTCGCCGATCGGGGCGACCTCGGAGACGGGCAGGCCGGCGGGAGAACTCGGCGGTATGTGAATCGGCGTCAGCTTGTGGTCGAGCGAGCGGTCGCGGCCATCCTCGGTGAGGCTCTGGATGATGGTGTGCAGCACCTCGACTCCCGCAGCCCGCGCTGTCGCCAGCAGGCGCTGCTGGTTCGGGATCACTGTCTCGCGCGTCTGGCGATAGAAATAATGGTCCGCCCCCCAATCCGCGTGGTCGGGATCCAGGCCAGGCTCCAGCCAGATGCGCTGCATGTCGACCAGGAGAAGCGCGGTCTCATTGGGCCGGAAGGGCTCGTCGCGGCGCGGCAGGGGCGAAGTCATGGCGTGGGTATCTTTCTGGCTTTGGCGGATCTGGGTTTGGCCGAGGCGGGGACGGGCTTGTCGCCGGCGACGGCTGGGTTCGGCGTCCCGGGAATATCGAGTGTGACGGCGTTGGCCCGGCGGATCGCTTCGATTTCCTCGATGCGTCGGCGGGCGGGCTGGCCTCGGCTGTCGAGCGCATGGGCGCACACCGCCTCGACCTGGGCGACGGCCGTCGTCAACGTGTCGAAGGGTGAAAGCGCGTCCGTGGTCGCGACCATGGTGAGGGTAGCCACGTCAGCGATGGGCGAATGAGACGGGTCTGTGAAGAGCAGGATCTCGACGCCGTGGCGATGCGCCTGCTGGGCGAAATCGACGACGTCGGACTGATAGCGTCGGTAGTCAAACACCACCAGCAGGTCGCGCTTGCCCATGTCGATCAGCAGGTCGAAATCCGCCGGGGTCAGCGCGCCGATGTCGCGAATCCCGGGCCTGAGCTGGATCAGGTGGGCGGCCAGCATCGAGGCGACGTGGCGGCTGAAGCGGCCGCCCAGCAGATAGACCTGGCCCTTGCACTCCAGCAGCATCTCGACGGCGCGTACATAGGATTGCGACGGCACCGCCGTCTTGGTTCGGTCGAGGCTCTCGGCGATCGAATGGAAATAGGCGAGGGCGGGAGCGACCTCGCCGGCAGGCGGCGGCCGCTTCACTTCCAGCATCAGCAGCGGCGACAGGAGCCGCGCTTCGACTTCGGCGAGAAGCTTCGACTGGAACTCGGCGAAACCGCTGTAGCCGAGCTTGATCATCAGGCGGGTGACGGTCGGATCGCTGACGCCGGCGCGGCTGGCCAGGCGTGTCGCCGTGCCCAATCCCAACATCGGATAATCGTCCAGAAGTGCCTGGACGATCTTCGATTCCGCCGAGGTGAGGACCAAGCTCGTATTGGCGAGATCTTCGCGGATCGACATCCTTCCACCTCTGCTTGACGATTGATAAATCTCTTACAAAGTTTCGGGTTGATGTCAATTTTGGAAGTTGGCTTACAAGCCTATCTTCCGCCCTTCCCGAGTGGCTAAAGCGGCTCGGCCGGCGCGGGGATTTCCGGTGGCTGTTCGACCTGCGCAAGCGTCACCGCCGCGGACGGCGCATCGATCGCCTCGATGTCCCGCACCCATTCGCGCCAGATGGCCACCAGCAGCGCCATCAGTACCGGGCCGATGAAAAGGCCGAGAAAGCCCAGCGTCTTGACGCCGCCGACCAGGCCGAAAATCGTTGGCAGGAACGGAAGCTTGATCGGGCCGCCAACCAGCTTGGGTCGCAGCGTCTTGTCGACGATGAACAGTTCCACCGTTCCCCAGATGAACAGGCTGATGCCGGCGACGATCGATCCGCTGGCCGCCAGATAGATTGAGACTAGCGTCATCGCCAGCGGCGCGCCGCCGGGGATCAGCGCCATCATGCCGGTGATGACGCCAAGCGTGATCGGCGAGGGCGCGCCGGCGATCCAGTAAGCGAAGCCAAGCACGATGCCTTCGCCGATCGCGATCAGTGTCATGCCGGTCACGGTGGCGCTGATGGTGGCGGGAACGACGCGGGAGATCCGCTCCCAGCGCATTGGAATGATGCGCTCGCCGATCAGGTCGACCTTGGCGACGAACAACTCGCCGTCGCGGAAGACGAAGAACAGCGTGATCAGCATGAAGATGAGCGTGAGCAGCAAGCCGAACAGGCCGCCTCCCGCTGCGAGCACCGCGCGGTAGATGTTGCCGATATTGGCGCCGCTGATCGCATAGATCATCTCGCCGATGGCGCCCGGACGGCCGACATATTCGGCCCAGCGGAGGGAGAGCCAGTCGCCGACGCCGGGGATGTTGGCCATCCAGGCCGGAACGTCGGCGCCGAAACGATTGGTCTGGATGGCCCAGGCCGAAAGTCCGCGAACCTCGTCAATGGCATACCAGGCCGCGATGGCGATCGGCACGATCAGGAACAGCGTGAAAAGCGCCAGCGCAACCGTGGCGGCTACCGTCCGGTTGCCGCCCGTAAAACCGACGATGCGTCGATAGATCGGCCAGCCGGCAAAGGCGATGACCAGAGCGGCCAGAACGGGAACGACAAAGCTGTGAAAGAAATAGATTCCGGCGATGCCGATGAGGATCAGCAGCCAGCGTGCCGCCGAAAGCGGGGCAATCAAGCCGGATCGGGAGGATCCTGCAGCGCCGAGTAGGCGCGGTTCGCGCGTCGGCAAGGGTGCTTCCGCAGGGATTCGCACGTCTGGCAAGTCATGTTCTCCAATGGGTTAGCGCAGATGACACAGAATGCCGGAGGGGCTTGATCCTGCCGAATGCGGAAACCTGCGTCAGTGTGGCGGATGCGGCTGCCCATGCCAACGCACACCGCCACGCATTTTTAGAGCTTTCCGCAGCGGATGTGGAATGGCTCATCGTCGCAGCATTCTCTGTTTGCGAGATTAGGCCGCGCGTCCCTTTCCATGCAGGCCAAAAGCGCCGGTGCTAGACTAAGCTGGTGATTTGAACGGAGCGCGACGGTCTTGCGGCAACCGGCGGCCTCGCCGGTTATCCTGAGCGGGGCGGAACCCTGTATCGTGGGCCGTGTTGAATGCTGAAGCGATCCAGCCGTCAAAGAGGAGAACAGGAATGACCCAGTTTACAGAGCAGCAGATTGCGGACGAAGCCCACAGATTGTGGCTCGCGGAGGGAAGCCCCGAGGGGCGGGCGGCCAGTCACTGGCAGCAGGCGATCGAGAATCTCAAGGCCGCGTCGCAGGTTCCGAAGAGCCAAAGTGAAATCGCCGGCGAAAGCATGTCCCCGGAAAAGATCGCCTCGGAACTCTGAAGTCCACGGCGTTTCGCGTGGCAGGGAGGAATGCGGATAAGTCGACCTTCGATCGGGGCTTTGTCGATCCGGCTGGTTTCAGGCGGATCGGTTAGATCGGATCGGATGGCGCCTCGCATCTGCTGTGTGGCATATGCCTGGTCGAAGCCGTGGTGATCGGCCGGTATTATCCTGATGTTGGGTGGGTAATAATATCATGAGAATATTTGATATATTACCGTCCGTAGGTAAAATTGGCGTGAGTTTCATACTTATGGAATGAACGCCAGTTCGTTCCGCACTATTGTTTCGCCGGACGGGGATTTCAAAGGGATGCCCTGACCATGAAACGCTATTTCCTGATTGCAATTACATCCTTGACTATCGGGTTGGCTGGCCAGGCTATGGCCAAAGAAATGGATATGGCAAAGCTAACCTGCAAGGAAGTCGGGTCCATGCCGCCGGCCAGGATTATTGGCGTCGCCATGTGGATGAGCGGCTATATGCATGGCAAGGCCGGTAACACGATGGTGGATGGCGAGATGGCTCATGCCAATGCGGAGAAAATCGTCAGCTACTGCAAGAGCAATGCGAGTGCCACGCTGGCAAGCGCCGTAGAGGCGGTTTCCAAGTAACGCCAGAGACGAGATGCCAGGCGGTGCGCGTTTCCAAGCGCGTGGCGGTCGGGCGCACCGAGCGCCGATCTCGGTACGAAAGAGGCGTCCTCGGGGCGCCTTTTTTGTATTTGCGCCGGGGAATGCGTCTGAGCGAGGCGCTTTTGAGCGGCGCGGACGTCTCTTCGCGGGCTTGTCTGGCATCGATAGGCGGAGGGTATGCGAATGCCGATCGATTGCCGGCTGGGATCGGCGCAGCCAGGTGGCTCAGGGGCTGATTCCGTAACGGGATGCTACCTTTGCACCGATCGTCGAGGCGATCTCGCGCACTCTCTGCTTGTCATGGTCGAGGCTCAGCCCTTGTTCGGCCCGCTGCAAGGCCAGGCGGGAGTGCTTTCGGGCATTCTCGGCGTATCGCCCTTCGGGATCCAGGCTGGCCAGATCCCGCAGCGCTTTCTGCAGCCGGATCGCCACCTCGATGATCGACGCGCTGTCGCGGGCGATCGGCGTGAACAGATCGTCGAACAGATCTTCCAGCTTGACGCCCGGTACAAAGACCCTCGGATAGCGGACGCCATCTTCCGTCGCCGGATCCACCGGCTCGTTCCAGATCGCAAGCACGCGGACCGCGCGGCCGATGACATCGATGGCGGTGCCGGGATCGTTGATCGCCGGCGACAGCGCGCGCGAGGCGATCTCGCTCAGGACGCAGGCGCCGAAGCGCGGATCCTGGTCAAACGAGCGCGTGTCGCCGATCGAGAAGCAATTGCAGATGGCTGCCCGCTGATCTTCGCTTTCGATCGCCTCTGCCCATGCAATCGGAGCGGTGGGTACCGAGAATTGTCCCGGCAGCGAGGCGACGAAAACGCGCCCCTTCCCCTGTTCCGCGATTTCGGAGAGTTCTCCCGTATCGATATGCTGCACATAGCCGATGCGCGGTGAATAGATCGGGCGCGCCGTGCTGGGAATGGTCGTCTCCGGATCCGGCATGGGCTGGCCGCCGAGATAGGGATTCTTGCGGCGGGCGCGCATGGCTTGTGCCGTGACATCCTCGACGCGTTCCGTGGTCTCGGTAACCCTGCCAAGGCGCGACAGGTGATCGATCCAGCGCAACAGGGTGCCGACGATCAGGATGATCACCGCGATTGTGACGATGAACAGGACCACGCGTCCCCGGTCGCCATAGGCGCCGGTCGACAGAACGATGATGCCGACCAGGCTGAACAGAAACGAGCCGACGAACGTGGACAGGACGTTGTGGGTGGTCGTGTCCTCCATCACCAGCCGCGTTGCCCGAGGCGTCACGTTGCTGGTCGCCGCGGAATAGGCGGACACCATGGTGCTCAGGGAGAATGTCGTCACTGCCAGCATGCTGGAGGCGATGATGCCGAGAACGCGGTCCACCGCGTCGGCGCCGATCTTGGCGGGCAGATCCTCCGGGATATAGGGCGACACGATGATCGCGATGAAAGCGGTTGCGATCGCCAGAACCGAGAACAGCGTGGCGCGTACCCAGATACGACGCGTGAGCTGAGACAGAAGCCATAGCCAACGTGAGGTCAATGCCAGCCTTTCCGCATCCGAGTGAGTTCTGGCCCGGACGGCAAACTCTCAGCCACTGCGCCGACGCGAGTCTGGCTTATCTTTTCTGAGTTGTCTTTTCTTTCCTGCGTCGCCTTCGGATCGTCCGTCGCCTTCGGATCGTCGTGGCGGCGCGGCGGCCTCAGTCGCTGGATAGCACCGCCGTTGAATCGAGGACGGCCGCGACTTCCTTATCGTGATTTCCGAGCATGGCGGCGACGCGCTCCAGCGCGGCGATCAACATGGCCTGTTCCCAATCCTCCAGCGCGGTGAACTGCTCGTGAAAGCGCGCATGCACGCCATCGGGGGATATGGCCAGCACCTTGCGTCCGACGTCCGTGAGCGAAAGCCACACCTGGCGCCGGTCGCTTTCGCCCTTGCGGCGCTGGATCATGCCCAGCCCTTCGAGCTTTTGCAGTAGCGACGTTGTGGTCGCCTGGGTGATTCCCATGCGGGCGGCGATATGGCCGGCCGTCTGCTCGCGCTCGTCATCGAGCATCTGCATGAAAATGAGCTGCGAGGGGGTCAGGCCCGTCTCGCGCATCACATGTTTGCCGTTCTGCTCTGTGGTGCGCAGGATTTTGCGCATGGCCGTCAAGGCAAGCTTGGTTCGATCTTCCAATTCCGCACCCGCGTCAATCATCGGCAGATCCTATCGTTGGCGGGCGATAAACCCAAGCGGAACGTCAAAAAGGAAGCATGTGATAATTAGTTCACTCTATCTAAATATCGGATAGGTTCGTGACGGCAAGCAAACACATTATTGCCTTCATCATATTATTGCCTTGCCTAAAAGCGCTTAAAAATCAGCGTTTTAGCGCAAATTATCGCTTTTCCCCGTGATTTGTGGCCGCAATTGACGGTTGACACTTAGTTTCATTGATCTAATTATATGACCATGATTGATTGGAAGCGCGACCACTACGTCGCAGGCCGGGCTGCGGCTTTTGCCTCGCCGGCCATTCGCAAGCCGACCGCCCGAGACGGTGTCGGCATCGCGGCACTCATCGGCGCTACGCCCGCGCTTGATGACAACTCGCTCTACTGCAATCTGCTGCAGTGCACCCATTTCGCGGCGACATGCGCCATCGCGGAGCACCACGGCCAAATCGTGGGGTGGATGTCCGGCTACATTCCGCCGGACACGCCGGAGACGCTGTTCGTCTGGCAGGTCTGCGTCGGCAAGGCCGGCCGGGGGCAGGGGCTCGGCGGCAAGCTGATTGGTGCGGTGCTGGCGCGACCCCAGTGTGCCCGCATCCGGAAGATCGCCTGCACCATTACGCGTGACAATGCAGCCTCCTGGGCGCTGTTCGGATCCGTCGCCCGCAAGCTCGGCGCGCCGCTGAGCCATGTGGAGCACTTTACGCGGGACGATCATTTCGGCGGTCAGCATGACAGCGAACTGGCCGTCACCATCGGCCCCTTCGACAGGCATCGCACGCTGGAACTGGTTGCTGCCTGAACCGGTGCCCACGCCCTTTCGACCGACCCAAGCCACGGGGAGACGACTTTTCATGAACTTGACCATTTCAAGCCCGAACGCCGCCACGACTGCAACCATCCCGGCCGAGGCAATTGCCTCTGTCGAGACCTTCGAGCGTGTCGAGAGCCAGATCCGCTCCTATTGCCGCAGCTTTCCAAAGCTGTTCGACAAGGCGCGCGGTGCCACGATCTACGACATGGACGGCAAGCCCTATACCGACTTCCTCGCCGGCTGTTCGACGCTCAATTACGGTCACAACGATCCCGACTTGAAGGCGGCTCTGATCGAGTATGTCTCGTCGGACGGCATCGCCCATGGCCTCGACATGTATACCGACGCCAAGGCGCATTTCCTCGCGGCCTTCGAAAGCCTCATCCTGAAGCCGCGCGGCATGGACTACCGGGTCCAGCTTACCGGGCCGACGGGAGCCAACGCCGTCGAGGCGGCGATCAAGCTCGCCCGCAAGGTGACGGGTCGCAACAATGTCATCGCCTTCACGAACGGCTTTCACGGTGTGACGCTCGGCGCTCTCGCGGCGACCGGCAACGGCAAGCACCGCGCCGGGGCGTCGACCCCGCTTTCCGGCGTGACCCGCGCCGCGTTCGATGGCTATTTCGGCCCCGACGTGGATACGGCCGATCAGTTGCTGCGTCAGCTCGAGGATCCCTCCGGCGGGATTGACCCGCCAGCCGCCATCATCGTGGAGACGGTGCAGGGGGAGGGTGGTCTGAACGCCGCTTCTCCGGCCTGGCTTCGCAAGATCGCCGCGATCGCGCGCAGCCAAGGTGCGCTTTTCATCGTCGACGACATCCAGGCGGGTTGCGGCAGGGCCGGCGGTTTCTTCTCGTTTGACGGCATGGGTATCAAGCCGGACATCGTCACGATGGCGAAGTCGCTCTCCGGCATGGGCTTGCCGCTGGCGCTGGCGCTGATCAAGCCTGAATACGACGTCTGGAAGCCGGCCGAGCATAACGGGACGTTCCGGGGCAACAATCATGCCTTCGTCACCGCCACGGCCGCACTGGAGAAATTCTGGTCCGATTCACGCTTCTCCGGCGCCGTCGCGGACAAGGCCAGCTATCTCGCCCGTCGCCTCGACGCCATCGCCGACGAACACGGTCTGGCCGTCAAGGGCCGTGGCATGATGATGGGTATCGATGCGGGAAGCGGCGCCAATGCGGCCGCCATCTGTCAGGCCTGCTTTGCCGATGGCCTCATCATCGAGACGTCGGGCAGCCATGATGAGATCGTCAAGGTCCTGGCGCCGCTGACAATCTCCACCACCCAGTTTTCACGGGGGCTCGACACGCTGGAGGCTGCATTCGCCGCAGTGCTTGGCACGCGTCGCGCCGCCGCAGAATAAGAGGAGAACACGTATGATCGTTCGCGATATCCACCAGGCGCGCGAGACCGACCGCCTGGTCAAGGCAGAGGGCTGGGACAGTACCCGCCTGCTGCTGGCCGGCGACGGCATGGGCTTCAGCTTCCACATCACGCGGATCCACCCCAACACCTCGCATGTGTTCCACTACAAGCATCATTTCGAGAGCGTCTATTGCATCTCCGGCAACGGGACGATCGAGGAACTGGACAGCGGGACGGTGCATCCGATCCGTCCCGGCGTCATGTACGCGCTCGACCAGCATGACAGGCATCGCCTGAGCGCGGAGAGCGAACTGGTCCTCGCCTGCAGCTTCAACCCGCCGGTCAGCGGTCAGGAAGTGCATCGCGCGGACGGTTCCTACGCGACGGCGGCCGAACTCGAATCGGCTTGAGCGTATCCGCTCGCCCCCACGGAGATTTCAGAAAGGCACCGACAATGGCCATGATTGCTACCGCCCCTGCGACGCAGGATGACTATCCGACCCGTCTTCCGGAAGAGC
>Ga0182738_1000764_pt1 | contig 43086 bp, 44 predicted proteins | sample eDN5th30CBELigMG_FD_128876 | JGI IMG/M metagenome (GOLD analysis project Ga0182738, IMG submission 128876) | Enriched Miracle-Growth compost microbial communities from Emeryville, California, USA - eDNA 5th pass 30_C BE-Lig MG (version 2)... ...
ACTTGCCGTGGTGGGCGAATCCGGCTCGGGCAAGTCCACGCTGGGACGTGCCATAACCGGTCTTTTGCCACCGCTCGAAGGCAGCATCACCTTCGGTGGGCGCGCCTTGCCCGGTCGATTGTCCGACCGCAGCAAGGAAGATCTGCGCCAACTGCAGATGATCTACCAGATGGCCGACGTGGCGATGAACCCGCGTCAGACCGTGGGCACCATCATCGGCCGGCCGCTGGAGTTCTATTTCGGCCTGCGCGGACGTGAGCGCGACAAGCGCGTGGCCGAATTGCTCGACAAGATCGAAATGGGAAAAGGCTTCGTCGACCGCTACCCGGCCGAACTTTCCGGCGGCCAGAAGCAACGCGTCTGCATTGCGCGGGCGCTGGCGGCAAAGCCCAGCCTCATCATCTGCGACGAAGTCACCAGCGCCCTCGACCCTCTGGTCGCGCATGGCATTCTGGAGTTGCTGCTGGGGCTGCAGAAGGAGGAACAGGTTGCCTACCTGTTCATCACCCACGACCTCGCCACGGTGAAGTCCATCGCGGATTCGATCGCGGTCATGTATCGCGGCGAGATCGTGCGCTATGGCCCCAAGAGCCAGGTGCTCAAGCCGCCCTTCGACGCCTATACCGATCTGCTCCTGTCTTCCGTTCCGGAAATGGAAGTGGGCTGGCTGGAAAAGGCCATCGCCGGCCGCCGCATGGAAAGCGCGGGGAACTGATCGCGCCGGACCAGAGCATGATCCCGAAAAGTGAAACCGGTTTCGGAAAAGATCATGCTCAAACAAATAGAGAGAGTCTGATGACAATTCGAGAAAACGTCACCAGACTCTAGCACCTGCCCATGTGCGGCGCGCAGTTTGTGGCGACTTCATTCTGCGTAAAATCCTCCCCGGAAATCGGCTACGGTTCCCGGGATTTCAGGCGGAGAGCGGCCCATGGCGCTGAAGAACAAACTGTTGCTCATCATTCTCGACGGCGTGCCCTATCGCAACTGGCGCCGCCTGTTCGGCAATCTTGAAGGTTGGGTACATTCGGGCGAAGCGCGCGTGTGGAAGATGCGCTCGGTGCTGCCGTCCACCTCGGCCTGCTGCTACGCCTCGATCCATACCGGCACGCCACCGCAGGTGCACGGTATTCTCTCCAACGAGAACCGGTTCCGCATCGAGCAGCCCGACCTGTTTTCCGAGATTTCCAGGGCCGGCGGCAAGACCGGCGCGGTGACGCATTCCTACTGGTCGGAATTCTTCAACCGTTACCCCTTCGATCTCGTCGACGACATGGAATATGACGAGCCGGGCGGACCGATCAGCCATGGCCGCTTCCACACCATGACCGGCTACAACCACAAGAACCAGATGACGCCGAGCGACGTGGACCTGTTCGCCACGCTCACCATGCTGACGAAGCGTCACGGCATCGACTATGGCATCCTGCATACCTGCACGCTGGACTCCATGGGTCATCGCTACGGCCATGACTGCATCGAGATGGACCACGCCTGCTACGCGATGGACGGCATGCTCGCCGCCTTCCTGCCGAAATGGATCGAGGCCGGCTATGAGGTGATGGTCACAGCCGACCATGGCCAGACCGACCGCGGCCACCATGGCGGACGCGAGGACGATCAGCAGGATTTCGCGCTCTATTATTTCGGCGGGGCTGAGGGTCCGGAAAACGAGGTTCTGCTTGACCAGCTCCAGCTCGCGCCGACAGTGCTTGACCGGCTCGGCGTGGAGGTACCCGGCTCGATGAAAGCCCGGCCCTTCCTGCAATGAGGTGAAGCAGTCGGCCGGCGCGATAGTCGCGAACGGCCGGTCGCTGCGGCCTACAAACGCCCGGCCTCGATGATCTGGCGCAGGAATTCCCTCGTACGCTCCTCCTTCGGATTGCCGAAGATCTGTTCGGGTGGCCCCGCTTCGAGCAGGCGGCCTCGTTCCAGGAAGACCACGAGATCCGAAACCTCACGCGCAAACTGCATCTCATGCGTGGCAAGGATCATGGTCATGCCGTCGCGGGCCAGATCGCGCACGATGTTCAGCACCTCGGCCACCAGTTCCGGGTCCAGCGCCGACGTGATCTCGTCCAGAAGCAGCGCCTCGGGCCGCATGGCGATGGCACGCACAATGGCGACACGCTGCTGCTGGCCGCCTGAAAGCTGATCGGGATAGTAGCTGGCGCGATGATCCAGGTTCACCCGCTTCAGCAATTCGCGTGCGCGTTGCAGCGCCGCGTCGCGCGGCTCGCCCAGCAGCTTCACCGGACCGACCGCGATGTTTTCCTCGACCGTCATATGCGGGAAAAGGTTGAAGGACTGAAACACCATTCCCACCTTGCGCCGCAGCCGGTTGAGATCCACGCCGGGACCGGAGACCACGTCATCGTTCACGCGGATCGTGCCGCCGTCGATGGTTTCCAGCGCGTTCAGGCAACGCAGGAGCGTTGACTTGCCCGATCCCGAAGCCCCGATCAATGTCACCACCTGATGGCGGTCGACCTGCAGGTCGACGCCTTTCAGCACCTCATGTGGGCCGTAGTTCTTTTGCAGGCCCTCAACTTCGATGAATGCCATGTCAGCCCCTCGTACGCTTGGCGACCCGCGCCAGCATCCAGTCGACATATCTGGTCTGCGGGATGGTAATCACCACGAACAGGATCGCGACCACGGTGACCGATGACAGGTTGAAGCTGGACGAGGCGTAGAACTTGGCCTGATTGAAGGCGTCGAGCGTGCCGATCACGTTCACCAGCGACGTGTCCTTCTGCAGCGCGATGAAGGTGCTCAGCAGCGGCGGGATCACAATACGGATTGCCTGCGGTAGGATGAAATAGCGCAACGTCTGCACGTAGCTGAAGCCAAGCGACCGGGCGGCCGACCATTGCGAAGGGTGGATCGAAGCGATGCCCGACCGGTAGATCTCCGCCACATAGGCGCTATAGGTCAGCGACAGGGCCAAAATGGCGAACCAGTCCGGCGACAGTCGCGAAATCACCGGCAGGTTGGTCAGCGGCAGGCCGAAACCGATCAGGTAAAGCACAATCACCGCAGGAACGGCCCGCATCAGGTCGATATAGGCCACCGCCATGAAGCGCAGCGGCGCACCGGCCCTGCCCGGCGCCATCCGTGCCACTGCCAGAACGAGCCCGAATGCCAGAACGATCACCTGCGAGATGACGGCGAGCTTGATATTCACAAGGAAGGCCCTGGCGACGTCAAAGGCGCTGGCGCGCATGAGATCCCATTGCAGGAAGGTGCGCTGGATATTGCCGTCGTTCATGAGCAGAAGCTGTGTGAACGCGAAAGCGAGAACGACGGCCACCGAGAAGCCCCAGGTGACAAAAGTGTTCTGACGCGACTGCGCGGCAGAGGCGCGAGCGGCAAGCACGTTGCCTCCGGCCGTTTCCTTGCGGGCGCGCAAGGCAAGCAGGAATGCCGAGAGCGCTGAAAGCAGCGCCAGCGCCCCGGCGGCGAGGGCAAGCACGATGACCCACAGGCTGAACGTGTTCAGCTCTGCGGAGGTGATGCCGCTACGCACCGTTCCGCCCAGTGTGCCGATGAAAAACAGCAGCAGAACCGCCGTGGCCAGTGCGGCGACGGCAGGTTCCATACTGCGCGGAGCAGGGCTCAGCGTGGTCATGCGCTTTCCTTCGGTGTCCTGATTACGGCTTCTGCCAGAGCGGGACGCTGTTGGGGTCGGCCCCGAAGAGCGGCGTCAGATAGTTGGCCGACAGGGTCGTCAGCGTGCCGTCCTTGATCATATCGCCCACGACCGCATCGACGGTCACCGTATTGGCCGATCCCTTCGGTGTGATCACGCCATAACCCTGATCGAGGGCGAACTGGCCGATGACGGCGATCGCGCCCTTGGTGCCGGACGTCGCCGACAAAACCAGCGTGGTGTCGGAGACAATCGCGTCCACCTGGCCGGCCATCAGCGCCGTCACCATGTCAGGCTGCGACTGGTAGAGCGCGGGCTGAATTTCGGGTTTGAGGGTGTTCACCACCCAGTCCGAACCCATATTGCCCTGCAGCACCCCGATGCGCTTGCTGCGCAGGGTCTCGGCCGTCACATCGGCACCAGCCTTCACCGCCACTCCGAGATTCGAGCCGAAATAGGGCTGGCTGAAATCGAAGACCTGCTTGCGGGCCTCGGTGATGGTGGTCGAAGCGATGGCGACGTCGTAATCCTTCGCGGTGCCCGAGATATACTGGTCCCAGGCGAGGTTCATCAGCTTCAGATTCTTCAGGCCGGCCCGATGCGCGATCTCGGCCGCCATGCAATATTCGTATCCGTCCTGCACGGCCGTTGGCGAAACGCCGTTGTACCAGCCCGGATTGGGCAGAACGGTCGCCACGGTCAGCGTGTCGGGCTCGACCGTGGTCAGGCTGATCGAGCCTGCCGTGCCGGTCGGCGCGCAATTGCCGTAGTTGGGCGCGACGCCATCGGCCATAGCCGGACTTGCCAGAAGTGCGGCAACGGCGACAGCGCCAAGGATTGTGTGCTTCATTTGGTTTCTCCCTGTGTCTGAAGATGTCGGCAAGGCGTATGGCCTCAGGCGCTTTGACGGACGCGCGCTGCTGCGACGAAATCCGCGATCAGAAGATCGAGATCCTCACGCGGCGCTTCCGGATCCTCCGGGTGCCATTGCACCCCGACCATCCATTGCGGCCCTTCGGCCTCCAGCGCCTCGACGATACCGTCGGCGGAGCGGGCAGTGACCACCAGCCCCTCGCCCACCCGGTCAACGGCCTGATGGTGGCCGGAGCGGACCGAAAGCGTGCGGCCGTCATAGATAGCGCCCAATCGCGAGCCCGGCGCGAGCGTGACGGGATGCGACGTCATGATGGAATTGTCGACGCTGCTGTTGTGCATCGTACCGGGACCGATCTCCTGAACCAGATCACCGCCATGCAAAATGTTCATAAGCTGCATGCCGCGGCAGATGCCCAGAACGGGCATGCCGCGCGCGCTGGCTTCGCGCATGAGTGCCAGCTCGAAACGGTCCGCTTCGGGGTCGATGCCATACATCGTGTCGGTCTCGGGCTGCTGGCCGTAGCAGGTGGGGTCGGCATCCGCTCCGCCAAGAACCAGAAGCGCATCCATGCCCTCGAGCGCCGCACCGGCATCGCGGTCGGGGGCAGAGGCCTCGACGAAACGGAAATCGGCGCCGCCGCTGCGAACCGAGGTGATCGCACTGTCGGCGAGTTGCCGCAGGACGCCCGTCAGATAATCGCTGACATCGGGGGCCGAGAGGGAACCGGCAATAAGCACTTTGACGCTGTTCGACAGGGGCGAATTGGCAGGAAAAGATGAATTGGGCATGGTCTTCCAGATGGGTATCTGCTAAAACACATATCATCTATATTCTAGAGGTCAAATGAAATTCCTTTCCTCCCTCAGTACAGCGTCGAAGTCGACCCCCGATCTGGTCGCGCAACGCCTGCATGAGGCAATCGCCACCGGTGAATTGCGGCCAGGCGACAGGCTGCCGCCGGAGAGCGAGCTGGCCCAGCGCTTCGGTATCGCGCTGATGACGGTGCGCGTGGCCTTGTCGGCGCTACGCGACATGGGACTGTTGATCACGATGCGAGGGCGCAATGGCGGCAATTTCGTCGCCGAGGACGTCGGCGAACGCCTGGCTGAGGCGGCCCGGCGCACGCCATTCAACCGGGCAGAGCTGCGCGATCTGACCGACTGGCGCCGAGCCATCTCCGGCGAAGCCTGTTTTCTGGCGGCGGAACGGGCCAGCCCCGAGCAGATGACCCAGATCAGGGAAGCCGGGGCAAATTTCGATAAACTTCTGCACCAGTTCCCGGATTTGCGGTTTGCCGATGCACGGTTTCACACCCTGATCGCAGAAGCGTCGGGGTCAGCTCATCTCGTCCGGGCCGAGACGGAAATCCAGATTGCGCTGACCGATGTGATCCTGTCGATCGCAAAGCCGTTCGGAACCCGGCATCTGACCTCTTACACCCACGATCCGATTTTGCGTGCGCTTGCCGCAAGCAATGGCGCGGGTGCGCGCGAAGCGATGATCCGTCACGCCGAAGACACGTTCAGCTGGGTGACCATACTGCTTTGAAAGACCGAGGCGCGCCAGTCGGCAATCTTGTGAGGACCGGCAATGGCCGCCCCTCATGAAAGCGGTGAGGAACATGCCTCGCCGTCATCATTATCTCAGCAATAGTGCTGTCGTATCATCTGCCTCGGTTGTGCAAGGCGGCTCAACAATCAGGGCTTAATGTAGGTATAGCCCTGCTGCTGCAGACGGCTGAGTTCGGCGACACCGGAAGGCACGATGTCGTCCTCGAACACTTCAAACAGATCGTTCTCATAGTCGATATGCCGGCCCGTCAGCGTGTTGTTGCAAACGAGGAACTGTACATTCTGCGTCTTGAGGCTGGTGACATCCGACTGCAGCGTCTGGTTCTTCATCGCGTCGCGCAGCAGGTTTACGCCATCGCCATGCAGCAGGACCTTAACCGTTATGTGGTCCTTGCCCACCGCATTGATGTGATTCTGGACATTGGTCAGGGCCGCGCGATAGGCCTTGTCCTCTTCACCACCGCCATAGTTGATGTGGTAGACCACTTTCTGCTCGCCATAGCGCTCCTCCGCGCTGGCTGTGGTGGTGGACGACACAAAGCCTCCCACGAAAAAGGCCGCTACAAGCAGCAGGAGTTTGACAAATCGCATAGGTTCCTCCCTCGGGCGTCAGCAAACAGGCATAAAGCAAAGAGGCGCTGACCCGAACGGGAAAGCGCCTCTTTGAGGTTCATCCTCTAGTCAATTCCTCCCGCGGGAGCATCGTCATCGCCGGCATTTTCCGGCGTAACGTCGAGCACGGCCGCATGCATCTTGATCTCGGCCTTGCCGGGAATGCAGTCGGTCATGCAAGGCTCTATATCGCGCGCATAATGCGGCTCGGAGTCCCGGTCATCGTCGATGAAATTATCCTCGTTGGACAACTTGATCGACGCGAAATTGTCTTTCGAAAGCTCGAAATCCTCGTCGTCGACGACATCGTTGAGATAGAGAATATAGGCCGTCAACGCGTAGACATCGTCATCGCTGAGCGAACGTGCATTGCCGAACGGCATGGCGCGACGGACATAATCGTAGACGGTGGACAGATAAGGCCAGTAGGAGCCGACCGTCTTTTCCGGCCGCTCATCTGTCAGGGTGCCCTGCCCTCCGGCCAGCACCGGCCAGCGGCCGATCGCCTCGCCGAAATCGCCATGGCAGGAGGCGCAGTTCTCGTCATACAGCTCCTGTCCCTGCGCCACGGTTCCGCGCCCCTCGGGCAGACCCAATCCATCGGGACGAACGTCGATGTCCCAGGCAGCGACTTCGGCTTCCGTCGCCTCACGTCCAAGCTTGAAATGCGCACCGGCACCCGGCTCCTGGGCCGGGCTTGCAGCCGACGCCGTCGCGGTTGGCTCGGGAGCCTGGCCAGCAGGCGCAGCCTCCGCCTTTTTCTCCGGCTCTTCCTGTTTCGGCTCGCCATCGGCTTTCTTTTCCGCCTCGGCGGAGAAGGTCGCCAGATAGGCGATGACGTTTTCGAGGTCCTGGTCCTTCTTCAGACCGGCGAAAGCCATTTTGGTGCCCTTCACAAGGCCTTTGGGATTCGCAAGGAAATCCTTGAGGCTGGCCTCGTCCCACACGAGCCCGCCTTCGCCTGCCTGCGTCATGGCGGCGGAATAGCTGTAGCCATCAACAGTGCCGGCCTCGCGGCCGATCAGTTCGTTGAGATGCGGACCAACCCTGTTGGACGCCCCTTCCCCCACCGCATGGCAGGCCTTGCACCTGCCGAATGCCTTCTCGCCGGCGGCGACATCGGCAGCCGACACGGAAGACGAGGCGAGCAGGAGCGCGGCGATGCCGCCGAGCAGCAACTCAGGAAATCTCGACATTCTCGACGCCTCCGTCCTTGTTTACATGCCAGGTCTGGATACCGTTGTTGTGGTAGATGGAATTCTCGCCGCGCACGGCGCGCAGTTGATCCTTGGTCGGCTGCACGAAACCGCTTTCATCTATCGCGCGCGATTGCAGGAAGATTTCGGAGCCGTCCCAGTCGAATTCGTAATAGAAGCGATGCAGCGCCATCGGCAGGCTGGGCCCGTCGATACGCGCGGCGTGCCAGTTACGGCCGCCATCGATCGACACGTCGACGCGCTTGATGGTACCGCTGCCCGACCACGCAAGCCCCGACACCAACGTGCGGCCCTTGCCATGGACGATCGGCACTTGCGGGCTGGGGCTGGTGATGACCGACTTCACGTCCATCTTCCAGGTGAAGCGACGTGCCTTGCCGCTCGCCAGAAGATCGGTGTATTTCGACGTCTCTTCACGCTGCTGCCAGGGCTGGTCTCCGACTTCCAGCCGGCGCAGCCACTTCACCCACATATTGCCTTCCCAGCCGGGCACAACCAGGCGGATCGGGTACCCCTGCTCCGGACGCAGAGCTTCACCGTTCATGGCAAAGGCGACCATACAGTCGTCCAGCGCCTTTTCCATTGGAATCGAGCGGGTCATGGCGGATGCATCCGCACCCTCCGCCAGCACCCACGAACCGGCGGCCTTCACACCCGCCTCTTCCAGTATGTGCTTCAGCCGGACGCCGGTATACATCACGCAATGGATCATGCCGTGCGTGTACTGGCAGCCGTTAAGTTGCGAACCGCGCCACTCCATGCCAGTATTCGCCGCACATTCCAGGAAGTAGACGCGATTCTCGCGCGGGAAACGCTTGAGGTCGGCCATGGTGAAGACCAGCGGCTTGTCCACCAGTCCGTTGATCATCAGCCGGTGATTGGCCGGGTCGATCTCGGCAATGCCGGCATGATGACGCTCGAAGCACAGCCCGTTCGGCGTGATGATGCCTTCCAGCTCATGCAGCGGCGTGAAATTGATCGACGAGATCGTGTCGGAGGTCAGCCATGGCACATTCTTGCGCACCACATGGCTTTCGAACTGGGACGGCTGACCATAAGGCCGCGCATCGACACCGTCACCGGGATAGCGGTTCCAGTCCTGAATCTCGGTGATAACCGGGTCGCCCTCGGCCATGGCCCGGCCGCTGGCCAGGCTGCCCGCCAGGGCCGCGCCACCGAGCAAGCCCGTCTTGAGAAAACCGCGTCTTGTTGCAGCGGTCGCGGCCGCTTTCAGATCATCCATCGGAACCTCCCGAACTTCGATCCATTAATACATATGATTTTTTCTATATATCAGATCGTTGCCGATCTGCCAATCGGCAAAGGCCGATTGGAGAGTGATCGGGCCACCAGTCCTCAGGAGACAACCTTGACGGACCGGTTTTCCTCAAGCCGCACAACGGGATTTTGCGTCAGGTATTCTTCCACGACGTCCCAGATGGCCGGGCCTTCCGTGCCCTCGTTGACCGAAGCCCAGCCGGCAACGACATAGTCCCTGGACGCGTCTATCGATTCGCCGGTCTTGAGCAGCGTCATGTCCGAGATTCGGCTGCCCATGGCGCCATCCGGATTGATCGTGTAGCCCATGCCGCCGACGCGCACCATGTCACCACCCTGCTGATAGTAGGGATCCTTGTTGAAGAGATTGTCGGCGACGTCCTCGAGAATATCCTTGATGGTCTGGCCGCTCATGCTGGAGCGGTAGACGGCCGGATAGGTCATGGCGCATGCCGAATGCACGTCTTCGACGGTGATCTTCTGGCCCGGAAGCACTGATGTCCCCCAGCGGAAGCCGGGCGAAAGGGCAATGTCGGCTTCGCGCACTTCCAGAAGCGCCTGGCAGATCATGTCGTCGAACGTGCCATTGAAATTGCCGCGGCGGTAAAGGAGGCTCTCCGTCGTGGCCAGCTCGCGCTTCAATTCGGCCTCATAGGGGGCACGCAGGTCGGAAACCAGCTTCGCCATGTCGGCATCGGGCGTTATGACATCCGAGAACACCGGGATCAGCCGATGGCGGAAACCCTTCAGCTCGCCGCCCTGCACGTCGAGGTCCAGACGGGCCACGAACTTTCCGTGCGAGCCGGAAGCGACCAGAAGGGTCTTGTCGACCAGCAGCGGTTCCGGCAGCGCATCGTGGGTGTGACCGCTCAGGATCACGTCGATGCCCTTCACCCGGCTTGCAAGCGCGCGATCGACGTCGAAACCGTTGTGCGAGAGCAGGACCACCAGATCGGCCCCTTCCGCGCGCGCGGCCTCCACGTTCTTCGCGACCTCTTCTTCCCTGATCCCGAAGGACCATTCGGGGAACATCCAGCGTGGATTTGCAATCGGCGTATAAGGGAACGCCTGGCCGATGACGGCGACCTTCACCCCGCCCCTGTCGAACATCTTGTAGGCGTCGAAGGCCGGCTCGTCCCATTCCGTGTCGAAAATATTGCCGCCAAGGAACGAGAACGGCAGCGATTCCACCAGCTCCTTGACGCGGTCCGTTCCATAGGTGAACTCCCAGTGGCCGGTCATTGCGTCGGGCTGCAGGACGTTCATCGCGTCAACCATGTCCTGGCCCTTGGTCTGCAGCGAGGTATAGCTGCCCTGCCAGGTATCGCCGCCGTCCAGCAGCAGCATGTTGTCGCCACGTTCCGCGCGAATACGCTTCACGATCGTGGCGATGCGGTCGAAGCCGCCCATCCTGCCATAGGTCTTGGCGAGTGCGTCGAAATCGACGGAGGTCAGTGCATAGGCATGTGCGGAGCCCGGCTCGATATTGTAGAGCTTGAGCAGGTCAGCGCCCGTGACATGCGGCGGCAGGCCGGCGACCGCCCCGATGCCGAGATTGACCGACGGCTCGCGGAAATAGATCGGCACGAGTTGCGCATGGATGTCCGTGACGTGCACCAGCGTGACATTTCCGAAGGACTGGAAATCGAGCAGGTCGCTTTCGGTGAGCGACTGCTGTGCGGCCGCGCGCGCCCAGTTGCCGACCAGGCTGGGGCCGGCAATGGCCGAAAGAGCCGCGGTCGCCATAAGGAATTCACGCCGTGAAATCATTGTTCTGCCTCTCCATATGCAGGCAATGGGACGGTGATCCGGCAAAAGCCGGCCACCCTCCCGTTTCTCACATTATTAGGCGGGCTGCCCTACTGACGGACAGCCGGCGTTTCGACCGACAGGCCAGTGCCACGCCAGGTCACATAGACCTCGAGCGCCATAAGTTCGTCCGAAAATGCTTTCGGCATTTCCGCCCGCGTGTCGCGAATGCAGCCACGGAAGCGGTTATGCAGCGAAACCATGCCGCCGGTGTTGAACCGATAGGTCGGGAAGCCGTTGGCCTGCCCCTGACTGAGATGATCGGCACGGATATATTTGCCCATGCTGTCCTCGTGACAGGATGCGCACGCAAAATTCAGCTGGCCGGTGCGGGTGTAGTAGAGCTCCTTGCCCTTCTCCCACCAGTCCTGCAACTCGCCATCCGAGAGGTCCATCTTCACCGGAGTGCCGAGCGACTGGTGCTTGATATAGCTCGTCAGCGCAACCTGCCCTTCGGCATCGAATTTGTACGGCTCCGCGCCCATGTTTTCGACGCGGCACTTGTCGATCTGCAACTCGATATTGATCGGTCGCTTCGCGTCGGCATCCCATTTCGGATACTGCGCACCGACACTCTTCATGCTGGTCGCGGCATCGTCATGGCAGGACGCGCAGGATTTTCCGGCGGAACCTTCAACCGTATTCCAGATATCGGCTCCGCGTTCGACAGCCAGCATGCCGGGATTGGCGAATGAGTCCGCCTCTGTCTCACGCGTTTCCGCTTCGCGGAACAGCCAACCTGAAAGAACCTCGTCGAACGGATGTCCCTCTGGCGCCGCGGCGCGCGTGACCATGGGAATGTCGTCGATCACGAGTTCCTCGTCGACCGGATCGGCATTTGCCGAGAAAGCCAGAACGAGTCCCCCGACCATGGCGAAAACAGGCGCCAAAAACCTTTTGCTCACCGTCATCCCTCCCCAAGCGGCGTCCTCGGCGGCGCATTGCGACCGCCGAGGCCCATCGTCATTTGACTTCGATTTTCTGCTCGTCGGTGTAGACGGAGCCGTCATCATCGACCCACGAGAACTTGAACGCGCCGCTCTCGTTCACCTTGGCGCTGAATTCAAAATAAGGATTGGCCGAGATCGCCGGATCGATATCGCAGGAGAAGACCTGCTCGCCGTTGAACTCGCACGAGAACTTGTTGATGATCTTGCGCGGAATGATGTTGCCATCCTTGTCCTTGCGCTGACCGGACTCCATCTCGTGGCTGATGAGGGTCTTGAGAAGAACGACCTCTCCTGCCTTTGCCGTCTTCGGAACCTTTACGCGCGGCTTCGGTGCTGCTGCCATTTTTCTATACTCCCTGCTCCGATCAGCCGCCGCAGCCGCCGATCGTGACCTTGACTTCCTTCTTGTCCATGAACACGGACCCGTCGGCCATCTTGGCCACGGCAATCACGTTCTGGGTCTGGGCAAGCCGGATACGCGTGGTCGCCGCGGCCGTGCCGCTGAGCGCCGTGAAATGGAACGTGGCGACTTCCGGATTCGGATTGCCATCGGCGACGATCATCACCGATACCACCCGGTCGTCATCGCTCATCGCGCTGTCGACCTTGACCGAAACCGGCACGGTATTGCCGTTTTCGGCGATCTCCGGAGCCGTCAGCGTGATCTTGCCCGACTCAGGCGCCTTGCCGGCAAAGTCGAGGATCCGCTTTTCGGTTTCTTCCGTACCGGCCAGCGCGGTACGCGCACGCAATCCGGTCGCCGCGAACGCCACGGCCGCCGCCGATAGCGCCAAAGCCTGCCGTCTGTTGAAATTCATTTGCTACTCCTTCCTTGGCCGTCCTAGTCGCCTTCCTTGAGGGTCGACAGATAAGCGACGACATCTTCAACCTGCTGCGCTGTCAGGATGGGTTTTCCAACGAGGTCCTTGCGGACATTGATGCCCACTTCGAGGCTGTAGAAGCCCGGCATCACCGATTCCGGACCAAACACTTTCTTGGCGTCCACGACGATCGCCCGCAGCTGTTCGGGCTGCCAGCGATCGGCCACTCCGTCCAGCGGGGGCGCGACGTCGCCATGGAACTGCTCGCTCTCAAGGGCAGAAACCGCATGGCAGGCAAGGCAATTGCCAAGGCCACGATTGGCCAGCGCCTTCGCGCCCATTTCAGGATCGCCCGGATTTCCGGTGAGAGACTGCGCGACCGTGCCGTCCTCGACCTTTACGTCATTGGGCGCCACTTCCGCGGCATAAGCCATATTCGCAACCAGCAGCGCAACCGCTGCCGAACCCCATACGCCCGGCTTCATATCTCTGCCCCTCCAATCGGCAACAGCGTAACAGTCCACCTTCGATTCCGGACGGTAGCCGTACTTGCAGATTCAATCAATTAAAAAATATGAATTTCTGCATATGTCATCCGAACACCGCGGAAACCCTGTGAACTACTCCTCGGCGTCGAGGCGACCCGCGTCACGAAGCTCCTTGATGATGCGCGCATGATAGACCTGGAAATGCTCGTCGCCCTCATAGCCTTTTTCATGCACCCAGCGGAACATGTTGAGGAAGGTCCATTTGCCGAACGCGCCTGGCATCGTCGCAACCGCCGCCCTGTTCACCGGGGCGTCCGTGGCCTCCTCCGGCAGAAACACGATGGTCGGCGTGAAGACATAGCCCCATTTGCGCGCGGCGGTCTTCTCGGTCAGCTTCTCACCATCGAGATCGGTGACCTCCTCGTCGCCGAACATATTGTATTGCACGACCATGAAGTTGGCCTGGATGTAGTCGCGCACTTCAGGATCGGAGAGCAGTTTCTCATGCATCTCCCTGCAATAAATGCAGCCGCGCTGCTCGAAAATGATCGCAAGGCGCTTGCCTTCCGCTTTTGCGGCGGCGATGTCCTCACCGATGTCGCGGAAGGTCATGTTGAACCACGGTTCCTTGTGCAGGCCATCTTCCCCGACGCTCGCGCTGGCGGGCAGAAGCAGGACACCGAGAACCGCGAGGACGGCAAAAAAGAGCTTGGACATCTCGTCTCCTATCCGATGCGTTGAAAGACCGGGAATGTTTCCAGCAGCCAATATGAGATTACCGACATCTGGCCGGTGACGAACAGGCAACCGGTGATCACCAGCAGAGCGCCCATCGCTTTTTCGACCTTGTGCATATGACGGCGGAAGCGGGCGGCCCAGCCGAGAAACCGGGCGGCAAACGCCGCCGCCAGGATGAACGGAAGCCCGATCCCCACCGAATAGGCGGCAAGCAGCGACACGCCGCGGACGACCGTATCCTCACTGCCGGCGATGAAGAGGATTGCCGCCAGCACCGGCCCCACGCACGGCGTCCAGCCAAACGCGAAGGCCAGCCCCATGACATAAGCGCCGACAAGCCCGGCCGGCTTGCGCTCCACCGTCACCCGCGCTTCGCGGTAGAACAGACCGATGCGGAAGACCCCAAGGAAATGAAGCCCCATGATGATGATGACGATGCCGGCGATCACCGACAGGACACCGAAATACTGCGCGATCGTCTGGCCGATCATGCTGGCCGTCGCACCCAGCGCGACAAAAACGGTGGTGAACCCCAGAACGAAGACGATCGCCGACGAAACGACGCGCCTACGCTGTGCCGCGCCTGGTGCGTCAGCACTCAGATCCTCGAAGCTGACGCCCGCAAGCCAGGCCAGATAGGGCGGCACGATGGGCAGCACGCAGGGCGAGACGAATGAAAGAAGCCCCGCAAGCAAAGCGCCCCCCAAACCTATATCAAGCATCGTCCCCTTGCCTCCCCGATTCCATTCGACTTGCTACTGGCTATGTATGCAGAAAATGCTATGTGTTGCAAACGACAATCGAGCAAGGCAATGCACAGGAAACTACTTCCCGCACTGGTAATGGCGGCGACCGCTTTCTCTCCGGCTCTGGCAACGGCCGCAGAGTTGTTGATGCTGGAGCAACCAGGCTGCGCCTGGTGCGCGCGTTTCAACGCCGAGATCGCACCTGCATGGCCCAGGACCGACGAGGGCCGGCGCGCGCCGTTGCGCAGGGTGGACATTACGATGCCCTGGCCTGAAGATCTGGCCGACGTCCGCAAGGAACGCTTCACCCCAACCTTCGTGCTGATGGAGGACGGGAAGGAGGTCGGCAGGTTGATAGGTTATGTCGGTGACGAGTTTTTCTGGTTCCGTATTGGGGAGTTGCTGTCTAAATTGCCTGCTGACGACAGCTGACCGACCATCATTCGGCCGGCGGACGTCGATGCGATGCATGGGAACCCGCAAATGAACTTGCCGAAACTGAGCGCAGACCAATCGCCGGAGGAGTTTGAAAAGCTCCTTGAGCAGGCGCGCAAGGCAAGTGACCTTCTCAAGGCGCTGTCGCATGAGGGGCGCCTTCTGATATTGTGTCTTCTGGCCGAGGGCGAAAAGTCGGTTTCCGAACTGGAATCGATCATGCATATGCCGCAGGCGGCGGTTTCACAGCAGCTTGCACGCCTTCGCTTCGACAGGCTGGTCAATACGAGGCGTGAGGGCCGGGTGATCTACTATTCGATCGCCAGCTCGGAAGTCTCCTCGGTCATTTCCACGCTTTACGGACTCTTCTGCGCGCCCGTGCGGAAAAAAGAATAACAATCCGCCAAGGGGGAGGACACAATGGAACTGGCATCATCATCCTGGTTTCCCGCGCTCGCCGGCCTCCTTGCCGGGTGCGTGCTGGGCTTTGCGGCCAGACGGCAGCATTTCTGCACCATGTCCGCGCTCGAACGGCATTGGTATGCCGGCGACAGCAGGGGGCTGCGAACCTGGGTTCTGGCGGCCACCGTCGCGCTTGTCCTGACGCAACTGGCGCAGTTCGCCGGCTATGCCGACACCCGCTCCAGCTTTTATCTTTCTTCCAATCTTGCCTGGACGGGCTCGATTATCGGCGGACTTTCCTTCGGCTTCGGCATGGCGCTGGTGGGGACCTGCGGCCTTGGCGCCCTGGTCCGGCTCGGCGGCGGCAGCCTGCGCTCTCTGGTGGTGCTCGTGATTCTCGCCCTTTCGGCGCTGACTGCCCAGAAGGGCCTGATTGCCCAGCTTCGGGTGGAAATCGTCGACAAGCTGGCGCTCGATCTCTCTTTTGCAAGCGACCAGTCGCTCGGGTCGATAGCCTCGGCCGCGGTGGGCGTCGATGTCAGGGCCGCGGTCGCTCTCATCATCGCTGCGGGCTTGTCGTGGTGGGTGTTTCGCGATCCCGCCTATCGCCGCAACGCGCCGGCCATTGCAACGGCTGCGACAATCGGATGTGTGATCGCGTTCGGCTGGATCGCCACCACGCTGGCCGCGCAGCACTCCTTCGATCCGGTTCAGATCGAGGCTGGCTCCTTTGTCGTGCCCGTGGCGGACACGCTGATGCAGATCATCACCTTCACGGGCATCCTGCCTGATTATGGCGTGGGCCTCGTGGTCGGCGTCGTCATCGGCGCGGCGGTCTGCGCAATGCACCGACGCGATGTGCGCTGGGAGGCCTGCGACGATGCTCGCGAACTCAGCAGGCATCTTTTCGGCGGCTTCCTCATGGGCGTGGGCGGCGTCTTCGCCATGGGCTGCACGATCGGGCAAGGAGTGACGGCGGTTTCAGCACTCGCCGCATCCGCCCCGATCGTGATGATCTCGATCGCGATCGGCGCCCGCATGGGGCTTGCCTATCTCATCGAAGGCTCGCCCCTGGCCGCGTTCCGTTCACTCGCCCTTCGCGCGTAAGGCCGCTCAGACGGGCACGAAGCGATAGGCGCTGTCCTTGCGTTCCACCCTGCCCGTACCCGGATGCGGCAGGTGATAGCCGATCAGACGCGCCTCTTCGTCCACCAGACGGTCGAGCAGTATGGAACGGGTCTTGGCGCCAAGCTGCGGATCCTGATCGCTCGCGGTCGGCCAGTCCGGCCGGGCAAACGAAACCACCGCGTTGCTGATCGCGTCACCGGCAACGAGCACCTTTTCGCCAGCGCCATGAATGAGGAACGACAGATGGCCGGGCGTGTGGCCCGCCGTGTCCACGGCTTCCACGCCGGGCAGAACCTCGTCACCGGGCTTCATGAAGGCAATACGGTCCCCGATTGCCTCAAAGCGGTTCTGCGCGCCGACAACAAAGGTCTGGCGATCCTCGGGCATGGCAGACAAGGCGTCCGATGACGACCAGAAATCCCATTCGACCTGCCCGATGTGATAGCTGGCATTGGAAAACACCAACTCGTCGAAATCATCCGTCACTCCCCAGAGATGATCCGGATGCGCGTGCGTAAAGACGACATCGGTGACATCGGCCGGATCGATATCCGCCGCCGCCAGATTTTCGAGAAGCTTGCCTGTGGTGGACAGGAAATTGGACCCGGCGCCGACGTCGAAGATCACCAGCTTGTCGCCCCGGCGCAGTATCGTCACGTTGCAATCCGGCGTCAGCATGTCGGCTGCCATTCCGTTTGCCGCCAGCAACTCGTCAAGCTCCTGCTTTGCGACATCCGGGAAGGTGGAAGCCACGGGCAGCGTAAGCGTGCCATCGGTGAAGGTCAGGATTTCGCCATCCCCGATCTCCAGCCGGCCGGACGAATGACCTGGCCTTACAAACTCCGGCAAGGCGAGCGCAGCAGCCACGCCCAGGCCGGCCTGTAGAAATGCCCGGCGTCCGAAATGTCGCCCATTGTGTTGCATGGTCCTGAACCTTCCCAAATCAGATAAACATTGTAATTTTTGCATGTTTATGCGTGAGTGACCAGTGGGAAGGTGAGCCCGCCGGAGGCCCGGAGGGTTATCCCTCGAGAAGCCGCACACCAATCGGAGGTTGGATATGAAACGAACGTCGTCGATCACGACCGGTCTTGCGGTGGCAGGCCTTGTGTGGGCCGGCAGCATAGCGCGCGCAGAGACGAACGAAGCCGTCACCACCTACGAGACCGATGCCGCCTTTTCCGACGTCATGTCCGATCTTGAAGATGCAATCGTCAATCGCGGCTTCGTGGTGGACCATCACGGCTATATCGCGGAAATGCTGAAGCGGACCGCCCAGGATGTCGGCGCGGCAAAGCCGCTCTACCGTGAAGCCGAGTTCCTTCAGTTCTGCTCCGCAGTCGTGTCGCGCGCGGCGATGGAGGCAGATATCGGCAACATCGCATTCTGTCCTTATGTCCTGTTTGCCTATGAAGCGGAAGCTTCGCCCGGCAAGGTCGTCGTCGGCTTTCGCCGCTTGCCGCAGGGCGAAGCGCGCGACACCGTCAACGAATTGCTGGATGAGGTCGCCAGGGAAGCCGCCGGACAATAGTCCACTGCCCGCCCGTCACCTGGGCTTTGAGCCACCGCACAAAAAAACTGGTGCCGGGGCGGCACCAGAAGTTGGTGGGAAAGGAGTCCAGCAAGTCAGAAGGCTGCCACGCCGCCATCACTGCGCGGATCGCAACCTCCCTCGAAGACGCCGTTGGGGTGATGCACGACCCCGGCGGCATGGCCCACGAGCTCATCGAAATCGTCCAGCATCTCGACCTGATGGCCAAGCGCCTCAAGCTTCTGGCGGGTGGCCTGCGGGAACCTCGCCTCGAGCTTCAGGCTGTCGGAATCCTCGCCCCAGGTGCGGCCGAGCAGCCAGCGAGGCGCGGTGATGGCCTTCTGCATCGGATAGCCGTGATGCGCATAGCGCGTGAACACCGCTGCCTGGGTCTGCGGCTGCCCATCGCCTCCCATCGTACCATAGACAATGGCGCGGCCGTCGTTCAGACGGGCCAGAGCCGGGTTCAACGTATGGAAAGGCTTTTTCTTCGGATGCAGCGCATTGATGTGCTGCGGATCAAGTGAGAACGAGCAGCCGCGATTTTGCCAGTTCACACCTGTTTCGGGCAGCACCATGCCGCTTCCATATTCGTGATAGGTGCTCTGGATAAACGACACCGCGCGCCCCTCGCCGTCGATCACCCCCATCCACACGGTATCGCCGGGGCCGAGGCCCTGCCCCCAGGAACCCGCCCTGTCGAGGCTGATCCTGCCGGCAAGCGCGTCGAGATGATCCTTGTCGAGAAAACGCTGCGGGTCGAGACCCATGTGATCGGAATCGGTAATATGGCTGTCGCGCACCGCGAATGCCTGCTTGGTCGCCTCCACGACCAGATGGATATATTCCGGGCTTTCGGGGTCGAAGCCGCCAATGTCGAGCCGGTCGAGAAGGCCCAGTATGATCAGCGAGACCACGCCCTGGGTGGGCGGCGCCGTGTTGTAGATCTTGCCAAGGCTGTGCTCGAGTTCCAGCGGCGTGCGCACGCGGGCGCGATAGGAGGCAAGATCGTCCACGCTGACGGGACTGCCAAGCGCCTTCAGTTCCTTGGCCATGATCGCGCCGACGCGGCCACGGTAAAAACTGTCCAGCCCATCGTCGGCAAGCATTTTCAAGGTGCGGCCGAGACGATCGAGCCGCATGCGGCTACCCGTTTGCGGCGCGAGACCGTCCATCAGGAACGTATCGGCAAAACCGGGAATGCCCTTGAGTTCTTCCAGCTTCTTGTCCGTCGTCCTGGCCTGCGATGCGGTGACGGCAATGCCGTCTGCCGCATAGGATATCGCGCTTTCAAGCAGGCGCCCGAGCGGCAGGCGTCCGCCCCAGCTCTCGCTGATCGCCAGCGCCTCCTGCCAGCCGCCGATGGTGCCGGCGACGGTATTTGCGGCATCCGCCCCGCGACTGGGAATGCGGTTGTACCCCTTGTCGGTGTAGTAGGCGCTGGAGACGGAAGCGGCTGCCCCGCCACACGCCTCGATGCTCACCACGGGACGGTCGGGGCATGAGATGGTCCAGAAGCCGTCGCCGCCTATGCTGTTCATGTGCGGATAGACGATCGCGATGGTGGAGGCTGCGGCGATCATGGCCTCGATGGCGTTGCCGCCGTCACGAAGAACATCCACCGCAGACTGCGCAGCGAGGGAATGAGGAGCGACGGCCATGCCGCGCGTTGAACGGATTGTCTGAAGCATTTTCCTGAACTCGTCTCGACAGTTTCGGAGAAGGTCCGCGGCGGCACGGAACCGCCGCGGCAGTTCGGTGAGACGCTGCTAGGCGTCCTGCCGGGCGGCGAGATACAAGTCGCCATCCGCGTAGGTCTGTTCGCGATGCCGGTCGCGCATCGGCTTGAGCACGACGAGCGCAAGGAACGCGGTCAGGAAGTTCATGGCGATAACCACGCCGAAAACCACATTCCAGGAGTCGGTCATGTCGTGAAGCACGGCTGCCAGCGGGCCGCCGAGCACTGAGCCGACGCCCTGCGCGATATAGAGGAAGCCATAGTTGGTGGTTGCGTGCTTGGTGCCGAAGGTGTCGGTCAAGGTAGAGGGGAACAGCGAGAAGATCTCGCCCCAGCCGAAGAAAACGACGCCTGACAACAGTACGAAGGCGACCGGATTATGGGCCCACAACAGCCAGATGGTCATGGCTATCCCTTCAACGCCGAAGGCGATTGTCATGGTGTATTCGCGACCGATACGATCCGACACCCAGCCGAAGAACGGACGGGTGAGGCCGTTGGTGAAACGGTCGATCGACAGCGCCAGCGGCAGCGCCGCAAGGCCGAAGACCATCGCATCAGCGACGCCGAAATCATGGGCAAAGGCCCCCATCTGCGAGATGACCATCAAGCCGGAGGTCGACATCATCGTCATCATCACGAACATCAGCCAGAAGATCGGGCTGCGCAGCATCTGCCGCGGCTCGTAGCCGCCCTCCTCGAGCACTGCATCGTTGCTTGCCGTGTTCAGCGTCGACTGGGGCAATTGGTCTTCATCAGGGCGACGCATACCGATGGCAGCGATTATGCCGACGACGCCTATGATGATGCCATAGGTCATCAGCGTGCCGGACAGACCTGCTTCCGAATGCAGCGAGCGCGAGATCGGGAAGGTGGTGAGGATGGCGCCGAAGCCGTAGCCCGCCGCAACGAGGCCCGTCGCAAGACCACGCTTGTCGGGGAACCACTGCACCATCATGCCGACGACGCCGACATAGATGATGCCGGTGCCGATGCCGCCGAGTATGCCGTAGGTGACGTAGAGGCCCATCAGACCCGTCGCTTGCGAGGCCAGAATCCAGCTCAGACCGGTGAGGGCAGCGCCGCAGGACAGGAGAAGACGCGGCCCGAAGCGGTCCACGAGGTAGCCCTGCGCCGGCGCCAGGAACGTCTGCAGGATGATCAGGAGCGAAAAGGTGACCTGGATTTCGGCAAGCGGAACATCGAGTTTTTCAGTAAGCGGGCCGGTAAACAAGGCCCAGACATATTGCGGACTGGAGATCGCCATCATGGCGATCATGCCCAATCCCAACTGAATCCAACGCGTAGAGGTAGAAGAGGCGGCCTTGGGCCGCGCTGAATGCGCAACAGCCATGAGTAGTCCTCCCAATGCATAGACAATAAGCGACGAAGTTGGTCTTCGATTATCTGCCATGTCTCTGACATGTCAGATTAGGATTGCCGAAAACCGACAACTGCGCAACCCGAAATCGTCATCGGTCAATAAGAAAGCATGCTTGAGGCCGTTTGGACTTGCCGGTTGCTACGATGATCACGCGAGATATTTGCTTGAAATAAAAAGCTTACCCAAGGGAAATTCCCTTTACTTTTCAATCTTTTCCAGATTTCCGCACGGAAGCGGCGCGACACGCTCCCAAGGCCCATGACGCTCCTGCTACGGCCGTTCAAGCCATCACGATTTTTACGGTGATCGGGTGTAGAACGACAGACTTTCGTTCCGTTTGCGAGGTCTCTTTCTGATTTTTGCGCCCGCTTGTTGATATCTCGGACGTTGATTCAGGTCAGTGACAAGTCTGGCACAGAGCGTTATTGCAGTGCAGCAATCCGGCTTCGCGATTACTCACCCGCAACTCTTTTGATTTGAGCATCGGGGAGAATAAGAAGCGGCCGGACCTGAGTTACGAATTGCACGCCAGGCATCACGCTGGGTATAAAGGGGGCATTTCACGTATCGTTATGCTGCACACAAAGGTGGTCACTCAAATTCCCGTTTCCGACCCGGATGAACCTCAATCGCGCATCGCCTATCGAATGATCGAGGCGATGATCGTCACGCATGAGTTGCCGCCTGGCACCCGCATCTCGGAAGTGTCGCTGAGCAACAAGCTGGGTATTGGCCGCACTCCCATCCGCGAAGCACTGCAACGCCTGTCTTTCGAGGGAACGGTAAAAATCGTTCCCCGCTCGGGCGCTTATGTCTCGCAGATCGACCTTGTCGATCAGTTGGCGATGATCGAGGTGCGCAAGGGCATAGAGAATGTATTGATGGGCCGCGCGGCACGCTTTGCGCATGATCCGGAACGGCAGCATTTCCGCGAACTCGCCATAAAGTTCGAGAATGTCGCCGCGACAAATGACGGCCACGCCTTTGTCGAAGTGGACCGCGAGTTCAACTCGCTGGTGGTAGCGACGGCCCGCAACAAATATGCGGCACACGCCATTGCACCGATCGAAGCGGAAACGCGCCGCTTCTGGTATCTCTACTTCAGGCAGTTCGGCGACCTGCAGCATGTCTGCCAGCTTCACGCGGCTGTCGCGCGCTGCATCGCCGCCAATGACGAGGAAGGCGCCCGCGCAGGCTCCGATCGGATCGTCGACTACGCGGCGGAATACACCCAGAAGACATTGAAGTTCTTCAGCCAGAACTGAGCTTGCAACGCGCTGCCGGTCGGTGTGTTCCGGCTCACGCCGCGGCCGCCGGGGCTGTCAGGATGCTTTAACCTGAATGGCCTGTACGTCCAGGCTTGTCGTCGACTTCACCTTCTTCATGATGACAGTGGTGCGGAAGCTGGCGACGTCGCTATCCCCGAACATCAGCCTGTCCAGCAGAAATGACTGATAGCTGGCAAGATCGGCGGCGATCACGCGCAAGGAATAGTCCCACTCGCCTGCGATCAGAAAGCATTCGGTGACTTCCGGGAATTTGAGCACGCGTTTTTCAAAGCGCTCGAAAAATTCCCGCGTCTGCTCCTTCAATCGCAACTCGACGATGACGTACAGCCCCATTCCGATCCGTGCCGGGTCGAGCAATGCGGCGTATTGGCGAATGATGCCGCTTTCTTCGAGAGCGCGAACCCGGCGCAGGCAGGGGGCAGGCGACAGCCCGACCCGTTCGGCCAGTTCCAGATTGGTGATGCGGGCGTCCTGCTGGAGGATGGCCAGGATTTTCCGATCAATGCGATCCAGCATCGTTCTGTGCCATTTCTGATCTCATTTCAGCACTATGGCGCAACATATAAGATGTTTCTTTCGATCTGAGCAAGCAATTCGCAATCCGATTCCAACAACCCGTGCATACAGTTCTCTGTGTGAACAGGGAGGAGATCTAATCATGGCAGCGACACGCATGCCCAATGCGGTCTTGCAGGCAGATCAGGATCAGTCGGATCCGGTGAGCCCGCAATCGACCGATCGTGCCGCATGGGAGCGCACGACGCTGGCTTCCAGCCTCGACAGATTGCCCCGGCGGCAGGAGAGCTTCACCACGCTTTCGGGGCTGCCGATTGCCGATCTCTACACCCCCGACGACGTCAAGGGGATCGACCCGCTGAAGGATATCGGCTTTCCTGGCGAATACCCCTACACACGCGGCGTTCATGCCACCATGCACCGGGCCCGGCCGTGGACGATCCGCCAGGTTGCGGGCTTCGGCACGGCTGAGGACACCAACGGGCGCTACAAATACCTGCTCGATCATGGCGAGACCGGCCTGTCGACGGATTTCGACCTGCCGACGCTGCTGGGCCGCGATTCCGACCATCCCATGGGATTGCCCGAGATCGGCCGCATCGGCGTGGCCGTGGACACGCTCGAGGACGTGCGCCGGCTGATGGCCGACATCCCGCTCGATCAGGTCTCGACCTCCTATACGATCAACGCCTCCGCATTCGTGCTGATCGGCATGTATGAGGCGGTCGCGAAGGATCAGGGCGTTGCCGACAACCTGATCACCGGCACCTGCCAGAACGACATCCTGAAAGAATATACCGCGCAGAACGAATACATCTATCCGCCGCGGGATGCCGTGCGCCTGGTCGTGGACACGATGGAATATGCGGCAAAGACCATGCCGCGCTACAACCCGGTCAGCGTCTCCGGCTACCACATCCGTGAAGCCGGTGCGACGGCCGTTCAGGAACTGGCGTTCACGCTGGGAGCCGGACACTGCTACGTCACCGAAGCGATGAAGCGCGGCATCCCGGCCGACCAGGTGGCGCCGCGTGTGTCGTTCTTCTGGGACATCCACAACGACTTTTTCGAGGAGATCTGCAAGCTGCGCGCGGCGCGCCGCCTGTGGGCGCGCATGATGCGCGACTGGGTGGGCGCCAGGGACCCGCGCTCATGGCTGATGCGCGCGCACTCCCAAACGGCCGGTGTTAGCCTGACCGCCCAGCAGCCCGACAACAACATCGCCCGCACGGCAATCCAGGCGCTTGCGGCAATCCTTGGCGGCACGCAGTCGCTGCACACCAATTCCAAGGACGAAGCCTACCAGATTCCGTCCGAGGGCGCGATCAAGATCGCGGTGCGCACCCAGCAGATCCTGGCGCTCGAAAACAGGGTTGCCGACATCATCGATCCGCTGGCGGGTTCGTACTACGTGGAGAACCTCACCACCCGCCTGGAGGAGGAGGCCGAGGCGCTGCTGCGTCAAGTGCTCGACCGCGGCGGCATGGTGGAATCCATCGAAGACGGGTTCATCCAGCGCCAGATCGCGGACTCTTCGGCCGCTTACCAGCAAGCGCTCGACGAAAAGCGCGAATTCATGGTGGGGGTCAATGTCCATGTGGACGAGGATGAGGAACTGCCCTTCGAGCATTTCGAACTCGACCCCGGCATGGCCGAGCGCCAGATCAAGCGGACCCAGTCTATCCGGCGCATGCGCAATCAGGCCGAGACAGCCGCCGCGCTCAAGGAGGTTCGCGCGGCCGCCGTCAACAAGGAGAACACCATGCCCGCCGTTTCGCGCGCCATACGCGCGGACGCGACCGTAGGGGAAATCTGCGATGTGATGCGGGAAGTCTACGGCGAATACAGCCCTCCGCTCGTCTACTGAACAATCGCCAAGGAGCAAAAACATGAAGCGACCGCTGCGCGTTGTCGTTGCCAAGCCCGGCCTCGACGGGCACGACCGTGGGGCCAAGATCATCGCGCGCGCATTCCGCGATGCCGGTTTCGAAGTGATCTACACCGGGATCTTCCAGACCAGCGAGATGATCGTACGCACCGTGCTGGAGGAAGATGCCGACATATTGGGTCTGAGCATCCTGTCTGGCTCGCATATGCACTTTGCCGAAGAAATCTGCGGTGCGCTGCGCGAGCAGGCGGCCAGGGAGGTGCTGGTGATCATGGGAGGCATCCTGCCGCCGAGGGATATCCCCAAGGTAAAGGAAGCAGGGGTGGCCGAAGTGTTCGGACCGGGCACACCCACTGCCAGGATCGTGGAATATGTGCGTGAATGGCAAGGGGCAGCCTGATGAGTTCCCCCGTCCATGGCGGTGCATTGAGGCTGGATGAGCTCCTGTCTCGTGCGGCGGCGACAGACCCGCAACGCGAAGCGGTTATCTTCGGCGACGTTTCATGGACCTATGCGCGGGTTGGCGACCGCGCAAGGCGGCTTGCGGCAAGTCTTGCCGCACTGGGCGTGGAACGCGATGATCGCGTCGCACTCTGGGCATCCAATAGAGCGGAGTTCGTCGAAATCCTCTTCGGAATCCCGCTGCTGGGCGCCATTGCGGTTCCGCTCGATCAGTGGTGGACGAATAAGGATGCCATGGCCGCAATCAGCCAGGTTCGCCCGAAGGTGCTTATCGTCGGCACAGCGCAGGCAGGCCTGCTCGAAGGATGCGGATCCGATCTGGATGCTGCCGGCGTGGCGCATGTGGTGTCGCTCGACGCGCCAGCCGCAACGGCACCCCTGGCCTATGAACGGCTGCTGGCCGATGCGCAGCCGCTCCATCATTCGGTGCCCGTGGCTTCGGACGATCCCGCACTGATCCTCTTCACGTCCGGCTCGACCGGGCGTTCCAAGGGGGCCGTGCACACGCATCGCAGCCTGATCGCCACCGCAATGGTGATGAGCCTCGAACTCGGCCTGCGCGACGGCGAGCGCACGCTGCATTTCCTGCCGCTGTTTTCGTCCTGTCTCGAACATCTCATCCCGCTCACGCTGATGCGCGCCACCCATGTGATCATGCCGCAATTCGATGCAGCCCAGGTCTGGCAGGCAATCGCAACGCACGGCATCACCCACATCGATGCCGTTCCGACCACGCTACGCCGCATGCTGGAGGCCGCGCCTTCCACCATTCCGCTTTCACTCAGGCTCGTTTCCTATGCATCCGAGCCGATGCCCGGTCCGTTGATCTCAGCTCTGGCCGAGAAGATGCCGCAGGTCGATTTCGTCCAGTTCTACGGCATGATCGAACATCTTTGCCTGACCGTGCAACGCCCGCCCGAGCAGATAGAAAAGAAGGGGAGCGTCGGCCGGCCGATGGTCGGCGCCGAGCTTCGGCTGCTGGAAACCGACGACGGCCCGGCTGGCCCCGTGGGGGAGATTCTCGCGCGCAGCCCGAGCATGTTTGCCGGCTATTGGCAGGACCCGGAAGCCACGGCAAAGGTCATGCATGACGGCTGGATGCGTACGGGCGATCTTGGCGCGTTCGACGAGGACGGATTTCTGGTGCTGTCGGGACGCCTCAAGGAAGTCATCAAGACCGGCGGCGTTTCCGTCATCCCGGGCGAGGTCGAGGCCACGCTGCTTCGCCATCCGCATGTGCGGGAGGCGGCAGTGGTGGGCATCCCCGACGAAAACTGGGGCGAGGCCGTGCACGCTTTCGTGACCCTGCATGCCGGTGCCGGCGCACTCGAGGACGATTTGAAGACGTTCTGCCGCGGCCAGTTGGCCGGCTACAAGAGCCCCAAGGCGGTGCATGTCGTGGAAGAGCTTCCGCGCACCGGCATCGGCAAGATCGCGCGCCGCGCTGTGCGCGAGGATTTCCTGAGAGCCCGAACCGAAGAGGTGATCCCATGAGCGAAAGTCTTATCCGCCTGCGCATGGCGAGCGCGGACGGCCACTATGGCGGCGGGCTTGTGGACGGCGCCCGCGTGCTGCAGCTTTTCGGCGACGCAGTGACCGAAATCCTCGTCCGCCATGATGGCGACGAGGGATTGATGCGGGCGATGAACGCCGAATTCCTCGCCCCGGTCTGGGCCGGCGATTATCTCGAAATCCGCGCCACGCTTTCCCGGACGGGCAACACCTCGCGGACCCTGGAATGCACGGCCCACAAGATCATCGAGCTGGAACAGTCGGAGGGATCTGCCGCGCGCCTGCTTGCCGCGCCACAACTCGTGGCCAGGGCACAGGCAATTGCCGTCGTGCCCCTCGAAAAGCAGAGGGCGCGATGACCGGCAATATCGACCTTCTGGCGCGCGCCCGCGAAGGGCAGATCGCGGCCGTCGCACGCCTCCTGTCCATCGTCGAGAACGAGGAACCCGAAGCGGCCGAGATCGTGCGCGCCACCCATCCCGACACGGGCCACGCCACGGTCGTGGGCATCACCGGCCCTCCGGGAGCAGGCAAAAGCTCCCTTGTCTCGACGCTGACCGCGGCCTTCCGCGCTCGCTATCCGCGCGTCGCCATTGTGGCGGTCGATCCGTCAAGCCCCTTTACCGGCGGCGCCATACTGGGCGACCGCATCCGCATGCGCGAGCGCTTCCTGGACGAAGGCGTATTCATCCGCAGCATGGCCAATCGCGGCAATTCCGGCGGCCTCGCCCGCACGACGAAACGCGTGGTGAACCTGCTCGACGCGCTCGGCTTCGACATCATCCTGGTCGAGACGGTGGGTGTGGGACAGGAGGAAATCGAGGTCGTGCGGGTGGTCGAAACCGTCTGCCTGCTGACCATCCCCGGCATGGGCGATGACATACAAGCCATCAAATCGGGCATCATGGAAATCGCCGACGTGCTGGTGGTCAACAAGGCCGACCGGCCGGGTGCCGACCGGGCGGTGAAAGACTTCGCCCAGATGATGACGCTCGGAACGCCTCGGCTCGACTGGAAGATTCCTATCGTTAAGACGTCCGCGACGGAAGGTACCGGCATCGACGATCTCGTCGCGGCCATCGAAAGCCACGGCAAATGGGCCCGCGAAAGCGGCGATGCACGCCGCCGCAGCCTTGATGCGATGCGGAAAGAGGTCGAAACGCTGCTGCGCGAGCGCATATTGCGCGAACTGGCCGAGAGAGTGACCGACGACCATCTCGATCGTGCAGCCGCGCGCGTCGCAGATCGCGAAGTCGACCCCTACGCAGCGGTCGAGGAGCTGCTTGCATAGGCGCGCTGTGGCACAAACGCTCCAAGCTGGTCCCGTGGCGGAGTGGATGAACCGGCACGGCGTCGGCGATCGGTCATTGCCGCTTCAGCAGTTGGCTTAGGTCAGGCCCAGACTGAGCGGCATTGCGCTCGACAAGAAACCAAAGCACCGGTCACTCGGTCCGGTGCTTTCTGTTCAAACGGGAATTCAGGCCTCATTGGCGACGAAGTCGACGTAAATCCTTTCGTCGATTTCGATCACGGTCGGCCGGTTGCGCTGGGTGGCAGCCTTCAGTTTCGCCGGCAAATCGCGCGGGTCTTCCAGTTTTTCCGCCTCGCAGCCGAAGCCGCGCGCGATGGTCAGGAAATCCGGCGTGTAGATGTCGACGCCGATCGGCTCGATGTCCCGCGCCTCCATATAGGCCTTGATCTCGCCATAGCCGTTGTTGTTCCAGAGCAGAACGATCAGCGGCAATCCGGCCTCGCGGGCCGCGCCCAACTCGGGCAATGTGAACTGGATGCCGCCATCGCCGGCAAGGCAGACCGTGGGACGGCCAGTGCCGATCAGCGCGCCGGCCGCCGCCGGCAGCGCATAGCCGAGCGTGCCGTAACCGGTCGCGGAGCAGAACCAGGAGCGTGGGTGATTGGCCGCATAGTCGGTGCAGCCGGCATAGACCGGCTGGGCCGAGTCGCCCGCGATCACCACGTCCGGCAGCGTGTCGCGCACGACCTCCATCAATACCGCACCGGCGCGCAGGACGGGACTGAGCTCGGCGCGCGTGCCGGCGCGCGCGGCCTTGGCGCGCTCAGCGCCATCACCGGCCGGGCGGGGCGACACGGAAGCTGCCAAAGCCTTCAGCGCGAGCCCGGTGTCCGAAATCAGCGCCAGATCGGCGGTACGGCCGCGCATGACCTGCTCCGGATCAATGTCGATGCGGACCAGCTTGCCGTTGATGCGCGCGCCGCCGGTGTCATAGAAATCGAAATCGGTCGGGCCGAATTCGGTGCCCGCTGCAATCACCAGATCTGCCGCCTCGATGAGTGCGGTCGTCGCTTCGGCGGACGGACTGCACGGCACGCCAAGCGGATGGCCGGCAGGCAGGACGCCGCGACCGTTGACCGTCATGACCACGGGAGCGTCGAGCGCTTCAGCCAGCGCACGCAATGGCGTACCGGCATCGGCCGCGCCACCGCCGGCGATGAAGACCGGGTGCTTGGCCGCCGCGCACAGGGCGGCAACCTCGGCTATGGCGTGCTGTTCGGGCGCCGGGCGGGTCGGGGCAGGCCGCTTCACGGCCGGCGGCAGCGCCGAGGCGTCGAGCGTCAAGAGGTCGATGGGCAGCTCGATATGTACCGGACGCGGGCGCGCCGAAGCGAAGACGGCAAAGGCCCGCGCCATCACCTGCGGCAGCTCTTCGGCGCGCAGCACCGTGTGGCTGAAGGCGGTGAACTGACGGCCCACCTGACGCTGGTCGGGCAGTTCGTGCAGATGCCCCTCGCCCGAACCCATGCGGCCCGGCGCATTGACGCTGGTGATGACCAGCATGGGCACCGAGTCGCCATAGGCCTGCGCCATGGCAGTGGCGATGTTGGTGAGGCCGGGGCCGGAAATGATGAAGCACACGCCCGGCTTGCCGGTGGCGCGGGCATAGCCGTCGGCCATGAAGCCGGCGCCCTGCTCGTGGCGGGGCGTGATGTGGCGGATGCCGCTGCCGGGCAGGCCGCGATACATTTCCACCGTATGTACGCCGGGAATGCCGAACACCGTGTCTACACCATAGGCGGCTAACAGTTCGACCAGATAGGTTCCGACCGTCTTCATTCAGGCAGTTCCTTTCGCGGCAGGCGCAGCAGGTTCGGCGCAGCCATCGAGCTGCGCCAGGATGGATTCGAAGGATGGGCGTTCACCGAAGCCGATGAGCACAAGAATATTGTCTGCGTCGAGGCTTTCGGGCACTTTCGCCAACGGTTCGAAGGAAAGCCGCGCGCCGACGAGATGCACCCCAAAGCATCGGCCGTCATTGGCGCGCAAAAAGCCCTTGGCGCGATAGACCGCCGTAGGCAGGCCGACGAGAACCTTCTGCAGGCGTTTCAGATCGACCGCGCCGTCATGCCGCCAGATCGCGCTGACCGCCTGTTCGTGAACGGGTTGTGCCGTGAAAGGCGAAGTAAGCCCGCGTGGCGAAATCTCGCCGGCGAAGAGGATGTCGAAGGGCACGCTTGCATTCGTTGTTTCGACGGCGCGGGTGTCCGGAAACGTCCAGCGCACGCGCCATTCATCGAGTTTTTCGCGTCCGACAAGGTCGGTTTTGTTGAGGACCAGAAGGTCGGCAGATCCGATCTGGGCTTCCGCGAGGCCGGGTGCCGCTGCAATCGCATCGTCAAAGCCGGCGGCATCGACCACGACGACGATCGCATCGGCCCGCAGGCGCGCGGCGAAGCGCGAATAGCGCACCGTGTCCATGATGCGGGCGGGATCGGCCACGCCGCTCGCCTCGATCACGATGTGGTCGATGTCGGCGCGAGCGGCCAGAAGCTCCTCGAGCTGCTCGACAAAACCCTGGTTGAGGCCGCAGCACACGCAGCCGTTGGACAGGCTGTAGAGGCCACCCTCCGTCGATGTGATCAGCGCGGCGTCGATGTTGATCGCGCCGAAATCATTGACCAGCACGGCGACCTTCAGCCCATGGTCGCCGCTCAGAATATGATTGACGAGCGTCGTCTTGCCCGCGCCCAGAAAGCCGCCGACGACGGTGACCGGTACGGGCGCGGCGCCCTTCGTCACCATAGTTGCGGGGCCTCCCCGTGCCACACGGCATCGGAGTTCTCGTTCAGCCGGTCATGCACGAGCTGGCCCTGCATGAAGGTCAGGTCCACCCTGGTGGAGTGGATGTTGCCTTGCGGCTCGACCTCGAACAGGTTGCGGTTGAGCACGATGATGTCGGCCGACTTGCCGACCTCGAGCGACCCCGCCTCATGCTCGATGCCCATCGACCAGGCGCCGTTCTTCGTCATCACGTCGATGGCCTGCGAGAGCGAAATCGGCTCGCCGAAGCGGCCTTCACCCTCGCCCCACGGATTGGCGCGGGTGACCATGGTTTCGAGTGCGATCCACGGATCGAGCGGGCTGACCGGCCAGTCGGTGCCGATGACGGCAACGCCGCCGGCTTCCAGCACGCCCTTGATGTTGTAGGCGCGCGACAGGCGCTCCGGGCCGTAGCCCGAACGGGCGCCCGAGACGAATTTCGACGGATACCACGACACTGGCGAGAACTCGGCCGTGACGTTGAGATCGCGGAAGCGCTTGAGGTTGCCGCCATGCAGGATGGTCGAATGCGCGCACTGATGGCGCACGCCGAGCCCGCCGGGACGCCGGCGCGCTTCCTCGACCGCGTCGAGGAATGTGTCGGAGGCCGCATCGCCCGTGCAGTGGGCAATCACGCGAATACCCTGCCTGTCCATGTCCCAGATCATGTCGGCAAGGTGCTCTGGCGTCAGGTTGAGCTTGCCGCTCCAGCTGGAATTGCTGCCGTCCCATGGCGTGATGAGATAGGACGAGCGCGGCTCGACCGTGCCGTCGAAATGGAACTTCACCGCATTGGCGTTGAGCCGGGCCGAACGGTAATAGTGACGCTCGCCGGCCAACAGTTCCCAGCGACGGCGCACGGGGAAGATGTCGTCCTGCCAGCTTATCGCGGCCTCGACACGCAGGGTCAGTTCGCCGGCCTGATCGAGCGACTGCAGCGCGTTGAGCCGATTTTCGCAGACGTGAACATATTTCGTCGACACCACGCCGCGCGCGGACTGATAGCGCACGCCGTCGCGATAGGCGGCGCGCAGCACCGGCACAGGCGTGGGCGGCATCGCCGCGTGGATCAACGCATAGGCGCCGTCGATCAGCAGGCCCGTGGGCTCGCCGCTCACCGGATCGCGCTCGAGATAGCCGTTGGCCGGATCGGGCGTGTTCGCCTCGATGCCGGCGCGGCGCAGCGCCTCGCTGTTGACCATCATGGTGCCCCACATGCGGTCGAGCAGCGCCACCGGGCGGTCAGGCATCACCGTGTCCAGCCAGTCCTTGCCCGGAACGAGCCCGGCCTGACGGAAGGTGTAGCGGACGAAATACTGGCCGTAGATCCACTCCCGGTTCGGGTGCCTGGCGGCATAGGCCAGAATGGCATCGCGCACCTGATCCGGCGTCGGATCGACGATGCCGATATCCAGATCCTCGGCATAGCGTGGCGCCAGCGCAAGATCGGGATGGGTATGCATGTCGTAAAGGCCCGGCATGGCGAAGCGCCCGCCAAGATCGGTCATCTTCGTCTGCGCACCGATCAGGTGCTCGACATCGGCACGCTCGCCGCGCGCGACGATGCGCCCGCGCGCCACCGCCAGCGCCGAGCACCATGGCAGGCCCGGATCGCCGGTGTAGATGCGGCCATTGACAAGCACGAGGTCCGCATGGGCACTGCGGGCTGCGTGGCTCGGGCGGTGGTCATAGAGAACGCGCATATCGGCAGTCTACCTTTTGGAAAGAGCCTCGATTTCCGGCCTCAGTAGCCGGCGCTCGGAATCCACCATTCGCGGCCACGCACGGTGGTGACATATTCGGGCCAGCGCAAGCCGATCGGCGCTTCGTAGTCGGCGAGCGGCGGAATCCAGTTCGTGCCGCCGACGCCGCCGCCGGTGCGCTGCTCGAACTCCTTGCGGGCAGCCGCACGCAACTCGGCATTCTGCATCAGTTCGAGCATCGAGTGAGCGATGGTCTTGGAGGCGCAGATGACCATCGGGTCGATGGTCTCGGGAATGCCGCCCAGAGCGTTCATCACCCAGTCCGGATAGGCAAAACCGGCCGGACCGGTGAGCATCGGACGGGCAATGTAGAGGCGCGCGGTCGGCGCGTGCCAGCACATGTCGGTGTAGTCGTCCGAGGTGTAGTTGATCTGCGACGGCGGCAGGTCCTGGCGCAGGATGCGCTCGGCCTCCTGCGGCGCGATCAGCTTTTCGCAATCGGGCAGGAAGGGCTCCGCCATCGGCTCAAGGCCGACATTGGTCTGGATTTCGCGGGCGATCTCCTTGGCGCGCTCACCCCATTTCGGCGCGCCGACAGCGGCAAGCTTGCCATAGACCAGTTCGGCCATGGCATGGTTGGCAAGGCCGGGGCGCGACTTTGACACCCAGATCTTTTCCACGCGGCAGTGGGCGAGCCTGGCAGCCGCTTCCGCATTGCGGTCGAGGATCAACGTCGCCTGCTCGGCCATCTCCACGGTCGGGACGCGGATGATGTACTGGATTTCGGCCAGCCGCGCCGGCAGGTTGTCGGCGGTGGCCTGCCCCGCCGTCAGGATCGCCTCGCTGATCGACCAGCCGCCCATATGCGGCAGCATGGAATCGCGCAGCGCCTTGGAAGCGTTGTACATATAGAACAGCGCATCGTTGGCGCCCGGCGCGCGCACGGCGCTGTGCGCCTGTGGGATGGGCAGGCCATCGGCGCGCTTCAGCCAGGTTTCCGGCTCGTCGCAGACGAAGCGATAGACCATTGCAAAGGCCGCGCCGCAATGCGTGTCCCAGTTCACCGTATTGCACAGCGGCAGCATGTAGCAGGGATGGAAGCTGATCATGGCGTCGAGGCCGTCATAATAGCCCTTGGCCGCGTGGATCGGCTTGGAACCGCGCACCTTCTCGGCCGGCTCGCCGAAGAATTTCAGCGTACCTGGAATGTTGTGCGCCTGCATGGCCGCCTTGGTGGCGAGCAGGCCGCCGAAGGCGCTCATGCCAAGCGCCGAATGCGGATCGGTGTGGCCGCCGGCGTGTTCGTTGAGGCCGGCGCGCGGCTCCTTGACGGTGCTCGCCGCCTGGCAGTTGCCCGGCACGGCGTCGTATTCGGCATAGGAGGCGATAACCGGGCCGCCCTCGCCATTCGTCCACGAGGCCGCAAAAGCGGTCGGCATGCCACCCGAGCCTTCCTCGACCTCGAAGCCTTCAGCGCGCAGGCGTTGCACATACCAGGCGGCGGATTCATATTCGCGCCAGGCAGTCTCGCCCTTGTGCCAGATCTCGCTGGTCCATTTCGACAATTCGGCGGCATTTTCATCCACCCAATGTGTGGCGGTTTCCTCGGCAATTTTGCTGGTCATCGGCTGCTCGTCATTTTCCCCGCGTGGCGCGCACGCAATGCCGGCTGTTGCACCGGCACAATTGATCCTCCGGAGCCGACAGAACCCGGCTCACCGCAAATTCATCGTATGGGATGAATGGGATTTTCAGAAAGTGATATATATTGCCGAATGACTTGAGAGTTTTTCATCTTTGGGAGGAAACATGACCTGGCCGGCAAGAAACCTGCCTTCCATGAGCGCCTTGCGGGCCTTCGATGCCGTCGCCCGCCACGGCAGCCTGTGGCAGGCGGCGCAGGAACTGCACCGCACGCCGAGCGCCATCAGCCACCAGCTTCGCTTTCTGGAACGCGAACTGGGACTGGAGCTCACCGAGCGCGACGGCAAGGGCATCGAACTCACGCCGTTCGGCCGCCGCTATGCGCAGGAAGTGCGCACCGCGCTGGGACTGATCGCGCAGGCGGCCGAGATCGCCGACGACGTGCAGCTTCACGGCCGGCTGACGATCTCCTGCACGCCCGGCTTCGCCACTTTCTGGCTATGCAACCATTTCAACGAATTCCGCAGCCTCTATCCGCTGGTGCGCATCAAGCTGGTGACGCCACGGCGGCTGGACGATGTCAGCGATCCCGAATCGGACGTCTTCATCGCCTTTGGGGCCGGAAGCTGGCCGAACCACTGGTCGGAACTGCTGGCGCAGGTGGAATTCACGCCGATCTGCAGCCCTGTGCTGCTCAATTCCAACAATATCCATACGCCGGAGGACCTGACCCGGCTGCCGCTGCTGCATCTCAATGATTTCCAGGACTGGTCGCTGTGGTTCGGTACCTACGGCCTGCCGATGCCGGGTCCGGAGAACAGCATCGTCTTCTCCGATGTCTATCTCGCGCAGGCGGCTGCGATTGCCGGGCAGGGCGTTGCCATGGGCGACGACATCGTCTGCGGCAGGGCGCTGACAGACGGCGACCTCGTGCGCCCCTTCGACAGCACCATCAAATCGCCGGAGTCCTACTTTCTGGTCTGCGAGCGGCACAAGCTCGATCAGCCGATTGTCAGTGCCTTCTGCAACTGGCTGAAAGCAAGCCTTGCCGAGAGCCGGCAATTGCTCCGCTCGCGGCAACATGAATAATCTTCACCTGAACAACGCAAATTATTCCATTGTGGTGAATTCGCTTTTCACCCTATCGTTCCGAAAAAGAGATAAGGGGGAGTGGGTTTGACCCCTCAACGACATCGCGCCTCTCAGCTCAGTGCTATCGGTCTCGGCAAGTCCTTCGGCAATTTCGAGGCCTTGCGCAGCCTTGACCTGACCATTGCCGCCGGCGAATTTCTGACCCTGCTCGGCCCCTCCGGCTCGGGCAAGACCACCTTTTTGATGGCGCTCGCCGGCTTCCTGAAACCGACGACCGGGCATCTGGAAGAAGACGGCGTGGACATCACCGACCGTCCTGCCGACAAGCGTAATTTCGGCATGGTGTTCCAGGGATATGCGCTGTTTCCGCATCTTTCGGTAGCCGAAAACGTCGCCTTCCCGCTCAAGGTACGCAAGGTGCCCGCCGCCGAAATCAGGAGGCGCGTGGGCGAGATGATCGAGCGCGTCGGTCTTTCCGCGCATGCCCACAAGAAGCCGGCACAGCTCTCCGGCGGCCAGCAGCAGCGTGTGGCATTGGCCCGCGCGCTGGTGTTCGAGCCGGGCGTGCTGCTGCTCGACGAGCCGTTCTCGGCCCTCGACAAGAACCTGCGCGAGGGCCTGCAGGCCGAAATGAAGCGCGTTCATCGCGAGACCGGCACCACCTTCGTCTTCGTCACCCACGACCAGAGCGAAGCGCTGGCGCTTTCCGATCGCATCGCCATCTTCAATCATGGCCAGCTGATGCAGGCCGCCGAGCCGCGCGCGATCTACACGCGGCCGTCAAGTCGTTTCGTCGCCGAATTCCTCGGCCGCATCAATCTTCTGCCGCTCGAAGGTTGCAGCGCCAGCAACGGGCGCGCCATCGGCCGTCTCGGCGAACATGCGCTGTCGGCGCCGACTGCCGCCGCAACACCTGCCGGAAAGCAGGCCCTTCTGGCCGTGCGCCCGGAACATCTGCGCATCGGCACGGCCGGCGCGAACGACAATACCCTCGCCGGCGTGGTAGCCGACAAGATCTATAACGGTGCCGAAACGAGCCTTCAGGTGAGCTTGCCCACGGGCCAGCGGCTGCAGCTTTCGGTGCCCGACCACTCGGCGGCGGCCCGCATGGCCGTCGGCGAGCGGACCACGATATGCTGGCCGGTCGAAGCCGGCTTCATTCTGCACGACGACAAGAACATCTGAACCAGAACGAATGGGAGCAAGCACGAACATGTCCGAGCACTTCAAGCGCGACTGTTTCGAAATCCTCACCCGCCGGGCCGCCGCCGGCGAAATCGACCGTCGCAGCTTCGTCAAAGCTGCCGCCCTGCTGCTCAGCGTGCCGATGGCCATGCGCGCCAAGATGGCGTTCGCGGCCGACCAGCTCGTGGTGGCGAACTGGGGCGGCGACGCCATCGACGCCTTCCAGAAGGCGTTTGGCGAACCCTTCACCAAGGCAACGGGCATTGCCGTGCGCATCGATGGCAGCGGCCCGACCGAGGGTGCCATCAAGGCGCAGATCACCTCCGGCAAGATCATCTGGGACGTGGTCGATGCCGACGCCAATCTCGGCATCGCCTTCGGCAAGGAAGGCGTGCTGGAAGCGCTCGACTACAATACGATCGACCGCGCCAAGATCCGCAAGGGCTATGACTACGAGTTCGGCACGCCGGGCTATTTCTTTTCCTATGTGCTCGCCTACGATTCCGCCAAGTTCTCCGACGAAGCGCCGACGTCGCCGGCCGACTTCTGGAATGTCGAGAAGTTCCCCGGCAAGCGCACCATGTACAAGTGGATGAACGGCATGCTGGAGGCAGCGCTGCTGGCCGACGGCGTGAAGCCGGAAGAGCTCTATCCGCTCGACATCGACCGCGCGCTGGCCAAGATCGAGGCGCTGAAGCCGCACATCATCTCCTTCTGGGGGTCTGGCGCGGAAAGCCAGCAGCTTCTCACCGAAGGCGAAGCCGCGATGGGCTATATCTGGAACACCCGCGCCATCCTGCTCGGCCGCGACACGGACGACCAGATCAAGTGGGGCTATGACGGCGGTTTCCTCAACTCCTCCACCTGGATCACGCCGAAGGGCAACCCCGCAGGCCGCGACAATGCCATGCGCTTCATCGCAACCTCCCAGGACGCTCAGAGCCAGGTGATGCTGTTCGACCTGCTCGGCAACGGCCCGGCCAACCCGGAGGCCGACGCGCTGATCCCGGACGACAGGAAGGCCCTGAACTGCGTGTCGCCGGAGGCGGAAGCCAAGCAGGTCACGCTCAACGCCGAGTGGTACGCCGACAATTATTCGGCGGCGCTGGAAAAGTTCCTGGCGCTGGTCTCCAAGTAAGCTGCGGGCGGCTCGGGCCGCCCCTCTAGAAATCGACACGGCGGGAGGGCCTTGATCATGACACGATCCTGGATGCGATACGCGATCCTGCTGGCTCCCCTGCCGCTGTTTCTGGTCGTCTCCTATGTGCTGCCCTTCCTGATGGTGGCCAAGTGGAGCGTGACCGATCCCGAGCCCGGCTTCGGGCAATATATCCGCATCTTCACCGATCCCACCGTGCAGGCGGTGCTGATCCGCACGCTGCGCATCTGCATCATCGTCACGCTGGTGTCGGTGACGCTCGCCTACGCCATCGCCTATAACTGGGTGTTCGGCCCGCCAAGGCGCCAGCGGTTGATCGAATATTGCGTGCTGATCCCGTTCTGGATCTCGGTGCTGATCCGCGCCTTCGGCTGGCTGATCCTGTTGCGCAACAACGGCATCATCAATGAGAGCCTGATGGGCATCGGCGTCATCAAGGAGCCGCTGGCGCTGGTGCGCAACGAGCTCGGCAGCATCATCGGCATGACGCATTTCCTAATTCCGTTCGCGGTCTTCCCGCTCGCCTCAACGTTGCGCCAGGTCGATCCGCGCGTGCTGCAGGTCGCCAGCGGGCTGGGCGCGGGACGCATGCGCATCTTCTGGACGGTTACGCTGCCCATGACCATGCCCGGCGTGCTGGGCGCCGGCATCATCGTCTTCGTCTTCGCGCTCGGCTTCTTCATCACTCCGGCGATCCTGTCGGGCGGCCGCAGCGTGATGGTGGCGGAGTTCATTTATCTGCAACTCTTCCAGACCGTGAACTGGGGGTTGGCCGCCGCAATCAGCGTGGTCCTTCTGGTCATCGTGGCCGCACTCGGAGCGCTGCTCCACAAGGTCTCGCGCCTCGACAAGCTCGTAGGGTGACAACAATGAGCGCCAACCCTAACAGCACGGACAAGCCGGGCCGCGTCAGCGCCGCGATCGTCTATCTCACGATCGTCTTCCTGCTGATGCCGCTTCTGGCGATCATCCCGGTGTCCTTCACCGGCACGCGCTACCTGTCCATGCCCAAGGGCAACTGGTCGCTGCGCCACTATGAGGCGTTGCTGACCAATCCGATCTGGCTCGACAGCATCAAGCTCAGCCTTGGCATCGCGGTGGCGAGCGCCGCCATCTCCACCATGCTCGCGGTGATGTTCGGGCTCGGGCTCTGGTATGTGCGCAACCGCTTCTCGACCATGCTGGCCGCATTGGTGTTCCTGCCCATGGTGATGCCGCCGGTGGTCTCGGCCATCATCCTCTATTTCTTCGAGACATCGCTGATCGATGTCGCGCCATGGATCGGCTTCGACAGCGTCGGCGGCGTCATTCTCGCCCATGTCGTGGTTGCGACACCCTTCGCGCTCGTCACCTTCATGGTCGCGCTCAGCCAGATCGACAAGCGCATCGACATGGCCGCGCGCGGGCTTGGCGCGTCGCTGTGGCAGTCAATCTTCTGGGTGGTGTTGCCCAATGCGAAGTTCGGCATCCTCTCGGCCGCCTTCTTCGCCTTCATCCTGTCGTGGGAAGAGATTTCGGTGACGCTGTTCATCACCTCGTTCAACGTCATCACCCTGCCCCGCCAGATGTGGAACGGCATGCGCGACAATGTCGATCCGGCAATTGCCGCGATCTCGGTGATCCTGATATCGCTTACCGTGATCGGCATCCTTGTGCGCAACATCTGGGGCTGGCAGCGCGCGCGCGCGGTTGCGAAGGCCTGATCGGCGCGATCAGGCTATACGCGGGGCTATGTCAAAGCGGGTTCGGAAAAGGGGATTGGCGCGCGCGCAGCACGATGGCCCCGCATTCGGAGTTCGGCGATCTATGATGGCCGAAGGCCTGCGGGGCCGGTTTGACGATCAGGCTGCGTCGGGAATATCGGAGTCCTCTACGAAAGTTCCTTCAGGCAGGCCGAGGGCGCGGGCGAGCCTGTCCCGATAGCCCTTGTCGAAACGATGACCGGTCTCGATCAGCTCGATTTCCTCGACGGTCAGGCCGCTCGTCACGGCGACGTCTTCGATTGCATAGCCAAGGTGCTCCCGATAAGCACGGATAATGTTTTTTCCTGCAGATATTGCAGCAAGCACTGCCTCAGGCAGTGCAGAGGGCGTTGTAGCCATTTTGCCTCCAGATACAGAGATCGGCCGAACGGGCACTCAAACGCTTGCCGGCCGATATGATAGAGGATGCCGAAAAACCCGCTTCGGGCGACATCCGCAAAAGCGCGGTCACTCTCGAATTGTAGAGAGGTGCTGCCGCAATATGGCCGTTGATCGGCTTTGAATCAAGATTTGAAGCGCCTCAGGATCGTGTCAAATGCCTCCACAGCGGCGCAAACCGTGCTCTGCAAGGCATCACGATTTGTTGAGAAGCAGTAACGTCCCGCCGCATCGATCACGTGCGAAGGTCTGTTCGCTTCCGTTACCCCGCGCTTTTCCGCGCCAGTCCGGTTGATGAAACCAGCGACTCATGCGCAAGAATCGCCTGCAGCGCGTCATAGGCGGCAAGCACGGTCTGCATCTGCGCCCTGTGGCCCTTCACGAAGGCCTCGCCATAGATCGTCTCGTCCGGATATTCGGTGATCAGCGTCAGCACGCGGTCCAGCAGTTCCTCGGCCCGGGCTTCCCACCCTTCATGATGGCGCACGATGAGGAAGAAGCCTTTCGGCAGCGTCCACATGCAGAAGTTGCGCGGCAGGACAAGCTCCTGCCGGTCGCGACAGGAATTGTAGGCCACGCGGATCGCCCCGCAGGATCGGCAACCCTCGACATGATCGCCGAGTTCGGCAGTCCGGCACAATTCGATGGCGCGCATCACGCGTCGACACGTCCGAGATGATCGTCATGAACCTGCCGATACGCCTCGCCATGGCGGCGCAAGATATCCGCCACCTCCAGTTTCGCCGGCCGGGGCGGAACCAGTCAGCCCGGCGGCACCGCCTCGATGTTCAGCCGGTCGAGCGGGGTCGACGCGCGCCGCCGCCGTCATGCGAAAGCGCAGATCCTCGCCAACGCACCTCTTCGCGCACACTGAAAATGGACGACAAAATGCGCTGGATCAAAACGGATACTTGTCTTGCTATGAACACGCTGAGACCTGCGGCACTATCCGCATACCGCGCGGACGATCTTGCCTGTGTTCGGGTCCGTTTCGATCGTCACACGCTCCTGCCGGAAATCCATGGTGACGGGGTCGCCCGGCTTGACCTGACGCACCATCGTTGCTCCCGTCAGACGCTTGGCTTCATCATCGGTGATCCGGTCCCTGCCGGCGAGGGCTTCCGCCGCCTGCCGGTCACAAAGGCCCGGCTTCGGGCCGGCGGCATCGGCATCGCTCTGGCACCCGGCGGTCGCGAGCAGAAGAAATGTTCCGGCAAACCCGGCAGCGTAACGCATTGTGATCAAGGTCGTAATCCTCTCCAAATGGAAAGCCGGATGCCAAGCAGATCAATGCGGCGGCACCGAGGCTGAAGACGCGTGACGCCGCCTAGCGACCCTGATCCTCGCCGGCTGCAATCAACGCGATCGGACCCGCCCAGGTCGGCCGCAACGCTTCGGCGGCCCGCCAGGCGCGAAGTCCCGAGCGGCAGCATAGCACCACGCGGGGCCCGTGTGGCAGCCGAGTGGAACAGCCAGGAAAATCGTCCACGCTCAAGCGCACGGCATCGGCCCGCAGGCTTCGCGGCGCTTCCTGGATCGGCCTCAGTTCAACGAGAATGTCCGTCGCCAGCAGTTCCTGCCTGCCGATGAACGGAAACGGGATTTCGGCTGGTTCCTGCGCCTTGTCGAAGCGAAAGGAACGAAAGCCGAAGGTTTCCATGTCGATGGAGACCAGTTGTCCCAGCGGGGAAGGTTCGATACCCGCCAATATGGCAATGGCCATTTGTGCCTCCATGGCGCCAAGCGTGCCAACAAGAGGCCCCAGAACGCCGGCCGTGGCGCAGGTTGCAGAGGTTTTCGGCAGACCTGGAAACAGGGCGCGCACCGAAGGGGCCGGGCCGCAGAAGCCACCCGCATAACCGCTCAACCCCAATGCGGATGCCGAAACCAGCGGCTTTGCAAGCGCCTTGCAGCTATCGGAGAGGGTATAGGTGACCGCGAAGGAATCCGCGCAATCGAGCGCCAGCTCGACCCGTGACATCAGGGCGGCGGCGAGCGTCGGGTCGAGCACGGCGGCGATTGCAGTGACTTCGACATCCGGATTGAGATCGGCAAGGCGCGACCTGGCGGCCTCGACTTTCAGCCGTCCGATGTCGCCTTCGGTGAAAAGCGGCTGCCGGTGCAGATTGCCGCGCTCCACCTTGTCGGGATCGACCAGCGTGATCCGGCCAACGCCCGCGCCGACCAGATATTGCAGGGCAGGACAGCCCAGCCCTCCGGCGCCGACGACCAGAATATGGGACTTGCGCAACCTCTCCTGCCGCTCGCGGCCCATCTGCGGGAGGATTTCCTGGCGTGCATAGCGGCTCATCGCGCAAATTCCCGCGTTACCGAGAGCCATTCCCGAACGCGTTCGGCGGGATCCCGGTTGAGCGTGATGTCGGTCACTACAGAAACGATGTCGGCGCCGGCCGCAAAGACGCCCGGGGCGCGCTCCACGCTCATGCCGCCAATTCCAACGAGCGGAATGGCGCCGATCTTGCTCTTCCATTCGCCGACGCGCGGCAGTCCCTGCTGGTGCCATTTCATTTTCTTCAGGATCGTCGGATAGACGGGACCGAGAGCGATATAGGCGGGATCGACGCGCAGCGCGCGGTCGAGTTCGGCCTCGTCATGGCTGCTCACACCGAGTTTCAACCCACCGGCATGGATGGCGTCGAGATCGGCTTCATCGAGGTCCTCCTGCCCCAGATGGATGAAGTCGCACCCTTCATCCAGCGCCAGCTTCCAGTAGTCGTTGACGATAAGCTGGCAGTGGTGGGTGCTGCAGATCTCTCGCGCGGCGCGGATTTGCGCGCGCAGGGTCGTTTGCGGCTCATCCTTGATACGAAGCTGGACGAGCCTGATGCCGAGCGGCACCAGGCGCTCAAGCCAGTTCACATGATCGAATATCGGATAGAACGGGTCGAGAGCCATCACAGCAACGCCTTTCCCAGAAGCGGTGTGGAGGGGACGGCCATGTCCAGCGCGTCTATCGGGTCTGCCTCGAAGGCAAGCCGCCCCGCCTCGACCGCCGCCGCGAAGGCGCGCGCCATCGCCACCG
>Ga0182738_1000766_pt1 | contig 43071 bp, 40 predicted proteins | sample eDN5th30CBELigMG_FD_128876 | JGI IMG/M metagenome (GOLD analysis project Ga0182738, IMG submission 128876) | Enriched Miracle-Growth compost microbial communities from Emeryville, California, USA - eDNA 5th pass 30_C BE-Lig MG (version 2)... ...
CTCGAAGTGTTCGTCGAGTTCCACCGACGTGACCAGCCGCTGCACCAACTGGTCTTCTCGCGTGCGGGCGGCATCGGCAAAGGCGCCCAACTGGTCAGGCATAGCCCAAAAGGTACGCGCGTCGGCGTCATCGCGTGTGCGCAAGTGACTGGTTACCGCTGGCCAAGGCCAGTAATGTCGTCGCGGTGCGCTTTGTCGCCGCAGGGGGCGGCGCCGCCGAGCGTGCGTCGTTAGGGGTAGCAGAGCATGCCGCTGAGTCTGTCGAACCGGGACCAGAACTCCGGTCACCTGTTCTACAACCGACGACTGCGCGCCGCCACCACCAAATTCTCGGTGCGCATGAAGCACGACGACCGCAAACAGACCGCCGCGATCGTGCTCTCTATCGTCCTGATCTTCATCGGCATGGGCTGGATGCTGCTGTTGAACGTACTGCGTCCGGCCGGGATCGTGCGCACATCGTCGATCATCGGTGACCGCGACTCCGGTGCGATCTACGCGCGCATCGACGGGCGGCTGTACCCGGCGCTGAACATCACCTCGGCACGGCTGGCGGTCGGCCACGCGGAGGTGCCCACCTGGGTCAAACCCGCCGAGATCGCCAAATATCCGACCGGTCCCACGATCGGAATCCCCGGCGCCCCGACGTCATTGGTCGCCAACACCGGCACGCCCTCGGCCTGGGCGGTCTGCGACACCGCGGGCTCTCCGCGCCGTGCCGAGCCACCCGTGGTTACCTCGATCGCGGGCCCATTGAGCACGGCCGGCCGCGCCGGCCCACTGGCCCCGGGCGCAGCCGTGCTGACCCGCTTCCAGGGCGCCACCTACGTCATCTGGGGCGGCAAGCGGTCCCAGGTAGATCCCGCCGATCGGGCGGTCACGCTGAGCCTCGGCATCGACCCGGGCATCACCGTTCCGGTGGAAATGTCGCGGGCACTGTTCGACGCCCTGCCCAGCACCGAGCCGCTGCGCGTCCCGGTCATCCCCTTGGCGGGCACACCGTCGCAGTGGGTGCCAGGGTCTCAGATCGGGGCGGTGCTGGAGACCCGGACGGCCGGCGGCGGCTCCCAGTTCTACGTGCTGCTGCCCGACGGGGTCCAGAAGATCACCAGCTTCGTGGCCGACCTGATCCGCAGCGCGAACTCGTTCGGGTCCGTGGCGCCTCTGGTGGTCAGCCCCGACAAGCTGGTCAACATCCCGGAAGTGGGCACGCTGCCCGTCGAGTACTACCCCAGCAGCAGGCTCAAGTTCGTCGATACTGCCGCCGATCCGACCACGTGCGTGGGCTGGGAGAAGGCTTCCGGAGACCGACAGGCGCGGATCAGCCTGTACAGCGGCCGCGGGCTGCCGGTGTCGCCGGCGATGGACAACCGGATCGTCCGGTTGGTACGTGATGACCGCAGCCCTACCTCGGTGGTGGCCAACCAGGTCTTGGTGTTGCCGGACGCAACGAACTTCGTCACGTCGACCAGTGAACTGCTCGACTCCGATTCCCGCGAAACCCTGTTCTGGGTGTCGCCTAACGGCGTCCGGTTCGGCATCGCCGGCGAGAGCGAGACCCTGCGGGGCCTCGGCCTGGATCCCGGCTCGGCACAACAGGCGCCGTGGCCGCTGCTGCGAACCTTCGCGACCGGTCCGGAACTGTCTCGGCATGCTGCGCTGCTGGCCCGCGACACCGTGACGTCGGCGGGCGCGGTGCAACCGGTGATCTCCAACAATCAGCAGGGCGTCCCGGGAGGCCACTGAGGCGATGTCAAAGCGCGCATTCGTTCCGGTCCGTCTTCAGGTCCCCGAGCCCAAGCCGGTGCGGGTCGCGCCCCGCGCACCAGACGCCCTTCCCGAACGCGAGCCGCGCAACCTGTGGGTGATGATCGGCATGCCCGCGCTGATCGTCGCGCTGATCGGCACCATCGTCATGCTCTACGTGTCCGGGGTGCGCAGCTTGGGTTCGGGCATGTTCCCGATGGTGGGCATGGCAGGCCTGGGCATGTTGATGTTCTCCGGGCGATTCGGGCGGGCCCGCAAGATCAGCTGGGGCGAGCAGGAAAAGAATCGGCGCAGCTATCTGCGTTCCCTCGACGGCGAGCGCGACGAGATTCAGAAGGCGGTCTGCGCACAGCGCAGAGCCCAGGAAACGGTGCACTCCAACCCGCAAGACCTGGGCGCGGTCATCGGCGGACCGCAGATGTGGGAACGTCGCCGCTCCGACCCGGACTTCCTTGATGTGCGGGTGGGCGTCGGCGTGCAGCATGCCCCCGACTCGGTGTTGTCGGTGCAGTGGCCGGAGATCCCGATCGACGAGGAGCTGGAGCCGGTCACCGGCCAGGCGTTGCGTGACTTCATCCTCGAACAACGCAAGATCCGCGACATCGCGAAAGTGGTCAACCTGCGCTCCCGCCCTGGCTTCAGCTTCGTCGGCGAGGACCTCGACGGGGTCCGCTCGTTGCTGCGTTCGGTGCTGAGTGGGCTGGCGGTGTTTCACAATCCGCTGGACGTCAAGTTGATGGTGGTGACCCGGCACCCCGAGCTGTGGTCGTGGATGGTCTGGCTTCCGCACAACCAGCATGACGAGCTGTTCGACGCCTGCGGGTGGCGGCGCCTGGTGTTCACCAGCCCCACCGAACTCGAGGCGACGCTCGGCGCCGACCTGCACATGAAAGGCAAGCGCAGCGCCTGGCGGCCGCCGACAGTGCCGAGTCCCACCACCATGGGCTCGGCATTGGAGACCGGCACTGACGGGCACGATCTGGGTCCGTATTGGGTGATCGTCGACGACAACACCGGCAGCCCCGAGGCCTGGGAAAGCGTCGTCGGGCGCGTCGGCAAGGAAGGCATCACGGTGCTGCGGGTCGCCTCCCGGCTCGGCAATGGTGTCGGGTTCGCCCGCGACGAGATCTTCGAGGTGACCGGCGATCCTTCACGTCCCATGCTGCGCTCCGGCGGCAAGTTCTTCGCCCACGCCGACCAACTGTCGGTGCCGCGCGCCTACCGCTACGCGCGGGCGATGGCGCGCTGGTCGCCCACCGCCAGTGTCGACGTCGCCGACGCCGGCAGTGGCGCCCTGGAACTGTTGCGCGCGCTGGGAATCGACGATGCCCGCGAGCTCAACGTCGACCGGCTGTGGGCCGAGCGACGCAGTCGCGGCGACGAGCGCTGGGCTGAGATCCCGGTCGGCGCCAAACCCAACGGCGAATTGCAGAACGTCGTGCTGCGGGCAAAAGACTTCGGCGGCTTCGGTTTCCACTCGGTAGTGATCGGCACCAGCGGCTCGGGCAAATCCGAGTTCTTTCTGTCCCTGGTGTACGGCATCGCGCTGACGCACTCGCCGGAGACCTTCAACGTGATCTTCGTGGACATGAAGTTCGAGTCCGCGGCCCAGGACATCCTCGGCATCCCGCACGTGTCGGCTGCCCTGTCCAACCTCGGTAAGGACGAGCGGCACCTCGCCGAACGGATGCGCCGAGCCATCGACGGTGAGATCGCCCGGCGCTACCGCCTGTTCAACTCCGTCGGCGCGCGCGACGCCAACGACTACGAGGAGATCCGGCTGGCCGGCCGGGACCTGGAGCCGGTGCCGATCCTGCTGGTGGTGATCGACGAGTACCTGGAGCTGTTCCAGAACCATCCCAAGTGGATCGACCTGATCATCCATATCGGCCAGGAGGGCCGCGGTGCCAACGTCTTCTTCATGCTCGGCGGGCAACGTCTGGACCTGTCGTCGTTACAGAAAGTGAAGTCCAACATCGCTTTCCGGGTTGCGCTGCGCGCCGAGTCCGGTGACGACAGCCGCGAGGTGATCGGCTCGGATGCCGCCTATCACCTGCCGTCGAAAGAGAACGGCTTCGGTCTTTTGAAGGTCGGCCCGCGCGACCTGGACCCGTTCCGCTGTTTCTACCTGTCGGCGCCGTTCGTCGTCCCCAAACGTAGGTCGTCGGCGGCCAAGACCCTCGACATGACCTTGACCAAGCCGCGGCTCTACACCTGGCAGTACCAGCCGCTCGACGAGGCGGACGCCCAAGCGCTGCAGGACATGTCGGCTACCGACGCCGAGCCCGACGAGTTCCTGTTGCACGCCGACGGGTTCAAGAAGAAGAAGATCGTCGACGTGCTGCGCGAGTCCCTGATCGCCGCCGACCGCAAGGCACCGCACCTGCCGTGGCTGCCCCCGTTGGAGATCTCCGAGTCGGTCGATGAGCTGGTGGCCCGCTACCGGGGCAAGCCGTGGGACGTCGACTACGGCCGCAACTCGGGGCTGGTGTGGCCGCTGGCCGTCAAAGACATCCCCGAGGACGCCCAGCAACTGGTTCACTGCGTCGACGTGTTGCGCAGCAACGTGATGGTGGTCGGTGCCAAGAGCCGCGGCAAGACGACGACGCTGATGACGCTGATGTGTTCGGCAGCGCTGATGTATTCCCCGGCGCGGTTGACCTTCTTCTGTGTCGGCGGCGCCACGCTCGGCTATGCCGAGACCCTGCCGCATGTGGCCGACATCGTCTCACCGGCCGACCGCGAGGGCGTGGAGCGCACCGTTGCGACCATGGCCGCGCTGATCAGCGCCCGGCAAGACACCTTCCGCCGCGACAAGATCGACATCAACGAATTCCGGGAGCGGCGCTTCGGTTCCGACGGCGAAAGCCTCGCGGGCACCGATCCCAATGACCCGTACGGCGACGTGTTCCTGGTCATCGACGACTTCTCCGACCTCTACGCCGCCGACACCATGCTCGGCGACCGGATCATCGCGCTCAGTGGTGTCGGTCCCGAGTACGGCGTGCACCTGATGACCAGTGCTTCCGGCTGGATCCACGGTCAGCGCCAGACGCTGCTGCAGAACTCCGATGTGCGCATCCAGCTGCGGCTGCAGAACCCGGGTGAGAACGAGATGGGCACGGCGTCTCTGGACGCCCGCGATGCCGCCAAGCGCACCGTGAACCGGCCCGGCTTCGGTCTGACCGAGTCACTGCACGAGATGCTCATCGGGGTACCGGAGCTGGCCGCCAACGACGGCGCCCGGATCGGGACCCGAGAACTGGGGAAGCGGGTCGCCGAGGTCGCGGGCGTGACCAAGCACGCCACGCTCAAGCGGCTGCCGCCCGCGGTGGCGCTGTCGGAGATCCTGGCCTACGACGTGGCACAGCGTCCGCCTGTCCAGACCGCCCCGTCGATCGCGTTCATGATCGGCGAGCAGCACGATCTGCTGCCGGTGCCGCTGATGCTGTCCGAACATCCCGGGATGATGATTCTGGGGCGGGCCCTATGCGGCAAGAGCGCCACCCTGGCCGCAATCGGCGAAGCGGTGATGGCGCGGTTCAGCCCGCAGGAAGCCCAGGTCACCATCGTCGACCCCAAGACCGGACCGCTGCGTGACCTGCAGGGCGCCGGTTACGTCCACGCCTACGCCTACGACCAGGACGAGATCGACGAGGTGCTGACCACGCTGGCCCAGCAGGTTCTGCTGCCCCGGCTGCCCGCCAAGGGCCTGAGCCAGGAGGAGCTGCGCGCGCTCAAGCCCTGGGAGGGACCGCGCCATTTCGTGTTGATCGACGACGTGCAGGATCTGCGGCCAGCGCAGATCCATCCGGCCAAGCCCCCGGTGGGCGCGGCGTTGTGGAAGCTGATGGAACGGGGCCGCCAGATCGGGCTGCACGTGTTCACCACCAGGAACTCGTCCAACTTCGGCCAGCTGGAGATGGACCCCTGGGTCAAGACGCAACGCACCGCCAAGGTGCCCACTTTGTTCATGGACAACGACCCGCAGAACAAGGTCAATCGGATGGTGCGGGCACAGGCGTTGCCCGCGGGCCGGGGATTATTGGTCAACGATTCCGAAGTGGAAGGCGTGCTGGTCGGAGTGCCCTCGTCGATGATCCACGATTTCGAGCAGCAATAACCGACGTTTACATCGTGAAGTGACGGCGGCCCGATATCGGTTTACGATCGACTCCGACCTGCCAACGTCGGCATATCAGCGATGAGGCTGATGAGGCATAGGGGAGGAAATTATGTTCTCTGTAGAACCGGAAGCCGTCCTGGCGTCATCGGGCGTCGAAGCGGGAATCACCGCTGAAACGGAGGCGGCCGCCTCCGCGGCCAGCCCGGCCCTGCTGGGCGTTCTGCCGATGGGTAACGACCCCGATTCCATCGCGTTCCAGGCCGCCCTGTTGGCCTCCGGATCCGAATACCTGGGCATCGTCGCCGAGCATTCGGCGCAGCGCGGGCTGTTCTCCGGTGCGCAGGCCGCCGCCTCGGGTGTGTACGGCGCCACCGAGGCGCTGCGAGCCGCCACCGTCGCACTCGGCGGCTAATCAGTGGCCGACCCGGGGTGGGCCGCCCGCACACCGGAGACCAACGACATGTTGCTCAAATCCGGCGCGGGCGTTGCGACCATGCTGACCAACGGGGCGGCATGGACGTCTTTGGGTGTGGCCCACCACGCGTCGGGAATCGCCTCGGCGGTCAACACGGCCTTGACCTCGATCGGTTGGATCGGCGCCGGATCGGAGGGGTCGGTTCTCAACGCGACCCTGCTGAACGTGGCCTTGCACGGCCTGGCGGGCTGGGTGGACGTCAAGGCCCCGATCGTCGCGGCGGCAGTCGAGGCGTACCAGCTGGCCTACGGCAGCATGCGTACCAGTCAGGAGTGCGAGGAGAACAGGGTCGAGACGGCCACCGACTACGGGATCAACCCGTCGGTGCTGGGGGCGCTGACGCCGCGCATCACGTCGCTCGAATTCGAGTACTACGGTCTGTTCTGGCCCAACAACGCCGCGGTGGGCGCGTCTTACGGGGCGGTGCTGACCGCGCTCATCTCCAGCCTGTCGGTTCCGGCGCCGGTCGCCGGGATGGGCGCTTCGCCCGCGGCTCCGGCGGCTGCGGCCAGCGCGGTCGGCGAAGCGGCATCGCAGGCCGCTGCCGGCGGTGCCATGCGCGCCGCTTACACCGGTACGTCGACGGCAAGCAATGCCGCTGGCCAGGGCGCCAACGCAGCCCAGGGCATGGGCGGGCAGATGAGTTCGATGCTGGGACCGGTCCAGCAGATCGGCTCGACGCTGATGCAGGCGCCACAGTCGCTGATGCAGATGCCTCAGTCGATGATGAGCCCGATGCAGTCGCTGATGGGCATGTTCGTGAACCCGAGCATGCTGGGCGGCGCTCTCAATCCGGCGGGAGCCGGTGGCATGCCGGCCACGGCCATGCTGGCCAATGCGACGTCCGCGCCCGGCGCGGGTGGCTTCGGGGGAGGCGGAGCGGGCGCGCCGGTATCCGCGTTTACCCGACCCGTGAGCGCATTCGAGTCAGGCGGCGGGCGTCCGGTGGGGCTGCGGCCCAGTGGTGCGCTGGGCTCTGTCGAGTCCCAGCGGGTGACGACCACCAGCGCCGGAGGCATGGGCGGCATGCCCATCGCTCACGGCGCCGGGGCGAGCGGAAAGGGGCCCGGAAATAGTCAGGGCGACCGGTCTTCCGACCGGACCAGCACCGTGCGCGTTGTCGACGACCGGGTGTGACCTGGGCGTTTGCTGAATACAGGGTGAATCGACACATCTGAGAGGAGCCAATACACTACCGCCAGCTACATCCCGCCGAACCCGGGGGGGTTGTTCTACAACCGAGGAGGAACCGATGGCAGCCATTGTCGTCACGCCCGAACTGATGCGGAACACCGCGTCGAAGTTGTCGCAGCACATCGAACACGCGCAGGCGATCGCCAACCAGTACCTGGCTGACCACGAGAACATCCTGGGCGCTGGGACGTGGGACGGGGGCGGCTCCAAAGCCTCGTACGCCACCGCCGCGCAGATCCACGAAGACATGCAGAAAGTCCTCACCGGCGGCCACCGCCTGACCGAGGGCCTCAACCAGGCCGCTGCCCTGATGGAGTCTCACGAGTCCCACTCCGAGCACGCCTTCCACTCGCTCTTCGGCGGACAGTCCGCCTAACCCCCCACCCCCGTACTCGAAAGGACAACGATCCCCATGGCAGACAGTGGCGGTATCACTTACAACCCGGGCCCCGTCTCCGACCACGCCCACAGCGTGGTCAGCAGCGCCGGCACCCTCGACCAGATCCACCAGGACTCCCACCAGCTCACCCAGATGCTGACGGAGTACTTCGCCGGCCACGGTGCCACCGGCTTCTTCGAAGCCCAGGCCCAGATGCTGTCCGGCCTGCAGGGCCTCATCGAGACCATCGGGCAGCACGGTTCCACGATCGGCTCCGTGCTGGAAGGGGCTATTTCGACCGACCAGACGATCCAGTCGCTGTTCTGATCGACCCGATCGTCACTGAGGTGGGGTGTCTGCGCGACCGGCGCGGATGCCCCATTTCGTGTGTCAGGCCGACTACCGCAACCACAGGTGAGACGAGGGTGGCGTGCTGACTACGACGCTCGACGGGCTGTGGGTGCTGCAGGCCGTCACCGGGATCGAGACTCTCTGTCCGGAACTGGGACTTCGTCCCCTGCTGCCCCGCCTGGACACCGCCGAGCGGGCGCTACGGCATCCGATCGCCGAGGAACTCACCGAGATTGGCGTGCTCGATAACCAGGGCGAAGTGGACTCGATGGTCCGGGAATGGCTGACGGTGATCATGCGGCGCGACATCGCGTTGATGCTGAACCTGCATTTCCCCGGGCGGCCCTCCGGCGACCCCCAGCACATGACCCGCGTCTCGATCAGCCGATTCGCCTCCTGGTGGGTGGTGCTCGAACGCTATGACCAAGAGGTGCGGATCTATCCCGCCGGCCGCGCCACCGACCACGCCGCCGCGGGCGATCTGCTGGTCGGCCAGATCGAGCGATTGTGCGGCATCACCGAGGCCGCCCAGCTGCGGCCGGTCACCCTGGACACCAAGGAGCTGCTCGAGCGAGTCCGCGACCAGGACAGTCTGCGTCGATATCTGGCCGCACAACGGCTCGACATCGACCAGCAGCAGATCGTGGCGCTGGCCGCCGACCCGGAGTTGTCCGGCCAGGCCAACATCGTCGCAATCCAGCCGGGTGCCGGCCCCGAGGAGCTGGCGCGGATGGCTATCGCGGACACCGCGGTGCTGATCTCGGACACTCCGTCGGGCCGCGTCTGCGTGGAGAACATCGACAACGGCGGTCGCCGCTACCAGATCGTCTCCCCCGGTACGCGCGCCGACGTCGCCAACGCCATCCTGCGGCTCATCGCTCGACTTCCAGCCGGTGTGGACTGGCATTCACATCGACGCGTTGTATGACAGTGAATTCACATCTTCACCATTACCGTGCATTACCATCCCCCATCAGAAACGTCGCAAACACGGAATCAGCAGCCGTGTTAACATCACGCTCGTGACGAGCCCATGGAATAGCCAGAATATGCCTGACGAAGGCTCATCCGGGCGGTGGGATCCGACATCCAGCCACCGCTACCGGGATTCCGTATCGGACTCCATGCGCATTTCCGACCTGGCGACACCGCGCAAGATTCCACCTAGCTCGGGCTGGCGCAAACTGATCTATGTCGTGTCGGCGAAAGTTATTAATCCGGGCGAATCTCCGCGCGAACGCCATTACCGTGATTTGCGTAATAGAATTCGTCGACATATCCGACGTCAGTACGTGATCACGTTGGTGTCCGGAAAAGGCGGCACCGGTGTGACGACGATGACCGCCGCTATCGGCAGCGTGTTCCGGGAATGCCGGCCGGAAAATGTGATCGCGATTGACGCCGTGCCGGGCTTCGGGACCCTGTCCGATCGCATCGACGAGCACCCGCCCGGCGACTACTCGGCCGTGCTGAGCGACACCGACGTGCAGGGATATTCCGATATCCGCGAACACCTCGGGCAAAACGCCGTCGGCCTGGATGTCTTGGCCGGCAACCGCACCTCGGATCAGCTGCGCCCGCTCGTCCCTGCCATGTTCAGCGGGGTGTTGTCGCGGCTGCGGCGAACCCACAATGTGATCCTGGTCGACACCTCAGCAGACCTGGAGCACCCGGTCATGAAGCCGGTGTTGGAGAACACCGACACCCTGGTCTTCGTCTCGGGAATCACCGCGGACCAGTCCCGGCCGGTGCTGCGCGCGGTGGACTATCTGGCTTCGCAGGGCTACCACGAGCTGGTGTCGCGGTCCACGGTGATCCTCAACCACTCCGCACCGGGTGAGGACAGCACCGCGGTGGCCTATCTGACCGAACGGTTCAGCAAAACCGGCGCCACGGTGGAGGTCATGCCGCATGATGCTCATCTGGCAAAGGGCGGAATCATCGACGTCCACAACGAGGTGAAGAAGAAGACCCGGCTGCGGTTATTTGAAATAACCGCCGGTCTGGCCGATAAGTTCGTGCCCGACACCGAAAGGTAAGCCCGGTGACTTCTCCGACACCAGCTAAAGTCGCGTTTCCGGCACGCTGTGCGGTGAGTCTCGCCTACGACAAACACCTCGTATCTCAGGTCTTCCCGGCCGGTATTCCGGTGGAGGAATTCTTCGAGGGAATGGTTGAGCTGCTCGACGAGGATCTGCGGCACCACGGTTTCGACGGGGTAGCCCTCCCCCCGGGCAGCTACGAACTGCACAAAGTCAACGGCGTCCGGCTGGACATCACCCGCAGCCTCGACGACCTGGGCGTACAGGACGGCGACACCCTGGTTCTGGTCCCGGCCGTAGGCGGCGACTCCTTCGAGCCGCAGTACGAATCGCTGTCGAGCGCGCTGGCCGCGACAGCCCGCCGACTCGGCGCGCAACCCGAGATCAAGTGCCAAGAGTGTGGGCACAAAGCCGACGAGCAGACCGTGACTCGGCTGCTGAACATCAAGGTCGATCGGATGTTCGCCCCGGTCACCGCGTTGACCGCCGCGCACACCGCGATCGGGCTGATGGCCATGGCGGTGGTCGTGCTGTCGACGCTGGCGGTTCGGGCCCGGACGTTCAGCGACAGTTGGCCGCCCGCGGCGGTCCTGGCCGGCCTCGGTGCACTGCTGGCCTTGGGTGCCACGGTGATCCGGCGGAACTGGCCGGCACGCGACGACTTGTTGAGCGGATTCGGCTGGCTGGCCGTACTCGCGCTGTCCTGCGCCGCATTGTGCGCGGCACCCGGTCCCCTGGGCGCGCCTCACCTGTTGATCGCGGTGACGGTCCTGGCGTTGGGCGCGATCGCGCTGAGCGTGCTGCTGCGTGCGCAGACCGCGGTGGCCACCGCGATCGTCACCGCCGCGGGGGTCGGCGGGGCGGTGGCGGCAGCGCGGATGTGGCATCCGGTATCGCCGCAGGTGATCGGTATCTGCATGCTGTTGGGCCTGCTGATCCTGTTGCGCATGTCGCCGACCATCGCGCTGTGGGTTGCCCGGGTGCGGCCGCCGTACTTCGGTTCGATCACCGGGCGGGACCTGTTCGCCCGACGGGCCAACATGCCGATCGACACGGTTTCCCCGGTCAGTCCGGAGGACGGCGAGGACGACGAGGACGATCTGGTCGACATCTCGGCGCGCGGCGCCGCGATCGCGGCCTCGGCACGGTTGATCAACGCGGTGCAGGTCGGGATGTGTGTCGCGATCGCCACGGCGCTGCCGATCGCCGTCTGGATGGTGTTGGAACCGGGTGGCGCCCGGCAGCGTGGCGCGCTGACGCTGTGCGGTCTGGTGGCGGGCCTGTTCATCACCCAGGGCCGCGGTTTCGCCGGCCGCGTCCAAGCAATCGCCCTGGTGGGCGGGGCGTGCGCGGCCGTGCTCACCGGAATCGTCAAATACGCGCTGGCGAACCCGGGTGACACCGCCGGCGGATTCTTGTGGCCGGCCGCCGCCATCGCGATCTTCACCGGACTCGGGGTGGCCGCCGGCCTGCTGGTCCCCGAGACCAAGTTCGTGCCCTGGATCCGGCTGGCCGTCGAATGGCTCGAAGTACTGGCGTTCATTGTGGTGGGGGTGCTTGGCGCTTGGCTGGGAGGGCTGTTCGTGTGGGTGCGCAACTGAACCCCGTGCGCGCCCGCGGGGCAGCGGTCGTCGCGGTGATGCTGCTGGTGAGCCTGTCGAGCAGCCCTCCGCTGGCGCAGGCCATCGAGCCGCCGTCCGTCGACCCGGCCCTGGTGCCGGCTGACGGGGTGCCCGGGCCGGATCAGCCGATGCGCCGATCGAACTCGTGCAGTGTCCCGATCACCGTCGGCAACCCCGATGTGGCCCAGCTGGCACCGGGATTCGACATGCTGGGGATCGCCGCGGCGTGGCAGTACTCCACCGGCAACGGCGTGCCGGTGGCCGTCATCGACACCGGCGTCACACCCAACCCCCGGCTTCCGGCGATCGCCGGCGGCGACTACATCATGGGCGGCGCGGAGGGCCTGGGCGGTCTGCAGGACTGCGATGCGCATGGCACCATCGCCGCGTCGATCATCGCCGCGGCCCCGCTCGGCGTGCTGCCAATGCCCCGCCCGATGCCGGAAGTTCCGGCGTTCCCCCCGCCGGCCGGTCCTCCGCCAAGCATCGGCGAACCACTGCCGCCGGCCGATGTGCCCGGCCCGCCGGCCCCGCCGCCCCTCCCGGCTCCGGTGACCATCACCCAGGTGGCACCCCCGCCCCCACCGCCGCCACCCCCACCGCCGGAGGGTGCCGTAGCACCGGCCTCGGGGCCGGCCGATCCGCAGACCGAGGACGAGCCGGCGGTCCCCCCGCCCCCGCCCGGCGCCCCCGACGGTGTCGTCGGGGTGGCCCCGCACGCCACCGTCATCTCGATCCGCCAGTCGTCGCGGGCGTTCGAGCCGGTCAATCCGCAACGGTTCAGCTACGACGACGAACGGGTCAAGGCGGGCACGCTGGCCACGCTGGCCAAGGCCGTCGTCCACGCGGCCGACATGGGCGCCAAAGTCATCAACATCTCGGTGACGTCCTGCGTTCAGGTGGCGGCCGGGCTCGACCAGCAGGTGCTGGGGGCAGCCCTCTGGTACGCGGCGACGGTCAAGGACGCGGTGATCGTCGCGGCCGCCGGCAATGTCGGCGAAGCCGGCTGCGCCGACAATCCGATGTTCGACCCGCTGAACCCGAGCGACCCGCGGGACTGGAACCAGGTCAAGGTGATTTCGAGCCCGTCGTGGTTCTCCGACTACGTATTATCCGTGGGCGGCGTGGACGCCACCGGGGCGCCGATCGACAAGAGCATGGCCGGCCCCTGGGTGGGGGTTGCCGCCCCGGCCACCCATGTGATGGGGCTATCCCCGCAGGGCGGTGTCCCGGTCAACGCCTACCCGCCGATTCGGGTGGGCGAGAAGAACATGCCGTTCTGGGGCACCAGCTTCTCGGCGGCTTACGTCAGCGGCGTCGCCGCCCTGGTGCGGGCGAAATACCCCCAGCTCACCGCACATCAGGTGATTAACCGGATCATGCAGACCGCCCACAATCCGCCCGCCGGCGTCGACAACCGGGTCGGCTACGGATTGGTCGACCCCGTCGCGGCGCTGACCTTCAACGTGCCGGCGGGTGACCCGCTGGCACCGGGCTCGCAGCACCGGGTGATCACCCCGGCCCCGCCGCCACCGCCGCCGGACCATCGGGCCCGGACCGTGGCCCTGGCATTCCTCGGCGTGATCGCCGCGACCGTCCTGGCGGCCGCGATCACCGCGCGGATCCGGAGGGCCACCAAGTGAGTCAGAACCGGGTCCGGCTGACCGGGTTCACTCCGTCGAGCAACCGGCGGCTGCGGTGCGCGACGAGCATCGCGCTGTGCGGTCTGGCGGGCTGGGCGCTGGGTGGGCTGATCGGCGTCGCGGTGGCGGTCCTGCTGGCGATGCTGGTGGTGCTGGTGCCGTGGTGGGGCCAGCCAGCATGGTCGTGGGCCCTGCTGTGGTGGCGACGCCCCTCGAAGGCAGCCTGGAGCGAGCCGATCACGGTGGCCAACAATCGCGCCGGTGGCGGGGTTCGCATCTCCGACGGTGTGGCGGTGGTGGCAGTCCATCTGTTGGGCCGGGCGCATGCGGCCACCGTGGCGACCGGATCGGTGAACGTGGAGACCGACAATGTCGTGGACGTCGCCGAGTTGGTGCCGATGCTGCGCCACGCGCTCGGGCTGGTCCTGGAGTCCATGAGCGTGATCAGCATCGGAGCCCGCCGTGCCACGACCGGCGACTATCCGCGGGTCTACGACACCGAGATCGGCACTCCGCCCTATGCCGGCCAGCGGGAGACCTGGCTGGTGCTGAGACTGCGGGTCATCGACAACACCGCAGCGCTGCGCTGGCGCACCACGCTGGGCGCCACCGCGGTCGCCGTCGCGCAACGGATTGCCGGCCTGCTGCGTTGCGAGGGCCTGCGCGCCCGGGTGGCCACCGCCAGCGATCTGGTCGAACTGGATCGGCGCCTCGGCGGTGGTTCACCACTGGTCGGCGCCGAGCGCTGGAAGACGCTGCGCACCGAGGGCGGTTGGGTGACGACCTATGCCTATCGGGCCCGCGATATCAGTGCCCAGCTGCTGGCGCAGGCGTGGACTCTGCCGGTCGATGAGGTGATCCAGAACGTCACGGTGTTCCCGGACGGGACGTGTACGGCCACCGTGACCCTGCAAACACCGCAGCCGGCCCCGACACCCCCGTCGGTGGTGCTGCACCGGCTCAACGGGGAGCAGGCCGCTGCGCTGGAGGCCAACATGTGCGCCCCTCGCCCGCAGCTGCACGGTCTGCGGCCCGGTCGGTTACCGGCCAGCCTGCCCATCGAGATCGGTCCGTCGGGCGTCCTGATCGGCAAGCTGGCCAACGGCGACCGGCTGATGGTGCCGCTGACCGACTCCGGCGAGTTGAGCCGCGTCTTCATCGCCGCCGAGGACCTGATCGCCAAGCGCATCGTCATCCGGGCCGCGGGTGCCGGCGAACGGGTCTGCGTGCACACCCGGGACAAGGCCCGCTGGGCCAGCGTCCGCATGCCCGAGGTGGCCTTGGTCGGCGAGTCCCGGCCGACGCCGCGCACCACCGTCAGCGTGGTGGACGGGCCGATAGCGCCGTCACCGCGGCCGGCAACCGTGATCACCGTGGCGCCGCCTGGGACACCACCGCCACCACCGGACGCGGTCGAGGTGAGTATCGAGCAGATCGACCGGAACGCGGTACGGGTTGCGGCCGCCGGGAAATCGTGGCTGGCTACGGTGGAGTTGTTCCGGGCGGAAAACCGGTACTGCAGCCCGGAGGCGCTGGCCCCGATGTCATCGCGATGACACCGCATCGCATCGGTTGTCAGCCGGAGACCCTGGACGCGCGACAGAGGACGACAGACATTGAGTGACTTGCTGGCGGCCCGTCGACACTTTGACCGGGCCATGGTGAGCATGGACGGCCGCTACGGCTCCCCCGACGCGTTAGCCGACTTCGTCGCCGCAACCGAGGCCGATCCCTCCATGGCCGACGCCTGGCTGGGCCGTATCGCCTGCGGCGACACCGAGCTGGGCACGCTCAAACGTCTCTACGCCAACAGCGACTGGCTGCACAAGGAGACCACCCGACTGGGCCGACACCTGGCCGCCCAGATCCCGCTGGGACCGTATCTGTCGATCACGGTGACCGACGCCTCGCACGTGGGTCTAGCCCTGGCATCGGCGCTGACCGTTGCCGGTGAATACGAGCGTGCCGACGCCCTGCTGGCCGACAAAGCCCTGCTCGACAGTTGGATCAACCACCAGTGGCATCAGCTCGGCCGCGCCTACCTGATGTTCGTCACCCAGCGCTGGCCGGATCTGCTGACCGTCGCCGCCGAAGAACTCCCCGACCGGGCGATCGTCATGCCCGCGGTCACCGCATCGGTGTGCGCGCTGGCCGGCTATGCGGCTGCGCACCTGGGCCAGGGCCGGGTGGCACTGGATTGGCTGGACCGCGTCGACATCACCGGGCAGACGCGTTCCTCGGAGCGATTCCCGGCAGGCGTGCTCACCGCGTCGATCAACCCCAGCGAGATCCCGCTGCTGGCTGCGGATCTGGCCTATCTGCGCGGCATGGTGCACCGCCAGCTCGGTGAGGAGGACAAGGCGCAGGTCTGGTTGTCCAAGGCGGCCATCAACGGTGTGCTGACCGAACCGGCCAAGGCCGCGCTGGCCGAACCGAACCTGCGCCTGGTGGTCACCGAGGAACAGATTATCGACAGTCGCACCGATCGTTGGGATGCCGGTTCGGCGAAGAGCCGCGCGGAACTCGACGAGCACAACGCACTGGACCGCCGCGCTGAGCTCTTGGAGCAGGGCCGTGCCGAGCTGGAAAAGCAGGTCGGCCTGGCCGAGGTCAAACGCGCGGTCAAGGCGTTGGAGGACCAGCTCGAAATCCGTGCTATGCGACTCGAGCACGGCCTACCTGTGGAAGGCCAGACCAACCACATGCTGCTGGTCGGCCCGCCCGGCACCGGCAAGACCACCACCGCCGAGGCGTTGGGCAAGATCTACGCTGGCATGGGTATCGTGCGCAACCCAGAGATCACCGAGGTCCGCCGTTCGGACTTCTGCGGCGAGCACATCGGATCATCCGGGCCCAAGACGAATGAGCTGATCGAAAAGGCGTTGGGTGGAATCCTTTTCATGGATGAGTTCTATTCGCTGGTGGAACGTCACCAGGACGGGACTCCGGACATGATCGGCATGGAGGCCGTCAACCAGCTGCTGATCGCGCTGGAGAAGCACCGCTTCGACTTCTGCTTCCTCGCCGCCGGCTACGAAGACCAGGTCGACGAGTTCCTGACCGTCAACCCGGGTCTGGCCAGCCGGTTCAACCGCAAGATCCGGTTCGAGTCCTATACCCCCGAAGAGATCGTCGAAATCGGTGAGCGTTACGGATCCAGTCGCGCCACCGTACTGAATCCCGAAGCACGCCAGCGCTTCCTGGCGATGGTGACCATCATCCGCGGCTACGTGAGCCCACGCGGCGAGCACGGCATCAATGTCATGCACAACGGCCGGTTCGCCCGCAACGTGATCGAGGAGGCCGAACTGGCCCGCGACACTCGGGTGGCCGCCCAGAAACGTGCCGGGCAGCCGGTGACGATCGACGACCTCAAGACCATCACCGCCGTCGACATCGACTCCGCAGTGCGCGCCGTGTGCGACACCAAACGCGAGATGGCCGCCCTGAACTGGTAGGACTACGCGCCGCTGTCACACTGGGCTGGTGCCGTACCGGGTCTCGAAGTCGGACTGGGCTTCCTCGCGCAGTGCGGTGAAGACGCGGTTGAGCCGATCCGCCAACTCGCTGTGGGTGTAATCGCTGACCACACACGGGTGCAGCGTCAGCTCGAGCAGTCGGCCGTCGGCGTTAGCCACGGCACGGACGTCGCCGAGATCGACACTGTAGGTTGTGTTCTCGGCTTCGGCGACCAACGCTTCCCATTTCTCGGCGGCCTCACGCAGATCCCGCAACACGGACTCCACGAGGTCCTTGTCGCTGAGTTCCGCGCGGCTCTCCGCCCCCGACATTGGCTAAGTATGTCCAGCCGGTATGAACAGCGTCAATTCATCAACGCCCGTTAAATCTGTGAATCCCACGGGCCCATGGGCGGTGCGGTGAGCATCCGAAACCAGCTGTAGTGGTAATTGGCCGAAACGGTGTCTCCGGTCGCCATGCCTTCGGAGGCGGCCAACAGCATGCAGTTCAGCACCAAGGCGGTGTCGGAGTCGGGATACTGCGCCAACAGCTGATAGCGCATGGTGTCCAGATGCACACGTAGCAAGTCGATTTCGGCGTCGACTACCCCGGTGCCGGCGGCGCCTGCCTTCACCAGGGTGTTGGCCATCCGCGGCAGTCCTTCGCGCCAGTGCGTGGCCTCGCCGAGTCGCCAGCCGAGATCGTCGATGGGCTCCAGCTTGCGGGGCTGTACCGAGGTGTCAGTGACGGCGAAATCACTGGCCCAGCCGAGACGATCGCCGGGACTGTAGCTGGCCGACTCCGTAGGGTTGCCCAGCATCTCGGTGGCGGTGCCATTGCGGCGGGCGGGTTCGAGCAGTTGCACCCCGTCGGGCAGCTCGATCCCCGACGGAACCCATCCGTAGGCGATGTCGGTGACCAGGCGCGTGGTGCCGTCGGCAAAGGCGCCGATCGCCCAGCGCAGTCCGGGTTCCTGGCGGGCGACGAAGGCCAGTAAGCGCTGGAGTCGCTGTTCGTTGGACTCGGCGACGGTCGGCGCGACGGGTTCGGGTTCAGGTGGGGCCGCCGCGGGTGGTTGCGGGGCCGGCTCGACCGGCGATACGTCGATCGCTTCGGTCGAGAATGCGGCCGGCGGCGGCTGCTGGTCCTCGGCGCTGTCGAGCAGGGCGGGCCACGGAGCGTATCGCTCCGCGAGGCGCTCCGGTTCCAATACCTCCGGCATCGCAGGCACTTCGACGACCTCCGGTGCCTGCGCTGGCGTCTCGGAAGGCTCAGAAGTCACCGCAGCCGGCGGCACAGTCACCGGTGGAGGATCGAGTGGTGCCGCGTCGGGTGCGACGGCGGCGCCGGATTTTGGCAGCCGATGCCGGGCTCGCTGGGCAGGTTTCTCCGAAGCCTGCTCGGGCGGTCCGGGCGGGCGAGGCGCCGGGACGGGCTCGGCCGGAGCCGGAGCCGGAGCCGGAGCCGCGCTGAGGCTGACGTACTCCCCGCCGAAGTCCAGGGCTTCCTTGTGGAGTTGGCGCACCGTGGACTCCACCCGCAGGACGGCGAAAGCTCTGGCGACGTTGATAACCCGGGTCTCCGCGGCCTGGCGTGCCGGGCCGGCCAGATCTGATCGACTGATGGCGTGGAGCTTCTCGTTGGCCGAGTTCGCGATGCGCTGCAGATCGGCATTGAGGTAGTCGGCGAGCGGGGCGGTCTCCGAGTTGATCGTTGCGAGCTCGGCGGGCCACAGGCCGCCGAGTACCCAGGAACTACAGTCGACCGGAGCGCTGAAGGCCGGGATCGTCAGGGATTCCCGGGCCGCGTTCCGCAGGCGCTGGCGCGCCGACCGTCGACCGAAGAGTGCCACCGCGCAAGCGTACCGTTGCAGTCCCGGCACCCTTGTCCGAATTCGCCCTGATAGGGCCGCGTCGCCGACGGCCTGCGGGCAACCTTCCACAGCCACTGCGCGCGGTGAATTGTCAGCACCTGGGGCGGTCGGTAGCGTGCAAATCGTGGCTGATGTCGGGTCCCCGAGCACGGGTTGTGCAGCGCAGTTGAGCGAGGTCCTCGCGTTGCTGGAGCGAGCCCGAAAACTATTCGGCGACATGGTAGTTGATCCCCCAGCCGACATCGCGCCCAATGCAGATGCTGCCGGAAGATGGGTGCTTTAGGCTCCGGAGTCCGCGCCAGGGTGCAATTTGTGAGCCAGCAGCCGCTCGGTAGCCAGCCGCAGATCGTCAGGCGTGGGAACCGCGGCCGAGGGCACGTGCCCGGTCGTGACGATCTCTCCCCGGATCTCCAACGCCGCCTTGAGAAACGAGACGTCTGCGGCCAGCACGATCGCCTCCGCCAGGTGGTGCACGTCGGTGTCCATCACCGCCTCGGTGAGCACCACACTGTGCAGATAGCCGCCGCGGCACGACCGGAACAGCACATCACCACTGGGGTGGATCGTGTCGAAAGCCGGATTCGGCTCAGTCATCGGTGCCCATCGGTGAGGTGCTCGAACGCGTTGGCGGCGTCTTCTTCATTCTTGTTCCACGTCGCCACCGCGCGGTGCAGATTGTCCGCGACAGTCGAATGTTCAGTCGACTGGTCGTCGTAGCAGTTCTTGCGTGCCTCGAGCAGCGAACGGGCCGCCTGGCGAAAGTCTCCGTAGATCGGACCGAGCGAATTCAGGGTCGCCTGGATCCCCTCGTGTGAGGCCGCGACGGTGGACAGGTAGTCCGACGCCTCTTGATGGTTCCCAGCCGCGTTAGTCAGAACGTCCTGGTTGACGTGGATCTTCTCGGGCATGTTCCACCTTCCTGGCTAATCGACGATGACGGTTGGAGCCGCCTTTTTCAAGCGCATAAGGCCACCGAGCGCCACCGCCGGCCTGGTCGCGACCGGCTCGGCGGGCGGTGCGGGCTCCTGGGCCAGGGCCGGCGGATGCTGCCAACCTAGGAATCCTGGACCGCGCAGGTTCTCCACCAGGTGGACCTGCCCGTCGAGTAGCGCCTTGCCGGCGCCGACAGCGAGGGCATGACGGTCGGTGAATACGCCGATGTCGCCGGGGCGCAGGCCGGCCACGTCGACCGCAGCCACCACCGGTGTTCCAGGCGGCGGGACGTGGATGCCTTGGCTGCGGAATGCCTCCACGACCGACTGTCCATCGGCGACGGCCTGCATCGCCGCGGCCAGTTGCGGATTGGCCACGGTCGTGGTCTCGCCGTCGGGCAGCCGTACGGCGATCGGGCCCTGCTCCCCCGGGTCCGGTGACGGCGTAGCGTCGACGGCTTCGTCGGCGCCATCCGGAGCATCGGCCGCAGTCGCATCCTCGGGCCGGTAATCGTCCCCCGCGGGCAGGTCGTCACGGCCCAGTCCAGGCGTCAGCCCCGTCAACGGAAATCCGGAGGGCATAGCGGCCGGCATCGCACCCAAGCCTGGTCCGTCGGCACCCATGCTCGGGAACGTCGGCGTCGCCAACCGCGGCAGCCCTTGCGGAGCCTCCGGGTCATCCGCCTCAGGCTCGTCATCGGCCAGTACGTCCAGGTAAGGATCGGTATCCGGATCCCCCGAGGGCGGCCCGCCGTCCTCGGCGGGAGTCGGCTCGCCGCGATCCGATTGCGTGGCGGCGTACAGCCCCGTCAATGCGGTGGCCAGCGCTTGCTTGGAGGCGTCATCATCGTTGGCCTCTTCGACCACTCTGATGATCTGCCCCAGTCTGTCGATCAAGAACCGCTGGAATTCACGCGCCCCCGCGGCGGTGCTCAGGTCCCAGGACCCTGCGGCGCCGGCAATCTCGGTCTCGAGTTCATCGAGGCGACGTCGGCCTTCCAGGGTGGTCTTGTGCGCCTGGCGCAACGCTTCGATGATCCGCCGGTCGAAATCTGCGACGGTCGACAGTTGCTGCGCCAGAGCCGCTTCGGCAAGCTTCATGGCGTGCGCCGCTCGGCCCTGCTGTTGGTCACCGGCCCGTTCGATGCGGTCGATCGCATCAAGCACGTCGTCGCGGGTTGCTGACCGCTTCATGGCCGGTGACTGTACCGAGGCCCACTGAACCCGACAATTCACCCGAGCACCCGGTGGGGATGTCCCGATCACGGCACCGGACGCCGGATCGCCACATGCGCGCCCAGGGGGCTGATCTGCACAGTTGCGCCGGCGTGCGGGGCTTCGATCACTCGGTTCCCGCCGATCGCCAGCTGAACATGCCCGGTGCTGGGGAAGACCAGGTCGCCGGGCCGAATCTGGGAGCGCGGCACCGGGATTCCTTCGTGGATCTGCGTGTAGGTGGTACGCGAGAGCGGCACGCCGGCCTGGTGATACGCCCACTGGGTCAGCCCCGAACAGTCGAACCGGTCGGGACCGGTCGCACCCCACACATACGGTCTGCCAAGTCGCGACAGTGCCGCGCGGACCGCCAGCCCGGCACGAGTGTTGGGCAGCCGCAACCGATCCAAGCCCACGGGCCTGCGCCGCACCCCCCGGTAACGCAGCCGCCGCAACCCCGCGCGGTGCGCCCGCGCGCGATGCCGCGCCGACACCACGTGGGCGTGTTGGGCGCGTAGCCGGGCCGCGCGCCGGCGCATCGCCTCCCGGTGCGCCAACGGCGAGTCCGGGGGAACTGACGCGTCGGCGCGGGCAGCGGAAACGACGCCGTCGGTCTGCTGGCGCGCCCGAGCATGGTCGGCGACCGCCGCGGCCAGCATTGTGGTGGCCAGCGCATCGGTACGTGCGGTGGCCAGCAACAGATCTCGCTGGGCAAGCACTGCCTTCCGGTACCGGTCATGCCCGGCGCCGGTATCGGTGATGGCGTTGCGCGTCAACAGCTCGGCGTAGCGGTCCAGCCCGGATTCCAGTGACGCGGGCCGTGGAGTGTCCGCGAACAGCTCATTGGCGCGCGTCAGTAGCTCCAACTCACCGTTGCCCACTGTTATCCCCCTTCGTCGCCACCAGCTGTCGCGGCCATGGATCCGTCGGCGAATGCCCGGACTCGAGCCAGCGCGCCGGGCGGGATCACCCCCCTGTTTCGGATGTCCCACATCTCTTCGGGGCCGACGCCGATCAACGCCGCAATCACCGGTTCGGGCAACGACGACTGTGCACACGCCCGGTCGAAGCGGGCGGTCAGGCTGCCGGGCATTCGTTGCAGCAGGTCGATGCGGGTGGCCTCCAGGGCCTGAAGGTGCACCATCAGTCGGGCAGCGTGATTGGCGCCCGCGTTCACCGCTACCCGCCACGAACTGGCCGCGAGCATCTCCGCCTTCACGCACTGCGTGATCACGGAAAGAATATACGTCTCGTATTCGTCTGATGCTTCCGATGGCAGTCTCGCGATCACCGAACGCAGCGCATCGAGCTGCGCCTCGGCGTATCCCTCCAGCACTTCGGTGTCGCTGTGCCGGTCGACGACGATGGCTCCGGCGGGACGGGCGGCGGACGTTTGCGACCCGGCCGCGGAGGTCAGCTGAGCCAGTTCAGCGTCGGCGTCGTCGGCCACCAGGAGCCGAGAATAGCTGCCCGGCGGCAAGCCGAGCCCATTCTCAACCTTCTGAACTGTGCCTTTATGGGGTTTGCGGGCGCCGCGCTCGAGGTAGCTCAACCCCATGATGCTGACCCCGGTGGCGGCGGCGAGGTCAGCCAGCGACCAGTCGCGCGCCTCCCGCAGTGCCCGAATGGCCGCGCCCGCCGCTTCGCGGCTCATTGTTGCGCCCCGGCCATGGACGGATAGTACACAGCCTGGCCCTGCACTACTTACATATATGTTTTTATCAACTTCTGTTGCGTTCTCCGTATTCGATCGTATACGTTTCCATCTACGTTATCCGGTCTGCCCACGAGGAGGTCCTTCCGATGGCACCCCCCTGCTCCGCAAACCCCGAACTGTGGTTCGGCTACCCCGACGCCGACGGAGCCGACGGGGCCGCAAAGGCCCGGGCCTACGAACAGTCCTCCACCGAGGCGCGGTTGCAATGCCTGCGGCGCTGCCCGCTCGCGCAGCAACGCCAATGCGCGGCGCTCGCCGTGGAGCGCGGCGAGGAATACGGCGTATGGGCCGGCGTGAAGCTCCCCGGCGGCCAGTACCGCAAGCGGGCCGAACTCGCCCAGGCCCACGCGCTGCTGCGCGCGATTGCCGCCGGCGAGTTCAACACCCGCGAGCTGCCCGACAACCAGACACTGCTGGCCAACCACGAACGTGAACAGCTGCCGGTGACAGCGACGGTTTTTCACCTGCCCGCCGGGCGCCTCGGTCCTCGGTCAGCGGCCTGACCAGCACGTGAGTCGGTAGGATCACCTCAGCGGCTTGGCGCTCGGCGCGGAGGTGGACAGTTGAGCAATGTGGAGACCACCCCGACTGAATTCGCCTGTGCAGCAACGCCCGCGGACTTGATCGAAGTGCTGCACCCCCGCGAGGTGCCGCTGGGCGGAGCGCGTGCCATCACCGTCCGGCGCACCTTGCCGCAACGGGACCGCTCACTGATCGGCGCCTGGTGCTTCATCGACCACTACGGACCGCAGGACGTGGCCGCCGACGGCGGCATGGACGTACCCCCGCATCCGCACACCGGGCTACAGACGGCGAGCTGGCTGTTCAGCGGGCGGGTCGAGCACCGCGACAGCGGCGGCGTGCACGCGGTGGTGAACCCCGGCGAACTGAACTTGATGACGGCCGGCGCGGGCATCTGCCACTCCGAGGTCTCGGTTGATCCCCAGGCGGCTCCTGTCCTTCGCGGCGTGCAGCTGTGGGTGGCCTTGCCCGATACTGCTCGCCATGGTGTGCGCGACTTCAACCATTTTGCGCCCAAACCTGTTTCGCTCCCCGGAGCATCGGCGCTGGTGTTCCTCGGCGAGTTGGCCGGGTACCACTCTCCCGTCCCGTTGTTCACTCCCCTGCTGGGCGCCCAGCTCGACCTGGATCCGCGCGCTGAACTGGCGCTCGACGTCGACCCCGCATTCGAACACGGTGTGCTGTGCGACCAGGGCGCGGTCAGCCTCGGCGGCACGGGCCTGGGAGTCGGTGCGCTCGGCTATCAAGGCCCCGGCCGCGCGGTGCTGCCGCTGCGCAACACCGGCGACTCCCCCGCCCGGATTCTGGTGCTGGGCGGGGTGCCGTTCGGTGAGGAGTTGGTGCTGTGGTGGAACTTCATCGGTCGCAGCCACGACGAGATCGTCGAGTTCCGGCGCCGCTGGCAGGACGGCGACGAGCAGTTCGGCGAGGTCCGCGGCTATCAGGGCCGCCTGCAACGGCTGCCCGCCCCGCCGATGCCGCCGCTGCGGCTACGGCCGCGGCGAGCCGGCGGCGGGAGCCCGTAGGCCATCGGTGTCAGACACCCTAGGTATCCCCGGACGGGGCCCCCGAGTAACCAGTTGCCCCGTCATGTCGGTTCCATCGCTTCCAGGAAGACAGTTCGATCGGTGAGATTCTCCCTGCGGACACCTCCAATAGCGACGGCCAGCAGCGGGATTCCGGCCGGGCGGCGTGAGAACCGCGACGACAGGGCAATCAACAGCCCGTGATGATGACGGCCACCGGCAAGGTGATCGGCCGCAATATGAGCGAAGTCACCAACGTTTTCGGTCAAGACCGCGAAGCCGCCGGCAACGGCCTCCCCGAACACGTCGTGGTCATCATGTCCGGCAAGCCCGATTTCCGCGACTGTAGTGGCCTCGATGTCGGCCGCGGCCAGGCGCGCGGCCAGCGCGGCTGGATACATCTCATCGAGCAGCAGCTTCACTGCTGATCGGCGGAGGCGGTTGCGCTGCGGTGCAGATCAATGCGGGCTGCGATCTCCTCCGGGTACGCGGCACGATAGGCCAACGCGGCATCGATGTGGGCGTGCGTGACGGTTCCGTCTGCGGCCAGTTCAATTGCCGCGTCATCTGCCGGCTCGAGATCGTCGATCCACATGGCGATCTCCCAAACATCCGGTCCGCCGACGACTCCGGCACGTCGGCCGGTCGGGCCGTCGCGGAACGTGATCAAGGGGTGTTCGTCCCGTCGCGCGCCCTCTTCGGCGTAGCGGCGCAACCGATCCGACAGGCTCTCGCCCGCAGCGCGCGCACGCAACCGCAAACGTTCGGCCAGCCGGTCATCAAGGCGCACGGAAACGTTGACGGACATGCAATACAGTGTTGCACATTGTCAACAGCCCCGCCACCAACTGGTTCCCGCGGCGCAAGCAGTACCTCCCCGCTCAAGGTGTGTGACTCAGCGGATGGTGCCCGCTCCCGGGATCAGCGGCAGATCCAGTGCCGTGACCCAGCCCGGCGCAAGATCATTGACCGCCGGCACCGCATTCAGTGCGCGCATCCCGGTGGCCAGGCAGCCGGCCGTCGCCGCGTCGCGACCCGAACCATCGGTGAAGTGGAACGCCGTCTCCTGCGAAATGCTCGGCGTCCCTTCGATATCGACGCGGTAGACGTCGTCCTGGGTGCCCGCCGGCCAGTCCGGTGCGGCATCTCGACCAATCCGGTTGACGTGCTCGAGCTGGATCCGGGTCTCGCCGCGGTAGATGCCGTTGATGGTGAACCGCACCGCCGCGACCTGACCGGGGGCGATCACGCCTTTGGCGGTCGTGCGTTCGTTCGGAGTCACCCAGGTGTCCCAGGTGGTGGTGATCTCGTCGAGCTCGATCCCGGCGGCGTGCGCGATCATCGGCACGGTGCCGCCCCAGGCGAAGATCAGTACCTCGGGGATCTTGAGCACCGGCTGGAAGTCGGGGTCACGGCCGATCCCCATCTCGTTCTCGTAGTCACCGGTGTAGTTGGTGTAATCCAACAGCTCGGAGGCCCGGACCTTGCGCACCTCGGCGCAGACCCCCATCAGGGTCATCGGGAACAGGTCGTTGGCGAAGCCGGGATCAATGCCAGTGGTGAAGCACGATGCCCCGCCGTCCTCGCACGCTTGAGTGATCGGCGCCAGCAGGTCCGGCGGATTGAGCTTGAGGCCGGGCCATACCCACGGAGTCATCGCGGTGGAGCAGACGTCGATCCCGGCACGCAGGAACCGCGTCATCAACGCGATGTTGTCGGCCGCGTGCGCGGCGGTCGGACCGTAGTGCACCAGTGCGTCGGGCGCCAAGGCGATCAAAGCGTCGACGTCGTCGGTGGCGGTGACGCCGACGGGCGGGATGCCGCAGATCTCCCCGATGTCGCGCCCCACCTTGGCTGGATCGCGGACGCCGACGCCGACGAGCTCGAACAGCGGGTGTCTGACGATCTCGGGGATAACCAACTTGCCGACAAACCCGGTGCCCCAGACGACGATCCGCTTAACCATCTGGCCTCCTCTCGTCCCCCGGCGTCGCTTCAGGCTACGGCGTGAGCAGTACCTTCACCACGTCTCCGGATCGGGCAGCCACGGCGCGATAGGCGTCGGCTGCGTCGTCCAAGGCCATCTCGGTGGTGAAGATCCCGTCCACCGACAGCCGTCCGGATTGCAGCAGCGGCACCAGCTGCGGCCAGGTCTGTTGCACCGGCGCGGTGGTCATTCGCAGGGTGACACTGCGCAGCAGTGCCGGCAACGCCGGGAACGGGAACGGCTGCAGGTCATGCACGCCGACCACCGAGACTGTCCCACCGGGCCGTACCGCGGTCAGCGCGTCGGACATGGTGGTGTCCGAGCCGACGGCGTCGATCACCGCATCTACACCGCGCCCATCACTGAGTTCCATGGCCGCGGCCGTGGTCGATGGCTCCGCCGGTGACACGCCCATCAGAGCCGCCCGCTCCCGACGCTCACGCACCGGGTCGATGCCGAGAACCGTTGCCGCGCCGAGGAACAGCGCGCTGCGTGCCGCGCACAGGCCGACCGCTCCCAGCCCGATGACCGCGACCGTGCCGCCGACCGGGATATCGGCGCGCAGCGCAGCGGCCCAGCCGGTGGCGAGGTTGTCAGTCAGCAACAGAGCTTCGGCGTCAACAATCCCCTCGGGAATACGGGCGAGCTGAAAGTCGGCGCCCGGCACGGCAAGCAGCTCCGACTGGGCACCGCCCAGCAGGCCTGATCCGAAGATCTGCGGGCCCGAATGACACCGAATGGGGTCGAGGGTGCCGCACCCGGCGCAGTGTCCGCAGCCCGCGACTGACGACACCATGACCCGGTCACCGACCCGCACGGAATTCACCTGCGAGCCGACGTCGACAACCGTGCCGATCGCCTCGTGCCCCAGCGGAACCGGATCGGCGATCGGGTAGTCGCCTTCGTAGAAGTGCAGGTCGGAGCCGCAGATCGCGGTCGCGGTCACCTCTACGACTGCGCCGTCGGCTCCGGGCAGCTCGGGATCGGGGCGGGTGTCGACTCGGATCGATCCGGGACCATCGATTACGACACTGCGCATGGCTTCATCCTTCGAATCCTGTGGCTAACGCTTGTACTTTGCCGAGCACGTCGGGGTAGCGCTTCAGATGCGCGCCGCCGTTGACGTCGAAGACCGATCCGGTGATCCAGGCGGCACGTTCCGAGGTCAAGAACTCCACGGTCTGCGCGATGTCGTCGGGGATGCCGGAGCGCCCGAGCGGAGTGTTCTCGATGTACTCGTCGGTGAGCCCGGGCACCATCGCCAGGCCGGCGACCAGGGGAGTGTCCACCAAGCCGGGGGAGACCGCGTTGACCCGGATGCCGCGCGGGCCCAGCTCCAGTGCGGCCACCTGGACCAGCATCAGCACTCCGGCCTTGGCGCTGCAGTACGCGGCCATCGTGTTGCCCGGCTGGCGCCCGTTGAGCGAGGAGATCGCCACCACGCTGCCGCCGTCTTCGAGTGTGCGGGCCGCATGTTTGATCACCAGCATGGTGCCGGTGAGGCAGACATCGATGGTGGTCTGCCAACCGGACAGCTCGATGTCGGCGATGGGCCCGATGATCGACAGGCCGGCGCAACTGACCGCCGTGCGGACCGGACCGACCTCGCGGGCGGCCGCGAATGCCGCTGCGACACTGGCCTCGTCGGTCACGTCGGCGGCGACGGCGGTGGCCATATCGGCGAGTTCGGCGGCGCGGGCCCGTGCGGCTTCTTCGTTGATGTCGGCGATCACCACATGGTCACCGCGCGCGACCAGGGCATGCGCGGTGGCCAGGCCGATCCCGGAAGCGCCGCCCATTATCAGGGCCACAGGTTTTTGAGCAGCCATCGTCACGCTCCCGTCGTCGTGGTGGTTCGGTAGGTGCGCTCGCGTTCGGGACGCATCCACAGCGTGTCTTCACCGACGTCGGTGCCGTCGGCCACCAACACCCGTTTGAGGATCTTGTTGGTGGCCGTCGCGGGCAGCTCCGCGGTCACCCGGACATAGCGGGGCCAGGCCTTGGGGGAGAGGTCCTCTTGGGAGGCAAGGAAATCGGCGAACTCGCTCTCGGCCAGCCGGGCGCCGTCGCGCAACACCAGCGCGGCCATCACCTGGTCTCCGACGTTGCCGTCCGGCACGGCGTACACCGCGGCCTGGTTGATGTCGGGGTGGCGCATCAGGATCCGTTCGATCGGCGCCGCCGCCAGGTTCTCGCCGTCGACCCGCATCCAGTCGGCGGTCCGCCCGGCCAGATAGATCCAGCCGTCGGCGTCGGCGTAGGCAAGGTCACCGGACCAGTACATGCCGTCGCGCATCCGCTCTGCGGTGGCCTGTTCATTGTTGTAGTAGCCCGAAAAGAAACCCGACCCGGCGGTATTGACCAGTTCGCCGATCGCCTCGTCGGCGTTGATCAGCGCACCGTGCTCGTCGAAGACCGCCGGCGGGCACTCGCTGACGGGATCGCTCTGGTAGATGGCGACGCCGGGGAATCCGCGTCCCACCGAACCGGGCGGGGTGCCTTCATCGCGGGTGATGGTCACGGCGTTCTCGGTGGAGCCGAAGGCGTCGACCACGTGAACACCGAACCGGCGGGCGAACTCGCCGATGTCACGTTCGGAGGCCTCATTGCCGAAGGCGACCCGCAGTGGATTGTCGGCGTCATCGGGCTGCTCGGGATGCGCCAGCAGGTAGGCGAACGGCTTACCGACGTAGTTCATATACGTGCCGCCGTAGTCGCGGATATCGGCCAAGAACCGCGAAGCCGAGAATTTCGCGGGCGCCATCGCCGCACCGGCGGCCACTGCCGGACCGAAGCCGGCCGCGATCGCATTCGAATGGAACAGCGGCATGGACAGGTAGACGACGTCGTCGGCGCACAACTCGAATCGCTCGGTGAGGCTCTGCCCGGCGACCAGCACCATGAAGTGGCTGACCAGAACGGCTTTCGGGTCCCCACTGGTGCCCGAGGTGAAGATCAGCATGAACGGGTCCAGCGGCCCGACCTGCCGATGCGGCTGCAGTACCCCGGCGTCGGTGCACTCGCTGGCCCAGGCCGGATCGTCGACGTCGATGACCGTGACGCCGGGCAACTCCAGTCCCTGTAGCAGCGGCCGGTGTGCGGTATCCACGAGCAGGATCTGCACATCGGCGGTGCGCAGATCCCCGGCGAGCGCCGAACCGCGGCGGGTGTCGTTGACCCCACACAGGACGTAGCCGCCCAGCCCGGCGGCGGCCAGTGCGGTGAGCATCGCCGGGGAGTTGCCCAGCAGGGCGCCGACGTGCATCGGCCGGCCGGTATCGGCCCGCGCGAGCACCGCGGCCCCGTGACGGGCCGCCCGGACGAGGTACTCCCGCCAGGACCAGCGGATCTGCCCACCGTCGGTGTCGTTGTAGAGCACCGCCAGACCGGTGTCACCGATGCGTTCGGCGAGCAGCTGCTGCATGGTTTCCGCCATCAGACCTCCTAACCCGTGACCGTAGCGGTCGCGCCGGCCAGGTGCCGGGTCAAAAAAGAGATCTGGTGCTCGACGACGTGATCGAACCAGTCGCCACCGGCGAAGACGTCGAAGTGATCGCACGGGTAGTGCCGCACTTCGGCCCGAGCGGCGAACGCCGCTTTCGCGGCGGCCTGCGGGGGAGCGCCCTGGTCGAAGTCGGCTATCTGCACCAGGATCGGGCAGGCGATGGCCTCGGCATGCTTGGCCGCCGGACGGTAGGCGCCGAGCTGCACGCCGACCTGGGCGTCGATCTCGTTGCGCCAGGTCGGACCGGCCATCGCGGTGTAGGCCGCGTGGTAGCCGTCCGCGGTCAAGGTGGCCAGCTCCCCGGGGCGGCCCACCAGCGGGATGGTCGCGGGCGGCCCACCGAAGCGTTGGGCCAGCGCGCTGCGCCAACCCGTTGCCGTCGAGCGCAACATCGTGGCGGGCCGGTGATGTGGCAATGCCGCGACCGCAGCGGCCGGACCGCTGACCAGCGGTGTCAGCGAGATGGCGGCGGCGACGCCGGGCGTGGTGGCGGCCACCTCGAAGACATGCCCGCCGCCCAGCGAGACGCCCCACGTCACGATCCGGCGCGGATCCACACCGGGCTGCTCGGCCGCGGCCGAGCATGCCGCGCGGAAGTCGTCGATCTGCTCTTGCATGGAAATCCGTTGGCGCGGTTGCGCTTCTGAAGCACCGAAGTACCGGTAGTCGAAGGCGAAGGCAGCGAAGCCGGCTTCGCTGAGTCGTTCGGCGAACGGGATCAGACCTGAGTCCACCGTGCCGCCCAGCCCGTGTCCGAGCACGACGACCGGGGCGCCTTCGGCGTCGTATTGCGCGGCTGGGAAGAACTGCCCGACACACGTGGCTTTGTCGCTGCCGAATCGGATGGTCGTGCTCATGCGGAGGCCTCCATCTTGCGCACCCCGGCCCATCCGGGCGCACCGAATTCGGTGGCGCGTCGGGTGCCGCGCGGGATCTCGGCGGTGCGCATGTCGTGTTCGTACAGGAAGTAGTCGAGTTGCTGGGTGTGGCGCGGGGTGTCGAGCATGTGGCCGGTGTACTTGCGCCGGTCCGCGTCGATCACCCGGCGCATCTCGGCAACCGACGGCAACCGGTAGCGACCGGCCGCGTAGGCGCCGATGAGGCGAGCCTGGGACTCGACGAACGGGAACAGTGTCGGGGTGGCTTGAGCGAAACCGGCGAACACCAAGTCGTCGATGCCCGGATAGAACATCCGCTTGTACAGGTCGATCCGATTGGCCGGTGCGCTGATGAACTCCGGGTCGAAGAACGGGAAGGTGATGTTGTAGCCGGTGGCGTAGATGATGATGTCGAATTGGCCGCTGGTGCCGTCGGTGAAGTGCACCGTCTCGCCATCGAGCCGGCTGATGTTGGGCTTGGGGATGACGTCACCGGACCCCAGGCGCAGCGGCAGTTCCACCGATTGGGTGGGGTGCGCTTCGAAGAACTTGTGGTTGGGGGTAGGCAGCCCGAGGTCCTCGGGTCGCCCGGCGATGATCGGCTGCGCCCATTGCGCGACCTTGCGCTGCCAGGAGAACGGCAGATACGGGCTGGTTCGGAAGTACTTGTCGGCGGGCTTGCCGGCCAGATACTTCGGTACGATCCACGCGCCCGAACGAGTCGACAGGGTCAGCTCGTTGTCCAGCGCCTTCGACGACAGCTCGACCGCGATGTCGGCGGCGCTGTTGCCCAGGCCGACCACGAGGATCCGCTTTCCGCTGAAGTCCAGCGGCGTCTTGGGGTCGATGTAGTGGTGTGCGTGCAACGTGGTGCCGCTGAACTCGCCCGGGAAGTCCGGCAGGCGTGGATCCCAGTGGTGCCCGTTGGCGACGACCAGCAGGTCGAACCGGCGGTGCTCGCCGCCGGCCAGTTCCAGCTCCCAACCGCCGCCGGGCAGCCGCTGAGCGTGGGTGACCTCGGTGTCGAACTCGATGTTGCGTTTGAGCTCGAACGCCGCCGCGTAGGACTCCAGGTACTCCTTGACCAATGTGTGGTGCAGGAAGTCGGGGTAGTGCTCCGGCATGGGGAAGTCGCGGAACGACAGCTGGTGCTTGGAGGTGTCGATGTGCAGCGACCGGTAGGCGCTGGAATGTCCGTTCGGGTTGCCGAAGGCCCAGTTGCCGCCGATCCGGTCGGAGGACTCGAAGCAGGTGTAGTCAACCGCGTAGTCGCTCAGCATCTTTCCGGCGGTCAGGCCGCTGATGCCGGCGCCGATGATCGCGGTGCGGGGTGTGGACATGGGGAACCTTCCGAGATCCGGGGTAGACAGGTTTGCAGAAGTGTCTACGACGCGTGGCAATAGTACACACATCTGCGAATGTGTCTACCCCTTGCTAGGCTTACCGGCCAGGAGGTGGTCGTGAACGCAGCGTCAGCGTCGCCCGCATCCCCGTCGACCACCGACCGGCTTCTCGATGCGACTGAGAAGCTACTGGCCGACAAGGGGATTCGAGCGACGACGATGATCGACGTCGCCCATGCGGCGGGGGTGTCCCGGGCCTGGCTGTACCGGAATTTTCCGGATAAGCCGACGCTGGTGGGCGCGGCGATCATTCGGCTGATCGAGACCAGCTGGGCGCAGACCCGCGCCGAGCTGTCGACGCTCACCGACTTCGAGGACCAGCTGGTGGCCGGCGTCCAGATCGGCCGCCGCGCCTACGACGATCCCGGCACACTGCTGATGCGGCTGCGCACCGCCGAACCGGATGAGTTCACCGCGTGCGCCGGGGCCGGCGTTCGCGGCCTGGTGCCCGACCTCGCCGCGTTCTGGCAGCCCTTCGTGCAGGCCGCCGTCGACGGCGGAGACATCCACCCCGACACCGACATTCCCGAGGCCAGCGAATGGGTCGCTCGGGTGATGATCAGTTTCGGCAGTGTCCCGGGAAACCACATGGACCCCGACGACCCGGCGGCCGTGCGAGGACATTTGCGCCGCTACGTGCTGCCGGGATTGCGGCAGGCGCCCACGACCGCGACATAGGCCAGCTCGTCCGGTCAGACGATCCCTCTGGAAGCGGCGCTTCGAACCCCGAAATGTCGGGCCAGTAAGAAATTTGGCGTCCGTGGCACGCGTTGGGCGAAGCTCAGTGACAATGTCCCCTGAGAATGCTTTCACGGCGGAGCCATCCCCATGCGCTCACGCTGGCCGTCGCCGGACACCAATACGATCGACGGCGTGGTCTCTACAACACCGGATTTCCCGGTTCTTGACGTCACCGACTGGCAAGTGGTGTCTCTCGAACCAGCAGGCTCCGACGAAAAGGTGTGGCTGAGCACCGAGTCCTCCCGGCGGGCGCTGTTCAAACCGAACCGTGCGCACCAGAATCAGGAGCAGGGCGAAGACTGGGCGGAAAAGATCGTCGCTGAGATCGCCGCCTTGATTCAGATTCCCGCCGCGCTGGTTGACCTCGCGAGCCGCAGTGGGGTGCGGGGATGCCTGTCGTACAACGTCACTCCCGCCGGATTCGAACTCCAGCCGGGTGCGGCACTTATAGGCCAAGTTGTCGGCACCGACTTTGATCCGAACGACCGGAAAGCACGCGGACATACGCTGGCCAACATCGCTGAGGCGCTGGCGCCGTACGGTGTTCCTCCTGATTTTGCGGGTCCGCCAGAGATCGGAGGATTTGGCGTTTTCGCCGGCTACCTATTACTCGATGCACTTGTTGCCAACCGCGACCGCCATTCGGAGAACTGGGCCGTACTGCGAGCTAGCAGTCGCGGCGTAGACACACTCGCACCGTCCTATGACCACGCGAGTTCGCTCGGATTCAACCTTCGCGACGACCGCCGCGACCTACTGTTGCGGGATACGCGAATGTTCGCGGCTTTTCTGAGAAAGGGTGACGCCTATCGCTTTGAAGATAGCCGAAAGAACACGCTGGTCGACTACGCACTTAGGGCCTTGGCGATGGCTGGAGATCTGGCACGAACGTTCTGGCTCGACCTGCTCACGGGGCTCGACCCCACACAGTTGACCTTCCTTGCGGCGCGTATTCCAACCATGTCTGACCTGGCACGTAGCCTGGCAGTTGAACTACTCATAGCTAACCGAAGGAGGCTGCTCGATGGCTAGTTCAGCCGCCGCCGTCCAGCAGCGCTTAGGCAGCCGCGCTGGCGATGGACGTCTAATCGTCGCGTGGCAAAACCCGGAAACCCGTGTGATCGCTCCTGTCGGTCTGCTTGGCTGCACGGACGGCAGGTATACGTTCGTGTATCTGAAGGGGGCTCTTGAGCTCGAGGGCTTTCGCCCGCTTCTCGGTCTTCCTGACTTCCATGAGCACTACACCGCAGAACGTTTGTTTCCGATTTTCGCCCAACGGGTCATGGGCTCGGGTCGACCAGACTACGGTCGCTACCTCGATCTGCTGCGCTTGCGCGCCGACGCGTCACCCCTGCGGATTCTTTCCAGATCGGGTGGGCGGCGCGAAGGTGATTCGCTGTTCCTTGTCCAAGAACCCGCGGTCAGAGACGACGGCTTGTCCCGTGCGATCTTCTTCGTCCATGGTGTCCGCCACATCCCCGAGGCGAGCGCCCGGATCGCCGGGCTGACAGAAGGAGCCGAGCTGCAGCTCCAGCCGGTCCCCGATAACCCTGTCAATCCACTGGCACTGCTCGTTACGGCTGGAGACTCATCACCGCTCGGCTATGTTCCCGACCTTCTTGTCGACTACATGCACAAGCTTCTTGAAATCGACGAACCGAAATTGGTTGTCCTGCAACGCAACGACGAGGATAGCCCGCCAAACCTGCGGCTCCTGGTTGAATGCACAGGGTTGCTGCCTGCGGGATACATCCCCTTCAGCGGCAGTCAGTGGGGTGCCATCGCCGGCTGTCAAGCTGAGTTGAACCGCGGTCGCGTGGATTAAACAGACGATCTGACTGGCACCATCTAAGCCGACGCTCGTCAGCGCCGCCTAGATTCCGCTGATCGAGAGCAGTTGGTCCCAGTCGCATGCCGGTCTGTCGGTGCTTCGTGTAATTGGCGCGGGATCTACTGCCGGCATACGACTCGACCGCGGCGCCAGGAGCACGCGCCCCTGGTGATGGGGCTGGCGAGTACACCTCCCGCCCAAGAAGTCACGATTTGGCGGCCGCCCTCGCGGCCGTCTGGTATCCCTTCCTCCATACCGTCCGCGGGCGACATCCGCCCCGACAAGATGGCTCAACACCCGGAAGGGAAGCGATGACCGAGTGGTTCTTGTACCTCCCGCAAACCAGAATTGGCCTCGACGACCTGGTGACGCGCGCACGGGTGGCCGAGGCGTCCGGGTTCGACGGTGTCGCGTTCCTCGACCACCTGGACACGCCGATGGCCCCCACCGCGCCGCTGTGGGAGGCGATGACCGTGGCCACCTGGGTCGCCGCCCACACCGAACGGATCAAGGTCGGCCACGTGGTGCTGTGCGACGGGTTCCGCCATCCCGCCGTGCTGGCCAAGCAGGCGACCACCTTGGCCGAGGCCAGCGGCGGACGCTTCGAACTGGGCCTGGGTTCCGGCTCGATGCCCGACGAGTTGGTCAAGTACGGCATCACCGCGGCCGGTCCGCGACAACGCGTCGACGCCCTGGGGGAGACGCTGGCGCTGTTGAGTGAGTACTGGAGCAGCGAGGGGGAGCGGGCCCAGTTTCCCGCGCCGACCGCGCCGATCCCGCTGGTGCTGGGCGGGGTCGGCCCCCGCATGCTCGAGCTGACCCGCCGGTACGCCGACTGGTGGAATCTGCCGGCGACGCACGTGCACAAGTTGCCGGAGTTGCTGCCGTCGATCGGGTCGGCCCGCGCCTCGGTGCAGCAGATGGTGGGTTTCGCCCGACACGATCAGGGCGTGGCCGCGGTAGCGGAGACCGCCCAGCGGCGATTCGGTCGGCTGGGATCGGGCCTGGTGTGCGGTGATTCCGCCGCGCTGGTCGAACACTTCCGTTTGCTTGAACGCCAGGGGGCACAACGGTTCTACATCTGGTTCGCTGATTTCGCGCCACCCGAGTCGATCGCCGAGTTCGCCGAGACTGTGATCAAGGCGGGTTGCTAAACGCCTCAGCGTGATCGACGCGGTGCGTTCCAGCGGATCTCGATGTCGTCGGCGTCTGTGATCGGACCCCCCAGATCGTCGGTAACGCGAACGCCCACCCGCCGCTGGGTGGTTGCATCGACGAAGCTCAGTGGCGGCGTCCCGTCTTGCAGGTACTTGTCGCCCCACTGGGTCAAAGCCAGCATCACGGGCAAGAGATCCTCGCCTGCGGGTGTCAGCCGATACTCGTCTCGGGCCCGCTGCCCGGCCTCCTGGTAGGGAACCCGGTGGATGATCCCGGCGGCCTCGAGCTGCTTGAGTGCGCGCGACACCGCCGGCGCTGAGGCGCCGATGCGCGACATGAAGTCCTCGAATCGACTGGTGCCGTAGAAGCATTCGCGCACCACCAGGAACGCGGTCTTGGTGCTCAGCACATCGAGCAGCCGGGCCACCGAACACGCATCGCCGGTGGACCAGCGCGATCGGTCGCGCAACCGGGGTTCGAACTCCATGTGGTCCAGCTTACGTGACTAACACTTGCGTTATCCAGCATGGCGTGCTTTGCTCTTGCTAACGGAATCGTTAGTCAGCGAGAGAGGATCCGGAAATGGTTGCAGTACAGGGAAAGGTCGCGGTGGTCACCGGCGGACGGCGAGGACTGGGCGCAGCCCTGGTCGACGAACTCTTGGCGCGCGGAGCCCGCAAGGTCTACTCGACCGCACGCACCGCATTCACCGATGAGCGGCCGCAGGTGGTGCCCCTGGCGCTAGAGGTCGGGTCCCCCGAGTCGGTGGCGGCCCTGGCCGAGGCGGCCGGCGATGCGGAGCTGGTGTTCAACAATGCGGGCGTGCTGCTGCCGGACCCACTGCTGACCGGCTCCTTCGAGCGAATCACCGAAACCTTTGACGTCAACGTCTTCGGGCCGCTGCGCCTGGCGCGGGCGTTCGCGCCGTTCCTGGCGGCCAACGGGGGAGGGGCGCTGGTGAACATGCACTCGGTGCTGTCCTGGATGGCCGGCTCCGGCGCCTACGGCGCTTCCAAGGCCGCCGCCTGGTCGGTGACCAACTCGCTGCGCATCGAACTGGCGGCGCAGCACACACAGGTGGTCGGCGTGCACGCCGGCTTGATCGACACCGACATGGTCTCCGACATGTCCGGACCCAAGGTGACGCCGGCCGAAGTGGCGCGGCGGATCGTCGACGGCGTGGAATCCGGTGCCGTTGAGGTGCTGGCCGACGACGTGTCTGTCGGCGTCAAGGCCGCGCTGTCCGGTCCGGTCGAGAACCTGTCGTTCGCTCTGTCGCACTAAGCACACCCAACCAATCAAGGAGCACTGAACCGCTATGCCATTGTGGACAATTCACCACACTCCCGGGATCTTCAACGCCGAGACCAAGCGCGCGCTGGCCGCCCGCATCACCGAGCACTACGAGAGTGCCGGGCTGCCGCGCTTCTATGTGGTCACCCTCTTCCAGGAGACCGCGCCGGAGGACTTCTATGTCGGTGGCGAGCCGACCCAGGTCGGCATTCGCGTCGTCATCGACCACATCGCCCGGCACGCCGTTGACCCCGAAAGCCGCCGACGAATCACCGAATGGATCAACCAGATCCTTACTCCCACGCTCGAGCGGCACCCGGGCGTGCACTCGGAATTCCACGTCGATGAAACCAGCGAAGAGCTGTGGATGATCAACGGGCTTGTTCCGCCGCCGGGTGGTTCGGATGCCGAGAAGCGGTGGGCCCGGGAGAACGTCGCGTTGGCGTACTGAAGCGGCGGACCAGAGCTCGGGCCCCGTTAGAAGCCAACAGCACAGTCCCTGCGCCGTCTTGTCTGCGCGGTAAGCCGTTGAGCTGTAACACATTTCGACATATCAGCGCCGACGACAGGATCGGGAGGCTTTCATTGCCCGCTGATCGGCGTCGGGAGCTGACCGGAAACTGAAGCGTCGCGACACGACACGTCTCTCGACGGCTGACGGGATTCGACGACAGGAACATTGGTGGCAATACCGGAAGGAAACGAGACGGCAGGTATACCGACTCGACCACCTCCCCCCGAACGCAGCTCCTATCATCACCGGATGACTGCTTTCTCAACCCTTCCGCAGGATGACCGAGAGGCAATCGGCAAAACCCTTCTCACCCTGCTCAAGGCGTTCGACGAACGCGACGCGGAACCGCTACGCGCCGTGTACTCAGCGGACGCGGACTGGGTGAACGCGTTCGGCACCGTCAAACGCGGTCACCGTGAAATCGTGGAATACCTGCGCGGCCTCTTCAAAGATCCCAACTTCAACCGCGGTGAACTCGCCGGTCCACCGCAGACCAGCTTTAGAGTGCTCACCCCGGAAGTAGTGCTCGTCTCGGCGCATCTTGTGGTCAAGGGGCAAGGCCTTGTCGGCGGGGGCACGATGGATCGCGACAACTACTCGATACGAGTTCTGCAACGTCAGCCCAACGGCGCCTGGCTGATTGTCTCCGAGATGTTCCAAGACGCCGATACCGAGGCCACCTATGAACGCTGATCCCCGCTGATCACAGTTTCCATCGGTTTGTTCCGATGATCCGCCGGTGTTGACCCCGGTCAGCCGCAGCGTGTGGACTCGTCGAAACCTCCTGCACCTTCAACAGAAAAACCCCGGCAAAAGTCGGGGCAATCTGTCACCGATGACGCGGCTCATGTGTAACCCATGACCCGACTCATCACAACTGTGGGCGAAGGGGGACTTGAACCCCCACGTCCCGAAGGACACTGGCACCTGAAGCCAGCGCGTCTGCCATTCCGCCACTCGCCCGAGCAACCGGGGGAGCCTATCACGGGTCCCCCGCCCCCTTAAAAGTCGACTCCGAACCCGCTGCCCAGACCGGCTAGACCCCCACACAAGCCGCCGTGACCCCTTCGTGACCTGGTCTTATCCGATTCTCCGCCGTAGAAGGGTGCCGCCCTGGCACCCCGGGTCGATACCATGTCCAGGGCGGATGCAGCTGAGCGACACGCCGCAGCAGCGTCCCCGATAGGACTAGTAACGGCGGAGAGTAAGGCGGGTAGCAGCTTGGACAGCCAGCGCGGGCTGGTTCATCGCATCGAGCGCAAACTCGAATCCGCTGTGGAGGATGCGATGGCCCGGGTCTTCGGAGGGGAAGTCCTCCCCGAGGAAGTCGAGGCTGCGCTGCGCCGCGAAGCCGCCGCCGGGGTGCGCTCCCTGCCCGGAAATCAACTTTTGGCACCCAACGAATACGTCATTACCCTCGGTAGGGACGACTACGAGAAGGTGGGCGCCGACCAGGTCCTGACGTCGACGGCATTCGCCCGCCATCTGGCCGGGTACATCGGCGAACAGGGGTGGCAAACGTATGGTGATGTGGTTGTCCGGTTCCAGCAGTCGCCGAGCCTGCGAACCGGCCAGGTCCGCGCACGCGGCGGCGTCAACCCTGACGCCAGCCCCCACGAAACGCTCAACGAATCCCGCCCGCCACAATCAGTTCATGCGTTTACCGCAGAATCAGGAGTGCCACCGATGACCGATAACCCGAGCTACCGCGGCGCCCACGGGCAGGATCGTCCCGGCGACGAGTACTACGACCCCCGCTACGGGCGGCCCGGCGACGACGCTCGCGGCGGTCAGGACCCCCGTGGCCCCTACGCTCCCGAAGCCGACCACTACCAGCAGGAGCAGCGCGGCTACCCCGACCAGGGCCAGGGCGCCTACGCTCCGCCGCGTCGACCCGAACAGGGCGGCTACCCCGAGCACGGCGGCTACCCCGAGCAGGGCGGCTACCCCGGCCATGGCGGCGGCTATGCCCCTCCCGCACAGTCCTACGAGCAGCGTCCGCCCAGCGGCTACGGCGCTCCCGCCGGCTATGAGCAGGGCTACCCACAGCACCAGCCTCCGGCACCGGCCTACCCGGCCGGCGGACAGCCCGGCTACGGCTACGGCGAGGCACCTCCTGCCCGCCAGGACGACTACGCCTACCCCGAGGGTCAGTACGAGCAGCGCCCCGCCTACCCCGACCAGGGTGGGTATGACCAAGGTGGCCAGTCCTACGGCCGCCAAGACTATGGCCAGCCAGGGTACGGCTACGGTGAGGCAGCTCCGGCTCCCGCCGGTTACGACTACGGCCAGCCCGCTCCCGGCGGCTACGGCGAAGGGCAAGGCACCCAGGGCGGCTACGACTACGGCCAGCAGGCTCAGGGCGGTTACGGGGAGGCTCCGGGAGGCGGCTACGGCCAGCGCGCCTACTCCGCGCCCGCGTCGGTCACCCTGCAGCTCGACGACGGCAGCGGCCGGACCTACCAGCTGCACGAAGGCGCCAACGTGGTGGGCCGAGGCCAAGACGCCCAGTTCCGGTTGCCCGACACCGGGGTGTCGCGCCGTCACCTCGAGATCCGCTGGGACGGCCGGGTGGCCCTGCTGTCGGACCTGAACTCGACCAACGGCACCACGGTGAACAACGCCCCCGTCCAGGAATGGCAGCTGGCCGACGGCGACGTCATCCGGCTGGGTCACTCCGAGATCATCGTCCGAGTCCACTAGGCACGGCGGCAGCGTCCACCCGACAGACAATCCCGTCCAGCAAAGCGCTGCCGCTTTGCCCTACGGCCCCCCGCGCCCAAGTATCGTGACTTTGCCGAAGTGCTCCGCCGTCAGGAGCACGCCGTGGGCTGCGCGACAACGGAGAGGACGCCGGATGCAGGGACTGGTACTGCAGCTGACGCGAGCCGGTTTTTTGACGTTGTTGTGGCTGTTCATCTGGTCCGTGCTGCGGATATTGCGGACCGACATCTACGCACCCACCGGCGCGGTGATGGTCCGCCGCGGGCTCTCGATCCGCGGCGTGCTGCTCCCGCCGCGCCAGCAACGCACGGGCGCGCGGCACCTGGTGGTGACCGAAGGACCGCTGACCGGGGCGCGCATCGCGCTCAGCGATCAGCCGGTTCTGGTGGGCCGCGCCGACGACTCCACGCTGGTGCTCACCGACGATTACGCCTCCACCCGGCACGCTCGGTTATCTCAGCGGGGCACGGAATGGTATGTCGAAGATCTGGGTTCGACCAACGGGACCTACCTTGACAGGGTGAAGGTGACCACTGCGGTACGGGTTCCGGTCGGCACGCCGATACGAATCGGCAAGACCGCGATCGAGCTCCGCCGGTGAGCCTGGTTCTGCGGTACGCCGCCCGCAGCGACCGCGGTCTGGTGCGCTCCAACAACGAGGACTCCGTCTACGCCGGTGCCCGACTGTTGGCTTTGGCCGACGGCATGGGGGGGCACGCGGCCGGTGAAGTCGCGTCGCAACTGGTGATCGCCGCGCTGGCACACCTCGACGACGACGAACCCGGCGGCGACCTGCTGGCGAAGCTGGAAAGCGCCGTGCAAGAGGGCAACTCGGCGATCGCGGCCTATGTCGAAGAGCACCCCGAGCTCGAAGGCATGGGCACCACGCTGACCACGATCCTGTTCGCCGGCCCCCGACTGGGGCTGGCCCACATCGGCGACTCCCGCGGCTACCTGCTGCGCGACGGTGAGCTCACCCAGATCACCAAGGACGACACCTTCGTACAGACCCTGGTCGACGAAGGCCGCATCACCTTGGAGGAGGCGCACAGCCATCCGCAGCGCTCGCTGATCATGCGCGCCCTGACCGGCCATGAGGTGGAGCCGACGCTGATCATGCGCGAAGCGCAGGCCGGTGATCGCTATCTGTTGTGCTCCGACGGTCTGTCGGACCCGGTGAGCACCGAGACCATCCACGAGGCGCTGGAGATCCCCGACGTCAACGACTGCGCGCTGCGGCTCATCGAGTTGGCGCTGCGCGGCGGCGGCCCCGACAACGTCACGGTCGTGGTGGCCGATGTCGTCGACGTCGACTACGGCCAGACCCAGCCGATCCTGGCCGGGGCGGTCTCCGACAGCGACGACGACCACCTGCCGTCTCTCAACACCGCTGCCGGGCGGGCGTCGGCGATCTCCCCGCGCAAGACGGTCGCCAAGCGCGTGCTGCCGCGTATCGAAACGCCGGATCGGCCGCCCCGTTCCCGGCGGCGCAAGTTCATCGTCGCGGCGCTGCTGCTGACACTGCTGGGTGCCGGGCTACTGGTCGGACGCGCGGTCGTGCGCACCAACTACTACGTCACCGCCTACGGCGGCACAGTGGCGATCATGCGCGGTGTGCAGGGATCCATCCTGGGCGTGCCGCTGCAGGAGCCCTATCTGCTCGGCTGTCTGGACAGCAAGGGCGAGCTGGTGCAGATCAGCTTCAAACAGTCCGGCGACAAGCTGGCGTGCCGACTGATGACGCTGCAGGACCTCCGCCCGCCGGCCCGCCAACAGGTCAGCAACGGCCTGCCCGCCGGCACCCTCGACGACGCGATCACCCAACTACGCAATCTGGCCCGCGATTCCCTGCTGCCGCCGTGCCCGCACGGCACCACCACCGGCACCAACTCGACGCCGTCGCGCACGCCGGCCCCTGGTCTGGTCCCGACCGGTCCCCGGCCCGGCCCGCCGCCCCCTTCCGGAAAGTCGCGTCTGCCCACCCTGACCAGCCTGCCGCCGGCACCTCCAGAACCGGGGACCGACTGCCGGGCGGCATCATGACCCGCGGCGGCGACGATGCAGAGCGGAGCGTGCGAAGCGATGAGGAGAAGCGGCGCGCCTTAAACACCGCCGGCGGCGACGCAGTGCGGGGCAATGAGGAAGTGAGCACGGCGCCGCAGCCGCCGGTGACGCTGACCCCGGCACTACCGGATCGGCGTAACGCCGAACTGCTGCTGCTGTGCTTCGCCACCATGATCATCGCGGTGGCGATGCTCATCGTCGAGGCCGGTCACGAGCAGGGCCTGCGCCTCGACCTGGTCGGTTACGGGGTCGCGTTTCTGGTGCTGTTCGGCTTCGCGCACCTGGTCATCCGGCGGTCGGCACGTTATGCCGACCCGCTGCTGCTGCCCGTGGTGGCCCTGCTCAACGGCCTTGGACTGGTGATGATCCACCGCATCGATCTCGGGGTCGGGATCGATGGCGCCGACGCTCGTCCCGGCGCCAGCGCGCAGATGCTGTGGACACTGGTCGGCGTAAGCGTCTTCGCCCTGGTATTGGTAGCCCTCAAGGACCATCGCCAACTCTCCGGCAGCGGCTACGTCTGCGGCCTGGCCGGCCTGGTGCTGCTGGTGATCCCCGCCCTGCTGCCGGCCTCGCTGTCCGAGCGCCAGGGTGCCAAAATCTGGATCCGGTTGCCGGGCTTCTCAATTCA
>Ga0182738_1000767_pt1 | contig 43066 bp, 45 predicted proteins | sample eDN5th30CBELigMG_FD_128876 | JGI IMG/M metagenome (GOLD analysis project Ga0182738, IMG submission 128876) | Enriched Miracle-Growth compost microbial communities from Emeryville, California, USA - eDNA 5th pass 30_C BE-Lig MG (version 2)... ...
GCGCCAAAGCGCAAGCCTCGCCGTTCACGGCGAGGTCAAGCGAGGCCATATCAATGCGGCGCCAAAGGCGCCCCTGCATTGTGGCGGAGAAGCTCCGGCCACAAGGCCGGAGTTCTTCACCACTTGCGGCAAAATTGCTGCCACTGCCGCACTCGCCATGGCAATGGCAGGCTGCTCGTCATGGGACACCATGAGCCACCGCCAGAAGAGCACCGTCACAGGCGCAGGCCTGGGGGGCGTGGCTGGCGCCGTCATTACCGGCGGCGGTGTGCTCGGCACAGTGGGCGGCGCCGCCATTGGGGGCGTGATTGGCGACCAGGTCGGCAAGAACCGCTAGCCGTCTTGCGAGGCGGGTTGCACGCTGCGCTGCATGTCTGGAAGCGCGTATCTCGCCTCTCAACAATAAAAAGCCGGGCTTGAGCTGATCCCAGGAAATCGGGCAGTTAAAAGCCAAGAGGCCTCAGTCCGGTGCTGTACCGTACTGAGGCCTCTTGGTTTCAGCCTGATGCTTCGCTCCAGCCATGCCGGCCATTGCGCAAGGCATGGCTGACGAGCCGCTAACGCCCTGGAATGGAGATCAGGCCTTTACGCTGTCTGCCTGCGGCATTTCGATCTTGACCTCGAGGATCTCCAGGGAGTCCTGGCGGTCGAGGTTTACCTTGATATCGTCAGGGTTGATCTTCACGTATCGGGAGATGACCTCGACCAGCTCCTTCTGCAGTCGTGGCAGATAGTCGGGCGTGACGCCATCGCCACGCTCGTTGATCAGGATGAGCTGCAGGCGATCCCGTGCAACGGTTGCGGAGGTTTTCTTCTGGCTGCGAAAAAAAGACAGGAAGGACATATTATTTCCCTCCGAACAGGCGCTTGAACAGGCCGGGTTTTTCGTAGTCGACAAAGCGCAAGGGCTTTTCCTCGCCCAGGTAGCGTGCAACCACATCCTGGTAGGCGACGGCAACGTTGCTGTCACGCAGGTGGATGGCAGGGATGCCCTGGTTGGACGCCTGCAGCACCGATTCAGACTCGGGGATCACCCCGATCAGCTTGATGCGCAGGATGTCTTCGATATCCTTGAGTGAAAGCATTTCGCCTTCCGCCACACGCTTGGGGTTGTAGCGGGTGAGCAGCAGGTGTTCCTGGACGGGTTCCTCTCCCTTCTCCGCGCGGCGCGACTTGGCCGAGAGAATGCCGAGAATGCGATCCGAATCGCGTACGGATGAAACTTCGGGGTTGGTTACCACCAGTGCGTCATCGGCAAAGTAGGCGGCCATCAGCGCGCCGGTTTCAATGCCTGCCGGGGAATCGCACACAATGTACTCGAAATCCATTGCCGCCAGATCTTCCAGCACCTTGCCCACGCCTTCGCGGGTCAGCGCGTCTTTGTCGCGGGTCTGGGAGGCGGGGAGGATGAACAGGTTCTCAAGCTGCTTGTCGCGGATCAGCGCCTGGTTCAGTGTCGCTTCGCCCTGGATGACATTGACGAAATCGTATACCACACGGCGTTCGCAACCCATGATGAGATCCAGGTTGCGCAGGCCGACGTCGAAATCGATGACCACCGTCTTGTGGCCACGCATTGCAAGCCCGGAGGAAAAGCTTGCGCTGGTGGTCGTCTTGCCCACCCCGCCTTTGCCGGAAGTCACCACAACAATTCGCGCCATGACTATAAATATCCTTATTGGTTTTTCACAAAAATCACATAATCGTAATGCATAACAGCGGCTTATTCGCCCGCCCTTGCACTAATTTAAAGAATTCTGGCAAGAATACAGAATCAGTTACGAAATCCGCCTTCATTCTTAGTCTGCTGCCATCATTTGTCCAACGGATGGATCTGCAGCCTTTCTTCGTCAAGCTGGACGATGGCCGGCCGGTTCTGCAGCGAGCTATCCAGCCGCATTTCGATCACCCTGTATACGCCTGCGATGGCCAGCAGCTCGGGGTCCAGCTGCGTAGTGAAGATGCGTGCAGAGGTGTCGCCGCGAGCACCCGCCATCGCCTTGCCGCGCAGCGGGCCGTAGATATGGATGTTTCCGTCGGCAATGACCTCGGCGCCCTGGCTGACGACGCCGATCACGATCAGGTCGGTATTGCGCGCATAAATGCGCTGCCCCGACCGCAGCGGCCGGTTGATGACCATGGCGGCCGGTGCGATCTCCGGGACGGCAGGCTCGGCCGCGGGAGGCTGTGAGCCTTGCGCCGGCGCGGCGGAGGATGGGCGGGGCTCCCCGCGCTTGCCTGCCGCTTTCCTGCCCTTGGCCGATGGCGAGCCTGCGGCGGCGGCGACGTCCTGCCCTGCGCCAGGTTCGGTGGGCGCAGGGGGCGGAGCCACCACAGGCATTTCCGCCTCTGAGGCGGGCTCGGGCTTGGGGCGCGGCACAGGGTTGGCCAGATCGACCGGGGCGAGGCCGGCGGCCTTGGCAGCTTCCAGATTTGCGCCTTCGGCCACTACGCCGACGGGATGCAGGCTGTGGCCCCGCAGCGCCTGGAGCAGGGCGCTCCAGTCGATCACGGTATCGAGCTGCGTGGCGTCAATCACCACAGGCTCGTTCTCGAAAAAGCTGCCCGCGTCATTCATGCGTGTGTCCAGCGCCGAGATCAGGGCGGCATTGTCGCCGCTCTGCAGCACGACCCTGAGGGCGTAGAGGGTGGCGCTCTTGAAGTCAAGGGCAGCCCCGTTTTTGCGAGGTGAAGAGGAATCGTTCACTGCTGTCTTTCACTCATGTAGATTTCGGAACCAGGGGAGGGCGCATTGCCTTCCCCCATTGCCAGCCCGGCTCAGGCCTTCTGGGCCCAGGTGTCGCGCAGGGTTACCGATCGGTTCAGCACCGGGTTCTCCGGCGTCGAGGTTTCACGATCGGCCACGAAATAGCCCAGCCGCTCGAACTGCCATATCTTGCCCGGCTCCGCCCGCAGCCCGGGCTCCACGAAGGCCCGCAGCACATGGCAGGAGTCGGGGTTCAGCGCCTGCAGGAAGTCTTTGTCGCCCCCGTCGGGATGAGGATCCTTGAACAGGCGGTCATAGAGGCGTACTTCGGCCTCGATCGCATGCGCGGCGCTGATCCAGGTGATATTGCCCTTGACCTTCACCGAATCGGCGCCCGGCGTGCCGCTCTTGGTGTCAGGCAGGTATTCGGCCTGGATTTCCGTGACCTTGCCCTCGCTGTCCCGGGTGAAGCCGGTGCAGCGAATGATATAGCCATACTTGAGCCGTACCGTATTGCCCGGGAAAAGACGGAAGTACTTCTTGGGCGGGTCTTCGCGGAAGTCGTCACGCTCTATCCACAGCTCACGCGTAAGCGGGAACTCTCGCTGGCCTGCTTCGGGGTCATGCGGGTTGACGGGCGCGTGGCATATCTCGGACTGCCCTTCCGGGTAGTTGGTGAGCACCAGCCTGACTGGATCAAGCACAGCAACGGCGCGCGGCGCAACCGGATCGAGATCGTCGCGCAGCGCCTGTTCCAGCACGCTGTAATCGATGCGGGAGTCGGCTTTCGATACCCCCAGCCGTTCGCAGAAAAGACGTATGGAAGCGGGGGTGTAGCCGCGGCGGCGCAGGCCAACCAGCGTCGGCATGCGCGGGTCGTCCCACCCGCTGACATGACCTTCGCGCACCAGCTGCAGCAGCTTGCGCTTGCTGGTCACCACGTAGCTCAGGTTCAGGCGGGCGAACTCATACTGGTGCGGCAGGGGGTGTGCAAGCTGGCCGAGATCGGCCAGATTCTTGAGTATCCAGTCGTAGAAGGGGCGCTGGTCTTCGAATTCCAGCGTGCAGATACTGTGCGTGATGCCCTCGAGCGCATCTTCGACGGGATGCGCCCACGAATACATGGGGTAGATGCACCAGTCGGTGCCTGTGCGATGGTGGGCCACATGGCGTATGCGGTAGAGTACCGGATCGCGCAGGTTGATATTCGGCGATGCCATGTCGATCTTGGCGCGCAGCGCCATGCTGCCGTCGGGATGCTTGCCGTCGCGCATTTCGCGCAGCAGCCGCAGCGATTCTTCCGCCGGCCGCTCGCGCCAGGGGGAATTGCGGCCTTTTTCGGTCAATGTGCCCCGGTTGGCCCGCATTTCCTCGGGCGACTGCTCATCGACATAGGCCAGCCCGGCTTCCACCAGCGCCTCGGCGAACTGATACATGAAGCCGAAGTAGTTGCTGGCGAAGTAGCAGTTGTCCTCGCCCTGCCAGTGCCAGTCGAAACCCAGCCATTGCACCATGTCGATGATGGCATGCACATATTCGTCTTCTTCCTTTTCCGGGTTGGTGTCGTCGAACCGCAGGTGGCAGGCGCCGCCGTAGTCTCGTGCGAGGCCGAAGTTCAGGCAGATGCTCTTGGCGTGGCCGATGTGCAGGTAGCCGTTGGGCTCAGGCGGAAAGCGGGTGCGGATGCGTGCGGCGTCGGGCTCGCCCTGCGCCTGTACGGATGCCGGGCCAGGCTGGCCGGCCCAGCGTTTTTCCGCATAACGGTTCCGCGCCAGATCGTTCTCGATGATCGTGCGCAAGAAATTGGATACCGGGGCGGGAGAGGACGGAGATGTCATACGTGGTACAAAACGGTCTTGAAGCAAAGTAAGCATTTTGCCACGTTCGCGGGAATTTGCCCCCCGCGCCGGTTTACAGAACCCGTTCTCGCTCTAAACTAGCGCCCATGACGCACACTACTCTGTGGCTATCGCAGGTTCAGTTCTTCTCCAGCCTGGCGTTCATGGCGCTTTTTCTGGCGCTGGAACTGGGGCTGGCGTGGATGCTCGCCTATTTCCGCCTGCGCTCGCTCTCAGCGCCTGCCGGCCCCTGGATGGCGGCTTACCGCTTTTGGGTGCGTGTCTTCGCGGTTGCCTTCATTCTGGCGTTTGCTGCCGGCCTTCCGGTGCTTATCCAGTTCGGCAGCCTGTGGCCATCCTTGATGGGCAGGATCGGCGATGTCGCCGGGCCGCTGCTGGCGGCGGGGCTCACCACGGTATTCATTTTCAAGTCCTGTTTCCTCGGGGCCATGCTGTTCGGCGAGCGCCAGTTGTCCGACCGGGCGCACGCCGCCGTGGTCGTGATGGTGGCCGTGGGCGCGACGGCCATGGCATTCTGGCCGCTGACGCTGCTTTCCTGGATGCATACGCCTGCGGGCGCTTATCTGCTGGACGAGCATTATCGCGTCACCGCCTGGCTGTCTATCATTTTCAATCCCTCCCTGCCATGGTATTTGGGCCTGTTCGCCGGCGCATCGCTGCTCGCCGCAGCGTGTCTGGTCATGGGAGTGGTCGCTGCCCAGACGCTGCGCCGGCCAGCCGAGGAAAGCGAGCGCCTCGCCTTCAGGGCTGCTTCCCGGCTGGCCTGCGTCGTAGTGATCCTGCAGGTGGTCTTTGCCGCAGGGGCGGGCCTGGTTGCCGCGCGCTACCAGCCCGCCAAGGCCGCCGCGACGGCCGGCTACTGGCAAAGCGGCACGCAGCCCGACCTGGTCTTCTTCGGCTGGCCCGATACGGCCAGGCAGGAAAATCGCGCTGCCTTGCGCTGGCGCCATGCGGGAGGCCGCTGGCTGGGCCGCGACCAGAAGGGCGCGCAGGGGCTGGACAAGTTTTCGGGCATGGCGCCGCCTGTCGCGCTCACCTTTTTTTCGTTCAGGATCGCGGCACTGGCCGGGCTGCTCACCATGATGACGGCCTGGCTGTCCTGGGTGAAGCTGCGCCGCCACGCCTATGATCCGGCCTGCCTGTCGAGGTGGTGGCGCCATTTGCTGGCTGTGATGGCGTTCTCGCCCTGGATCATGCTGCAGGCCGGCGCGGCCCATATCCTGCTGGGCGCCTACCCCTATGCCGTCAACGGCACCATTACAGTCAGCGAGATCACGGGCGACACCCCCGCCGGCCTGCTCGCGGGCGGGCTGGTCGCCTTCCTTGGCCTGTATGTGCTTTTCGTGGCCGGGTTCATGCGCATGCTCGGCTACATCAGCCGCTATGGCGTCGTACCCGTGGCGCGCAGAAGGGGGCGGGCATGATAGACGCACTGGCCGTCATCCTCGGCTTCGGGGTCGCGGATCCGTCTTTCTGGATGCCGCTGGTGTTCATGGCGCTGTTTTTTGCCATTATCGTTGCCGCCGCGATACTCGATGGCTTTGACATCGGGGTGGGCTGCCTGGCGCTGCTGGCGCCTGCGCACTTGCGTCCGAGGATGCTCGGGCTGCTGAGCCCCTGGCGCGATGCGAACGAATTCTGGCTGTTTCTCGGGCTTGGCCTGTTCCTGGCCGCTTTTCCGGGCGCCTGGGGGGCGGTCATGGGGCATCTTTATCTGCCTTTGTGCCTGCTGGGGCTGGGCGTGTTGCTGCGTTCCGTGTCTTTCGAGATGCGGCTGCGGGCATCGCAGGGGAGGCAGAAGCGATGGCTGCGCGGCTTTGCGCTGGGCTCCGTGCTGACTGCGGTTTCCCATGGCATGCTGCTGGCGCAGATCGTCGTGTCTTACCAGTCTGATGCAGGCTATCTGTGGTTCACGGTCTTTCTGGGCATTTGCGCTTTCGCGGCATATTGCCTGCTGGGGGCGGCCTGGCTCATCATGCGGGTGGGTGGCGAGTTGCGCGCCAGGGCCGTCGTCTGGGGGCGCCGGGCGGTGCGCTGGACTGCGGCGGGTGTGGCAGGCGTGACGGTGGTGCTGGCTTTTGCCAATGGCGGCGTATTCCTGAAATGGAGCGACGGCACGCATCCCATTCTGATGCCTGCCATCTGGGGCCTGCTGCTGGTCTGCTTCGTGTCCACTGAGATGTGCCTGCAGCGCATGATACACAGCAGTTACCGCAATACCGCGCTGCCTTTCGTGATGACCATGCTGGTATTTCTTGTCCTGTTGGGCGGGCTGGGCTACAGCTTTTTCCCTTATCTAGTTCTGGACGACATCACCATCTGGGACGCGGCGGCATCCGTGCAGTCCATGAGGCTGGTGCTGTCTTGCGCCGTCATTGCGCTGCCGGTGGCGCTGATCTTCAACCTCAGGGTGTATTGGCGCATGTTCGGCCTGTCCCGTCCGCCGGAGCCTCCCCGCTTCCAGGGCAAGCAGCTCATCCTGGCAGGGCCCCAGGCTCAGACGCCGGGGAAAGAGGGCTGAGGCGGCACGCCTTCCCGGCGCCGGTCCTGAAGGATGTGCCCGACCATTTGCAGCAGGCAGCATGCCGCGCCCTCACCGGGGTATCTGATCTTTTCGGAAGGCATTTGTTTGCCTCGGGGGCATTCGGCCGGGGCGGCCGGGGTCAGGCGCTGCGCGCCGCGTCGTCTTCCAGCGGAAGCATAATGCTTACTTCCAGCCCTCCGGAGCGTGCCTCGCCCAGCCTGATCTCGCCATGATGGGCCGTCACAATTGCCTCGGCCAGCGCCAGCCCCAGCCCCACGGAGCCCGTCAGGGTGCGGGCGTCATCCAGGCGTGAGAAAGGCCTGAGGGCCTCGTTGCGGCGTTCAATACTGATGCCCTTGCCATGATCGGAAACCTTGATGAGCGCCTTGCCCGCGCTGGTTTCGAGCGAAATCTCGACAGGCGGCGCCCCGTGGTTCAGCGCATTGGTGATCAGGTTGTCCAGCAGGCGGCCGAGCGCCGCGCGATCGGCATTGAGCCGCAGCGGTTCGCGGGCGTTGCGTGTCAGGCGTACGGGACTGCCCGCGCTTTCCCAGGCCAGCACCTGCTCTTCCAGCCACGTATTGAGCGTAAGCGGCGCGAACTTGTAAGAGCCCGGGTCCGAACCGCGCACGAAGCCGATGAACTGGTCTACCATGCGCTGCATGTCCTGCAGGTCCTTGCGCATGCCTTCCTGAAAGGTCGCATCGTTGGCCATTTCAATGCGCAGCCACATGCGTGACAGCGGCCCTTTCAGGTCATGGGGAAGGCCGGCCAGCAGCGTGCGCTGTACTGCGCTGGTTTCCGCCAGGGTGTCCAGCATGGCATTGAACCGTTCGCCCAGAACACGGGTTTCGCGTGGGCCCGATGGCTCTACCCGCTGCGGCTGCCCGGCGGCAAACTGGTCCGCCGCCTTGGCCAGCCGGGTGAGCGGCCTTGTAATGTGCCACGAGAATGCGGCGGAAATCAGCAGCAGCAGGCCCATTCCCGTGAGCCAGACAACAATGATTGGGGTGGACACAGGGGGTGCGATGCGATCCAGCGGGATGACCAGCCATTCCCGGTTGTACTCGCCTTCCTGCAAGCTGGCGTCGGGCAGCAGCGAAATATACATGCGCGGGGCCCGCCCCCGCGAAAGCGCCACACGGGTATCGTCGTTCAGCCGTGCGTTCAGCGCCTTGATAAAGCCGCGCAGATTGTCGCGAATGTCGGAAACAGGCGGAGGAGCATGGCGATGAGCGGGGGGCGGGCGCCTGGGGCGGCCTTCCTCGCTGGCGTCGGAGGGCAGGTTGCGGGACCAGAGATGCCATTCATTCTGCGAGGCCCGCTGCACGAAGCTGGCACGCTCCTCGGCCGGGATTTCCGCCAGCGAGGCGCGCAGGGTGCGGATGGTGGTCGCGGTGAGCTCCACCGCGACTTCTTCGGTGAATTTTTTGCGGAAGTAGGCGCCCGTGGCAAGGGTGGCGGCCTGGACCAGCAGAATAGTGCCCAGGATCAGCAGCACCATGCGGGCATGCAGCGAACGGGGCAGCAGGGAGGGCAGTTTCATGAGGTCAGGGGGAGAATCTGTAGCCCACACCCCATACCGTCTGTATCCAGCGCGGCTGTTTCGGATCGTCTTCGATGGCGCGGCGCAGACGCAGGATGGCAATGTCTATGGCGCGGTCATTGCGCTCGCCTTCGTCGTCGTCGCGCGCCAGGGCAAGCAGGCGGTCGCGGGACAGGGGCTTGCCCGGGTTGCCAACCAGCGCCTCGAGCAGGTTGACCTCGCCTCCGGTCAGCTTGATGGGCTCGCCGTCCTTGCTGAGCTGGCGGGTGGCGGGATCGAAGACAAAGGGGCCGAAGGCCACCGGCTTGTCTTTGTTCAGGGCGGATGCGCCTTTCTTGCGGCGCAGGACCGCCTCGATGCGCGCCAGCAGCTCGCGCGGGTCAAAGGGCTTGCCCAGGTAGTCGTCGGCTCCGGCCTCCAGGCCGATGACGCGATCGACGGTTTCGTCGCGGGCAGTCAGTAGAATAACGGGTATGTCCTCGCCTTGCTGGCGCAGCTTGCGGCAGGCTTCGGCCCCGTCGCCATCCGGCATCATGCGATCCAGCACGATCAGATCAGGGCTGTAGCGCTGGATGCGTTCGGCAAGGTCGGTGGCATCCGGCGCCAGCAATGTGTCGTAATTGTGACGGTTGAGGTAGTCGGCCAGCAGTTGGCGCAACGCTGGATCGTCGTCGACGACCAGCACTTTGACGAGGGGCGTTTCCATAGATGCAAGTGTGCCCTGGGACAACATCGGCGCGCAAGCGCGCCGAAATGGATTGAAATAGATACACAGCTTAAGTTATGGTTTGCGATTGTCCCGCACCGTGCGCCCAGCGCCGCGTGTTTTCCTGGAACATCAATGATTCCCAATAGCGTGCAGTCCGTACGCCGGCAGCTTGCTGGCTATTCCTGGTTGTCCGAACTGCCGGCCATGCTCTGCTGGGCCGCGCTCGTCGGTGTGCTCGGGGCGCTCAGCACCATTGCGTTCCACAAGGGCATGCACCTGCTGCAGCACCTGGCCACGGGCCGGAGCGGCTCCATTGTCACTGTGACCACCAGCCTGCCATGGTACGGCAGGCTGCTGTTTCCCTGCCTGGCCGGCATGGTTGCGGGCGGGCTGCTATGGGCCGCCTCCAAAGTCGGAACAAAATCCAATTCCGACTACATGGAAGCAGTGGCGATCGGTGACGGCAGGCTGTCGATCAGGCAAGGGCTGCTGCGCTCGCTTTCTTCTCTGTTCACGGTTGCATCGGGCGGCTCCATCGGCCGGGAAGGCGCGATGGTGCACTTGGCGGCGCTCAGCGCCTCGACCATAGGGCGCTTCACCTACTTCAATACCGCCCGGCTGCGGCTGCTGGTCGCATGCGGCGCGGCGGCCGGCGTGGCCGCGGCCTACGGCACGCCTATCGCTGGCGCACTGTTCGTGGCCGAGATCGTGCTGGGCACCATGACCATGCAATCGTTTGGTCCCCTCATGGTGGCCGCCGCCACGGCCAATATCGTGATGCGGGCCACCGGCCATTACCACACCACCTATGCCATGGAAGGCATCCCGCAGATTCCGGGCGAGCAGGTGCTGCCGTTTATTTTTCTGGGCCTGCTGTCGGGCCTGGGGGCGCCGCTGTTCCTGAAATTCCTCGATCTGGTCAAACGGCAGTTCCGCCGCACCGGCCTGCCGCTGCCGCTGCGGCTGGGGCTCGGAGGCCTCATGGTCGGAGCGCTGCTTCTGTACATGCCGCAAGTGGCCGGGAATGGCTACAGTGTTGTGCATGCCCTGCTGCATTCACCCTGGACCTGGCAGGCGGTCATTCTGATTCTTGCGTGCAAGATCCTGGCCACGGCACTGACGGTGGGCTCGGGCGCGGTCGGCGGGGTGTTTACACCCGCCCTGTTTGTCGGCGCCGCGATGGGCACGCTGTTCGGCATGGGCATGACGGCGCTCTGGCCGCAGCTCGAGGCGCCTGTGTATATGTACACGCTTGTGGGAATGGGCAGCTTTCTCGGCGCGGCGACCAGCGCCCCGTTGATGGCTATTCTGATGATCTTTGAAATGACGCTCAGCTATCAGATTGTGCTGCCGCTGATGCTGGCGGGCGTCATCGCCTATTTCGTTTCCCGGGCCCTGGCCGAAGTGGCCATGTATGAGGTCACAGTGACGCGTGAGCGCGATCAGGTGCTTCGCCAGCGGCTGCGCAATACTGTCATCAGCGATCTGGTACGGCCTGCCGATACCGTCGTCAAGACAAGCGCGCCACTGAGCGAGGCGGTACAGCTTTTTCTGGACTATCCTGTCCGCTATCTGTATGTTGTCGATGACGACAACGTCTACCAGGGTGTGATCGCGCAGCAGGATCTCACCAGCCTGCTGCTGAGCCGGGGCGAGCTGGCCAATACGGCGGCGGGCGAGGTGCTCAGGCGGGATTTCGTCAAGACCTTGCGGGCCGACATGTCGCTGGACCAGGCCCAGGAATACTTTGTCCAGTTTCGTGGCGAGCGCCTGCCTGTCGTCAGCGGCGACGATCAGCCCAGGCTGGCCGGCGTTGTCTACAAGTCGGCGGTGCTCGAGAAATACAGCGCGCTCAAGCGCTCCATGGATGCCAGTGCCGAAGCCATGATGGATTTTGCGTCCCGCCGGCGCGGACGCTGATGATATGGCCGCAGCGGGAGGGCTGGCCGCATGTTGTATTGGTTGGTGCAATGTCTTTTCTTGCCGTCGTGAAAACATTATCCAGGCGTCTCGGGGCGGGCGCGATGCTGTGCGCAGGCACGCTGGCGCATGCGCAGGGCGTGCCGGTTGCCGGCAGCGCAGCCGGCGTGGGCGGCTACCCTGCCGACCAGGGCTGGCGGAGCCTGGGCGGCGTTCAGGCCTATTCAGTGCGGCCAGCAGGCCATGTGCAGGCCACGCCCCTGCCTGATGTCCCGGTGTCCGCAGGAGCGACATCGGATGACCCCATTGAAAGCATGATCGCGCGCGACGGCTCGCCTTATGGTTCGCTGATGCCTGGCGAGCCGCTGCCCGGCGCGGTTTCTGCCGAGCTATATGGCAACGGCGGCATGTCCGCCCAGCCTTACGTACCCGAGCAATATTCCTGGGATTATGTCCGCCAGTCGTCCTGGCGGGAGCGGCAGGTATCGCGTTCCTCGCCGGGCCTGCTGGGCGGCATTCGCCTGAGCCCCGCCACGACAACAGGCGGCTCCAACCTGCCCTGGAGCGTCGGGGTCAGCAGCTGGTCGTTTACGGGAACGGACGGGCCGGCAATCTCGATTGGCAGCCAGAGCGTTGGGATGCCAGATTGGGCCCGTGGCGCCAAACTGGGCGGAGTGAATGTCGCCGATTCCTCGCTCTCGGGGCCGGATGTGGATCACATCTGGAATTATTCCGTGGCGGTGGGGGCCATAGACGGGGCCCCCACCGCTTCACAGGGCGATCTTGCCTATGGCGCCGGCGCCGGTTATGCCATGCTCGGCTATGGGCTTACACCCGACATCAAGCTGCAGTCGCAGATGGAGGTCGCACCCTCGCTCGTGTCCACGGGGTTGGGCGGCACGATCCAGACCGACTGGGGAGCATGGACGGCGGGCGTGTCACGCGCCACGGGCGGCCTGTACAAGGGCTGGCGTTACCAGGCGGGCTATTCGGTCACCATTGCAGAAGACATCCGGCTGGGCTGGCTCAACGAGTCGAGCACGGCAGGCTACAGCGACCTGAGTACCTATGAAAGCGGGCCCGCCGCAGGCAGCGCCACGCGGCACAAACTGTCGGCCACCATTCCTGCCAGCCGCTGGGGAACCATCAGCGGAAGCTTCGAAACCATCAACCCTGCCTCGGGCGATCCCGTCCGCAGTTTCGGCCTCACGCAGCAGTTCTGGTACAGCCCCAACCTGCAGATAGGCCTGGACGCCAAGCGCGAAATCGTCAGCGGGGACTATGATGTAGGCATACGCTTTTCCGTTCCTGTTTTCTGATTCTCCCGCATGACTTCTTCTTCCCTGGAAACACTGCAGCACGTCTTCGGCTACGAGTCCTTTCGTGGCGACCAGCAGGCTATCATCGACCACATCGTGAATGGCGGTGACGCGCTGGTGCTGATGCCGACGGGGGGAGGCAAGTCACTTTGCTATCAGATTCCGTCGCTGGTGCGGCCCGGAACAGGCATCGTCATTTCACCGCTGATCGCGCTCATGCAAGACCAGGTCGATGCCTTGCGTGAACTGGGGGTGCGCGCGGCCTACCTCAACTCATCCCAGGATTGGCGCGAGGCGCGCGAGGTGGAAAAGGCGTTTGTCGCCGGCGAGCTTGACCTGCTCTATGTGGCCCCTGAGCGCCTGCTGACCGACCGCTGTCTCGATCTGCTGTCCCAGGGGCGCATTGCGCTGTTTGCCATTGACGAGGCGCACTGCGTGTCGCAATGGGGCCATGATTTCCGCCCCGAATACCTGGGCCTGTCGCTGTTGCATGAACGCTGGCCGCAGGTGCCGCGGCTTGCGCTCACTGCCACGGCGACCTCGGCGACCCGCCGGGAAATCGCCGAGCGGCTCATGCTGGACGACGCGCCTCATTTTGTCGCCAGCTTCGACCGGCCCAATATCAATTACCGCATCATCGAGAAAAACGAGGTGCGAAAGCAGCTGCTTGCCTTTATCAAGGCGGAGCATATCGGCGACTGCGGCATTGTGTATTGCCTGTCGCGGGCTCGCGTCGAGGAAACCGCCGATTTTCTCTGCAACAACGGCATTGCCGCACTGCCGTACCATGCTGGGCTGAGCGCCTCGGTTCGTGCGGAAAACCAGGCTCGTTTCCTGCGTGAAGAGGGCATGGTCATGGTCGCGACCATTGCCTTTGGAATGGGGGTAAACAAGCCGGATGTGCGTTTCGTCGCCCACATTGACCTGCCCAAGTCCGTCGAGGGCTATTACCAGGAAACAGGGCGGGCGGGCCGTGACGGGCTTCCCGCCACTGCCTGGCTGGCCTATGGACTGCAGGATGTCGTACAGCAGCGCCGCATGATCGACCAGTCCGAAGGCGACGAGGCTTTCCGGCGCAGGCTCAGCGCCCAGCTCGATGCCATGCTCGGCCTGTGCGAAACCGTATCCTGCCGACGGCAGCGCCTGCTCGCCTATTTCGACCAGGCCATCAAGCCCTGCGGCAACTGCGATACCTGTCTGGAGCCACCCGAGGCCTGGGATGGCACTGTGGCGGCGCAGAAGATCATGTCCGCCGTCTACCGCCTGTGGCGCGAGCGCGGCCAGCGTTTCGGCGCAGGCCATCTGATCGATATCCTGCGCGGCAAGCAGACAGATCGCGTCAAGGAATACGGCCATGACAGCCTTTCGGTGTTCGGCATCGGGGCCGATCTCTCCGAGAACGCCTGGCGCAGCGTGCTGCGCCAGCTGCTGGCGCAAAGCCTGCTTTCGGTAGACCATGAGGGCTTCGGCACGCTGGCGCTCACCGATGGCAGCCGCGCCGTGCTCAAGGGTGAGCATACGCTCATGTTCCGGCGGGAAACTGAAAAAAAGGCCCGTGGCGCACGTTCTTCGTCGCCGCGCGGCAAACAGGCGGCCATTGCCCTGCCGCCGGAAGCGCAGCCGCGATTCGAGAGCCTGCGCGCGTGGCGGGCAGAGGTGGCGCGCAGCCACGGCGTGCCGGCCTATGTCATTTTCCACGACGCCACCCTGCGCGAAATCGCGCTCAAGCCGCCCCAGGATATGGATGAACTGGGCGGCATCAGCGGCGTGGGCGCCCGCAAACTGGAAGCCTACGGGGAAGACCTGCTGCGTTGCGTGAACGGCGTTGCGTGAACGGCGCGGGCTGAATGGTCAGGTGAACAGGTCGGGTGTCCCGCCTGCGGATGCGGGCGCCGACAGCCCCAGGTGGCGCCATGTCGTCTGCGTGGCCATGCGGCCGCGCGGAGTGCGCTGCAGATATCCGTGCTGGATAAGGTATGGTTCGATTACATCTTCGATGGTGTCGCGCTCCTCGCCTATGGCAGCGGCAAGGCTGTCTACCCCTACAGGTCCGCCGTCGAATTTGTGGATGATCGCTTCCAGCAGCTTGCGATCCATCAGGTCCAGCCCCTGCGGATCGACCTCCAGCATGGACAGCGCCGCGTTGGCAATATCCGCATCGATGCGGCCGCCGCCTTTCACCTCGGCATAGTCGCGTACACGCCTGAGCAGGCGGTTTGCAATACGGGGCGTGCCGCGCGCGCGCCGGGCAATCTCGCTCGCGCCTTCGGATGTCGCCTGGACATTGAGCAGGTTGGCGCTGCGGGTCACGATGTGGGTGAGGTCGGCGGCGCTGTAGAATTCCAGCCGCGAAACAATGCCGAAGCGGTCCCGCAGCGGATTGGTGAGCATGCCTGCCCGTGTCGTCGCCCCCACCAGCGTGAAGGGTTGCAGGTCTATCTTGACGCTGCGCGCCGCGGGGCCTTCCCCTATCATGATGTCGATCTGGAAATCTTCCAGGGCGGGGTAGAGAATTTCCTCGACGACGGGCGAGAGCCGGTGTATCTCGTCGATGAACAGCACATCGTTGCGCTCGAGATTGGTCAGCAGGGCGGCCAGGTCGCCCGGGCGCTCCAGCACGGGCCCCGAGGTCTGGCGCAGATGCACGCCCATTTCGTGGGCGACGATGTGCGCCAGTGTCGTCTTGCCCAGCCCGGGCGGGCCGAACAGCAGAACATGATCGAGCGCCTCCCCTCGATTGCGCGCCGCCGTGATGAAAATTTCGAGCTGGTCGCGCACGCGCTGCTGCCCAATGTACTCGTCAAGCTGGCGCGGGCGCAGCGCGCGCTCGATTGATTCCTCATTGGGCGAAGCGCTTTGCGGCGCCACGATGCGTTCCGGTGCGGGAACGCTGGACAGCGTATCGGAGTGTATGGCCATGGGTAAGAATGCCGGTGGTTCGTGCTGAGTATATTTACAGTGCTAGATGGTACTCTAACATGCCAGCCGCTGCAGTATTTTCGCCGCTGCATGCGCGCGGCCCGCGCATGCAGCATAATCATGTGCATTGGCTGTGACGTGGGGTTTCTTCCTGCCTGGGCTGTCCGCGCCAAATATCTTGCACCTTTCCGCCATCTATCTTCCAACCCTTTCCATACGAGTGAAGCATGACTGTTGCTCTTCCCACCTATGAGGATGTCTTGCGTGCCAGCCAAACCTTGCGGGGTGTGGCTCACCACACCCCAGTGCTGACGTCGCGCACGCTGGACGAGCGCCTGGGCGCGCAGGTTTTCTTCAAGTGCGAGAACTTCCAGCGCATGGGAGCGTTCAAGTTCCGTGGCGGCTACAACGCGCTGGCCAATCTCGATGCCGCGCAGCGCAAGGCCGGGGTGGTGGCGTTTTCCTCGGGCAATCATGCGCAGGCTGTCGCGCTTGCCGCCAGGCTGCTGGGCATTTCGGCCACTATCGTCATGCCCACGGATGCGCCGCGCGCCAAGAAGGCGGCCACCCAGGGCTACGGGGCGCGCGTGGTTGAATACGACCGTGCCACGCAAGACCGCGAGGAGGTCGCACGCGGCATCATGGAACAAGAAGGGCTGACCCTCATTCCGCCTTTCAACCATCCCCATGTCATTGCAGGGCAGGGCACGGCGGCCAAGGAATTGCTCGAAGACGCCGGGGGCCTCGATGTGCTGCTCACGCCGCTGGGGGGCGGAGGCCTGCTGGCCGGGTCTCTGCTGTCGGCAGGCGCGATCTGCCCCGACTGCAAGGTATATGGCGTTGAGCCGGAGGCGGGAGCCGACGGCCAGGCCTCGCTGCGTGGCGGAAACATCGTCAAGATCGGCCCGCCCGACTCGATCGCCGATGGCGCTTTGACGCAGGCATTGGGCACACTGACTTTCCCTATCATCCAGCAGCGCGTCAAGGATATTCTGACCGTCAGCGATGCCCAGCTTGTCGATGCCATGCGATTCTTTGCGGAACGAATGAAAATCGTTGTGGAGCCCACGGGCTGCCTGGGGGCGGCGGCGGTCATGCAGCAACTGGTTCCGCTCAAGGGGATGCGCGTCGGCGTACTGCTCAGCGGCGGGAACGTAGACCTCGCGGCCTACGGCAGGCTGCTTGAATCGGAGTGAACGGGCGTGTGTTGCCGGCAGGGCGCCTGACGCCATGCCTCCAGTCCAAGACGGGACGGAAATACCCGGCGGCATGTGTCGATGCCGCCGGGGTATCAGGTTCGGGCGGCCAAGCGCCTAGGCGACCCGCGAAAGCAGCTTGAGGGCTGCGCGTATGCCTTCGGCGACATCCACACCCTCTGGCACTTTCTTGAGCGCGGCCTGCGACTCGCTGGCCGAATAGCCCAGCGATATCAGGGCGTTGAGAATGTCGTCGCGCCCGCTGCTGGCCACTGTGCCCGGCGAGGCGGGCAGGTCGGCGCCAAGCTTGCCGCGCAGTTCGAGCAGCAGGCGTTCGGCTGTTTTCTTGCCGATCCCGGGCACGCGCGTCAGGCGCGCTGTTTCCTGCTGGGTGATGGCGCTGCCCAGTTCGTCCACGGTCATGCCCGAGAGCACCGCCAGCGCTGTACGGGCGCCTATGCCTGTCACTTTGATCAGGGCCCGAAAGGCGGTTCGCTCCTTGCTTGAGAGAAAGCCATACAGCGTATGCGCGTCTTCGCGCACCGCAAGGTGCGTGTACAGCGTGACGCGACCGCCGGTGTCGGGCAGGCCATACAGAGTGCTCATCGGCACGTCGATTTCATAGCCGACGCCGCCCACATCGATGCACACGACAGGGGGCGTCTTCTCGAGCAGTGTTCCGGTGATCCGTCCAATCATGATGACAGCAACCTCGAAGGAAAATGGTTATGGAAAACAGGTATGCCGCCTGCCGGCCAGGCGGCAGCGGCCCGCCCGTCAATGTTTGTGATAAGGCCTGCATCCATGCCGATCGGGCGCATCAGCCGATCAGTCGGCCGCCGCGCACGCGGCCGCGACTGCCAGCAAGCTGACCCGTGCGCTGCAGGCGATCAGAAAGCGGGCTGAAGTGTGCGTGACAGATCGCGCAAGCCAGCGCGTCGGCTGAGTCAGGCGCGGGCGCGCCGCTGAGCGCAAGCAAATGCTGAACCATCGTCTGTACCTGCTCCTTGGCCGCATGACCATTGCCGACAACAGACTTCTTGATCTGCAATGCGGTGTACTCGTGAACATCGAGCAGGCTGTCGGCCAGCGCGCACAGCGCCGCGCCGCGCGCTTGGCCCAGAAGCAAGGTGGACGTCGGGTTGGCATTCACGAACACCTTTTCCATCGCGGAAACAGTAGGGCGTGTGGATTGCACGACTTCCCGCACGTTATCCAGGATGATCTTCAGGCGGCCGGCCAGCGGCTGGTCGGCGGGCACCACAATGGTCCCGCTTGTGACGTAGCTCAGGCGCGCGCCCTGGACATCGATGACGCCGAAGCCCGTGCGGCGCAGGCCGGGATCGATGCCCAGGATACGCATCAGTGACGGAAGTGGCGGGTGCCGGTCAGCACCATGGCGATGCCGCGCTCGTCGGCGGCCGCGATGACTTCATCGTCGCGAATGCTGCCGCCCGGCTGGATGACGCAGCTGGCGCCCGCATCCACCACGACATCGAGGCCATCGCGGAAAGGGAAGAAGGCATCTGACGCCACAGCCGAGCCTGCCAGCGTCAGACCGGCGTTCTCGGCCTTGATGGAGGCGATGCGGGCCGAATCGATGCGGCTCATCTGGCCAGCGCCCACGCCCAGCGTCATGCCATTGCCCACAAACACGATGGCATTGGATTTCACATATTTGGCCACTTTCCAGGCAAAGCGCAGATCCTGCATCTGCTGTTCGGTGGGCGCGAGCCTGGTGACTACCTTGAAATCCTGCTCGGCCACCTGGAAGGTGTCGGGATCCTGCACCAGCCAGCCCCCGCCCACGCGCTTGATGTCGAAAGCGTTCTGGGCGTCGCCTTGGGGAACCTCCAGTACGCGCACATTCTTCTTGGCTGCGAATACCGCCAGCGCGCCCGAGGAATAGCCCGGCGCCAGCAGCACCTCGACAAACTGCTTGCTGATGGCGTTGGCCGTGGCTTCGTCCACGGGGCGGTTAAAAGCGATGATGCCGCCGAAGGCCGAGGTGGGGTCGGTCTTGAATGCCTGTTCGTATGCACGCAGCGGGCTGTCCGCCACGGCGACGCCGCAGGGGTTGGCATGCTTCACAATGACGCAGGCGCTTTCCTGGAAGCTGCGCACGCATTCCCAGGCGGCATCCGCGTCCGCGATATTGTTGTACGAAAGCTCCTTGCCCTGCAGCTGGCGGTAGCTGCCCAGCAGGCCGGGGCGCACGGGTTGGTCCACGTAGAATGCGGCGCGCTGGTGAGGGTTCTCGCCGTAGCGCAGTGTCTGTTGCTGCACGGCCTGGATGGTCAGGACGCCGGGCCAGTCGTTGCGCGCAGGGGTTTCTTCCTGGGCGGGCTCCGTCTGCGACAGGCTGGTGAGGTAAGCAGCGATGGCGCCGTCGTAGGATGCCGTATGGGCATAGGTCTTGGCAGCAAGCTCCAGACGCAACGCGTAGGATGGCTGGCCGGCAGGGCCATCCATGTCGGCCAGCACGCGGCTGTAGTCGGCGGGGTCGATGACGACAGCCACGCCTCCTTCGGCCGTGCCGTGATTCTTCGCCGCGGCGCGCAGCATGGCTGGACCGCCGATATCGATGTTTTCTACCGCATCTGCAAAACTGCAGTCCGGCCTGGCTATGGTTTCACGGAAGGGGTACAGGTTCACCACGAGCAGGTCGATGCGGTCGATGCCGTGCTCGTCTATCGTGCGCATGTGTTCGGCGCTGTCGCGTCGGGCCAGCAGGCCGCCGTGTATCTTGGGGTGCAGCGTCTTGACCCGGCCGTCGAGGATCTCGGGGGAGCCGGTATGGGCAGCCACCTCGGTGACCTTCAGGCCGGATTGGGCCAGGAGCTTGGCTGTGCCGCCGGTGGAAAGCAGGCGTACGCCGCGCTGGGCCAGGGCTTGGGCAAATTCAACGATACCGGTCTTGTCGGAAACCGAAATCAGGGCAGTCTGGATTTTCATGGATGAACAGAGAGGTTTGAAAGGGAGATCAGGGCTGCAGGTTGTGGGCAAGAAGCTTCTTGCGCAGCGTGCTGCGTGTAATTCCGAGCATTTCGGCTGCCTTGGACTGATTGCCGCCCGCCTGTTCGAGTGCAATCTGCAGGACGGGACGCTCGACACAGTTCACGACCATGGCCAGCATGTCGCGCGGTTCGGATTCGCCCAGGTCCGCAAGATAGCGTTCAAGCTGATCACGTACGGATTGTTCAAGGATGTTGGGTTTGCTCATTTCTCGGGTGGTCTTGTTATAACGGATGTTTCTTATCTGATATATATGATCATTGGCATGCGAGGCGATGCGCGGCTGTCAGGCTGCCGCGGCGCCGGGCATCAGCGGCTGGTTGGCAGGGTGGCGTCCGAACCATTCTTCTATGGCCCGGGACTGCTCCCGGGTATTGTCGATCTGGTTGATGCGCGGCAGGAATTCGCGGGCGTCGGGCAAGCCGGCGAGATACCAGCCGATATGCTTGCGCGCCGAGCGCACCCCTGTGTATTCCCCGTAGAACCGGTAGTGGTCTTCGAGGTGGTCCAGCAGGCAATCCCTCAGCTCGCCGAAAGTGGGCGGCGGCAGATGGGTGCCCGTGGCCAGGTAGTGGCTTACTTCGCGAAAAATCCAGGGGCGGCCCTGGGCTGCGCGCCCTATCATCACGGCATCGGCGCCAGTGTAGTCTAGTACAAAACGCGCCTTCCCGGGGCTGTCGATATCTCCATTGGCGACCACCGGGATCTCGAGCGCCTGCTTGACCTCGCGGATAGTGTCGTATTCGGCCTCGCCCTGATACAGGTCGCAGCGTGTGCGTCCGTGCAGGATGAGCGCGGCGATGCCGATGTCTTGCGCCATCAGGCCGATACGTACTGCATTGCGCGATTCGCGATCCCAGCCCGTGCGCGTCTTGAGCGTTACAGGTATGCCGAGCGGCCGGCAGGCATCGACAACGCTGCGGAGAATCTCCGCCACACGCCCTTCATCGCGCAGCAATGCGGAGCCCGATGCCACGTTGCACACCTTCTTGACCGGACAGCCCATATTGATGTCTATGATGCGGGCGCCTTTACCGATATTGAACAGCGCTGCCTCAGCCATCATGGCGGGGTCGGAGCCAGCAATCTGCACGGCGACGGGGTCGATCTCCCCATCGTGATCCAGGCGCCGGGAAGTCTTGACGCTGTCCCAGAGGCGCGGGTTGCTGGCGGCCATTTCGGACACAGCGTAGCTCGCCCCCAGCGCCTTGCACAGCTTGCGATAGGGGCGATCGGTGACGCCCGCCATGGGAGCCACGAAGACGGGGTTGGGGAAGGACCAGGAGCCGATGCGCATGGGGGGATTTTAACCCCCTTTATGTACGCATCCCCTGAAGCAGATGGCGGGCCAGCGGCCTGCGCAATCCGGGCAGCAGGTCCAGGGCAAGCAGCGCAAGGCCGCCTGCGTGTTCCACCAGAGGGTTTCCCGTCGCGAAAACGCGGGGCAAAAAATCGGTCACACCCGCAGTGAGCAGGCGGTCGGGACGCCGCCGTCTGGCATAGTCCGCCAGCAGGTGTGAGGGGTCTGTGCCGGGGTGCGCGAGCCAGGGGCCGAGCGCGATTGCCAGCTGGGCGGCGTCGCGCAGGCCCAGATTCAGCCCCTGGCCGGCCACGGGGTGCAGCGTCTGGGCGGCGTTGCCTATCGCGATGGCGCGCTGGCCCAACAGGGATGGTCCGGCATGCATGCTGAGCGGGAAGACATGGCGCGGCCCAAGCACCCGCAATCGGCCCAGGCGGTCACCGAAAGCCTCGCCGAGGCTGGTTTCGAACGCAGTGTCCTCCAGCGTTTGCAGATGGGCCGCCCGCGCGGGGGGATTGCACCAGACAATGCCATAGATATCCTCGCCTTCCGGATGAGGCAGAAAGGCCAGGGGCCCTTGCCGGGTGAAGCGCTCATAAGCCCATCCCGGCCTGGGCCGTGATGCCCGCACCGTGGCCAGCAGGGCATCCTGCCCATATTGGCGTTCAATGCCCGTGGCGCGCGCGCCATCCGAGCGAACGAACAGCGTGCTGTCTGTGCCTGGCGGTTCCGCCCTGTCATGCACGGCGCCTTCAGGGGACGGCGAGTTGGCGGACGCCTCGAGCAGTGTGGCCCCTGACTGTCTCAGGGCGGCATGCAGGCTGGCAAGGACATCGTCGTAGGCCGCCACATTGCCCAGCCGGGGCACGCCCAGCTCGTCGTGCCGGATCAATGTGCGCCCGAGGCGCCCCCGTTGAGAAACGTGGACCGTAGTGATTTCCGCGGACTTGCCGGGCCAGGCGCCTATTTCCTCCAGCAGCATGCGGCTGCCATGGTTGAGGGCCAATGTGCGTGGATCCGCGGCAGGCCGCGTCGGCACCTCGGGCTTGCCCGCATGCGCGTTCGCGCTGTCAGTGGCGGTGATGCCGCGCGCCAGCACGGCGATGCGTTCGGGTTGCGGGGCGCGCGCCGCCAGCAAAAGCGCAAGCGCGCTGCCGACCGGGCCCGCGCCGCTGATGGCAATATCGTACAAAGGCATAATGGTGTCTGTCATCACGCTCCAGCGCCGGAGCAAATTACTACAATGGTTTCAATGGCCAGGGCATGCGCCGCGCGCCGCTCCGGAATGAATGACCGCCCATGCAGGGCGTCTTCCAAGTTCAGAGGTTTCGATGGAACAATTTACCACTCCGGCCAGGGAATCGGCCGGGTTTCCCGTAAAGCCCGGTTCCCAACCCGCGCGCGCCGGCGCAGGCAGGGGACCGCTGCGCAGCAAGCTGGTTGCGGCCTGGCTGGCGTCTCTGTTCGGCGTCCTGGGCATCCACTGGTGGTATCTCGGCCGGCGCCATGCCTGGGCGGTCACGCTCTTTGGCGCGCTCATGCTGGCCATTTCGCATTTGTATCCTGTCTGGTGGGACAGCGTGCCGTTCCTCGTTCTCATTGTGCCGATCACGGCGGGCTTCATCGAATCGCTGGTTTTCGCGCTCAAGCCCGACGAATGGTTCGACGCCCGCTATAACCCGGGCGCAGGGCAGGTCAACAAATCGGGCTGGGGGGCGGTGATTGCCGCCATCTTCTCGACATTGTTCGGCGCCATGGCACTCATGTTCGGGATCGCGCTCATCGTCCTGCATGTATATGTGGCCATGGGCTGGCTGGATGGCTATGTGCTCTAGCTTGCGGCCAACTGTTGTATGCCGGCCTCGATCCGGCCGCTGCTGGCATGCGGATTGCGTATGCGAGGTTGTCCACAGGATGCCTGCGGGTTACAATGTCGAGGTGTCTATTTTCATAGGAGCTGTGTGGTGAATCCCGACCCCGGCGATAGTAACAGTCGATCTTGCATCGGCTTGCTTATCTCCAGGCGCGCAATCGCGTAAGGCTTCCGCATAGCCCCATCGCCGCGCCCCTGGTCAAGACAGAGGGCGTGGCAGTCTCCCGGTAGCATCATCCCGCCGGACTTCCCGCCATTTTCCATGTAACGAGCCAGCCATCCGCATGGTGGCCGGTTCATGCGTCGCGCGAGCGGCGCAATGAGCAATGGAGGGTATTATGCGTTTCTTCGATCTCTTCCTGCGTCGTGCCGGTGTGCGTCCGGCGCCCGTACGCGTTCCCAGCGGGGTATCCCGCCTCACTGTGATCTGCCCCCGCCACCTGCTGGCTGATGTGCGCAAGCAAATCTACCTGGATTTCGAAGCTGCGGGCCTGCATGTGTCCGGGCTCAAGGTCGATAACGCCCAGCAACATGACATGGCGCGCGCCTGCGTCACTGTTGCCTGCCCTCCTGAAATGCGATCGGTGCTCATGTCCCAGGCCCGGATGCTGCGCGACCTGCCTGGCGTGCAACAGGTTCATTGGGGCGACCGTCGCCAGCATGCATTAAACTAGGGAAATTGCTCGCGCTACCCGGTTCACCCACATGGATTTGATTGACTGGCTCAGGCCCTGGGAATTCTCCCCAACGCTGCTGCTGCTGTTCCTGGCGGCTGGCTGGGTGTTCCTCAGAGGTGTCCGGGTGCATAGGGTGGGCGTGGTTCGCCAGCTGTTTTTCTGGTCCGGGTTCGTCATCCTTTACCTGTCGCTCCATACGCATCTCGATTACTACGCGGAGCGCATGTTTTTCATTCATCGGGTGCAGCATCTTGTGCTGCACCACCTGGGTCCGCTGCTTATCATGGGTGCGTATCCGGGGCAGGTGCTGCGCGCCGGCCTGCCCATGTCCTGGCGGCTGAAGCTGCGTGATTTCCGCCGCACCCGCACAGGCAGGGCTGTCGAGGCTGTGCTTACCAACAAGTATCTGGTGCCCTTGCTGTTTGTCGTACTGGTACTGGGCTTTCTTGTTCCGACTGTCCAGTTTTATTCCATGCTCGACTGGCGGCTGTACCGGTTCATGAACTGGTCGGTGGTCATCAGCGGCTTCATGTACTGGAATCTCATACTCGACCGCCGCCCCAGTCCGCCTGCTGCGCTGTCCCCGGGCGGCAGGGTGATATCTCCGATCATCACCATGGTGCCGCAGATGGTGGTGGGCGCCATCATTACTTTCACCGAGCACGATCTCTACCCTATTTTCGACCTCTGCGGGCGCGCGCTGCCGGGCATGACAGCCCTTACAGACCAGGCCATAGGCGGCCTGACCATGTGGGTGCTGGCCGGCTTCGTCGAGGTTTTCGGTCTGCTCTTTGCCTTGGCAACCCTTATGCGCCTGTCGGGAAAGAATCGCCTTCCCGACCGCCGCCGAGGGCCGGCGCCAACCGTGGCGCCAGTATCCTGATCAACGCTTAACAGGGGTTCTGCTGATCCATGGCTGGCCACACCGTTTTCCATCGAAAGCCCTTGGCCCGTGTTGCGGGCGCCTGTCTGATGTCGCTGGCCTGCATGGGGATGGCCGCGCAGTCGATTGCCCAGCCCGTCGGCATTCCCAGCATGGGGCCTGCCTCGGGTTCGGAGCTTTCTCCCGCGCTTGAGCGCACCCTGGGCGATGCCATCATGGAGCAGGGGCGTCGCGACCCCACCTACGTGGCTGATCCCGACATCAATCAGTACCTTACCGAGTTGGGGCGCAAGCTGGCAGCGGCGTCTCCGGACAGCGGCACGCAGCAGATCACCGTATTCCCCGTCAAAGATCCCCAGATCAACGCCTTCGCATTGCCTGGAGGGTATATCGGCATCAACAGCGGGCTGGTGGTCGCTTCGGAAGACGAATCCGAGCTTGCCTCCGTGATTGCGCACGAAATCGGGCACGTCCAGCAACGGCATATTGCGCGCGGCATGACGCAGCAATCTCGAAGCGGCCATGTAATGCTGGCTGCGCTGGCTGGCGCGCTGCTGGCCGCGCTGTCGGGCAGCGGCGATCTGGCCATGGGCGTGGCTGCGTTCGGGCAGGCTGCAGCGGTGGACCAGCAACTGGGTTTCTCTCGCCAGGCTGAACAGGAGGCCGACCGCACGGGGCTCGAGATGCTGCGCCGGGCCGGTTTCGATCCGCGCGGCATGACACGCATGTTTGAGCGTCTGGGCAACGCATCCCGGCTGAATGAAGGGCGCGGAGGCAGCGCCTATACCAGCACCCATCCGCTCTCCATACAGCGGTTGTCCGACATCCAGGCGCGTCTGGCAGAAGCGCCTGCCACTACGCGCCGCGACAGCGACACCTTCTGGTACGTACGCGCCAAGCTGCGTGTACTGCAGGCCAGAGATTCCCAGTCACTGCGCGCGGCCAATGACGCATTTACACAGGACGCCCAGCGCGCCACGGGTACGCGACAGTCTGCCGCCTGGTACGGGCTGGCCTACGCGGCATGGACGAAGCGGGACTATGCCGCTGCCCGTGCGGCTCTGGACAAGGCTGGCAGCGATGGTCGCAACTCGCCTGAGATGGCCAGCCTCGCCATTGCGCTGGCTCAGGCGACCGGCAACGAGCAGCAGGCCCTTGCGCTCGCGGACCAGTCCTGGAAACAATGGCCGTCCAGCCAGGGTATAGCCATGGCCCGTGCGGAAGCCTTGCAAAAGGCGGGGCGTGACCAGCAGGCGGAGCAGTTCCTGGGTCAGCTGCTGCATAAGTGGCCGGATTTGCCTCGCCTGCATCAGTTGAGGGCCCAGAGCCTGGAGCGCCTGGGCAAGCCTGTCGAGGCGCGCCAGAGCATGGCTTCGTATTACGAGCAAATCGGCGCCCTGCCTACGGCCGTCGAGCAATTGCGCCAGGCACGCGGCATGACGCGTGACTTCTACGTTCAGTCGGAGCTGGACGTGCGCATACGCAATCTGCGCGACAAGCTCGAGTCTGACCGGGCGTTGCTCGAGCGCTTTAAATCTTGATGTCAGGAGTATGCCGACCTGACGTTGCTTGAACGCTTCAAGTCTTGATGCGGGCCGTTTTGAAGCCCGGAACGCAGCTCTTCCGCTTCTGACAGCGGCGCCTGGAGCGGCCCCGCCGACAAAGACAAGGCGCGTGATGTGTGCCTGGCTAGGGCTGTGTGTCAAAAAAGCGTGCGAGCCGCATGGGCAGCCACCCGAGGTTGCCGGGAAAGCTTCCGGTCACAAAGCCTGCGTGCCCGCCTTCTGCGGGCTGGTGCAATATCACGCTGGATGAGCATTCGGCCGAACCGGGCAGGGATGCCTCCGGCACAAAAGGGTCGTTTCGCGCGTTCAGTACGAGCGTGGGTATGGTGATGTTTGCCAACAGAGGGCGCGATGCCGCACGCGTCCAGTAATCCAGCGCATTCTTGTAGCCATGCATGGGCGCGGTATAGGCATCGTCGAACTCGCGCAGCGTCCTGACCTGAGAAAGCCGCAAGGCATCGATATTTCCAGGGAATCGCTTGGCTTTTTCCTGGATCTTGGCCTTCATGCTTTTGAGAAAGTAGCGCGAATACAGAGACCTGCCCAGCCACGTCTCGGACAAATGGCGGCCGCAGGCAGCCAGGTCGAGCGGCACCGAAATCGCCGCGACGGCTTGCAGCGCCGCCTTTTCGCCTTGCTCGCCTATGTACTTGAGCATGGCGTTTCCGCCCATGGATACGCCGACGGCATGCCATCTTGCGCCCGGCAGCCGATCGCGCACGACCTTCAGCATATAGGCTATATCTTCGGAATCGCCGGAGTAATAGGCGCGCGCCATGCGATTGGGGAAGCCCGAGCAGCTGCGAAAGTGCGCGATCACGACGACCCACCCGCGCGCACGGAAGTATTGTGCGATCGCCTGTGCGTAGTGGCTGCGGCTGCTGCCCTCGAGGCCGTGGAACAGAACCAGGGCAGGGGCCCCTTCATTGGCTGCGAACGCGGCGTCGTCTTCGGGCTGCATCCAGCGGCGCGCAGCGGTGTGCGCCAAACGCTGATCAGGCGAGCTCATCTTGCCATTGGCAAGGCGATCAGAAAATAGCCCGGGTGCAGTCCAGTCGAAATCGAGAAAATCGCCATCCGGCGTGTCGACCCGCTCACGCACGAAGGCGATATGGTGGTAACGGGCCACCAGTGCGCCGTAAAGCGTCTGCAGGTGGCTGCCGGGCAACCAGACCGGGCATGGGCAGGGGCTGGTGTCTATCTGTGCTGTCACGTCCGCCTTCAGTGCAAGGTGTCCGGGAAGTCTTGCAGATCAAACAGGCCAACTTCCCGCGGCGCGTGCGAGGCATGGTGCAAGACCATTTTCCAGCCTGCCGGCCCCTTGTTGAAGACGTTGGTTGTATAGCAGTGGGCAACGTGCTCACCCTGCGCCGTCACGACAGTGATCTGCTCCAGCAGGACATGCACCGAAGTCATGACGCTGGTCATGACCATGGGACGCATCGGCAATACCGAAACCGGCCCGTTGGCAAAAATCTGCTGCCAGGCGCTGTGCATGGCATTGTGCCCCACGGTACGCATGCCGCCCGGGTGAATGCAGACGACTTCGTCTTCGTCCGCCCACACGGCCATCATCAAGGCGAGATCCGCCTGCCTGAGCGCATCGTAGAAGGCCTGTTCAGCTTCCTGGGGCGTAGTAAACATAGTCGGAATAGGGGGTTGACGTTGCGTGGGGCGCAATGGCCCTGTGGGCGGCTCAGTGGCCGTGAACTTTCTCGCCTTCCTTGAGCTGGTAAGACGCGCCGCAGTATGGGCACAGCGACTTTCCGGTCTTGACGATCTCGATATAGACGCGAGGGTGCATGCTCCAGAGCGGGGCGCGCGGCCCCGGACAGTACAGCGGCAGGTCTTTGGCCTCGACGTAGATGGTTTCGTCCTTTGGAGTTGCGGTAGTGGGAGCACTGCTCATTCTGAGTCCTGGGTGGTGATGCTGGTACGCTGACGTTGTGGAAAGATGGCCGGTGCGGCCCGCCGTCTGTCCGTGAAGCCTCACGGACAGCGGGCGCTCACACCTTGCTCAGCCAGTGATGGTATTTCGGGTTGTTGCCATTGACGATATCAAAGAACGCCTGCTGGATTTTTTCCGTTATCGGGCCCCGGCTGCCTTTGCCTATGGTGCGGCCATCGACCTCGCGAATAGGCGTGATCTCCGCGGCCGTGCCTGAGAAAAAAGCCTCGTCGGCAATGTACAGATCGTCTCGGGTCAGGCGCTTGGTGCTGACCGGGATGCCCAGATCTGCGGCAATGCTGTGCACGGTGCTGCGGGTGATGCCGGTCAGCGCCGAAGCGATTTCAGGCTCGCACAGCACCCCATCGCGCACGATGAAAATGTTCTCGCCCGACCCTTCAGCCACAAAGCCCTCGGTATCCAGCAGGATGGCCTCGTCGTATCCGTGGTCCAGCGCTTCCGCATTGGCAAGTATGGAGTTGGCGTAGGTGCTTGCAACCTTGGCACGCGGCATGGTGACGTTCACATGCTGGCGCGCAAACGACGAAACCTTGACGCGGATGCCCTGCTGCAGCGCTTCTTCGCCAAGATAGGCGCCCCATGGCCAGGCGGCTATGGCCACGTGCACTGTTGCGCCCTTGGGCGAAACCCCCATCTTTTCCGAACCGTAGAAGACCAGGGGCCGGATATAGCAGGATTCGAGGTTGTTGCGGCGCACGACCTCGAGCTGGGCCTGCTCTATGGTGTTCTGGTCGTAGGGGATGGCCATCTGGTAGATATGGGCGGAATTGAAGAGCCGCCGGGTGTGATCCTGGAGCCTGAAAATGGCCGTGCCCACTGATGCCTTGTATGCCCGTACTCCTTCAAAGACAGCCAGGCCATAATGCAGCGAGTGCGTCAGCACGTGGGTGGTCGCATTGCGCCAGGGAACGAGTTCACCGTCGTACCAGATTAAACCGTCACGGTCAGACATAGACATAAGAGTCTCCAGAATATGATGCCTGATTGTACCAAGCGCCACGCGCTTACAATAGCGCCTTTGCCGCGCGGGCTGTGCGGCGACTTCCCGGCGGGTACAGGCAATTTCCACAGGTGGTGCAGCCTTGCGTCAAATCAAATTCCCGGCATGGTGGCCCGATCCATTCCAGCGCCAGAACTTTCTTGAAGGCTTCGCCGACGTGCGGGCGGCGCTGATCGCGTCCAGCGTATGGGGCCTGGTCACCGGCGTGGCCATGGTCAAGTCGGGCCTGAGCGAAAGCATGGCCACGCTGATGACAGTGCTGGTATTCGCCGGCTCCGCCCAGTTGACGTCCCTGCCGCTGATCGCGTCCGGCGAACCCGTCTGGCTGATCTTCATGGCCGCCATGGTGGTCAATATCCGCTTTGTCATTTTCGGCGCCGCGCTGCAGCCATATTTCCGCCATCTTCCCTGGAAGCAGCGCCTGGCGCTCGGCTACGTATCAAGCGACATCACCTTCGTCGTATTCATGGGGCGCCATGGCGAAACCCAGGGCGGGGTCACACCCGGCCAGCTCTGGTATTACCTCGGGCTGGTCATCCCCGGCTGGCTGTCGTGGAATCTGTTCTCGCTGCTCGGCGTTTACCTGGGGGCATTCGTGCCTGCTTCGTGGTCGCTGGATTTCGCGGCCATCCTGGCCCTGATGGCCATCATCATTCCCCTGGTGCGCACACGGCCCATGCTGATGTGCCTGCTTGTGGCTGGCTTCATTGCCTGGGTCGGGCAGCTGCTTCCCTTGCGCATGGGTCTGGTCGGCGCGGTGATCGGCGGCGTCCTGGCCGGCGTATTCACTGACCAGCTCGGCCATCAGCAAAGGGGCAAGGCATGACCGGCGGTTCTCAGACCTGGTATGTGCTTGCCGCCATCTTCGCCCTGGTCTTGTGCAGTTTCCTGACGCGATCCTGCTATTTCCTCTTCGGCGACCGGATGCCGCTGTCCGATCGGGTACGCAAGGCCCTGCGCTACGCTCCGACCGCAGCCCTGACAGGCATCGTTGTACCTGAAGTGCTTCCCTGGCACGCGGGCACGGGGCCTGTGTTCGACGTGAAGGTCTTCGCGGCCATCATCGCCGTGCTGCTCTTTCTTCGCACACGCAATGCCGTGCTGGTCATTGTCGGCGGGATGGCCGCGTTCTGGATTCTGCGGGCAGTTTTCCCCGGAAGCGTCGGTTTTTGACGACATCAGGCCAGGATAAGGGGCATTCCGGGCTTGCGAATACGTTGCGAATATGGCAGTGGAGGCTTCTGGGGGGTAAAATAGCTCGCTTATGACAGAAAAAACCACTACCGATACCCCCGCAACCTTTGCAGATTGCGGCCTGCACCCAGGCATCCTGCAGGCGGTTTCCGATACCGGGTACACCTCCCCAACCCCTATCCAGGCCCAGGCTATCCCCCAGGTCATGGATGGCCGTGATGTCATGGGCGCCGCCCAGACTGGCACGGGAAAGACTGCAGCCTTCACGTTGCCCATCCTGCACCGGCTGATGCAGTTCGCCAATACAAGCGCATCGCCGGCCCGCCATCCTGTGCGCGCCCTGATCCTGACCCCCACACGGGAGCTGGCCGACCAGGTCGCCGCCAATGTCGCCGTCTACAGCAAGCATGTGCCGCTGCGATCGACGGTGGTTTTCGGCGGTGTCGACATAGGGCCTCAGCGCGACGCGCTGCGGCGCGGCTGTGAAGTGCTTATCGCCACGCCCGGCCGCCTGCTCGATCATGTCGAGCAGCGCAACGTCAATCTCAGCCAGGTAGGCATCCTCGTGCTTGACGAAGCCGACCGCATGCTCGACATGGGCTTTCTGCCCGATCTCGACCGCATCGTGCGCCTGCTGCCCGCGAAGCGCCAGGGCCTGCTGTTCTCCGCCACATTCAGCAATGAAATCCGCAAGCTGGGCCGCAATTACCTGAACAACCCGGTTGAAATCGAGGTGGCGGCCCGCAATGCCACGGCAGACACGGTCAGCCAGATCGCCTATCCGCTGCAAGGCACGCAAAAGCGCGCTGCCGTGGTACATCTGGTCAAGTCACGCGGCTTCAACCAGGTGATCGTGTTCTCCAATACCAAGATAGGCACCAGCCGCTTGGCACGCGAGCTGGTGCGCGACGGGGTCAAGGCCGAATCCATCCACGGCGACAAAAGCCAGCTTGACCGCATGAAGGCGCTCGATGCTTTCAAGGCGGGTGAGCTTGAAGTGCTTGTCGCCACTGACGTGGCCGCGCGTGGCCTGGATGTTGCCGGGGTGCCATGCGTCATCAATTACGATCTGCCCTATAACGCCGAAGATTACGTGCACCGTATCGGCCGCACCGGGCGCGCGGGCAACAAGGGCGAAGCCATCGCTTTCTTCTCCCCCGATGAAGAGCGTTATCTGCTCGATATCGAGAAGCTGATCAAGACCCGCATTCCGCGCGGTGAGCTCTCCCTGCCGGCCGCTCCGCGACGCAGCGGATCCGCAGGCCGTGGCGATGGCCGCAGCCGTGGCGCATACAGCTCATACAGCGCGCCCGCCAAGCCGGTGGACGACTTCTTCTACAAGCCCTACGTTCCTTCGCCTTCCTCGGCCCGTAGTGAAAGCCAGGCTGTGAAGCCCGCCGCGCCGGCAAAGCGTTCGGTCGGCGTGCTGTTGGGCGGCGGGCGCTAAGCCCTGTCTTGCGCGCCTGCGCAGGTGCGGGGCGCGTCCGGCTCAAGGGCCGGTATCATTCCGCCCCAACGGCAGCCATCACCCCTTCGCCATCACCTCTTTGCCAGCAGCCCGGCAAGAGGGGCGGGGCCTTCGCCCGTCGGCGGCGTATCCTGGTCGAAACGCTCCAGCAGCCGCTCCAGGTGCCCGATGTGCGGCAGCATGGTGCCGAAAAAAGCATTCCCCCTGCGGTTCTGGACCAGCAGGGTGGGGAAGTTCTCCACGTCTTCGTCTTCAAGCAGCTCCGGATGTTCCTCGATGTCTACCCAGGCGAAAGTGTGCTGGGGCCAGCGTGTCGCCAGCGCTTCGAAATCCGGCAGGTACTGGGTGCAGGTGCCGCACCACGCGGCACAGTAGCATATGATCAGCAGCGCATCCGGGTGGCTGGCCAGGCGGGCGGCCAGGGCGGGGCTGTCATATTCTGGGTTGAAAACATGCATGGGTAAAAATCAGTGACGGCGACAAGTCTGAATGCAGACAAACATATTCCTGTTTGACTATGATAGCCTTGTTGCCACCTCGGGTTGCCAGATGAACGAATCCAATATTGCAGTGCATGGCCGGCGCTCGGCCACCGGCCTTCCAGCCGTCACGCAGGCATTCAAGCGCGCTGCTGTCTCGCAGTGTCACCCCAAGATGCTCGGGGCGCTGTTCCTGCCTTTTGTCATCGCGCTGTTGGGCGCCATTGTACTGCTCTGGGCGTTCTGGACGCCGCTGACAAACTGGCTCAACACGCAGTCCGCCGGATGGGACATGCTCAACAGTGCCGATCAGTGGCTGCTTGCCATCGGCCTGTTTTCCATCAAGCTCTACCTCATACCGCTCATCGCCGCAGGCATACTGCTCCCGCTATCGGGCGTGCTGGGCCTGGTCATTGCCGCAGTGTTCGTCATGCCTATTGTGCTTTCCCATCTCGAAAAGCGCGATTATCCGGGCCTGAAGCGGCAGGGGCAGTATTCGACGGCCGTAAGCAGCTGGAATGCAATCTGGGTCGGCCTGCTCTTCGTTGCCGGCTGGCTGGTGACCATGCCGTTATGGCTGATCCCGCCGCTCCCCTTGCTGCTGCCGATATTCTGGTGGGCATTTGCCTTCACGCGCATGCTCAGCGTTGACGCCATTGTCGAGCATGCCAGCTCGCAGGAAAGGCGGATCCTGCTTCGCCAGCATCGCCGCTCGCTGTGGATGATCGGTGCGATTCTCGCTCTCATCAACCTTTTCCCGCCTGCCTGGCTGGTGCTGCCAGTGTTCTCCGCGCTGGTGTTCGCACACTTCAGCCTCGACGCCTTGCGCCATCTGCGCGCGCAGGACATCATCGACGTAACCACCACCAGGGTTCGCTGACATGGCTGATATTCGCAAGATCCGGCTCATCATCATTGGCGATGAGATTCTGTCCGGCCGTCGCCAAGACAAACACTTCGCCAAGGCGATAGAGCTGCTGTCCCAGCGGGGCATGCAGCTCGGCGGGGCGGAGTTCGTTTCGGACGACCGCGCAACCATTGCCGCCACGCTGGCGCGCAGCTTCGCGACCAGCGACATCGTGTTCTGCTGCGGCGGGATCGGCGCAACCCCGGATGACCAGACTCGCCAGGCCGCCGCACAGGCGCTCGGCGTGGGGCTTGCGCTTCATCCCGAAGCAGAGCGCATGATCGCTGAACGTTGCGCCGACAATGAGCGGCGAGGGCAGGGCAGCGGCGACATGTCTTTGCCGGAGAATCAGCAGCGGCTGCAGATGGGCGTATTTCCGGTCGGCGCAGACATCGTGCCCAACCCCTACAACAAGATTCCTGGTTTCTTCATCAAGGACCATACCTTCATGCCCGGTTTTCCGGTCATGGCCTGGCCCATGATGGAGTGGACGCTCGACTCCCGGTATCGCCACCTGCATCACCAGGTAAAACGGGTCGAACACTCCTTTCTCGCGTTCAGCCTGCCCGAATCCCGCATTACCCCTTCACTGGAGGCGATCGAGCGCCAGTGGCCAGGGGTCAAGGCATTCAGCCTGCCCAGCATGGGCGGCGCAGGCCGCGCCCATATAGACCTCGGCGTCAAGGGCGAACCCGACGCGGCCGCGCAGGCACTGGCGTTCCTGCGCGAAGAGGTGTTGCGCCTGGGGGGCGAGCTCAATCCCCCATCGGCTTGAGCCAGCTGGCCGACTCAAGCCGGCCGGGCAGACGCCTGGCTGCGCATGTGCCAGGCATGTCCGTGGCTCGTGCATGCCGGTCTGGCTTGCACGCCATGCAGCGTGCGGCTTTGCCTATACGAGGCTTGCGGCCAGGCAAATACCACTTGCCAAGATGGGTAATATTTCCCATAATATGGAATTGTTGCATCGCGTCAACCTAGGCCATGTCAAGAACATCCACGCATTCAAGCAGCAGAGTCAACGGCAGCGCAGCGCTGAACGACACTCACATCACCATCCAGGTTCTCGAGCGAGCCATGCTCCTGCTGGATGTTCTCGCCACCCGGCCTGATCCTGTTCCCCTTAAAGATCTCGCGGCGGCGACAGGCCTGCATACCTCTACCACCCATCGCATTCTCAATGACCTGGTCGTCGGCCGCTATGTCGAGCGGGTAGATAGCGGCCTGTATCAGCTGGGTATGCGCCTGCTCGAGCTGGGCTCGCTGGTCAAGGGCAGGCTGAATGTGCGCGAGGTCGCGGTCGACTACATGCGCGATCTGCACAAGCTCACAGGGCAAACGGTCAACCTGTCCCTGCAGCAGGGCGATGAGATCGTCTATATCGAGCGTGCCTGGAGCGAACGCTCGGGCATGCAGGTTGTACGAGCCATCGGCGGACGCGCACCGCTGCACCTGACCTCCACAGGCAAGCTGTTCCTTTCCGTCTGCGATCCGCGCCAGGTGCGTGCCTATGCCACGCGCACCGGCCTGGCCGGCACCACGCGCAACAGCATTACCGAAACCGACCAGCTCGAACGCGAGCTGGCGCTGGTGCGCCGCCTGGGATATTCACGCGACAATGAAGAGCTTGAGCTTGGCGTCCGATGCATCGCCGCAGGTGTCTATGACGACACCGGCAAGCTGCAGGCCGGGCTGTCGCTGTCGGCGCCCACCGAGCGCATGCGTGACGAATGGATCCCTATCTTGCTGGAAACGGCGTCCCGCATATCTGAAGCGATGGGCTACGAAGCCAAACACTGAGCGCTACGGCCCCAAAGAAAAAGCCCGGTTTGGCCACTTGTCGCTTGAAGGCTGGAACCATTCCAGCTTCCGGGGGCGTGGCGCAAAACCGGGTTTTTCTACAGAAAGGCCAGCATGCAGGCCCAAGAGGGCCTTCATGCAAGACCTGATCCAGGCCTTATTGGGGCTGGATATTGGCCTTTTTGAACAGGTCAGCCCATTGCGGCACCTGCTGCTTGACCTTGGCTGTCAGCGCTTCAGGGGTTGCCTCGCTTTCGAGGACTTCGGCGCCCAGGCCAGCCATGCGCTCCTTGAAGGCGGGATCAGCCAGGCCGGCTTTCAGCGCGGCGTTCAGCTTTTCGACCACGGGCTTGGGCGTGTCTTTCGGCGCCCACATGCCGTGCCAGATACCGACCTCGAAGCCGTCATAGCCTGATTCCTGCATGGTGGGCAGGTCGGGCAGGGTGGCTACGCGCTGCTTGCTGGTCACGGCATAAGCTTTGACCGTGCCGGCCTTGATGTGCTGGGTGGTGTTGGTGGTCTGGTCGCACATCAGGTCAACCTGCTTGCCCAGCAGATCGTTCATGGCCGGGCCCGTGCCCTTGTAAGGGATAGTCAGCAGGTCCACGCCGATGGCGTTGGTAAACATGGTGCCGCACAGATGGCTGGCCGCGCCGATACCTGCGTTTGCCAGGGTCACCTCGTCCTTGTGGGCCTTGATGTACTCGATCAGCTCTTTGATATTGTTGGCGGGGAAATCGGAGCGTGCAATGATGGTCATGGGTACGTCGACCACCAGGCCAATGGGCTCGAAGCTGGTGTAGGGGTCATAGCCGGGATTCTTGTACAGCGAAGGGGCCGTGGAGAAACCGATGTGCATCAGGAGAATGTCATAGCCATTCGGCTTGGCGCGGGCGACCTGGCTTGTGCCTATGGTGCCGCCGGCGCCTGCCTTGTTTTCCACCACCACAGTCTGGCCGAGCGTCGGACGCATGGCTTCGGACAGGGAGCGCGCCACGTTATCGGTAGGGCCGCCTGCCGAGAACGGTACGATCATGTTGATGGGGCGCTCGGGGAAGTCGGCCGCATGGGCCGGCGCTGTACCCAGCATGGCCGTTGCAAAAAGGGCCGCGCCCAGCTTGAGGGGGAGGAATTTCATGGAGTCTCCGATGTTTGAAACAGGTATTGATTGCTTATGGCAATTGAACAGAGGTCTGGTCATAGTCGGTTAATCAAACCGCAACGGATGCTATGCCAAAATAAAACCGCTGTCCATGCGGGATTTCAACTAAGCGTCAGAATACTGATCTGGCTTAAATACTCTTATTGATGGTGCGACGCAACATTTCGCTTGACACGTGAAAACAAGTCAGTACAATAGCAATTGTGCATTGCAGCATGGAAGGTTTTCTACCAGTCTGGTGATTTGCTTAGCCTTCTAGTCCTTTTTCTACGTTTGAACTCTCCGGTTCATTTATTTTTTCCGCTATTTACATGGCGGCTTCTATAAGGAAACACCATGAGCGCTATCCCCGAACAAGTCCTGGCTGGCCAAAAAGTTACCCTGAACAACCTGCTGGCCGTGCAAGGCGCTGTATTCAGCGGTTTCGAAAAGCTGGTCGATCTCAACCTGAAGGCCCTGAAGGCTTCGATCGAAGACGTTGCTGAAAAGACCCAGCAAGCCATTGAAGTGAAAGACGCCCAGGAAGCCCTGGCATTCACGTCCTCGCTGGCCCAGCCCGGCGCTGAAAAGGCTCTGGCCTACAGCAAGCATGTCTACGACATCCTGTCGGGTGTCCAGGTCGACCTGACCAAGCTCACCGAAGAGCAGATCGCTCAAGGCCAGCAGCAGGTTTCCGAAGCCATCGAGCAGATCGCCAAGAACGCCCCGACGGGTTCCGAAGGCGCCATCTCGCTGGTCAAGTCTTCGCTGGCTTCAGCCAACAGCGCCTACGAATCGGTTGTCAAGGCCGCCCGCCAGGCTGCTGACGCTGCCGAATCGAACTTCAACGCTGCCGCCAAGGCCGCGAGCGACGCTGCTACTGCCGCAACCAAGGCTGCTCCGCGCGCTGCCCGCCGCGCTTCCACCGCAGCCTGATCGCCGCGATCCCCAGGCCGGGTTCCCCCGGCCTGAATAGCGCAAAACCCGGAAGCATGTAATCTGCACCCCGCGGTTGGATCTGTATCCAGCCATCAGGGTGCAGCTTGCATTTGCAGCCGGGTTTTTTCGTTCAGGGCGGAGCAAGCCGCCTCGGGAGTATGGCAGACATCCGGTTTTCACTGGATCCGTCATGAAGGCGCCCTGGCACGATAGTGCGCGTTTCGCTCAACGGCCTCCAAGAGCTTTGACGCATTCGGCGATAAGGCCGGGGCCACGATAGATCAAGCCCGTGTATAGCTGCACGGCATCGGCGCCAGCCTTGATTTTTTCCTCTGCCTGCTTCCCCGACGCGATGCCGCCCACGCCGATGATGGGATAGCCGGCGCCAAGCTGTTCGCGCAAACGCGCAATAACCGCCAGCGAGCGTTCATGCACGGGCGGGCCCGACAGGCCGCCCGCTTCGTTGGCGTAAGGCAAGCCTTGCACCGCGTCACGCGAAAGCGTCGTGTTGGTGGCAATGACGCCGTCAACCTCGTGGCGCACCAGTGTGTCGGCAATGACATCAACCTGTTCCTGATCCAGGTCAGGCGCGATCTTTACGACCATGGGCACCCTCCGCCCCTGCCTGTCATCCAGCTCCTTGCGCTTCTCGCGCAATGCGCCGAGCAGGCCTGCAAGCTCGTCCTGGCCCTGCAGCGCGCGCAGGTTCTTGGTGTTGGGCGATGAAATGTTCACTGTGACATAGTCGGCATGCGGATAAACGCCTTCGAGTCCGATCAGATAGTCGTCCGTGGCCTGCTCAATCGGCGTGGCGGCATTCTTGCCGATGTTCAGCCCCAGTATGCCGCCCTGTGCGCGCCACTGGCTGCGCCGCACATTGGCGATGAATGCGTCCAGCCCCTTGTTGTTGAAGCCCATACGGTTGATGAGCGCCTGCTCGCGCGGCAGGCGAAACATGCGCGGACGTGGGTTCCCTGGCTGTGCCTTGGGCGTGACCGTGCCCACCTCCACAAAGCCGAAGCCCAGGTTGCCCAGGGCATCTATATATTCCCCATTTTTGTCCAGCCCGGCCGCCAGGCCCACGGGATTGCGCAGCGCAAGCCCCATCAGTGTGCAGGGCTTGCTCGGGCTTGAGGCCAGCAGGTTGCGTGTCAGGCGGCAATCATAGGCCTTGGCAAGCGCGGCCAGCGTCAGCTCGTGTGCCTTCTCGGCGTCCAGGGAGAACAGGGCTGGGCGTGCCAGGCCATAGGTATCGAATAAAAGAGACATGCTTTGACTGGGCGGCGCCTTATTTGATGACCAGGTCCGTCCAGTTTCCGTTTTTTAGGATCTGAGAGGGGTGATACTGTGATTTGTACGCCATTTTACGGCTTTGCTCGATCCAGTATCCCAGATAGAGCCAGGGCAGGTCCAGGCTGCGGCAGCGTTCGATTTGCCAGAGAATGCCATACGTACCCAGGCTGCCCGGCACATCGGGGTCGAAAAAGGTATAGACGGACGACAGGCCGTTCTCGAGGCGATCTATCATGGATACCATCTGCAGCGTGCCATCGGGCAGGCGGAACTCGACCAGACAGGAGTCTACGCGGCTGGTCAGCAGGAATTGCGTATATTGAGCATGGCTGTCTTCGTCCATGCCTGCGCCTGGATGGCGTCGCGACTGATAGCGCTGGTAAAGCTCGAAGTGCTCGTTTTTCCAGTGCAGCGGCATCTCATGCGCCAAAAGATCCGCATGGCGCTTCCAGCTGCGGCGCTGGCTGCGCGTGGCCTCGAAGCGTCTTGTATCCACACGGATGGGCAGGCAGGCATTGCAATGGTCGCAATGAGGGCGGTAGGTGAACAGGCCGCTGCGGCGAAACCCCTGGTCGACCAGCCCCGAATAAACATTTGCATCGATCAGGTGCGTGGGCGCCGCCACTTGTGAACGGGCCTCCAGGCCAGGCAGATAGCTGCAGGGGTAAATGGCTGTGGCATAGAACTGCAGCGTGTGAAAGCCTGGTTCGGTCAGGTGTGTCATGTCGGCGTGCTCGGGCTTGGCTGTCACAGCCATTATCGAGGTATTCAGCCACAGGGTGCAAGCTCGCCGTTGTGCAGCAACTGGCCCCTTACCCAATGCGGCGCCGGCAGGCGCAGCGCCTCGGAAAGCATGGTTTCGAATGTCTCGCGGCTCACCGGCCGTGCGCCCAGGCTGGCCAGATGGCTGGTCTGCTGCTGGCAATCGATATGTTCTATACCGTTGGCTGCCAGAAACCGGACCAGATAGGCCAGCGCCAGCTTGCTGGCATCGCTGGCACGGCTGAACATCGATTCGCCGAAGAAAAAGCGCCCCAGGTTGACACCGTACAGCCCTCCGGCCAGTCGCCCCTCTATCCAGGTTTCCACGCTATGTACCACCCCGGCTTCATGCCAGGCAAGGTAGGAATCCCGAACGTAAGGCGAGATCCAGGTGCCATGCTGGCTGCGTCGGGGGGCTGCGCAGCCCGAAATGACTGCGCTTGTCGCCATGTCAGTCGTAATGCGGATCGGAGCGCCGGGATCCAGTTCGGTGCGTGCAATGCCTCGCAGCCGCTTGCCCAGCGAGCGGGATACCTTGAATTGTGCGCAGTCCAGCAGCATGCGGGGGTCTGGGCTCCACCAGAGCACCGGATCCCCCTGGTTGAACCAGGGGAAAATACCGCGCCGGTATGCAGCTTCGAGACGAGGCAGAGACAGATCTCCGCCCGCTGCGAGCAGGCCTTCGGGCAGAGCCTGGTCAGCCGGGGGGAAGGGCGTCTTGTCATCTAGCCAGGTCAAGGTACCCATGGCAATGCTCGGTTACTTGGGTGGCGGATAAGGGATGTCGTAATAATGAATGGGGAAGGCGCCATTTCGCCTGTCCTGAACAAAATGTTCCAGCGTCGTGATGATGGTGCGGAAGGCGAGCTGATCCCAGGGGATTTCTGTTTCGTCGAAAAAGCGCGCCTCGGATGTCTCCGGGCCCGGGGCCAGCTCCTCGCTCAAGACTTTGGCCAGGTAGAAGAAATGCACCTGTTCCGCGTGAGGCACGTCGATGACCGTGTACAGCGGCCCCAGTTCGATCTGCACGCCAGCCTCTTCCTGGGTTTCACGCATGGCCCCCTGAGCGGTAGTTTCGCCCAGCTCCATGAAGCCCGCGGGCAACGTCCATTTGTCCAGGCGCGGCTCGATTGCCCGGCGGCAGAGCAGGATCTTGTCCCGCCAGACGGGAAGCACGCCGACGACATTGCGCGGATTCTGGTAGTGCACAGCGCCGCATTGCTCGCAGACATCGCGCAGGCGGTTATCGTCTGGAGGGATGCTACGGGTCAGCAAGGAGCCACACTGGCTGCAGAATTTCTGGCTGCGAGGGGCAGGAAAATAAAAGTTGGGGGCGTGCGAAGTCATGGCGTGATTCTAACGAATGCCCTGCGGCATGTCAGGAGCTTTCGGCGCAGGGCATGCGTACAAAGCCAAGCAGCGCGTCCACATCCGCAGCACCGCATCGGCGCAAGACGGCCGGCGTGCCTGCCTTGGCCGATTCCGCGCCGTTGCCAGATGCCAGCAGACTGCTTACAGCGATATCGCCAGACGGGAGATCGTCCCCAGCGAGCAGTTCGAGTACGGGAGTGCCGTCAGAGGTTTGCAGCTGGTTCAGCACGCTTTCCAGATCACGCCCCTGTACCAGCCCTGGCCCCTGCTCCGTCCTTGCATAAAGCCTGCCATCGTCAGCCAGCAGCCAAAGCGCCGTTTGGCCCGCTGCCAGATCGTTATGGGTGCGCAGCGCAAGCCCACCGTCTGGCCCGACAGTAGTGTGCAGAATGAAGGGCGCGGCATCCAGGCGGACATACACCCGCTGCGGCCCATTCTGGAAGAACCATTGCCCCTGGCCGTCATCTGCGTAGTTGCGGCCTATGAACTGGAGAATGGGCGGGCTGCTGATTTCTTCGCCCTGGCTGTCAGGGCGTGCCAGCGCATCACCAGCAGGATGCAGTCTCCACAGCCCCCGCTCGCTGAGCGACAGCCAGCCATATACCGCTGGCACATCCGGCCAGCGCGCCATTGCGTCAAGTACAGTCTTGTCCATGCCGTGAATTCTCCAGGTGCATGGAGCAAGTATAGAGTTATGTTCCCTGGCTCAACACCCGGGACATGCGGCGGAGCATTGGAAAGCTAGCGGCTGCGTCCAAGGAAGGAAAAGAGGCGTCCGGCCTTGCCGGTCTGCTCGCCGCCCAGCAGGCGCGCCGCGCCGTAACCCAAAACCTGCGCGGTCTCAGCCAGTACGATCAGGGCCAGCACGACAGCCAGCAAGAGGAGGGGGCGGAATTCGCTGTAGCCGTGGCGGATGCCATAGTCGCCCAGCCCGCCGCCGCCCAGGGCGCCGGCCAGTGCTGAATAGCCGACCAGGCAGGCCAGTGTCAGGCCAATGCCGGCAACAATGCCAGGCGCTGCCAGAGGCAGCAGCTGGCGCAGCGCTTCGCTGCGCCGGCCTGCGTCCAGCGCAGCCTGCGTCAGGCTTGTGCTGGCCTGCTGCAGCGCTGTTTCTGTCTGGCGCGCCACGAAAGGTGTGGCAATGATGATCAGCGGGATGATTGCCGCCATCAGTCCGGCCGATGCGCCCAGTACAAAATGCGAAAATGTGATCGCTACTGCCAGGATAATGATCGATGGCGTTGCCCGCAGCGCATACGTCAGATAGCTGGCCAGCACAGCCAGGCGCGAAGCCTTGCGCGCATTGGCTCCGCCCGCCACATACAGCGCCACCCCAAGCGGCACGCCGGCCAGTGTGCCAATGAGGCCGGACACGCCGACCATCAGCAGCGTCTCGCCGAACGATGAGAAAAAAAGATCTGCCAGATTGGGGGACATGCCGGGGCGCTCCACATTGAACTACGACGATTGTAGGAGCGGGGTCGCGACAGCCGAACTACATATTTCTCCAGTGGTTATAGCTGGTTGTCATAACTTGGATGTCAATGGGCGAGATGTATTGTGCCGGGGTAGGGCACACCGCAATGAGGCATAACGCAACAACGAGCGAGGTGAAATCAATGGTCTGCGTGGCTGAACCATGGGTTGCTATTAAGGCTCAAGGCATCAGGTTGTCTCCAGCCAGTTGGTCAGCCGTAGATCCGGTACGCGCCTGAACTCGCGTTGGTTATCAGTGACAAGCGTAGCGCCCAGGCTGCGCGCCTGGGCCGCTATCCAGAGGTCGTTGGCGCCTATCGGCGTACCCCGGGACTCAAGGTCAGCGCGTATGGCCGCATAATGGCGCGCGATATCGGCATCGATACCCACTAGTGTCAGGCGTTGCGAGAGTTCAGCCAGGCGGCTGCGGTTGCGTTCTGCATAGGCGCTTTTCTCTGCACCGAATTCCAGCTCTCCGAGTACGATGGCGGAAAGCCGCAGGCTAGCTATAGGCGTAGTTTCCAGATGCCGCCGAACCGTCGCGTGGCCTTTCAGCGCGGCGATCAGAATATTCGTATCCAGCAGAAAGGGCGTAGCCATGTCTTAGTCGTCCATGCTGGGGACGTTTTCCGCAAGTAGATCCGGCGGAGCCTGCAAATCTGTGTCCCCATCCCGCCAGAAATCGCGAAAAACGTCGGCTGCCATAACGGGGCTGCAGGGAACGAGTCGAGCAACGACTTTGCCATGGCGCGTGACGCCTACCTCCTCGCCGGCCTCGACTGCGGCCAGGAGTGCGGAGAAATGTGCCTTGGCTTCAACAACAGAAACGTTTCTCATGTATAGCCTCCCGAAATATGACCATATGACTATAATAGATGAGAAGAGCAGGGCTGTAAAACTTCCAGCCTGCGGATATCCATGTTTCTGGCCCTCTGCTGATTTCCTGTCGGTGCTAAATGAATATATCGAGAGGTTCGCTTCTCAGCATGCGTTGAGGGGCAGGGATGTCCGGTTCATGCCGCATCTGTTAAGCGAAAGAAGCATGCTGGCCTGAAGTTATATTGAAAGGCGCCGTGTGGACATCGGATCGCCTAATAGTGTAGAATCGCTGTCTTTGCGGAAAAAGACTTCCGGACGTTTTCAACCGAAACATACATAGTATTGCTTTTCGGTTTGACAACAATGGCGCGATGGCAGAGTGGTTATGCAGCGGATTGCAAATCCGTGTACCCCGGTTCGATTCCGAGTCGCGCCTCCA
>Ga0182738_1000768_pt1 | contig 43027 bp, 33 predicted proteins | sample eDN5th30CBELigMG_FD_128876 | JGI IMG/M metagenome (GOLD analysis project Ga0182738, IMG submission 128876) | Enriched Miracle-Growth compost microbial communities from Emeryville, California, USA - eDNA 5th pass 30_C BE-Lig MG (version 2)... ...
CCAAACCAATGGAACGTACGTTCTTGTGCATCGGACCAGCCTCACGTTTCTGGCTCTGGGGTGACGGGAACCATCACTCTCACCCACGACCACCGCGATCGCTGGTCCGTCCATTCTGTCTACAAATCTGAGGCATTCCCAGCCTGTGAGAACTGCCTTGCTGGGTGGACAGCCTACCAACGCGCAGACAGGCTTGTCCGTCGTCAACTGCCTATCCGTCAAGCATTCGTCGGGAAAGATTCAGGGCTTCTGCTTGTTTCAAGATGGGGGGGGCGGGAGGGCGAGGCTCCCGCCGAGCCGCAAGCCATGGAAAGCGTGATCTTCCCTGCGGCTTAGCAGGAGCTTCGCCCTCCCTTCAATAAAGCGAAAGCCCTGGGAAAAGATCGCCAGCACGCCTGCGGGATGTGGCGGCAGAGCTTGTAGGGATTTTGTGCAAAGCCCTACCGGGTTGTCAGTGGAATATCATAAGTCATGGACTTTTCACCCAATTGTATCTCCAGCCCGCTGGTGGAAAAGTCACGATACTTCTTGGGGATTTCCAGGGACATTTCCCTGGAGGATGAGCGGGCGGGAATATCCGATTCATGGACCGCTTCGGGTGGAGGAGTGACACTGATCCGATAGGTCCCCGCGGGAATTCCTTTTCCGTACTGGCTGCGAATGACATAGTGCCCCTGGGAGTCGATTTCGGCACTGGCTCCGAAACCTTGGTCGGACATAAAGAGGACAACTCCCTGCGTGACTGGTTTGCCCTCGAAGGAAACGTCTCCGGAAACCGCAACCGGGACGGGCTGATCTCCTTTGCTGCATCCGCAACACGCCAGGAGGATCGAGAGCCATCGAAGCATCGCGGGCATCCTCATGATTGTGGAACCTCTCCAGAGTGGGGATCACGTCTGTCTCAGAAGACCTCGCCGACCACATTTCCATCGTCGCGGATGCAGATATTCCGCAGCACGGTCCAGTCCAGTGAGTTGGACAGAAAGGACGTTCCACCATCTCCACGCAGCACATGGGCGCCGCCCGTGTGGGCGGAATTGATGGCGGTATTGGTCCCCAGGCCAGTTGCGCTTGTGGTTGCTCCACTAAAGTTTCCTCCGCTTCCGGTGGCCTCTGTTTTTAGTCCGACGGCATAGCGGGTCGTCGTCAGATTGAAAAAATAACCGCCGGTCCAGTTTCCGTCCCCGGGAGAGCCCAGCGAGCTGATCCCCGTCCAGACGCCTCGTCGCGCACTGGCCCTGATGTCGACTTGCTCCACCCCGTTTCTGATACTCCAGTCGGACTGTTCGGCCAGCATGATCGTCGAAGACGAACCGTCCGTGATCAGCGAAAACCGGATCGACTTATTGGGAATCAATGTGCCATTGGCGCAGGTGTATCCCCAACTCGTCGTCACACAGCGTCCCTGTCCGGTTGGGTCATTCAATGTTCCACTGCTCGTACAGGCACCTGAGATACCGGCATAAGACCCTGCTGCCACTCCTGTCATCCCACCTGGATTTGCGGCAAAACGCGGGAGGCTGCTGGAAGGGCATTGATAGACCGGTGGGGCGAAATTCTTGAGCACATTGTAATTTGTCGTTCGAAGTGCCGAGAGACCGGTTGTGTCGAACAGCACCGGTGAGTTTCCGACGATCTGTATCTGGTTGTAGACATTCCCGAACTCCAGAAACGGCAACAAGTGAAACAGAAAGCTCGTGTGATAGAGACCCGCCCCATTCGCGATTCCCCCGGGCGGAAAGCATCGGTGAGTCTCATGATAATTATGCAGCGCCAGGCCGAGCTGCTTCAGATTGTTCTTGCATTGCGAACGGCGGGCCGCCTCCCGTGCCTGTTGAACGGCAGGCAGCAGCAACGCAACCAGAACGGCAATAATGGCAATGACGACCAGCAATTCAATCAGCGTGAAGCCGCGTTGCCGGAGAGGGAATCGGGAAACAGGCATCATCAGTCCTCCTTCAATCTCTTGACAGCGTCGACAACTGAAATGACGGAGAGAATGGCGTAGACAATGTGCCGCACGACATGAGAGCCGATTCTGAAAAACGGCCCCCGCGTCCATGCTGCCTTGTTGTTCATCCGGAATCGGAAACGTGAAGAACGACCCTCAACCAGAGATCAGTATTTGTTGACCTGTTGTCTGAGAATAGTTGAGATTTTTTCCGGAACAATGCTGAAATGCGCATTAATATGTCTGTTTTGCGCAGGCTATAAACGATTCATTTTTCATTCCCCTTGGGATTTTCCTCATGAATCGACAATTGCGTACTGTGTCTCCCAGACGTCCCCGCCGGGTGGCGGTACTCGTTGATCCGGGAGATTCCTGGGGACGCGGCGTCATTCGAGGGATTACGTCCGCTGTCGACAGCGGACTGAACTGGGAGCTTTTGCTGGACCCCCGGGACGATGAATGGCGGTATCGTGTCCCGCGAAACTGGCAGGGCGATGGAATCATTGCCGCGGTTCGTGACGAACAGACTGCGCGGCATCTTCGTGAGCAGAACGTTCCCGGCATCAGCGTCACCCTGCATGAGAATCCTCGGGAGGAACGCTACCTGGTGATCACGGATGATCGGCAGCGGGCAGAACTGGCCTTCGCGCACTTTCAGGATCGCGGCTTCGAGCACTTTGCCTATTACGGGCCTCCCAGTTTGCGTTATACCCGAATCCGAGGAGAGCATTTCCGTGACGTGCTGGCGGAGGCCGGTCTGGATTGCCATCTCTTTCGGGGACTCGTTCGCCCGCGCAATCCATACGCCCTTCAGCAGCAGACAGCGAAATGGTTGAAGCGGCTTCCTCGCCCGCTGGCTGTCTTCGCGGCCGATCCTTATCCCGCTCTGCAACTCAGCGCGATTTGCAAGCAGGAAGGATTTCGGATTCCCGAGGAGATCGCCATTCTCTCGGGCGACACGGATGATCTCATGTGCGAAGTCGCTGTTCCGCCATTGTCCAGTATTATCCTGGCCAGCGAACAACTCGGCGCGGAAAGCGTCCACCTGCTGGCCCGCTTGATGGACGGGGAACCGATTCCCGCTGCCAAAATCGAAATTCCGCCTTTGGGGATCCGCCAGCGGCATTCCACGGACGTAATTGCAGTCGACGACACGCAATTCGCCCATGCGCTGCAGTTCATCAGAATGCACGCGCATCTCGGAATTCAGGTGAAGGATGTCTTGAAAACTGTCCCGGTCTCACGCCGCTGGCTGGAACAAAAGTTCCGGCAGATTCTCAATCGTTCACCCGCTGATGAAATCCGCCGGATGAAGCTGGAACAGGTCAAACGGCTGCTCATGGCCACGGATCTATCGCTGGACGAAATTGCCGTCGCCAGCGGGTACTCCAGTGCGTCGCGATTAAGTTTCCTCTTCCGTCAAGCCACGCATCAGACTCCCATGACTTATCGAAAGACGCATCGCAGCAACCTTTTTGAAGGGCGTTTCTCCTCACTTCCGGACAAAACACGGAAAGACAGACAGTAAGTCCGGCTCGACCGGTTTGTTCCGGCCGCATTCAAAAGGGATTCACGCTGTCCAACAAACTTCGTCAGCCGGGAAGCCCCGGAAGGTTTGCGGCGCGGAGGGCGACATGTTGCCTGGCCACCATTCCTATTCCCATTCCCATTCCTACTCCTACTCCTTAAAAAAACTCGCTGAGACGGCTGCCAGTCGCAGCGATCTCAGCGAGTCAGTTGTCAATCAGACGAAAGGAATGCAGGCGAAAGGGACGGGATCGTCGCTGGAATGGTCACGATTTTGTTTCAAATTCGGCGTCAATCACATCATCGTCACCCGGTTTTGTCCCGCCGGATGAATCGTTTCCGCCCGTTTCCGCCTGAGCCTGGTTCGCGGCTTCGTAGATGTGCTTGCTGAGGGCGTGAGTCGCCTGCTCCAGGTTCTCCAGGGCCGATTTGAGGGCGGCTGGATCGTCCCCTTTCTCCGCGTCGCGAACCTTCTGCATGGCGGCTTCGATCGCTGCTTTCGAAGCGTCGTCGAGCTTGTCGGCATGTTCTTTCAGCGTCTTTTCCGTCTGGTAGACGAAATTGCCCGCTTTATTGCGAACTTCCGCCAGTTCCCGCCGTTTCTTGTCTTCTTCGACGTGCGATTCCGCGTCTTTCCGCATCCGCTCGATTTCCTCTTCGGAGAGTCCGCTCGACTGCTGGATGGTCACCTTGTGTTGCTTGCCGGAGGATTTGTCCTTGGCGGAAACGCTTAAGATGCCGTTCACGTCGATATCGAACGTCACTTCGATTTGTGGAATTCCCCGGGGGGCTGGCGGGAGTCCTTCCAGGTTGAACTGATCCAGCAGGCGATTGTCGCTGGCCATGGGCCGTTCGCCCTGAAAGACCCGGACGGTGACGGCGGTCTGGTTGTCCGCGGCGGTGGAAAAAGTTTCCGCTTTCGTCACGGGAATGGTGGTGTTCCGCTCGATCAGCGGCGTCATCACCCCCCCCTCGGTTTCGATCCCCAGGGAAAGCGGAGTCACATCCAGCAGCACGACGTCTTTGACATCGCCAGCGATGATGGCCCCCTGAATGGCGGCCCCGACCGAGACTACTTCGTCCGGATTGACCCCTTTGTGCGGCTCTTTGCCATTGAAGAGTTTCTTCACCAGTTCCTGCACCAGCGGGACGCGGGTCGATCCTCCCACGAGGACCACTTCATCGATGTCCTTTGCGGAGAGTTTCGCGTCTTTCAAGGCCTGTTCGACCGGCTTCCGGCACCGTTCCACCAGCGGATCGATCAGTCGCTCGAACTGCGAACGGCTGATGGTCATCTGCAGATGCTTGGCTTCGAAAATGAAGGGGAGATTGATTTCCGTGCTTTGCAGCGAAGAAAGCTCCTTCTTTGCTTTTTCACAGGCTTCCCGCAGCCGTTGCAGGGCCATGGGCTGCTTTCGCAGATCGACATGCTGTTCCTTGTTGAACTCATCGGCCACGTAGTTGATCAGTTCTTCGTCGAAGTCATCTCCTCCCAGATGGGTGTCCCCGTTGGTGGAGAGAACTTCCACCGAGCCGGTTTCGACTTCCAGGACCGAAACGTCGAACGTCCCCCCCCCCAGATCGAAAACCGCGATTTTTTCGTCCTTTTTCTTTTCGAGTCCATAGGCGAGCGCAGCCGCTGTCGGCTCATTGATGATCCGGGCAACTTCCAGGCCGGCAATCTGTCCGGCATCCTTGGTGGCCTGACGCTGGGCGTCGTTGAAGTAGGCGGGAACGGTAATCACCGCTTTATTGACGCGATGTCCGAGATAGCTTTCCGCAGCATCTTTGAGTTTGGTCAGAATATGGGCGGAGATTTCGGGGGGGGTGTATTCTTTCCCTTTCACGCCAACTTTGACATAGTCCGCCGATCCGCCAGTCACTTTATACGGAACGATCTTCTCTTCGGACTGGACTTCGCTATGTCGGCGGCCCATGAACCGCTTAATGGAATAAATTGTGTTTTCGGGGTTGGTGATGGCCTGCCGTTTGGCGGGTTCTCCGACCAGAACGTCCCCTTTGTCGTTAAAGGCGACCACGCTGGGGGTGGTTCGTGCTCCTTCCTGGTTGGCGATGACTTTGACTTCGCCCCCTTCCATCACGGAAACGACGGAGTTCGTGGTTCCCAGGTCAATTCCAATAATTTTTTCCGAGACAGCCATGTAAGAGTCTCCCTTGTGTCAGCAGTATTTTGAATCGGCAGTTGTCGCTCAGAAGTCATTTCTTAAAGAGAGTAACCACTTACCGTGAACTGTCTTGTTCGGCTGACTTTTTTCGGCCGACACGGAAATGGGATGCTCCTGAAAGTGCATCTGGGGGTGACGAAGAACTCTATGGCAAAACATGCGCCAAAAATGAAGACTACGAAAAATCGACATAAACCCTTCATTCCAATGCACTAATAAATTACTGTCGAATCCAGGTGTTGCCAAGATGGCACCCACAGGACCCTGTTCGTTTCCAGAGAAGACTGCAAATTTGGCACCCAGGTTGTCCTGATGAATTGATCGAAGGAGAGCCATCCTGGCAGGTGATGTGCCACTCGGAAAATTCATCCTCCGGTCCGCTATGCGGACCATCCATAATTGATAGCAGTCCGCCTGACGGACCCGACACTTTGTGCGAGGTCCCTGAGGGAAGGAACGGCAGCATGATTCAGAGGAAGCGAAATTGCTGCAAATTGCACGCATTTAAAGAGGACACGCTCTGATTGCTTTCTCGTCATTTTCACGGAAAACTTTAGAAAACTTCTTGCCGGACTTCTATAATTTGTAAATTCATCAATTTTTGAAATTTTTTTTGGTCGGAACATTCCGAGGCGCAGTTTCTGCTGGTGAGAATTTTCACTCTGCATATGTGTGTCAGATTCAAAACAAAATTCAGGGATTTCAATATTTAATCAGCAAACTCATCAAGGAGGAGATCATGCTGGTTCTCAGTCGTAAAGCAGGAGAGGCAATCTGCATCGGGAATGACATCCGTTTGACGGTTTCCGTCATCTCCGGAGGTCGCGTGAAGCTCTGTATTGACGCCCCCCGGGAATGTGCGATTCGGCGCCAGGAAATTGTCGAACCGCAGCGTCGTGCCCATGCGGCCCAAATTCCCGCCGGAGCTGTCGCTCGATAATGAGAGTGATTCCTGGACGAAAAGTCCGGGGATGATTTTTTGAAAGTCAGAAAAGTCGGATTCGGGAAGTCATTTTTGGAAAATGATTTTCCAGAGATCGTGCGACCAGAGCGCATTACTTCCGCATAGACCGCGTTCCGCCACGCGGCGAGTTGCGTTTCATCAGTCGAAACGCTCGCTGCGCGAGCCCAGGCCAGAGTAACTTGCTCTCGCCTGGATGCCGGAGCAAGGGGGGGTGCTCCGGTCGTGGACATCGCGACGCCGTTTGCCGACTCCGTTTTCTGAGCAGATGCTTCTGGTGTCTCTAGCCCAGTTTGGTCATTGTTCGATCATGGGCGGCCTTAAATTCCCTGTATTTCGTCAGGATCGACGTGAGACACCATTTGCAACCCCGCTCTGATTGAGTCCCTTTCCAAGGAGGCTTCTTTTCCTTGGTGGGGACAGATCCTATTTCCGCTTGGGCGAATATTTGTGCGTCGCCTGGCCAAATACCGATTCCGCCGCCTCCATCGTCGTTTCGGACAATGTGGGATGGGCGTGAATGCTTTCCGCCAGATCGCGGGCGACCATGGCTGTTTCCACCGCGACCACTCCCTCAGCGATTAATTCTCCGGCCCCGGGACCGACAATTCCCATCCCCAGAACCCGTTCTGTCTCGGGATCAATGATGAGTTTCGTGAGACCTTCCGTACGGGCAATCGTCTGGGCGCGGCCGGAAGCCGCCCATGGAAATTTGACGACCTGAACTTTCTGGCCCCGCTCTTTCGCCTGGGCTTCGGTCAGACCGCACCAGGCCACTTCGGGATCGGTGAAGACGACAGCGGGAATGGCGATGTTGTCGAATTCCGCTGGCTCCCCTAACAGGGTTTCTACCGCCACCTTGGCTTCACGGGTTGCTTTATGGGCCAGCATTGGTTCTCCCGCCACGTCTCCAATCGCCATGATCTTTGGATCAGCGGTGCGCAGGGAACGGTCGACTTCAATAAATCCCCGGTCGGTGACTTTGGCCTTTGTGTTTTCCAGTCCGATTCCCAGACCGTTGGGGATCCGTCCCACGGAGATCAACACGCGGCTGAATGTCTGGGGAGAGACCACTCCTTCTCCTTCGAGTTCGGCAATAATCCCCTCTGGAGCAGCTTTCAGAGACTTAACCTTGGTATTGGTGAAAATCGCCTGAAACTGGCTTTGCAGGCGTTTTTTCAGCGGATTCGCCAGATCCCGGTCGGCCCCCATCAGGATGTCCGGCAGCATTTCCACGACAGTCACTTTTGAGCCGAGTGCGGAATAGACCGAGCCCATTTCCAGTCCGATATATCCGCCGCCGATGACCAGCAATGATTCCGGGATGTCCGGCAGGTTCAAGGCTCCCGTGGAATCCATGATCCGGTCGTCACCCAGATCGAACATTTTAGGAAACGCCGGTCGAGACCCCACCGCCACAATACAGGAGTCGAACGTCAATTGACTGGTGCTGCCGTCGGGATGAGTCAATTTGAGCGTGGTCGAGCTTTCGAACGTTCCGCGGGCCTGAATCAGTGTGACTCCCCGCGCTTCGCACAACTGGCGGATTCCTCCCGTCAACTTGCCGACGACTGACGATTTGAAATCCCGTATTCGATTCAGATCGATCCGGGGCTCGCTGAAAGTGACGCCCCAGTCTTTGGCTTCGTGCGCCTCATGAATCAATTTAGCGATGTGCAGCAGGGCCTTGGAGGGAATGCAGCCCCGATTCAGACAGACTCCTCCCGGTTGGGCATCCTGATCGATCAGGACCACCTTTTTTCCATGATCCGCAGCTTCGAATGCGGCGGGATATCCGCCGGGACCGCCCCCTAAAACTACCACGTCCGCATGAGTCACATCGCTGGCCATCGTCTGCTTTCTGGTGCAATCGCTTCTGAAGAGTTTGCCAAACCGGTAAGATTAGGGAATTGATCCCGGCTGGAAAAGGGGGACTTTCGCCTCCTCAAATCTGATATTTCAGAACAGACAGGATGCCTGCCAGGATCAGCGGGACACAATTGAAGCCTTTCCGATGGGTGGTGGGATCCAGTCATCTGTTCCAGAGAATCACCGGTGAATCGACCATGCCTGCCATTCTTGCACTCGACCAGGGAACCACCTCCAGCCGGGCCATTCTGTTCGATGAACAGGGAGATCCCATCGAGACCGCGCAGCAGGAGTTCGAACAGATTTTTCCGCACCCCGGACATGTCGAGCACTCTCCGGAAGCGATCTGGAAATCGCAACTGGAAACGGCCCGGAAAGTGTTGTCCCGATCCGGAACGAATGATCACGTGGCTGCTCTGGGAATCACGAACCAGCGGGAAACCGTCGTGCTCTGGGAACGAAAGACCGGAACACCGGTCGCCAATGCCATTGTCTGGCAAAGCCGGGTGACGACTCCCCGTTGTGAACAGCTGAAGGCCGATGGCCAGGCGGAGTTCATTCGGGAAAAAACCGGTCTGGTGATCGATCCCTATTTTTCCGCCACCAAAATTGAATACCTGCTCGAAACCGTTCCCGGATTACGAAAACGGGCGGAGCAGGGGGAAATTCAATGCGGAACGATTGATTCCTTTCTGATCCACCGGTTGACCGGCGGCCGGGTCCATGTGACGGACGTCTCCAACGCCAGCCGCACGCAATTGCTCAATCTGCACACGCTGGACTGGGATGAGGAACTTCTCCAGCTCTTTCATATTCCCCGGGAAATACTGCCGGAAGTTGTTCCTTCCAGCGGGATTGTCGGAGAGACCGATCCTGATCTGTTTGGCCGCTCCATTCCCATTGCGAGTGCCATTGGCGATCAGCAGGCAGCCACATTCGGTCAATGCTGCTTTCGGCCGGGAGAGGCAAAAAACACTTATGGGACCGGCTGCTTTCTGCTGATGAATATCGGCGAAACGCCCCGGCTGTCACAAAATGGACTGCTGACCACGGTTGGCTGGAAAATCGGAGAGCGGACAACGTACTGCCTGGAAGGATCGGTCTTCATCGCCGGGGCCGCCGTGCAGTGGCTGCGGGATGGCTTGCGGATCATCGAGCGGTCCGACGAAGTGGAAGCGTTGCAGCTTTCGGTGAATGATACGGAAGGGGTCTTTTTCGTTCCCGCCTTTGTCGGGCTGGGGACGCCGTACTGGGATCCGTCCGCCCGGGGAACGATTGTCGGGATGACGAGGGGAACCACACGCGCTCACATTGCCCGGGCCGCCGTCGAAGCCATGGCTTATCAGACATTGGATGTTCTGGAAACAATGCAGCAGGATTCCGGGATCTCGTTGCACGCTCTGAAAGTCGACGGCGGCGCGACCGTGAACAACTCGCTGCTCCAGTTTCAGGCTGACCTGTTGAACGTGCCCGTGCAGCGTCCCCGAGTTCAGGAAACCACGGCATTGGGGGCTGCTTCCCTGGCGGGACTGGCCGTCGGACTCTGGAAAAACCCGGAAGAACTGGCCCGCCACTGGACGCTGGATCGTGAATTTCATTCACAAATGCCGGCGGAGGAACGGGAGAAACTAGCCGTTCAATGGAAGCGGGCAGTGGAATGTTCCCGAGGTTGGGCAACCTGAGACGCGGCACCGCAAACGTTCTGAATTTTCACAGTCGGCAAAGATTTTATAGAGCATGAATGGCTCCGGTTGCGACCGGAACGAACCGGCCATGCCGGAGGAACGATGTCATCTCATCACAAGGAGTGAATCCATGATTAAAAACAGCGTCGGACGCCGCGCCTTTTTGAAATCGGGAACTTTGTTTCTGATGACGGGAACGTTGGCCGGGGGAAGGCCCCGCGAATTACGAGCTGACTCTTCCCCGAAAGAGTTGCTGAAGATTGGACTGGTGACGGATCTGCATTATGCGGACAAGCCGACCCGGGGAACCCGACACTACCGGGAGTCACTTTCGAAGCTCTCTGAAGCAACAGCCCGGTTTCAACAGGAGAAAACGGACTTCATTGTCGAACTGGGCGACCTGATCGACACCGCCCCGGATCTGGATACCGAACTCGGATATCTGAAAACGATCCATCACCAACTGGCGGAAACCGGACTGAAATGTCATTTCGTGCTGGGGAATCATTGTGTGGAACGGCTCACCAAGGAAGAGTTCCTCACGGAAGTTCAGCAGGAACGGTCTTATTATTCCTTCGATCGCGCCGGACAACATTTCATTATTCTGGATGCCTGTTTCCGCGGCGATGGCGTTCCTTATGGACGGAAGAACTCGGATTGGAAAGATGCTTTTATTCCCCAAGAAGAAATCGCCTGGTTGAAACAGGACTTAAAACAGACCGATCACCCGACAATCGTTTTCGCGCATCAGCGGCTGGATGTGGAGAATCATTATGCTCCCCATAATTCGGTGGAAATCCGAGAGATCCTGGAGTCCTCGGAAAAAGTGTCGGCTGTCTTTCAGGGGCACAGCCATGCGAACGACTACAAAGAGATCCATGGAATTCATTACTGCACGCTGGCGGCATTGATTGAAGGTCCCGCCCCGGAAAGCAACAGCTATTCGACATTAACCGTTTCCCCGGACGGAGTCTTACAGCTCACGGGGTTCCGTCACCAGAAATCTTATGACTGGAAACATCGCTAAAACAAAAGTCTCCCAATACCATCCGCATTTTCCTCAATGTTGGAGTCCCGTGTTATGAAATGTGTTCGCAGGAAGACAATCATTCGGGATCGGGCTTTTCAAATTATCACAATCACCCTGAGCTGGCTTTCGCTGGGTGGAAATGGATTATGGGCGGAATCCCCAGTAAGTCCTATTGGGGAAATGCCGGTCATTCAATCATTGCCCTCCGCTTCGCTGGAAGTGGCTGGCAGGCGGTCGCTGACGGTGGAGATGAACGCTGCCCCAACGCCGGAACAGGTCACCATGGGACTGCATCGGGCCGTCAAGTTTTTCCGGACCGAATACGGGTATCGCGGCGCCTATCCGCATCAGGCCAGTGCGGATCTTTCCCGCCGTACGGGGGAATCCAAAATGACCCGCACCCAGGGCTGGATCGAAAATCCGGGAACTCCAGCGGTGGGCATGGCCTATTTATCGGCATACGAATTGACCCGGGATCCGGTTCTTCTCGAAGCGGCAATCGAAACGGGACAGGCACTTGTGAAGACTCAGTTTGTTTCCGGAGGATGGGACAGCGTGATCGAGCTGGATCCCGCCGCCAGAAAGAAATTCGCGTATCGTGGCGATCATCCGCAAAGCCTTCGGGGAAGGCGGAATTCGTCGACGCTGGACGATGATAAAAGCCAGTCGACACTCCGTTTTCTGATGGCTCTTGATTTTGTCCTGGATTTCAAGAATGCGGAAATTCATGACGCGGTCCAGATCGCCCTGGATGCATTTCTGAAGGCGCAATATCCCAATGGCGCCTGGCCGCATAGTTTCAGCGGGCCGGTGGATCAGTCTTTGCCTTCCATATTGAAGGCTTCTTTTCCGGAATCCTGGCCGCGCGAACATCCGCGCCGGAATTATGAACCATATTACACGATTAATGATAATGGAATGCATGACGTCATCCAGACAATGCTGCTGGCGAATGACATTTATGGCGAAGAGCGATTTTTGTTGTCGGCCCGGAGGGGAGGGGATTTTCTCATTCTGGCCCAGATGCCGGCGCCGCAACCTGCCTGGGCGCAGCAATATGACTTTCAGATGCAACCGGCCTGGGCTCGTAAATTCGAGCCTCCGGCAATCTGCGGAAATGAGTCGTTGGGAGTCCTCCGCATCCTGATCGAACTGGCCACTTACACCGGAGAGGAGCGGTATCTGCAACCCGTTCCACCAGCTCTGGCCTATTTGCGGTCCTCATTACGTCCGGATGGTCAACTGGCGCGGTTTTATGAACTCAAAACAAACCGTCCCCTATACTTCACCAGCGACTACAAATTAACGTATGACGACAACGACGTTCCCACGCATTACAGCTTCATGATGACACCGGATCTGGATCGGCTGGAGCAGTCATTTTCCCAGGCGATTGCCGGTCTGAAAAAAGGAGAGGGGAGGCAACGGCGACCGGTCATTCTGGCCCGTTCTTCCCGTGTGAAAGCCGTCACGGTGCAGGCGATCATTCAGGCCCTGGACGGGCGGGGGGCGTGGGTGGAAACAGGCCGGTTAAAAAATTTCACTCCACCGGGAGCAACGGAACCGGTCATCGAATCCCGCACGTTTATCCGTAATCTGAACATTCTCGCCCAGTTTCTGGGCCGTGATCAATTGAAAGGATGAACGATCAGATTCCCCCTGATCCCGGGCTTCTTTTCTTTGGCACGCAGGGCGTTCTTCGTCAAGAAAACAGGTTGACGATTGTCGGGGGCGAGCGTACCTTGAAGGTGTCGAGGGCGGGGAGTCGACTCGTGATTTTTTTATCGGAAACGAAAACAATCCGGGATTCCGTGGAGCCCGTTGCTGGACGAGGTTGGGTGCTTCTGGAAGCGGTCTGCTGGACATTGGGGGTGTTGCTGGCCCAGGGGCTGGTTCTGGTCTTTCTCATGGCGGTGATGCTCACCGCGACATTCGGATGGCCCTGGCCTTCCCGGGAGACGTTGCTCACCTGGGTTCTTGAAACAGATCTGGATCGCTCATTTCTGCTGGTGGGTGTTCCGGTGCTGGGGGCAATCTTCCTGATTTTACCGGCCATTCGCTGGCGGGAAGGAAAAGAATTCCGTCAGCACATCGGGTGGAGGATGCCCCAACGCGAAGAAGTCGTCTATTCACTCGCCATGATTGCGCCGGTCGCCTTGATTGGAGATGTGGTCTACGACGTCATGAACAGCTGGTGGCAAAGGGACCATACGTTGTGGCCGTTTGCCACGGTGATGGGGAAAACCTCTCTCGATCATCTGTATCGCACGTTTCCGGAGGTTTCCTATCCTGCGCTGGTGGTGGCGTTGGCTCTGGCTCCAGCGGTTGTGGAAGAGCTGGTCTTTCGCGGGATGCTGGGGCGGAAACTGGTGGAACGTTTCGGCATGGTTTACGGAGTGCTGATTGCGTCGGGGCTGTTTGCCGCGATTCATGGTTCATTTCCCCATGCTGTGGCGACATTACCCATCGCGGTACTGCTGCACGTTCTTTACCTTCAGACGGGGACGATCTGGATCCCGATCCTGGTCCACTTCGGCAATAACCTGCTGGCGATTTCGATGGTCCATTTCCAGTTGGGAATCGAAGGGCCGGTTTCCGCACAATTTCTGGGAATCATCTGCGGGTATCTGGGGCTGTTGTTGTTTCTCCTCCAGTCCCGCACGCATTCCGTTCCCGCGTCCGGTTCCCGGTACGCCATGTGATGAAGCAATTGGCGTGCAGCGTGCTCATTCTCCGACGGAATCACGTTGCCGGGGTGTTAATGGACAAGCTGGAAGGCGTCTTCCAGGGCTTTCATGAGCTGGTTGACGATAAATGGTTTGTAGAGGACCGATTTCAAACCCATCTGGCGGGCGCGAACGAGCGTATGTTCGCCATCATAACCGAACCCGGTCATCAGAATGACCGGCAGATCTTCGCGGGTTTCGCGGAGTTGCCGGTAAAGTTCCGAACCGGTCATGTCGGGGGGCTTGATGTCGCAGATCACCGCATCGTAGTGAAACGTACGGACCATCCGCAGCGCCTGTTCGCCGTCTCGGGCGGTTTCGACAATCACGTCGAACCGTTCGAGGATTTCGTGGGCGCTGTGCCGGATCTCCCGTTCCTTGTCCATCACCAGTACGCGTTTGCCGTACAGGGCGGGATGTGTCTGCTTGCGGACAATGGCGGATCCTGATTCCGAATAGATCGAGCTGCCGACGTGGCGGATCAACTCCCGAATGTCCTGCGTGTGCTGGAGGACCCGTTTGAGGCGATCGCGGACCTGGGGGTCGCTGTCCCGGTATTTTTCATAAATCCAGGACGAATCATTCAGGATGTCATCCACGGGATCGGCCACTTCGCACAGCATCCGCTTGGTGCTCTCTTCGGCGGTGGTGGCTTTTTCAGCGATCAGCAGATCCAGCGTATTCAAGGCGACCGCGACTTCCCGGCAGAAGAGTTCCAGGAACTGCAAGTCGGTTTGTGAAAATGCTCCCGGTTTGAAACTTTCGACGTTAAATGTTCCCAGCACTTCATCATGCCGGATCAATGGCACCGTCAACGAACTGCGGGCTCCCGTGACGCCCACCAGATACAACGGGTCGGTTGTCGTATCTTCGCACAGGTAGCTGCGGCCGGTGGCCGCGACAAATCCTGTGACGCCATTGCCTTCCGCGCTGACCTGAAGTTCCCGCTGCGCGGCGGAGGGATCCATCCCCAGGGCCAGCAATGGGCGGAGAGTATTCGTTGCCACGTCGACCACGCGAACTTCCACCGTTTCGAATTCGAGAAGTTCCTGGGTGTAGTACCGCAACTTAGACTTGAGCAGTTCGATGCGGTCATGCGTGGAGAGATCGAGAACTTCTTCTGGTTGAAGGTCTCCCAGATCAAGCCCCGCCTTGTAGATGGCGTTGAGTTTCTGCTGCTGCAAAATCTCTTCGGAATTGTCTTTTAAAGTAACGAGCAGAAGTTGTTCGCCCCGGCAGACGCGGTTGGAGATGGGGCTGACAGTCAGGTCAAAAAATGTTTTTTCATTGACGCGAACGCGGGTTTTTACCTGTTGGCCGGTTGCCAGCACGGTGTTCACCGGACAGAAATTCTGTCCGACAATTTCCGCTCCCTTCCAGGCGTCGAACAGACGCAGGCCGGCACTTTCCGCGGAGATGGACAACTGCTCGCGGGCCAGCGAATTCGCCCAGAGAATTTCTTCCCGTTCGTTTAACAGCAGCACCGCATCGGGAAAATAGTCCAGCAGTCCGGCCGCTTCGATCATCAGCCCGCTGCCGGCCTGTCCGGTTCCCACGAGGCACAGTTGCGGGGGGCCAGACTGTTTTAAGCGTTCCAGGGCATCGCGGAGCGTTTCCGCGGAGGTCACTTTGCAGTGTTCCTTCAGCCCCTCCATCACTGGAGACAGAGCGGACGGCTCCACTCCAAAAACCAGGACTTCAACTTGATCCGGCACATGAACTCCATCTGTCCCGACCGTGTCGTCTGACTTGATCTCCCGCAGAGAATTCCCGCTGCTCAATGCAGCATTCGTCGAAGGCATTCCGCAGGTCGTACAGCGGCACCTGAATTCATCTTAGGAGCACCTGATTTCACAGACAACGAAGATTTTCGTCCGAATCCCGGGAACTCGGCAACGATTCCAGCGGACTCCCCCAAAACCATTCCCGATGAAATGGTTTTCCATCCGTTTGAATCACCTGACACTTCAAATGACCTGAACGATTTGAAATTTCACCGGTCCCTGTTCCTTCGACAATCACAATTCCGAAACTTTTCGTTGTTTTTGCGTTGTATCCGGATTAAACCAATTCGTCCAGATGCCGCGCATATGGATCAACTGTTATTGCTGTGTTGTTTCATGGCGTTGTGTCGCGGTTCCGATCATTTCTTCTGACTTCAACGGGATTCCTCTTTCTTGCCGCCCATTTTATTTCGGCATTTGGCTGGGATGATCATGACCACGACGCAGCCCCCGCTTCAATTCGCCTCCTCCAGTGCGGTTTCAGACGGCCATCGGTCAGAAAAAGGTTCTCCGGAATCAGTTTCAGAGCAGCTTCATGGAGCAAACGATAAATTCCGCTTCGAATTGGCTCCTCAACCGATCGGGCCGGAACGGTCCGTGTGATCCCCTTCAGAAACAACTCCCAGACAGCTTCATTCCGCAACTGATAAGTTTCGTGAAATTCGCGGCATCGCGCCCGGTCTTCGCTGAATTCCTCTCCTCCCGGAAGACGGGAGACGAGAAAATCGCCCCAGTGATCGAGTCGCTTCCGCAGCCGGAATAACCGGGACAGGCTCGATGGGACAGTTTCGGGTCGATCAAATTCCAGAAGGAGCCGGTCCAAGGACTGACGGTGCCGGGACCATTCTTCGTGGGCGAGCGTCATGGCCGACACGCTCTGAACGAACAGCCGACAACTCAGAATTTCTTCGACCAGCAGTCTCTCTTGCAAGACAATCCGTTCCCGTTGTGCCCGGTCCATTTCCTTGGACCATAAATGTTCGAGATAATGGACCTGATTCCAGAAAGTGCGGCCTGTTTCCGCAGGCCATTTCTGAAGAGGATGGCCATTCGCTGCTGCCAGACGGGCGAGCAGGACAGCCATCTCAACGTGGTCACGTAATTTCATCAAACGTCCAGTCCTTGTCGAAAAAAAGGAAACGTGGCGATCCTGCTGAAGGAGGGGTTTCGTCAGGTAATGAGGGAAGAGCCCGGCAAATCGAATGCCTCGTCCCAGTCCGTTCACCCTCCTTGACAATCGCCACGGCCCTCAATCTCTTTTTGATCTGTAACATTGTTTCTGCAAATAGGTTGTGGATTATTGACAGTCTTCGTTTCGGCTTGACGGAACGAAACCGGGCCGCTGTGATCATGATGTGCTCCAGCAACGTTATTTGGGCATCATGTCGGAAAACGGCATCATGAATGGAAGAGGAATGGAAGAGGAATGGAAGAGGAATGGAAGAGGAATGGAAGATCTGTTCCTGCTTGGCATAAGTCTCCACAGGGACGCGTTTGGAATTTGATGTGGATTCGTGGGCGCCATTTCAACCAGGGTCGGGATGGGAAGGCGCCTCTTTGGAAATCACCGTCCTGGCCGACATTTGAACTCGGAGGAACTCCTGTTACACTAGATTGTAAGTTGCTCTGGCCTGGGCTCGCGCAGCGCGTGTTTCCATGAATCAGGCACTTGCTCCCGCGTGGCGGAACGCGGCCAACGCGGTATTGATGCGCTCGAAGTGTTTCGTAAATCCGCTCAATCGGGTCCGCAGCCAGGCTGAGCATTTTCTGACCGGTTAGTTGACAGGCATATGCAGACATATAATTTTCTCTCGACGCTCCGTGATTCTTCCATGAACCAGGAAGAAGTTCGTTCGATGATGAACTCTGCAATGGGGCAGGGGGCTTCGGAATTCCGCAAAGCCGTCGAACAGGTGACGAGTGAAGCGGAACAGAACCCGTCCCTGACAGTGCGGGCTGGAATTGGCTTGTTCCTGTTGGGACAGGCTGAAAAAGCGGAACGGGCATTGACCGGCTGCAAAGAAGGCATTGGCCGGTATTATCTGGGCCGGGCGCTCTCCTCGCTGGGGCGTTTTGAAGACGCGGCCCGGGAATTTGAAGCCGCAGCCAAAGCCGGCTATCAGCCTACCGAGTCGACGCTGCTGGCTGCTGGCAGCATCCGTAAAGCGGGCCGGTTGGAAGATGCGGAAAAGATGATTCGCAGCACCGGCGGAGAAGGGGCTCGCCTGGCGGAATACTCTTACCAGATGGGATGCATTCTGGCGGATCGGGGAGACAGCTTCGGCGCGATCGAATATTTCGAACGGGCTGTCGACATGGATCCGAACCATCAACGGGCCCTGTTCGCCCTGGCGGTCCAGAACAGCCGCCATGGGGACGATGACGAAGCGATTCAGCTTTACGAACGATGCCTTTCCCGACCTCCGTTCTATCTCGGTGCCCTGTTGAACCTGGGGCTCCTGTATGAAGACCGGGAAAACTATTCCGCTGCCCAGTACTGTTTTGAACGGGTCCTGAAATACGATCCGAACAACGAACGAGCCCGGTTGTATCTTAAAGATATTGAAGCCACCGGCGACATGTATTACGACGAGGATTCGCTGAAGCAGCAGCAGCGTCTTGAACAACTCCTCAACCGCCCCGTCACCGATTTCGAATTGTCGGTTCGCAGCCGGAACTGTCTGGCAACAATGGGCATCGACACTCTGGGCGATCTGACCCGCATTAGCGAACAGGAATTGCTCTCGGGCAAGAATTTCGGCGAAACCTCCCTGACGGAAGTCCGGGACCTGATGCGGCAGCACAATCTGTCATTGGGCCAGTTTCAGCACGAAAAATCCCGGGAAACAACGTTCGATACTCGCGACCTGTCTCCGGAAGAACAGGTCAAGCTCATGCTCCCGGTCGGCGAACTCAATCTTTCTGTTCGCTCCCGCAAGTGCATGACGCGGTTGGGAATCGCCACCATCGGAGAATTATGCTCCCGCACGCCGGATGAACTTCTGGCAGCGAAAAACTTCGGTGTGACGTCACTGAATGAAATTCGCGATAAGCTGGGCGAGATCGGGATGAAACTTCGTAACGACTGATTCGAAATCGATGGATTCGATGCCATTTGGAATTCTGACCTGGCGAGAGCAACCGGCTCTGGCCGGATGTCTGATTTTTGGCCTGATCTGTTAATTCTCTTTTTCGATCACGGGAAAGAGTCCCGGGCTCATTGCGAGAGCGCCCGCAACAAGGAAGGATGACGTCGCGGAGTATCCGATCCACATCGCCAGGAGAAGCGATATAGCTTCTTCTGCTCCGCATGGGATGTTTCGTTCATCATTTGCCACAAGATCTCATGACCATTGATCCGCAGCTTCAGGATATTGTCGCGAAAGTCGACAGCCGCGAGCGTCTCTCGTTCGAAGACGGCGTTTACCTGGATCGACATGCTGATCTTCTCACCCTGGGCCGGTTGGCCCATCTGGATCGGCAGCGGCGCCACGGAAATATTGCGTATTACAACACCAATGTCCATCTGAACCCGACCAACGTCTGCGTTTACCGATGTACGTTCTGTGCATTCCGTTCCGACCTGCGGGCCGAGAAAAGTTATGTCTTCTCCGATGACATGATCCGGGAACGGGTCCTGGAAGCCAAAGCCAGCGGCGCCACCGAAATTCATGTCGTGGGAGGATTGCATCATCTGAAAAAATTTGACTGGTATGTGAATGTTGTTCGTGTCATTCATGAAACCTGGCCGGAAATCCACATTAAAGCCTGGACCGGTGTGGAAATCAGCTGGTTTGCCCATCTGACCAAAAAACCGTATCGCTGGATTCTGCAACAGATGGTCGATGCCGGTCTGGGAAGCCTTCCCGGGGGCGGGGCGGAAATCTTCGATCCTGTGGTCCGGGCGAAAATCTGCGAACATAAGGCCGATTCACAAAGCTGGCTGGACATTCACCGGGCCGCTCATGAACTTGGCTTGCGGTCCAACGCCACCATGCTTTACGGGCATGTCGAAGACGCGGAACACCGCGTCGACCATCTGTTGCAACTTCGAGCTTTACAGGATGAGACCGGCGGGTTTCAAACGTTCATTCCGCTCTCGTTCCATCCGGATAATACGGGGATGTCGCACCTGCTCAAGCCCACCGCTCATATGGACCTGCGAGTGATTGCCCTTTCACGGCTGCTGCTCGATAATTTTGATCATATTAAAGCCTATTGGATCATGCTCGGCGAGCAGACAGCACAAGTGGCCCTCAACTTTGGGGCCGACGATCTGGATGGGACCGTGGTGCATGAATTGATCTACCATGATGCCGGTGCCAAAACTCCCGAAGGGCTGACTGTCGCCCAACTGCATCACCTCATCCGCGAAGCAGGATGCGAGCCCGTGGAACGGGATACCCTCTATCGCCGCGTGCATCGCAATGGGGCGGAGTGGCAGGTGGGGGAACCGGTACTCGTTCATTGACTGACCATGCTTTTCCGGATTCCGGCCAGCAGGACGAGAAGCTCCGGACAACGATACGGGATTTCATGACTTCTCGAGACAATATTCTCCGGGCAATCCGCAGACAGCTTCCCCAGGCCACACCACTGCCGGACCGGTCCGGGTCCTGGATTCAATATGACAACCCGCTCGTCCAGTTTGCCCAGGTGCTTGCCTCCGTCGGAGGGGAATGCCACCATGTTCCGGATGTCGCTGCGATTCCGCAATATCTCCAGCAGCACTTGGTGTCGGGCAATCGGGTCGTCAGCGGAATCCCGGGTCTGCGCGAACCGAATTTTGATTTCAACAGCTTCCATCCTGACGACATGGCAGATGTGGAACTGGCCGTGCTTCCGGGGGTGCTGGCCGTTGCCGAAAATGCCGCTGTCTGGGTGGAGACCGATTTCCCTGCCCAGCGGGCTGCCTGCTTCCTCTCCCAGCATCTGGCCCTGGTTGTCCCGGCATCTGGAGTGGTTCACAACCTGCATGAAGCCTATGAACGTTTGCAGGTTGGAACAACACGGTTCAGTTGCTGGATTTCCGGACCTTCGAAAACAGCAGACATCGAGCAATCACTCGTGAAGGGAGCACACGGGGCCCGTACGCTTCAGGTGTTTCTGGTCGAGAGTTGAACCACGGTTTTTGCGGCTTAATTCTTTCTGAAAGAAGAAGCACAGCTCGCGATTTCACCCTTTCCCTCTTCTCCCTGGTTTCGTGTTCCTTCCTTTCCGCCATGTCATGCATTTATCTCGATAACGCAGCCACCAGCTTTCCGAAACCGGAGCCGGTGTATGCAGCTGTTGACTCTTATCAGCGGAACCTTGGAGTGGCCTTCGGGCGGGGAGCAACACGGCGGGGAGGGGACGTTCAGCGAGTGGTGGAGCAGTGCCGCCTGAATGCCGCGCGGCTGTTTGGTGTGGCCTGCCCTGAACAGGTGATCTTTACCAGCAGCGGAACCGATTCCCTGAACATGGCCCTTCGCGGCCTGTTGCAAACCGGCGATCGGGTTCTCACCACGGTCTGGGATCATAACTCCGTGCTCCGCCCGTTGCGGGAGTTACAACTCCAGGGGGAAATCACCGTTGAACTCATTCCGGACGATGGACACGGCCAACTGGATCTCGATGCTCTCGACCGTCTCCTGAAAGTAAACTCTCGGCTGGTGGCCATCACACATGCTTCGAATGTGACAGGAATTGTCCAACCGGTTCAAGAAGTTGCTCGCCGGGCTCATGCCGCGGGGGCTCTTGTCCTCCTGGATGCGGCCCAGACCGCCGGACATCTGCCAGTTTCCCTTCTGGAGTTGGATGTCGATCTAATTGCCTGTCCGGGGCACAAGGGCCTGTTGGGACCGCTGGGAACGGGATTGCTGATTCTGGCTCCGGAGTTGGGCAAACAGTTGCGTCCGCTACGCTATGGGGGAACGGGAACGTCCAGCGAATCCGACCGGCAACCGGAATCCGCACCGGAGAAATTTGAAGCGGGGAACCAGAACGTTCCCGGCCTGTTTGGTCTGGCGGCGGCACTGGAATGGCGCGGAAACGAGATGCGGGAATCTTCTGAACCGCAACTCATCCATGCCCTGATCCAGGGGCTGCATCAACTTCCTGGAGTTCAGGTTCATTGCTTCGAGCCGGGACTTCCCCGCGTGGGGCTGGTCAGCTTCTCCATGTCCCGGATGACTCCCCAGGTGATCGCGGGAATTCTGGATGAACATTTTCAGATTGAGACGCGGGCGGGATTACACTGTGCTCCGCAAGCGCATCGGGCACTGGGAACGCTGGCAAGCGGAGGGACCGTGCGACTGAGCCTTGGACCATTCACCACGCCCGAGGAAATCGATCTGACGCTGGAAGCCCTGGCTCAGATTGCCGTGGCGGCCTAAAGAATTGTTGCCATTTTCAAAAAAACCTCCCTCAAAGTTGACAAATGGACTGGGGAGGGGCAAGCTGAAGCCGTCACCAGTCGCATCGCGATTCACGATTCTTCACGCCTTGTCTCATCAGCGACTTGTCTGGCCGTCTGGCAAAGAATAATCCTGCCCTCAAATGCTTCATGATTGAGGAGGGGCCATGGCAATGTGTTGCCGAATTCTCATTCCACTCTGCCTGCTGGCAACCATCACCAGCACCCTTCAGGTCTATCCCCACCAACTGACGTACTTCAACGAAACTGATTTTAACGCAATCATACGGAGAATTCAGGGTGAGACAAATAATACGGTTTTCGTGCATGTTCATGTTTCTGGCATTCGTGTGCAATGTTGAGCCGCTCTCCGCTCTTTTATCCCAGGACGTTGGTGTTGACGGAGAGCAAGTCTGGGGGGGAGCATTCTGCGCGAGGATCAAGTCCGGCGCTGTCTACCGATGTTATGACGACGGAGACAGCCAACCCTGTGGAGGGTGTGGTTGCATTGCCACGTATAAATGGGACTCAAGCTATCCCGATGACAAGTGGGATACCGCAAAATGTGACATGGATCCCTATTGCACCAGCCCGATTCCCACCGGAGGAATGTGCAGTGGTGGTTGACGCATCTTTTTACAGGACAATTAAGTCTGCGGGGAATTTACTCCAAATTGTCGTTGGCGTCCTTCTTGTGAGTCTTCTTATGAACCAGGCCTCTGCGCAAGAGCAGGCGATCAACAGGAACGGACAGGCTGAAATGGCAACCGTGCGCCAAATATCTCAACAAATTCAAAAAAACAATGAGGTATTTCTCCATTCCGACAGCTTTTATGTACGGTACCACATCAGCCAGTCAGAACAGCTGGCTGCAACGAAGTATGGGCATCCTGACGGTGGTTATCAATTTGAACTCGGCAGAAAAGACGGAATGCTATACACACGAGTATCGGAGCAAGGAAAAGACGAAAGGACGATAATACTACGGAACTCGGAAATTGCTGAACGATTCGGAAGCAAAGTAGTGATTTCACGTACAGGTAGCGGTCATTTGTATGCGTGGTGGAAATATACGGATAATATGTATATTAATATTTACGAGGCACTCAAAGACATTGGCCCGACCCATGTTAAATCACCGCAATTCAATCAGCCATTTTTGCCGGAAATTCTCGAACAATTTCACGATTCATACAACATTCTTGGTGCAATGGAGAAAATAAATGGACGGGAATGCATTGTTCTGAATCGTCCCGGTGTGGATAAGATGTGGCTTGCACCTTCCCTGGGATATGCTTTGTGTAGAAGAGAGCTCTATTGGGCTGGTCGAGGCAAGGATCCCCTGCTTCAAAAAGTAAATGAGAATCTCGACTTTCAATTGCAGCCAGATGGAATTTGGCTCCCTCAAAAGCAAACCGTCGAGATTTATGCGGACCCAAATATTGAAGATGAAGCGTATTGGGGCAAGGCCACCAATCGTCTGGCATATCTTGTTGACGAAATTGCCTTTAATCACCTCTCTGATTCGTTTTTCAGTATGCAGCTGCTCAGCGGAGACAATGTCTCTAATCTCATTAATGATAAGTGACGTAGGTCAGGTCGGTTCGTGGGGTGTGGTCGAGGCCGGAAGAAGAACGCTGCTGTAGATCAGACGTTCCGCTGGAATGTAGCCTCGTCTGGAAATTCACCGGGCCGCAGGCCCACCGAACGGGGACGCTCCCCTCCCGGTGGGTCTGCGGTCGGTCAAACGGGGTGGAGTTCTCCGTTTGGAATGACGTTCATCCTGCCAGGAGAATCTTTCGTCCCGTTCTTGACCACAACCCTACTGATTTGAAGAAAGCCCGCAACTCAGAAAAGGGAACGCACAGTGGCTGAATTTGACCATTCTTGCTGGTATAGGTGGCCTGCTGGCAAAGAGGATTTTTGCTCGATTTGATTCCAAGAAGCGGAGAGCTTAAATGACTATATTAAGTGGTGCTGCCTTTATTGTCTGCTTCTGCATTGCTAATCTTGCCAATGGTCAAATCCAGACGCAGGATGTGGTCCCAGAGATTGGTATTCCAGGTAAAATTTACGATGCTTTGATGGCAGTTCAGATCCGAGAGATCCAGATCGAACTCATGATGGATCCCCGTCAACGGTCGAAGCTTTTTTCTCTTCAAAGGCAGATGGTGAAGGATCGGCTCGCTATCTATCGCAAATATGGTCAAGATATTATCGAATTCAATCAACCACAGATTCCTGCCGAGAAAATCGAAGAGGTGAGATCACGGGCTGCGCAGGTTTCTGCGGCTTTGGCTCAGCTCGATAAAGACTATTGAGAGAAACTTATATTACTTCTTGACGTGAAGCAGTTGGCTCGACTACAGCAAATCCTTTGGCAGCAGGACATTAACTCAGCGTTTCGTGATCCTGTCATGATTAAATCGCTAGGGCTCAGCGATTCACAAGTTGAGGCTGCAAGATCATTGAAACGAAAAAGTATCGATGAATTGAGTGAATATCGCAAGTCGACATTTCCTGGTGGCCGTGTTGAAGGGGACAAGGATATAGAAAATCTGCGAAGCCATCTCACTCGGTTGTCAGAAAAATTGCGGGAAGAAACTTTGACATTACTTACCGTAGAACAGCGAACAAAATTTGACTCGATTATTGGCCCCCCAAGCAGAACCATTAATTCCGGGGCAATACGAGTGAAGTGACGTAGGTCAGGTCGGTTTGTAGGGTGTGGTCGAGGCCGGAGGGAGGGCGTTGTTACAGGTCAGACGTTTTGTCGGAACGCGGTTTCATCTGGAATCGGAACGGCCGCTGACCCACCTTCCAGGGGACGCTCCACTTCCGGGTTGATCTATCTTCAGGGGGACGCTCCCTTCCCGGTGGGTCTGCGGTCGGGATCCTCTCTGGGGGGCAATTCCCTGACAATCGACGCTGGTTTTCAATTTGCCAACCTTGACCGCACCCTACTGATTTGAAGAACGCCCGTAACTCAGAAAAGTGAATGCACAGCAAGCATCAAAGGGGGATTTTTGAAACGCAGAGAACGCTGAGAGGAAAGACTGAGCAAGAGCAAAAATTCTGATGAGATGGATGAGCGGCAACTGGCCAAGGAGTGCCTGACCTACGGGGGGCGCTGTGAAGATGTTCTCTATTTCGATGCAGAGGAGCGACGTTTTTGGAATGGAGCGCCGGGGATCAGGCGGGCTTGCGGGTTTTCGGGAGGCTGATCCAGCGACAGGTAGGCCAGCAGGTCGGCCAGTTCCTGTGACGTCATCAGCTTTTCGAGTTCTTCCGGCATCATGGACAGGTTGCTGACTTTGTCAGCTTCGATCTGGGAACGTGGAATGGATTCCAGTTTACCCCCTTGAATTTTCAGGAGGAGGCGATCCGCACTCTCCTCGACCGGAAGTCCTGTCAGCACTCGGCCATCTTCCGTGGCTATGATGCGGGCCTGATAGCCAGGGCCAATCACAGCACTCGGATCGAAGACATTTTGGATCAGCTGGTCCCAGTTGCTACGGCCATTCCGTGTCAGGTCGGGGCCGACATCCGCACCGGTCCCATGCAGGCGATGGCATTGGGCGCAGATTCGCTGAAAGACCGCGACACCCGCATATGGATCACCGGGAGTTCCCCGCAGAAAGTCTTTCTTTTGATTGATCACCCCTTGCCGGTTTGACCTGGTGGTTCGGATTGTTCCATAGTATTTGGCCATCAACTGATGGATTTCCTTGTCTGGAAATGAGTTCATTCGCATCAACTGGTTCAGATTGACGAAACTCTTGTCGATCCGACCGGCATCAATCGCGATGAGGAGACTTTTGCTCCAGGGGGCTCGTTGAGTCAGAACTTCGATAACTTTGGGGCGGGCATTGGCGTCGAATCTGGAGAAGCTGGCCACGAGGATTTCGCCTGTTTCGGGACGTGCCAGGCGGCTGATGCGTTCGAGAATCGCGAGTCGGACATGTTGCGGGGTAGCGGGGTCGTTCAGAAGTTCGGAGACGACGTTCAGGACTGCGTCATCATTGGTTGAAATTAATGTCCGCAATGCTTCCAGGCGGATTGGCAAAGAGGATTTCTGATCAGCGAGTTGCCGGCGAAGAGTTTCCCGGGCAGCGGAGCCACCCGCCAATGCGTTCAGGTTGATCAATACCTGATGTAATGGTTCGGACAGTCCGGTGAATTTCGACTCATTCAGGACGGAAGTGATTTGCTTGAGTCGCTGTGATGTCAAGATTCCCTGTTCGTGACAGTCACGCACGGTTGCCAGAGAGTTGGATTTGGTTTCTTCGGAAACCTGCTCGTGGGTGAGAATGGCCGCCAGTGCCTGCCCGATGAGATCGGCATCAACCGGTTGTTCGCAGACCACAGGTAATGACCGGGCGAGAATAGCCTGGCAATGGCTGAGAGTGTTTGCCTGCTTCGCCAGAGTTTCGAGATACAATTCTGGCCGGTGGGTGATGCGGGGAATCAGATTTCTCCAGATCACCTGTTCTAGATGTGTGTCTCCGTTGGCTTTTTCCAGGGCAAGCATCAACATGCCCATGGCATCGGCATCGTTCTCCAACCGGGACCAGCCGATGACGTGCTGAAGCAGGACGGGGGGAGACATCTTTTCCAGCGGCTGCCGGTCTTCCAGTGGGACATCGTGCATTCGGCGGCTGGCCTCCACGGAAAGTTCGGGATCATGGGTGATCAGACGAATCAGCCAGGGCATCCAGGGGCCATCTCCAGCGATGGTCCATTGTAGAAGTTCCTGACCGGAGAGTCCGCAAGACGCTGCCGCGTACAGTGCACAAAGGCGGTTTTTTTCCGAACGCTGAGGATCCAGAAAGACTGTCCGTAATTTCGGAATCAATTCGGAATGCGCCCGTTGTCCGAGGAGACGCTGCGCGGTTTCGCGATAATAAATATTGGGATCGCCCAGAAGTGCAATCAGTTCATCATCTGTTTTGTCATTGAGATTGAATGCGGGAGCGAGCGGAGTGTTGTGATAGGAGAGTCGATAGAGGCGTCCCCGGGACCGGTCGACTCCGGCGGGATCCGCGTTGGCATCCTGATAGCAGTGATACTGGTCGTACCAGTCGAGAATGTACAGGCATCCATCCGGGCCCACTTTTTGTGAAACCGGCATGAACCAGGCGTCGTTGGCGGTCAACAGGTCCGCCAGTTTGGGATGATCGGGAGTTCCTGTCCGGGCAATCTGTCCGAAGGCGTCGTCTTTCCAGGCATTTTCTTTGGGGGGAAATCCTGGATGGGGACGTCCCCGGTATGTCGATCCGGCCCGGTCCACGAGATCGGCATTAATGCAGCCGCCATGAATATTTCCCATGTAGAGGACATTCCGATATTCGGGCGGATAGGCGGGAGAATCGAACCAGACGATCCCGCAGTAGGCGGCTTTCTGGTGTTTGTGTTTCACGATGGAAGGCATGGGCCAGATGTGGGGCGGGTAGGGGCCCCCTTGCCGGATGTAATACCCGGTTTCCACGACATGCCAGAGATGATCAATGACGCAGGCGGAGAGAAAAAACTCTCCCTCCGCATTGACAGCGATTCCCCAGGGATTGCTCGTTCCTTCAGCGAAGACTTCAAAAACCCGGGTGCGGGGATGAATTCGAAACAGGGCACAGGTGAAATCGATGCTTTTCTGACCGGGACGAAAATTCGGATTTGTCGGCGGATAGGTGACCTTGGAGACGTTGAAAACGCCATTGAGGCCATACAGCCATCCATCCGGTCCCCATGTGAGTGAATTGGGAACTTCATGCAGATCGGTACGGCCGAAGCCGGTGACAACGACTTCGGATTTGTCAGCGCGTCCGTCACCGTCCAGGTCTTGCAGGAACAGCAGATCCGGGGCATTGCAGACCCAGACTCCGCCATATCCAACCGCGATTCCCGAAGGAATGTTCAAGTCTTCCGCGAAAATGGTGACTTTGTCGGTTCGGCCATCTCCGTCGGTATCTTCCAGAATTTTGATCCGATCCCGTCCGGGGCCGGCCTCTCGACGGGGATATTCAAAACTTTCCGTGATCCAAAACCGGCCCCGCTCATCAATGCACATGGCCACCGGGTTCATGATGTCCGGCTCCGCAGCAACGACATCAACTGAGAAACCTTCCGGAACGGTCATGTGCGTGATGGCTTCTTCCGCACTGCGGGGGGCGTTAGGCGCCCGATCATGACGACGCGGAATTTCGATCTGTTGTGCCGAAACCGGGCAGATGCAACAAAGACAAAACGCAAGCAGCAGTAAGCAATGAATCATTCTGACCCTCTCGCGGACATGGTACCGGAATGAGACATTATATCGGAATGAGTTGCCTGCTCCAGCGAGACCATCAATGAGTTCAGAGAGGAAGGGGAGAATTGCCGAACGTCAAAAGACTGATAGAGTTCACGAAAATGACCAAAGAGTTCGTCGCAGACGGCCATGCCCCGTGATTCGGGCTCAATTGTCTGATATTCCGGGCAAAGTGCATTCTGGGCTTCTTCCAGAGTCGGAAACGTGCCGAGCGCAAGGAATGCAAAGAATGCCGATCCCAGGCTGGTTGTCTCTGCTTGCGGGACGAGAAGAGGAGTTTTCAAGACATTTGCGTAAGCCTGGTTCAGAACGTTGCTTTTCCGGGGGATCCCGCCAGTGTTGATGATCCGTTCAATGGAGACGCCGTAGTCGGTCATGCGCTCGAGAATGAGGCGCGTCTGAAAAGCGGTCCCTTCAATGGCTGCGAAGAGTTCGTCGGCTGCTTCATGAAGCAGGTTCCAGCCAATGGTCATTCCCCGGAGAAGAGGATTGCCGAGAATGGTCCGGTCCCCGTTATCCCAGGGGATCCGCAGCAGTCCTGTCTGCCCGCTGCGGTAGTGTTCGATTTTATGAAAGAGATCCGCGGTGGTGGTTGTGGCACGACGGGCAATGGCGTCGAACAGGTCGCCGACAGCGGAAAGGCCGGCCTCGATTCCGATCCAGTCGGGATGAATTGAGCCATCGACGACACCGCAGACTCCGGGAATCGGAACGGCATGAGAGCTTAATGCCATAATACAGGTGGATGTACCGATCACATTGACCGCGCTTCCCGGACGAATTCCGGCCCCCACGGCATCCCAGTGGGCGTCGAGGCCTCCCACGGGAATCGGAATTCCGGCGCGCAGCCCCAGGCGAGCGGCCCAATGGTTGCAGAGTGTGCCTGCCAGACGATCCGACTTGGCGTAGCATCCTCCCATTCGGGAATGAATCCCCGCCAGTAACGGGTCGATGGCGATGAGAAATTCTTCGGACGGGAATCCGCCCAGTGCGGCATTCCATAACCATTTGTGTCCCATGGCACAGATACTTCGTGGCAACTTTTCCGGATCGGTTATTCCACAAAGGACAGCTGTGATCAGATCACAATGTTCCACTGCTGTGGCAAAGCGGGAGCGCAGGTGGGGGTGATGCCGCAGCCAGTGCAACAATTTGGAAAGGCCAAACTCCGAGAGATAGGTCCCGCCGCTCCAGGCCAGGGCTTTTTGAGATGTTTCCCGGGCAATCCGGGTAATTTCCTCGGCCTCGCGCCAGGCACGATGATCGCACCACAGGTAATAGTCATCCAGGGGTTCCAGTCCCTCGCCGACAGGGACGATCGTGGAACCGGTGGTGTCGACGGCCAGGGCTTCCACCTGGTGGCCGCGAATTCCGGAGGATGCCAGGGCCGCTGCCATGGCGGATTCCAGTCCCTGTAAATGGTCCTGATGCCGTTGAGAGGCATGATGGATATCATCGGGACATCGATACAGCGGATAGGAACACTGTCCTGAGCCAAGCCGTCCTCGTTCATGATCGACAAGGCAGACACGTACGCTCTGGGTTCCGAAATCGATTCCCGCGACAATACTCATGGCAGTTTTACGGTGAGACTTGAATACGGATTGCTTCCTGGGGAAATGGTTGCTCAACGGGGAGCGTCAACGTCAGTGTCAACAGGGAACTGACGAGATACAGTCCGGAGAAGATCCACATGATTCCCACGATGCCCAGGGTGGGAAGAAACAGCGCGACGATGGCGGGACCCGCCCAGACGCTGGTTCCTGCTCCAAGATTCAGCATCGACATGGCTGCTCCGCGATGTTGGGGAGCCAGTGACGGCATCAATGCGGACAGGGGGACATAACCCGCCAGCGTGGCCCCATAGGCCATGCCCGCCAATGCAGCCAAAGGAAAATTCGCTCCAAACAGGTGGGGAACATAATACAGCATCAACGTGGTGACAGCGGAGCCGAATCCGCCGCAAAGAGCCACGGTCCGCCGCCAGCCAAGCCGGTCACCAATGATTCCGAACAACAGGTTCCAGAGAATATTGCTCAGGAAGATCAGGCTCAGCAGCCGCAGCCATTCCGGCAGTGTGAATCCAACGGTCTTCGTGAAATACACGGGCAGAAAAACAAGGAACCCGAATTGCGGAGCGGTATTGATGATTCGCACGAGACAACCAGCCAGCAGTTTCGGTTCTTTCCAGGCGATCGTCACGGCAGAGAGAAGCGTCTCCAGGGGAGAGGCGTTTTCGGCGGCAAGGCGCCGTCGTCCGGTCTGTTCGCGAACGCCCAGAAAAACAACGGCCCCTCCCAGCAGCACGAGTCCCAGGGATGCCCATAATGTCGGAAGAGGTCCCAGCCAGGGGACAAGAGAACTGGCCAGCAGCGAACCTAATGTCGGCAAACCGGCAGTGAAGGCGAACCAGAACCAGCCCACGGCGGTCCCCAGACGTTGTGCGGGAGTCACCGCTGTTACCCAGACCAGGAATCCAAAAGCAAAGAGAGGATAGCCCAGTCCCCGGATGGCATAAAACAAGGTCATCGTCAAAGGGTGGCCAGAAGCAATTCCCAGCGTCAGAAAGCAGATGTGAAACAGGAACCAGATTGACCATCCGCACAACATCACGCGGCGCGGTCCCCAGAGATCCGACAGGGCTCCCGATAGCCAGGCCGCCACGGCCGCGGACAGGCCATAAGCGGTAAAAATCATCGCGACTTGTTGTTCATGAAATCCTTTTTCGACAAGATAGGGAGACAGGAAACCCGATTCCACGCCATCTCCAATCATGAAGAGCAGCAGGCCGAGATACCCCAAGGCGAGAGGAGGATGAATTCCCATCCGCTCAATCCATCCGATCTTCGGAGCCGCTGAAGTTTCGGTTGACAACATCGAATCCGCCTTCGCCTGAGAATAAAAATCGGGAGGACAGCCATTGGCTCAAACTTCAATCATGAACGGGCTGGAATTTCGTGTTTTTTAATCTGGCCACGGAGTTCCGCTTTCATCATGCAGGTTTCGTATTGAAAGGATCGCCGGTATGTTCCGTTATCGTTTTACGGCTGCCAGTTCCTGACCCAGCTCTCCCACATCGTTGAGAACCAGATCCGGAGGAAATTCCATGTTGGCAACGTCATCCAGAGTGGCCTCGCCGCTGAGAACGAGAACCGATAAGGCTCCCGCTTTTCGGGCCATGGCCATGTCGGTATAGAGCCGGTCTCCCACCATGGCCATTTCATCAATCCGCAATTGATGCCGGGAACACAGTTCCAGCAGCATGGAGGGATCCGGTTTTCCCAGCACCGTGGGACGGCGTCCCGTCGCAGCGATCAGGCAGGCACAGATTGCTCCGCAATCAACCAGAATCGTGGGTTCATCCGTCGGACAGACAAGATCCGGGTGAGTGGCGACAAAAGGGCGTCCCTGCTGGATCCAGTAAGCGGCCCGGCACAGACGTTCATATGTCAGCGTTGTGTCAAATCCAACCACGACGGCGTCCGGTTCTTCCCAGCGGATCTTCCATCCAGCGTCTTCAAACTGCCGGCACAGGGAACGAGTTCCCAGAACGGCGAGTGTTCCGGCCTGGGGAATGTGATCGCGAAGCCATGCAATTGCGGTATCCGCGGGAGTGCTGATCTCTGCTTCCGTGGCGGTGATTCCCAGACGCTGCAACTTGCTCACATAATCGGTTTTGTTGAGTGAGGTATTATTCGTCAGGAAGGAGTAGCCGATTTCGAGTTCTCGCAGTTGGCGGAGAAACGGACGTGTCACATCGAACAATCGTCCACCCCGATAGATCGTGCCGTCCATGTCGAGTGTGACATGACGAATCCGGGACATCCGGTCGAACAGGTGATGTGGCAGGGTGATCATGCAACCTGTTCCTCGTCCGATTTCCAGGCTCCTTCCGGTCCGAAAAGATCTTTGAGTGCGGGTTCCAGCAGGCCACAGCGGACCGCGAAATCGAGGACGGTAAAACGGCGGCGGAGAAAAAAAGCCTGTTCAAAACTGTTTTTCAACCGAGTTCGGGAAATTCCGATCTGCTCCGGTTCGAAAGGACACTTCGCCGCGTGCAACATCTGCTCCGCCTCTTCGAAAGGCCGAAGCTGGTGCCGTAACTTCTCACGAAGTTCCGGCCAGGACCTGGTGAATGATGTCAATTGCGTTCGTATCAAATGCCGGTCCCGATACTTAGCGCGAGTTTCTTCGACGGCTTTTTCTCCCAGGGCGTCGAAACCGAATAAAGACCGGATTCGCAAGACCATCTCATCGAGCGATGGCCAGCGTTCGACGGCCTGCTCAATATTGAGTGTCGTTAAATCCTGCCGCAGCAGAAAACGATAAAGTCTCAGCGAGGCACAGGTGCCGATGCCGACTTTAAATCCATGCGATGGAGCAAGACCATGATGGGTATGGTGCTGCATATCCCACAGGTGGCTGAACTGATGTTCGGCTCCGGATGCCGGGCGGCTGGAACGGGCGGCCTGCATGGCGAAACCGCTCAGCATCAGCCCCAGGACCAGTCGGTGCAGGCATTCCGGTTGAGCTTCCGCGATCTCCCGGGGAGACTTGACCCAGTTTGGCAGGGCATCCTGCACGGTGGACCAGGCCAGGGCATGGATGGGTTCTTCGCCGCCGGCATCGGCCAGGATCCAGTCGGCCCCCGCAGCCCCTTTTGCCAGGAGATCCGCATAGCCGGATGCATTCAGCGCCACGGGAGCGGATTCGATGGTTTCCAGATCGGCCAGCACCACACGCGGTGCCGGACAATCAAACGTCTGCTTGGAACCGTGATGTGTGATGGAGGCTCCATAGGCGGTATATCCATCCATCGATGCCGCGGTGGCGACGGTCAGGTACTCGCGCCCTTGCCGGAATGATGCCAGCTTAGCCAGGTCGTTGATCGTACCGGCTCCGACAGCAACCGGAATGGCCGGTGTCGATTGCAGCCGTTGTTCCAGCATGGCCACGAAAGAGGATTCCCCAAAGACGTCATCCGGGAACAAAAAAGGTTCCTCGCAATGTATGTTTTCCCGGCGGAAACTCTTCAGCACATCCGCTCCGGCAACAGTAAACGTCCGTTGATCAGCCACGATTAGCACCGGAACGTTTCCGAAGGCGGGCTTGAAGAATTCCGCGGCGCGATGGCGAATACCGGCTTCAATCTCGAGAACCGTTGTGTCCGTGGCGGCTTGCAGTGCTCGTTCCACGAGATTCTGTTCGGTCGCGGACAATTTCGTTTGTGTTGAAAATGTTGAACTCATTCGACGCTGGTTTCATGAAACGGGAAAGATCATCAGGGAGCCCTGGGAGCCTTGTTGTGATTTATTTCCACCGTTCTTGCCATGCCAGGAGAGCCACCGGCATGTCGGTGCAATGGATATCCACCCCCAGTCCCAGAGCCAGGTAATAATCCTGCAGGCTGTGGCCGGGCCAGCCATTGACCAGGAGTCCGGCTTTCTGCGCTTCCCGCACCGCGGATCGTGATGTTCCGTTCAGCTGGCAGGCAATTCGGTCCGCACCAAGTTCTTTGGCCCGCTGAATAAATTCCGATGAACAGGGTTTGCTGGCGATCAATGAGAGGGGAGCTTTGGGATCGAGGGCGTGAATGATCCGGATCGGACGTTCGTCAAAGGATGTGAAGACATAGGTTGCCCCCTGCGGCTGATGGGCATTTGCGGCGGCAAACAGCTTCCGGCAATACTCATCCAGCCGGGAATCCGGGTACAGTTTCTTGTTGCTGGTTTTCATCTCCAGCTCAATGTAGACACCAGGCTTATCGGCGAAATAAGCCAGCAGTTCCTGCAGGAAGAGAACCGGATGCCCATGCTTTCGCGAGGTGATGTTTCGTAACTCCGCGGCAGGCTTGTTTTCCACGGACCCCGTTGCGTTGTATGTCCGATCCAGCTTGTCATCGTGCAGGATGACGAGTTCGCCATCCTGCGTCATGCGGATATCGGTTTCGAATCCCCGAATTCCTTTCTCGTAGCAGGCCCGGAATCCTTCCATGGTGTTTTCTTCGAATTCAGCCAGTCCCCCTCGATGGGCGAGGATCAGTCCCGGCCCTTGAGCATGGAGGAGACCCGTCGCTTGCAGCGTTCCCCACAAGGTCAGAAGAAATGCTCCCCATCGTTGAATATGCGTCATTTTTTGTTCCTTGAGAGTGATGGCGAAGATGGATTTTCCGTTTCCTCAAGCAAGGCTTGTGCTCCAAATCCGTCAATGACGAGATGATTCAGCAGTCCCCCACGAATGGCGGCGCGGATGGCGATGGTCCGATCGCTGCCTGTGGTGACTCCGATCCGAATCGGAATTTTTCGAAGAGTTTCCAGCGGCAGGCTGATGACTCGATCACGAAAAGATGTCGCGCACTCGTTTCCGTCCGCATTGTAAAATCGGCCCAGAATTTCGCCGACGGCCCCGGCTTTCCGCAACGTCTGCTCGTCTGGCGGCGAAATAATTCCCCGTTCGGCGAAAACCGAGTTTGTCAGTGTTCCAATTCCCACTAATGCCGCATCCGCTTCCGCCAGTCGGCACATGACATGCCGGACTTGTTCCAGTCGGAATAGCTGTTCGCAGGTCTCTGCGTCATGAAGAATGGCGGGAGCGTTCAAACGCACGAACGTGCTTTTCCAGTGACGGGTCAGGGCCAGTCCGAGTTCCACAGCATCGAAGGGGCCCGGACTGGCGTCGACCGTCCCCATGGCCTGAAGGATATCCGCGTGGCCGCTTGTGGTGAATCTCTTCATCCGTTCCACAACCGCCTGGATTGTTCTTCCTCCAGCAATGGCAATTGCCTGGGCCTTTTCCAGCCATTTCAGAAGAGATTCGGCCGCGACATATCCGACCAGCTGCCGCAATTCTTCCGGATGCTGGCCTAGAATGGGACGGATGACAATCGCTTCAATTTTGAGCAAATGCTTCAGACGCTCTTCCAGAACCGGGTCGCGGGGATTGGATTCCGCAACGGTAATCTGAACCAGTCCGCGCTCCCGGGCAAGTGTCAGCATTCTGGAAATTTTTGCTTGCGAAACTCCCATGAGTCGGGCCACTTCCATTTGAGGAAGCTGGTCGATGTAGTAAGCACGGGCAGCAAGGATGAGTTGATCGTTTGTATAAGAGGCCATGAAATTACTGTTAACGGAAAGTGATCACTCTGCGGAGGGGCCAATGAAGAACCGGGGCCGAAATCAGTCTTCACCGGGAAAAACAACCGTCTTGCCGGATGAATAGCGCGAAGTATCCGTCCTTCGCTGTGCGGCAGAGACGTTGCTTTCCCAGGAGAAGTTGATTGTGAGTACAGTCCTTAAAACTCGCCAGTGACTTCACCCCCGGAAATTGTGGCCAGTGCGTTTCGTGTGGTCATTGCGATGTTTTCGGAGAGAAAGCGAACGCTTCCATCCATCAGCAGGAATTGCACTCCTCCCGTGTGGCTGCTGTGGAATCCGGCATAACCTTTATTGTCGGTCACGCGGTCATTCAGGGTGGCCACTGTCCCGGCAAAACTCGAATGCTGGTTCTGGGCATTCGGAGAGCCGATGCAATGATATTGTCGAGAATATTGATTGATTGTCGGAATTGAATTTCGAAACCGTTCGCCAACACCAAGAGTATTGCTCATTCCGTCGGTGAATCTTCCCGCCCTCATGCAGGTGTTTCGGATGAAGGCTCCGTTGAGCCGCGCGAGTTGCGATGCGGAATCTTCATCATCCATCTGGTCATTTCCGGTGGTGGATTCATAGGGCTGCGAAAATATCGGCAGATTGTTGCCAACCTGTCCCGTGGAAACGACTCCATAATTGCAGGGAGCGATGTTCTCTCCGATATTCGCCTTGTTCTTGTCATATTGAGTATAGGAGCGGGAGTCTGTCGAGGAAGGACAGTTCAAAACTGCCAGAAACGTCTGCCGGGCGAGAAGATTTCCACCCGTATTCCAGGCCAGGGATCCGTCGCCAAATGTCAGCTTGTTGTAAAGCGGCCCCTGATCCAGAAACGGAAGCACCATGGCCCCCCAGTGAGTGGACTGAACATTATTTGCATTCGGAGAGGGAGGGGTCGCCCCGTCCTGCTTCAAGGTCTTGAAACAGGACGCCGGAAAGACATTGTGGGTATCCAGATAATTATGCAACGCCAGTCCCAACTGCTTGAGATTGTTCTTGCATTGAGATCTTCGTGCAGCCTCGCGTGCCTGCTGCACAGCCGGCAATAAGAGTGCAACTAAAACGGCGATGATGGCAATCACGACCAGCAGTTCGATCAAGGTGAACCCATTGCGTCGAGTCATGGAGATTCTCCGAGGAAACGTCATGGAATGAACGGAAATTGAACGGAACAATTCAGGGATTCAGGGAAGAGGACGGATTTTCCCCTGACCATTTTTTTCGATTTCGATCAAAATAGCTGATATTTTGCGATTGGATTCGAATGGGATGGGAGCGCTCAGCGTCGTCGGCCACGGCTTGTCTTCATCGGCTGATCCCGCGCTCACTTCCAGCTTTCCGACGATCACCCCGTCCCCCGGTTGATATGTCGTCATCGTAAATGTTCCATCATTTTCAATGAGTGCCACGGCAGGTTTTCCCGGATCTCCTTTTGTCTCGGATTGAGAAACGGGGGCCATCGTGACAATTCCCGCCGATGCAGGCGTTCCGTTCACGACGACCTTTCCACGGAGAGGAGTGACAGAAAACGATGCCCCGGAATCGGCGCATCCCGGCATTCCCCCCAGGCACACCCCCAAGGTGAGAAGTATTCGCGCGCTGAACAGCATCTGCCTGATCCTGTTGCGTTCCGCTCGCGGGGAAGGGCCTTGGGGTTGTTTCAAGGGTTTGAGTCGCGGCACAAAGAAGGTTCGAAAATGGAGTCCGATCATTTTCCCGATTTCCGTCTAGTCAGCATTTCGGAGTGCTTTCCTTGGGCTTCGCACAAATCTGTCGGGGTCGTGTTGTACGACCCATGGATGGACTGTGGATCGTTCGTACTGTGGGTTTGCTGAAGGCCCCTCTTCCACTCTTTATGTAAAGCTCTTGTGGGCATGGACCTGTCCGCATTTTTTGATTGTATAAATATTCAGAATAACAATGCAACTGCAAATAAAAATGTTTTTATGAAATTTTGTCGGGAGCAGAGATCCTCTTTTCCGCATTTGGCGGATCAGCATTTCGCTGCTCGGGATCTGGGAGAAGCGGAATCTCCAAAACGCCTGTCCAGCTATGGAAGAACAATCACGTTTTTGGCGAGATAGAAATGCCTGGCCGGGAAATCAGGGGCATCTGGGGGCGCAGAGACATTTCTGTCTGTGCGTTTTTCAACAGGCTGCCAAGTGGTCAAACCACTCTGTCCTGACAAGTTCCGGAACAGCATCCGCCAATTCGTTGGCCTGCCTGCCCTGGATTCCTCAACCTGTCAAATCAGGTTTAAAGCTCCGCAAGAGTGGAGTTGCGAATGGTGTCCCACATGGATCGTGGTGAGATACAAGGAATTCAAGCCCGCGTGTGATCGAACAAAAGTCAAACTGGGCTAGCTGCGTGGGGAGGCACCGGGGCCGCGGACGATCCGGTGAAAATGGAGCTCCACTTCGCGATCCACGACGCGACGAACGCCTTCCGAGAGGCAGCGCGGTTCGTTATCCGTCTCGCCGATCTGGATGATTTCTTCCAGCGGTGTTCCCGGGGAGACGGTGAATGTGCTTTGATGGATGATCTGGTTTCCAGCATCCAGTTCCGGCACGATGAAGTGGCACGTCGCGCCGAATGTCAGCATATGGTGGTGGTAAGCATCATGATAAGGGCGAAATCCGGGAAACGAGGGGAGCAGTCCGTGATGCAGATTGATGATTCGTCCACCGGCATATTCCCAGCAGGCCCGAGGGGGAAGAATTCGCATGTACCGGGCCAGCACGATGTAATCCAGGTCATACTGATCGAACAGCTGCACCATCCGGGCGTTATCCGGATTGCCCTGAGCGTCTCCAATGTGATGAAAATCGATGCCGAACTGTTCCGCGACTCCTCGGCAGCTGTTGCGGTTTCCGATCATGACCGCAACCTGGGCTTTAATCCGCCCGTCACGAATGTCCCGGAGAATCGCCAATGCTGTTTCGGGGCGATACGTCGTGCAAAGGGCCAGACGCGGAAGACGCTGAGATTCATCCAGAGCCCAGACACGAATGGTCAGTCCCTTGGCAATTCCAATGGCGTGCATCCGCTCCCGCAAGGCCGAAACCGATTGCTGTTCATGCGGCCATTCCATGCGGATGAGCATGGCAAAGAGCTGTTCGGAGTCCCGGTCATACATCTGAATTTCATGAATGTTTGCCCCTAATTGCGTGACATCGTGAACAATCGGATCAGCGAGCCCGCGATGATCCGGACCGACAGCGGTAATCGTCACATGCATGAGAGCCTCCTCGCGGGAAAAGGATGTTTCAGAGGAATGAAATTCAAGTCAAAGAGATACCGTTCGGTGGGCAATTGATGTTCTTGTCAGGCTTATCCTTTCCAACGAATCCGAAACATCAGGGGAGACAGGCGTTTCTGTCGATGTGTTTTTGCAACAGCCTGCTAATCAGGAACCGGAGTTGTTTCCAGAATCTGATGGATGATCTGGCGGGCTCGTTGCCGCTGGGATTCACGGATAATTCCACCGCAGACCACGCGATGCGCCAACACCGGAATCGCCAGATGCTTGACATCATCCGGAATAGCGTAATTCCGGCCTTCGACAAGGGCCAGGCTTTGAACCGCTCGATACAGCGACAAAGCTCCCCGGGTGCTGACTCCCAGCGAGAGCTCTTTGTGCGTGCGCGTGGCGGCTGCCAGGTCCAGCATGTAATAGGCGATGGAATCGTCAACCGTGACATCCCGCACCTGTTGTTGCAGCTGTGTCAGATCGGCTGCATTTAGCACAGGCGAAAGCGTATTGACGGGTTCTCCCTGGCGATGGCTGTCAAAGACTCCTTTTTCAGCGGAGCGGCTGGGATAACCGATTTCCGTGCAGATCATGAAGCGGTCCATCTGATTCTCCGGAAGCGGATACGTCCCTTCGAATTCGAAGGGATTTTGTGTTGCCAGGACCAGGAAGGGCTGCTGAAGTTCATACGTCTGGCCGTCCGCTGACACTTGACGTTCCATCATCGCTTCCAGAAGCGCACTTTGCGTTCGGGGAGTCGTTCGGTTGATTTCATCCGCGAGAAATATATTTGTGAAAATTGGCCCCTTGCGAAATTCGAATTCTCCCCGGTTCGGATAAAAGACACTCGACCCCAGAATGTCGCTGGGAAGCAGGTCGGGCGTACATTGCAGTCGGGTAAACTGGCAGTTCAGGCTATGGGCAATGGCCTTGGCCAGGGAGGTTTTGCCCAGTCCGGGAGCATCCTCAATCAGCAGATGGCCTTCGGCCAGCAGGGCCACCACCGAAAGCCGTATGACATCTGTTTTTCCCAGGAGAACCTTGCCGATATTCTGTTCCAGCTTTTGGATGGCTGAAGTGGGCTCCGAATTCACAAAATTCTCCAGATTGAACGCACCGAAATGATTTCTGAATCAACCAGGACTCTGGTGATAGGAAGGCAACCGATCCTCCGCTGACTCTGCCGAATCAAGGAGTTCTCAATGAAAGCTGATTCGATCAGTTTATTGAAAAGACGGGCAGGGGGGCCATTCCAAAACTCTGGTGTAATCCCGACTGGACGCGGGGGCAAGCCTCGCGGGCGCTTTTACCGCGATTTCCATGATTGATTCGCGCGTCTGAGAGGGCATTTGAGTTGCTTGTCTGGTGGGAAGTTGAACGATTTTGCCGGGTGCGGGCTTTGGAGGAAATGAAAAAATAGAGAATTGTCAACAAAAATTTATTCTCAGTGAATTTCAAGCTGTCAAAAATTCAGAAAGAGAAGGGGGGAATCGGGGATGAATTTCCGTCCCCGGTCAGATAGCCTGTTGAGTATGTATTGATGCGAAGAATCCCATGGGAAAGACTTCCTTCACGGGACGGCATCAGGAACCGAATGTGAATTGCGTTCCAAAACAGAGAGAATTCTGTTCTGGAGCGAAGGACGATCTCTCGGCAGATCTCCGACCAGTGGACTTCAAACCCAACATTGGAGACGGACGCTGGTTGAAGAGCCTGAATGGAAGAACGTGGCGCGCAGGCCCAAACGGCCTGATGCCTGCGGGGAAGACTCGGGAATCTGTCCGAATGGAAGCATCAGACCACTAGAAAGAGATTTTTATGCTGAAGCATACGAACCGTCGCGATTTCATGGCGACGACTGCATCCCTGGGAGCGGCTGTCTGGGTCGGCAACAATATCGTTCGCGCGGACGACAAATCTCCCAATTCCAAAGTCCGATATGCCTGTATTGGCGTAGGCGGAAAAGGAGGAAGCGACTCCGCCGATGCCGCCAGTCATGGCGAAGTCGTGGCCATTTGCGATATCGACGATCGCACGCTGCAAAAGACCTCCAAGCGTCCCGGTTTTGAAAACGCTCAGAAATTCTCCGATTATCGGGAAATGTTTGACAAAATGGCGGACAAGATCGACGCCGTGACGGTCTCGACGCCTGACCATATGCATGCCCCCGCTTCAGCCCAGGCCATGAAAATGGGCAAAGCCTGCTTCACCCAGAAACCACTGACGCATACCGTCTGGGAAGCCCGGCGATTGCAGCAGATTGCTGATGAAACCAAGGTCCCCACCCAGATGGGCAATCAGGGGACGGCTCTGGACGGTCATCGTCGTGGGGCGGCTTTATTGCAGGGAGGCCACATTGGACATGTGAAAGAAGTGCACGTCTTCACCAACCGTCCGATCTGGCCGCAAGGGGGCCCTCGTCCAAAACCCGCTGACGTTCCTCCATTCGTTCATTGGGAAGAATGGCTGGGACCAGCTCCCGAACGCCCTTATGCCCCGGGATATCATCCTTTCGCCTGGCGTGGGTATTGGGATTTCGGCACCGGCGCCCTGGGAGACATGGCCTGTCACATCTTCAATCTCCCCTTTGCCGGATTAAATCTGCGAAATCCGAAATCGATTCAGGCGACCTGTACCGGCCACAACCGGGACAGCTATCCCCAGTCCTCCAAAATCGCCTTCGAATTCGCCCATCCCGCCGGACAGGGAGACTTGCCGGTCTGGTGGTATGATGGTGGCAACCTTCCCGACGAAAAGCTCCTCAACGGCCTGAAATTCCGCGCCAAAGGGGGAGTGATTATCGTCGGTGAAAATCTCACCTTCTATTCCTCCAGCGATTACGGCGAACCGTGGATCCTGATCGACAAGAACGGAAAAGAAGTCCCGCCTCCTCAATTGGAATTTGAAAAGTCTCCGGGACATTTCACGGAATTCCATCAGGCCATTACCGGAGAACGGAAACAGGCTGCTTCCAACTTCTCTCATTATGCCGGACCATTAACCGAAACGATCCTGCTCGGAAATCTGGCGGTCTGGGATGCTGCCAGCGGCGAAGGCCGAAAAATTCTCTGGGATGCGGAAAAGATGGTTGCGACCAATGCTCCGGACGTCCAGAAGATCGTGCATAAGGATTATCGCGGTGGCTATGATAAATATCTGAAAGGATAATCCATCGCCCACCGAAATATTTCGCCGATGTTTCGCTGTCCCAGCCAGGGAGGGCTTCAACCTGAATCGTCAGGTTGAGAAAACTCGTCCCGGGAAGACCAACGAGCCTGCTCGGGTTTCCTTGTCCGGACCGCATCGGAATCTCGCTGAAAATCCCCGTCTCGCAAAGACGGGGATTTTTTTGTTCGATTTTTCAATTCTTCACTGAACTACAGTTTTCAGCTCCGCTTGTAGAAGACTTTGAGCGGACAAGCGTTTTGTACCAACCAGCCTTTTGAATGCTCTCAAGACCTCGACAAGGTCGCATGGCGAAACCACCAGGCACGGGAAGACGCCAAGATCCGACACCCCGTATCGGTGAAGTGCTCCATTCCGGCATTTTCAGCCATAGGAAGCAAGTTCTCCCATCCTGCAATTGACGCCGCCGTTCAGTCCAATAGAATCCGTCGAGTCGCTGCTGCTGATCACCCCGATTCGTTTTGGCAATTCCGGGCGGTCCTCCGCCAGTGAGTGGAACTTCAATTCTGAATTGACAGGTCAAGAACATGTTGCGCGGGTCAACCCGCTTTGCAGCAACAACTCAAAAACCGGTCGACAGCATGATGAAGCCATGAGTACCAACTGGCGGACGATTTTCCTGGCAATGCTTAAACGATCATAGCAGTGACAGACAACCACACGGGATGTAGCTCAGCTTGGCTAGAGCGCTACGTTCGGGACGTAGAGGCCGCAGGTTCAAATCCTGTCATCCCGATTCACATTTCTTGACGACTCCACCTGATCGTCGGTGAAACTACACATTTCGAGCCCGGTTGCCGGCGTAACTGGGCCAGTTTTAGCTTTGCTGGTGCTGATTTTCTTCGCCTGCGTCCGGCTCGTTGCCCCGCTGTACTTTTGTGTGGGCGGGGGAACGGTTCCCAGCGTAATGATTCCGTTCCGCAGCCGATTGACAACCCGTTTTGTGAGTTTGACGGGCTCAAATCGCAAGTAGAGTTGCAGATCGACTCGCCGGAACAGTTCGCCAATCGCGGATAAATTTGCCGGATC